>Ga0209320_10000051_pt1 | contig 52750 bp, 47 predicted proteins | sample Rifsed13ft4_FD_184008 | JGI IMG/M metagenome (GOLD analysis project Ga0209320, IMG submission 184008) | Soil microbial communities from Rifle, Colorado, USA - sediment 13ft 4 (version 2) | ecosystem: Environmental > Terrestrial > Deep subsurface > Rock core/Sediment | place: Rifle, Colorado... | reverse complement strand
GTTGTGTTTCATTCAAATTTCCTATTGCTTTTAAAAGCTTGCTTTTGAATTGCTTTTCTTCAAGTATAAATTCTGGATTTTCATTTGTTTTGTCAGAACCGGTAAAATTCTTTTCGTATTCCAAAACAACTTTTTGATGAGCAATTCCATTAAGAGAGCAATTATTGGCAATTGTATATATATAGGATTTTGCTTTTTCAATGGGAACTGCGGCGCAGTTTTGCCACAGTTTAATGAAAGCTTCCTGGGTTAAATCGTCAGCTTGGTCTTTATTTCCATACTTATAAAAGAGAAAATTGCGAAGTGATTTTGCATGGCTTTTGAAAAAGCTTGAAAATATAATTTCGTCACAAGTATTTGATAGTGATTCGATTGGCATTTATTTTGATATTTTTTGCTTTGTAAAGGTATATTTATTTTTGATTTAGGTAGGGTAATGTTGATGTAAATTGTTTTATTATCAGGAACCTCTAATTTTTTTATATGAAAACAATTAAATACTTATTAATGAGCTTTACGGCTATATTATTTATTTCTTGTCAAAATGAGGAAACATTAATTATTCAAGATACTACTCAAAACTTATCAGTATTATCTCCTCTTGCGAGTTTGATTTCTAGGGTGTCACAAAACGCTACTTCCCAGGATAATGTTTTGGATAATTCCGGTTGTTTTAATATACAGTTGCCAGTTAATGTTATTGTAAATGGAAAACAAATCACAGTATCTAACCAAAATGATTATCTCACGGTTCAAGCCGCATTAGATGCTTTTTCAAGTGATGATGATTTAGTAAACTTTGTTTATCCAATAACAATTCAGTATCAAAATTGGAATACTCAACTGATTGCAAATTCAGATCAATTAGAAGATATTATCGATAATTGTGATGAAGATGATGGGTTTGATGAAATTGACTGTATACATATAAATTATCCAATAAAGATTGATATTTATAATGCAAATAGTCAAATTGCAAATACTATTGCTATTCAAAATGATGTCGATTTATATAATTTCTTAGAAAATATAGAAAGCAATGTGATTGTTTCTATCAACTATCCAGTTTCTATTACCGACTCAAATGGTCAAGAAGTTTTAATTGCAAGTAATTCTAATTTTGAAGACACTATTGAAGACAATATTGAGGATTGTGATATTAATTCAGGCGCTGTAGGAAATCCAAATTTCATTTCGGTTTTGACGGATGGCAGATGGCACGTTTCTTACTTTTTTAATAAAGTTGATGAAACTTCAATTTATGACGGTTATAATTTTACTTTCAATTCTAGCACGACTGTTTTAGCTGTAAAAGAAACAAATACTATTGATGGAATTTGGTCAACGTTTGTAAATAGCGAATCTGACATATTTTTATTAAAATTTGATGATAGTAAGTTGGATGAATTAAATGACAATTGGAAAATTATAGAATATACCACTACCGAAATTAGACTGAAAAATGAGAGTGGCGGTAGTGGAGAAACAACTTATCTTTATTTTACTAAAAACTAATTAAAACTAAACACTACATTATTAATTACTTAACCCCTTAAATACTACATAAAATGAAAAAACTATCAATTTTAGGTTTGCTGGCCATAATGGCAAGTTCTTGTTCGGATAATGCCTCGACAGATGGGAATGTTACACTGAAAGCGTCTGCAGTGTCCGCTACAAACATGACTTCGGCTACAGGGCGTATTGCGTCTAGTGTGGTTATCACGGATTTTAAGATTAACATTGGAAATATCAAATTAGAGACCGATGTGGAGGATGATAGATATGATACTGATTCTTTACATGATGATGTTAAACTTACGGGCCCTTTTTTACTGGATATTCTAGATCCTAACAAAACTTTGTCTCAAATTATAACTACTGTTAATGTTCCAAATGCAAAATATGAGGAAATTAAGTTTAAGTTTGAAAAAAGCATTCAGCCTGGCGAAATGGAAGGCAAAACCTTTTTGATAAAAGGTACTATTGACGGAAAAAACTTTGTTGTATGGAGCGGTAAGGACGCTGAACTTGAAATGGATTTTGCAGATCCAACTAAAGATTTTACAGTTAATAGTAGTGATGTAACACTTAATATTAAAATACAACTTGATGCTCTAATTGCAAAACTAACATCATTAGCCAGTCAGAACCTATTACATGATACCGACGGTGATGGCATTATTGAAATTAGCACTGATAACGATGATGGGCACCATGATTTTGGAGAGCAAATAAAAGATTTATTGGAGCACGAAACCCATTTAGACGACAAGGACTAATTAAAATGGGATTGAATAATAGTGAAAAAGAGGCCGTCTTACAAAGATGGCCTCTTTTTGTTTATAATAGTATTTAAACTTCAAAATCAAATGCTTAAATTTGCACTTCAATAAATAAAAAATCATGTTCGATAATTTAAGCGATAAACTAGACAAAGCCTTTCATATACTTAAAGGGCACGGGAAAATAACTGAGGTAAACGTAGCCGAAACTTTAAAAGAAGTTCGCCGCGCCTTACTTGATGCCGATGTGAATTTCAAAATTGCCAAAGATTTTACCACTAGGGTGAAAGAGAAAGCGCTTGGACAAGACGTTTTAACGACACTTCAACCAGGTCAGTTGTTGGTGAAGTTGGTTAAAGATGAGCTTACCGAATTGATGGGTGGCGATGTAGCGGGAATAAACCTTTCCGGAAATCCAACCGTTATTTTGATGTCGGGTTTACAAGGTTCTGGAAAAACAACATTTTCCGGAAAATTGGCTAATTATCTGCAAACAAAAAAGAACAAGAAGCCGTTATTGGTTGCCTGTGATATCTATCGTCCTGCGGCAATACAACAATTATACGTAGTTGGTGACTCCATAGGTGTCGAGGTATATTCGGAACCGGAAAATAAAAACCCTGTTGAGATTGCCCAAAATGCAATCAAACATGCGAAAGCCAATGGTTTTAATGTCGTAATTGTCGATACGGCGGGTCGTTTGGCCGTTGACAAAGAGATGATGGACGAAATTGCTCGTGTGCATAAAGCAATTCAACCGCAGGAGACCTTGTTTGTTGTGGATGCCATGACAGGTCAAGACGCCGTGAATACCGCGAAAGCATTCAACGACATTTTGAATTTTGACGGGGTAATCCTTACCAAATTAGATGGTGATACCCGAGGTGGAGCTGCACTTTCGATAAAAACAGTTGTCAGCAAGCCAATTAAGTTTGTGGGTACTGGAGAAAAAATGGATGCTATTGATGTGTTCTATCCTGTGCGTATGGCAGAACGTATCCTGGGAATGGGAGATGTTGTGTCTTTGGTAGAAAGAGCCCAAGAGCAATTTGACGAGGATGAAGCCAGAAAAATCCAAAGAAAAATTGCTAAAAACGAGTTTGGTTTTGACGATTTCTTGTCCCAGATTCAGCAAGTGAAGAAAATGGGTAACATGAAAGACTTGGTCGGAATGATACCGGGTGCTTCAAAAGCGATGAAAGACGTCGAGATTGAAGATGACGCTTTCAAACATATTGAGGCAATCATTCATTCGATGACTCCAATCGAAAGAACAAAACCATCAGTTATAGACGTAAAGAGAAAAAACAGAATCGCAAAAGGTTCCGGAACAAAAATAGAGCAAGTCAATCAACTGATGAAACAGTTTGAGCAAATGAGCAAGATGATGAAAATGATGCAAGGCCCAGGAGGAAAGAACCTTATGAAAATGATGGGCGGAATGAAAGGGATGCCGGGCGGAATGCAAGGATAATTTATTTTAAGGTTTAAAGTTCCATGTTAAGGAATACTTTAAGCCTTATTTTTTTTATAACACAACTACTAAACCTTACAGTTTAAGGAGGCAAAATCTTTAAACTTTAAACTTTAAACATTTTTAAAAATGCAACTACTAGACGGGAAAAAGACAGCAGAAGATATTAAAAGCGAAATCGCTGCCGAAGTGCAAAAGATTAAAAATAATGGGGGGAAAGTTCCTCATTTGGCGGCAGTAATTGTTGGTAACGATGGCGCCAGTTTAACCTACGTGGGAAGCAAGGTGAAGGCTTGTGAACGAGTGGGCTTTGAATCCACTTTAGTGAAGCTGCCGAGTACCACTACTGAAATCGAATTGCTGAATAAGATCAAGGAGTTGAACGAGAATGATGACATCGACGGCTTCATCGTGCAATTGCCTCTTCCGGATCAGATCGACGAACAAAAAGTATTGATGGCAGTTGATCCAAGTAAAGATGTAGACGGATTTCATCCTGAGAACTTCGGAAAAATGGCATTGGATATGAGCACTTTTATTCCTGCAACACCTTTCGGAATCTTAGAATTGTTGGAACGTTACGGAGTGGAAACTAAAGGAAAACACACTGTTGTTATCGGTCGTAGTCATATAGTCGGAAGACCGATGAGTATCTTGATGGGAAGGAAAGGTTTTCCTGGAAATTCAACCGTAACATTGACGCATAGTTACACTAAAAACATTGAGGAAATCACGATTCAGGCAGATATTATAATCACAGCTTTGGGAGTTCCCAATTATCTTAAAGCCGACATGGTGAAGGATGGGGTAGTGGTGATAGATGTTGGGATTACTCGTGTGCCTGATGACTCAAATGCTAAGGGGTATGTTATCACAGGGGACGTTGATTTTGAAAATGTGAGTAAAAAATCCTCTTTTATAACTCCTGTTCCAGGAGGAGTTGGGCCAATGACCATTGCGATGTTATTAAAAAACACGCTATTGGCAAGGGAAATGAGAATTGCAATAAACAACTAGAAATACACAAGCCTATCCGCCCCCGCGGATAGGCTTTTATCATTATGGGAAACACACAAGGCATACAATTTAAGACGGTGGATGAATTTTTGGACGGTCTTCCAGATCATGAGCTTGAAATAGTTCTTTTCCTGCGCAAAATTATTTTGGAATGTATGCCAGAATGTAAAGAGAAATTGGCTTATAATGTTCCTTTTTATTATCGTCATTCTCGAATCTGTTTTCTGTGGCCAGCGACAGTTCCCTGGGGAAAAGTTGCAAAGGGTGTCGCTATTGGTTTTTGCAAAGGCGATTCCTTTTTGGACGAAACCTTTGAAACTACAAAATTTGCTTCTAAATTGACCTTCAGTTCAGTTGACGAAATTGACATCCCATTATTGAAAAGACAAATTTATGAGGCCATTCTCATTGACGAGAAAATCGTTAAGGCTAGGCGGAGGAAAATCCAGTGATTGGATTGTTTTTTTACCAATAATACTTTACCTAAAAAAATATTCTATAAAGTGTATTGATATTAAAAAATAATAAATAACTTTGCGTTACAAAGTACTTTAATCATGGATCAAAAACACCAAGAAGATTTATCGCACATTCGTTCCATGATGGAACGCTCTTCAAGATTTATTTCGTTAAGCGGCCTTTCAGGAGTATTTGCTGGCTTATTCGCGCTAGCGGGGTCAATTTATGCGTATCAGTTGTTTAAAAATAATGGTATTGAATATTTTGATGGCAGGCAAAAGATGTATAGCTATGATTTAATAATCGAATTAGTTTTTATTGCTTTGGCAATTTTGGTCTTAGCATTGGGATCAGGTATATTTTTCACTTTGAAAAAAAGTAAAAAGTTTGATTTGCCGGTTTGGACTAATACTACTAAAAAAATGTTACTGAATTTAGCGATTCCTTTATTTGTTGGAGGAGTATTTTGTATGGCACTTTTATACCATCAGTTATTCGCTCTGATTGCTCCTGTTACTTTATTGTTTTATGGCTTAGCACTTATAAATGCTGGAAAATATACTTTTTCTGATATTAGATATTTGGGTGTAGGTGAAATTATTTTAGGATGTATTTCCCTTTTTTATCTTGGTTTTGGTCTTGTTTTTTGGGCAATAGGATTTGGAATTTTGCACATCCTGTACGGAATAATTGTGTTCAAAAAATACAAATAGAAATGGGAATCATTGACAAATTAAATAAAGATTTCGAAAGCCGGGTCAGATTAGGCATTATGTCTGTTCTGATGGTAAACGACTGGATTGATTTCACCGAAATGAAATCTTTATTGAATATTACTGACGGAAATTTGGCTAGTCACTCTTCTTCATTGGAAAAATCCGGGTACATAGAAGTGAAAAAAGAGTTTGTTGGCAAAAAGCCTAAAACATCATATCGCGTTACCAATGGCGGAAGAACTGCTTTTGTTTCTCACCTAAATAGTCTTGAAAAATTAATCAAATCTAAGTAATTCCTTTTTTTAACCTTGCACTTTGAAATACAAAGTACTTTTAAAATTTTAATGATGAAAAAACTACATTTTATTTTAGCCAGCAGTTTGGTTTTTACGCTGCTTTTTTACAATGAGGATTTGGGACTCAATTGGGCCATTTTCGGGATGATGCAAACCGCCTTAATATGTTATTTCTTCCAAGAGAAATTTACCAGTAGGTTACATTTGATTTTAGTGGTTACATCGGTTTTATCTTGCTTTGCTTTTGCCTGGTATGGTGATTTTCCATCATTTTTGGCTATGGCTTTGTCGATTATCTTTTTACAATTCAAAACCCAGGAACCAAAACTTAAATTGTTACAGGCTCTTCCTTTGGTGTTTATCAACGGAATTGCTTCATTAGGTCGGATATTGATGTTCAGTCAATATCTTCCTAAGCGAAAGATCAATAACGGTCTTACTAAAAAACTGATTGCTTATTTTATTATTCCAGTCCTATTTCTTGGGTTGTTTTTAATTGTATATTCTTTTGCAAGCGATCATTTTTCGTCTTTGTTTACCGGATATTATTTAGATATTGATGCGTGGCAAGCATTTGTACTTACCGCTTTGGGATTTTTTATCTCGTTTACTTTCTGGAATTATTGGATTCCTGAGGTTTGTTATGAAAAGAATGATTTACTGGACAATGATTTTAAGGAAGAGGCCAAAAAGCAAAATCAAAATTCATTTTCGTTTCTGGATATTGATTTTGAAAGAAGAAGTGGCGAGATTACGTTGTTTCTTTTAAATGCTTTGCTTTTGGTTTTCATTGCAACTTATAATTACGAACAGTTTTTTGAAGTGGTCAAAAAATCTAACTTAAGTTCTGATACACACGAAAGAGTAACTGCCGTTATTTTTTCAATCATAATGGCAGTTGGTGTTATTTTATTCTATTTTAAAGGAGGGTTTAATTTTGATGAAAAAGCTAAAAAACTTAAAAAATTAGCTGAGATTTGGATTTTTTTGAACGGAATTTTAATACTATGTGCCATCATCAAAAACTCAGAATATGTTTCGTTTTTTGGATTGACTTATAAAAGGTTAGGTGTTTATGCTTTCTTGATTCTAGCCATAATTGGATTGGTTATTGCTTTTATAAAAATCACCAAGCAAAAAACGAATGCTTTTCTTTTCAATCAAATGATTTGGTATTTTTATGGAACGATTCTTTTATGCAGTTTTGTGAATTGGGGAAATATAATTACTCATTACAATATTACTGTAAACAAAGGAGTAGAGCCTATATTTTTATCTGGACTAAATTTCAATGATGAGATGCGTAGAGACTATTTTTCACAAAATAAATTAGAGAGTCAATACAGTGAAATTTCAAGAGAGAAGGTGATTAGTCGAATGCAATCAAGGTCCTTTTTATCAAAAGCTTTATATTATGAGTTTATAAAGGTTGAGAAATAGTGCAAATGAAAAATCCCATCGGCCGTGGCAGATGGGATTTGTATTTTTTAATAATCGCCTCGTCCTTTAAATCTCGGATCATCTCTTTTGATGAATTCTGTTCTTCTTTTTGGCACTTCCTCTTTTGGGAAACTCGCTTCTTCCGTTTTGCTCGAAGGTTCTATAAGTGCGTTTAGCTCCTTTATTTCGGCATCAGTCAATTCTCGATATCTTCCCATGGGAATATCAAGCGAAATATTGATGATACGGATGCGTTTCAGGGCCGTTACTTCATAACCCAAATATTCACACATTCTACGAATTTGGCGGTTTAAACCTTGCGTTAAAATGATTTTGAAAATGTATTTGCTTATTTGTTCTACTTTACATTTTCGTGTCACGGTATCCAGAATAGGAATCCCATTCCCCATTCTTTCAATGAAGCGGTCCGTAATGGGTTTGTTAACCGTTACGGTATATTCTTTTTCGTGATTATTTCTGGCGCGAAGTATTTTATTGACAATGTCTCCATCGTTGGTCATGAAAATTAATCCTTCACTCGCTTTGTCCAGTCTTCCGATTGGGAAAATACGTTTGGGGTAATTGATATAGTCTACTATATTGTTGCGAACATCCAAGTTGGTGGTGCACTCAATTCCAACGGGCTTATAGAAAGCAAGGTAAACGGATTTCTCGTTTTTTTCACGGATTAGTTTACCGTCAATACGCACTTCGTCGCTTGGCGAAACTTTTGTGCCCAGTTCGGGAATGACACCATTAATGGTCACGCGGCCTTCTTCGATGATTTTGTCAGCTTCTCGACGCGAGCAATATCCAGTTTCTCCTATGAATTTGTTAAGACGTTTCAGATTTTCTTCCATACTGCAAAAGTAATACTAAATTGTTTAATCGTTTATAGGCTACTTTGTTTATTTGAGTTGCGGAGAAAAAAGTGGCGGGTTTGGCTATAAAATGAATTGGTTTATTCCGTTTCGAATAAAAAACGAGCTATTTTTTTATAAAGTTCGTCATCATGCAAACTATGCCCTAATCCAGTTGTTTCAATGAAAATCGAGTTTTTCCAGCTGCCGGCTATCTTTTTTCCTTCTTCAAATAATACAACAGTATCTTCAGTATCATGAGCGATAAAACCTTTTGTTTTTATTTTAGAGGCAAAGAGTTTTCCAGAAAAATGTTCCAATTTAAGATTGAAACTTTTTAAATAATGTTTTGCCAAGCCCGCGGAAACAATCGAGTTTAAACTCAATAAAGTGATGTAATTATTTAGGATTATACTAAAATCACTCGGTGATCCCAGTATCACCATTTTTTCGAGATCACTGTTTTGATAAACAGATTGGTAATACAAACATGTTTTTGCACCCAAAGAGTGTCCTATAAGGTAATTTGGATTGTATTTTTCGAAGAGAACGTGAATGAATTCCGCATATTGGGGAATGTTAAATTCCTTGCCGCTTGATAAGCCATGCGCAGGTGCGTCGATAGCAATAATCGTACTTCCTGACTTTTGTAAGTAAGGCAATATGTTTTCCCAGCGCGAAGCATTGCTTTCCCAACCGTGCACCAAAAGAATAACGGTGTCGTTTCCTTTCCAGGTGTAGGATTGAAAATGATGCCCGTTGTGCTGATAGGTTTCGCTTTGGGTTTCTTGAAGTATTTTAGGAAGACTCGTTTTTGTCAATCGGCCATCTCTGGGTTCGCTAAAAAGCGAGTAGGCAAGTTGCGTTGCTTTTTCGGGATATACAAAACTCAAAAAGTTAATGTATAAGCCGACAGATTTGGTGTAAAAGAAATAAATTAGTTTTTTCACATGTTGATATTTAATGATTTTTATCGGTCATGTGTAATTCGCATACTATTATTGGTGTTTGCGAAGAAATTACTGTCATGCTCATTTCGTAAAAAAAAAGTCCCGATGTTTATCGGGACTTAAATATAATTAAAATTTAGAAAATAGCTTTTCCATTTTTTCTTTTTCTTCATCGGCCAGCACACTGTCAACTAAAATTCTTCCTGAATGCTCATCAATGATGATTTTCTTTCTGGAAGCGATTTCCACTTGCGTTTGCGGTGGAATGGTAAAGAATGATCCTGCAGAAGCGCCTCTTTCGATAGAAACAACTGCTAAACCATTACGAACGCTTGTTCTGATTCTAGTGTAAGCAGCCAATAATCTTTCTTCGATTAAGTTTTGGTATTCAGCAGATTTCGCTGTCAAAAACTCTTCTTCTTTAGCGGTTTCGGCCATGATAGCGTCCAACTCTAATTTTTTATGTTTCAAGTGATTAGATTTAGTTTCTAATCTTTCTTTTGATTGAGCGATGGTATCTTTCTTGTGCTCAATAGAAGCTTTCATTTCTTTCATTTGCTTTTCAGCTAATTGAATTTCAAGCTCTTGAAACTCAACCTCTTTTGTTAAAGAGTTGAATTCTCTATTGTTACGAACAGTTTCCTGTTGTTTTGTGTATTTTTTGATAGCTTCTTTGTGCTCCTCAATCCCACTCTTTTTTGTTTTGATAAGGTCCTCGATAACTTCAAGTTCACTTTTCAATTTTTCAGAACGTGTGCTTAAACCCGCAACTTCATCTTCTAAATCTTCTACTTCAAGAGGAAGTTCCCCTCTTACGTTTCTGATTTCGTCAATTCTAGAGTCAATAAGTTGTAAGTCGTAAATTGCTCTTAACTTGTCCTCAACACTTAATTCTTTCGTATTCGCCATATTCTATAAGTACTTAACTGGATTTGTATTTTCTTCAGATAAAATGATTGCAAAATTAAGGATTTTTTTCCGAAGATAATCAACAATATAATTTTTTGTATAGCGTTCGCTTTCAAAATGTCCAATATCGGCCAAAAGAAGTCGATTTTCCGCTTCATAAAACTGATGGTACTTCAAATCGGCGGTTAAAAAAGCGTCTGCTCCAGCCGAAATGGCGTTTTTTATCGCATAACTTCCAGACCCGCCCAAAACGGCCACCTTTTTTATTGGTTTTCCCAAAAAGGAAGAATGTCGGATGCCTTCCGATTTCATTTTGTCTTTTACAAGCAATAAAAAATCTTTTTCATCCATGGGAGTTTCAAATTCCCCTATCATTCCCAAGCCTATATTTTGATGCTTGTTTTGCAGTTCGTAAACTTCATAAGCTACTTCCTCATAGGCATGATTGCTGAAAAGGGCTTTCAGGATTTTAGTTTCCAAATACTTTTCAAAAGTAACTTCAATTTTTATCTCATCGCCTTGCACAAATTCAAAGCGTTCCCCCAGTTGCGGATTGCTGTGCTCGTTACCCATATAAGTGCCAATCCCTTTCGAGCTAAAGCTGCAATCCTCGTAATTACCGATATTCCCTGCGCCAGCATCGAACAGTGCATTTCGAAGTTGATCCGCATTTTCTGCAATGGTATAGGTGACTAGTTTTCGGACGAAATTTTCTTTTGGCATTAAAATTTTACCTTTTTTTAAGCCAAGAGCGTCGCAGAAAATCTTGTTAACACCATCTTGGTGATTGTCTAAAGCAGTATGAACGGCGTAAATTGCAATATCATTTTTAATGGCTTTTATGATGGAACGTTCCACATAATTTTTACCCGTTATTTTTTTTATGCCTGAAAACAGAATGGGGTGAAAACAAACAACTAAATTGCATTTTTTGGTAATAGCCTCCTCCAACACACTCTGCAAGGCGTCATGGCAAACCAAAACTCCTGTAGCTTCCTCATCGGGGTTTCCAACCAATAGGCCGACATTGTCAAAATCTTCGGCATAAGCGAGCGGAGCCATTTCTTCGAGTGCGGAAAGAATTTCTTTTATTTTCATTGTTTTTAGTTTAAAGCGTAAGGTTTAAAGTTTGATGATTGGCCAACTTTAAACTTTAAACAAAAGATACAAAATATTTATTTCAAAGATAATTTATTATACTTTCGTATTATGATTTTACTGCGAAAAATACTCTTCCCCTTTGCCTTATTGTATGGATTAATCACGAGTATTCGGAATTTTCTTTTTGATAATGGAATTTTGAAATCATATACTTTCGATTTACCAATTATAGCCGTTGGGAATCTGAGTGTGGGCGGTACCGGGAAAACGCCACAAATAGAGTATCTGATTAGGTTGCTTTCGGACACTTATAGGGTCGCTACTTTAAGCAGGGGCTACAAGAGAATATCCAAAGGTTTTGTATTGGCCGACACAACAGCAAACGCTGAAATTTTGGGTGACGAACCATTTCAGTTCTATCAGAAATTTGACAACATTCAAGTTGCCGTTGATGCTAACCGCAAAAATGGAATTGAACAATTACTTTCCCAAGAGCTAAAACCGGAAGTCGTTTTGCTGGATGATGCTTTCCAACATAGAAAAGTAAAGGCTGGATTTTATATTATGCTGACGGCTTACGGTGATTTGTATTCGAATGATTTCATGCTTCCGACGGGGAATTTGCGGGAATGCAGAAACGGTGCCAAAAGAGCCAACATAATCATAGTCACAAAATGCCCTTCTGAGCTCACGATTCAGGAGCGAAACGAAATTAGAAAAAGCCTTGATATCAGTGATAATCAGCAGCTCTATTTCACAACAATCGTTTATGACGACAACGTCTATTCGGAGAATCAAATATTGAAAGTCAGCGAAATATGGGGAAGGGATAAAGTGCTATTGGCGGGAATTGCAAAGCCGAAGCCTTTTTTCGATTTTTTGAAAAATAGAAAGGACGAGTGCTTGAGCTACCCGGATCACCATCATTTTACCGAAAAAGACATTTTAGACATTAAAAGCAAATCAATAAATAAAATCATCATCACCACCGAGAAAGATTATGTGAGATTAAAGGGAAGTATTCCAAGTGATCAACTATTTTATTTGCCCATAAAAAGCAAGTTTCTTTCAGGGGAGGATGCATTCAAAAAAACAATACTAAACTATGTGGGAAGAAGTACAACAAACAGTTAGCTATATTAAAGAGAGAATCTTTTTCACACCTGAATACGGCGTTATTTTGGGTTCGGGTCTGGGAAGTTTTACCGAAGAAATGAAGGTAGAATATGTATTGCCATACAATGAAATTCCAAACTTTCCTGTTTCGACGGTACAGGGACACAAAGGCGCTTTGGTTTTTGGGACAATCGGAGACAAAAAAGTGGTTGCCATGCAAGGGAGGTTTCATTTCTATGAAGGCTATTCGATGAAGGAAGTTACTTTCCCGGTTCGGGTAATGAAATTTTTGGGAATAGATAAATTAATTGTGTCGAATGCGTCTGGAGGCGTAAACCCCAGGTATAGGGTAGGTGATATAGTGATAATCAAAGATCACATCAATTTTGCGCCTGAACATCCTTTGCGAGGGATAAATGACGAGCGTTTTGGGCCTCGGTTTGTCAATATGAGTGAGCCCTATTCCAGAGAGATGATTGCAAAAGCGAAAGAGCTTGCCGGCGATTTAGATATAGAAGTTAAAGACGGGGTTTACCTAGGGTTGCAAGGCCCAACTTTTGAAACCTTGGCAGAATACAGAATGGTCAAAATTCTTGGAGGAGATTGCGTGGGAATGTCAACCGTTCCTGAAGTCATCGTGGCGCGTCACATGGATTTGGAAACCTTTGGGGTCTCCGTAATAACGGATATGGGAGATGAAGACAGCATCGAAACGATATCGCACGATGAAGTCTTGGAAGCTGCTCAAAAAGCAGAGCCCAAGCTGAGGAACTTAATCAGAGAATTGATCTTGAAGTATTAGCTTTTTTGATCGTTCGATCGATAACATCGTAAAATTCTGCGGGTGGAAATGGTTTTGTAATCACGTCGTTCATGCCGTAGGATAATAACATTTCTCTATTTTCATCCAGTGAAATGGCAGTTATGGCGATTACCGGTATAGTAGAATCGAATTCTCTAATTTGTTGCGTAGCAATTGTCCCATTTATTCCGGGCAAGTGCACGTCCATAAGAATTAAATCGTAACTGTTGATTTTGGCAGCCTCAATTGCCTCTTCTCCGTTATCGATTATTTCGCAAAACATGCCTTTGTTCTCGAGCATCTTTTTGGTAATCATTTGATTTATTTTGTTGTCTTCGACAACCAGGATTTTCTTGTCTTTTAATTTCGCATATTTTTTTGTCTTAACTTTAATGGGCAATTGCTGCTCATCTACCTTGAAGTGCAAATCAAATGAAAAAGTGGAGCCTTTGCCGACGATGCTTTCCAGTTTGATCTCTCCCCCCAATAGTTCAATTAATTTCTTGACAATTGTTAATCCCAAACCTGTCCCGCCGTATTTGCGATTTATTTCTACGGAACCTTGAGAGAAGCTTTCAAAGACGGTTGCCATTTTGTCTTCTGGAATGCCAATTCCAGTATCCGTTATCGCAAAGGATATGGCTGCATTCCCATCTTGCAGCGAGATGAGTTTGGCAGTGGTGTTGACATCCCCGTTATTGGTAAATTTTAATGAGTTATTAATAAGGTTTATGAAAATTTGAGCCAGTTTGGTTGGATCCCCCAGCAAAAACCCCGGTATTTTGGGATCAATTTCCAGTAAAAACACGTTGTTGTTCTTCAGGGCCAGTTCTTTTAGCGAATTTTGTATGTCTTCCAGCAGCTCTTTCAGATTGAAATTGATGTTTTCCAACTCAGTCTTATTGGATTCTATTTTGTTGATTTCCAGTATTTCATTAATAAATGTGGTCAAGTAATTTCCTGAAAATTTTAACGAGGACAAATAATGTAATTGCGATTTTTTAGGATTTTCTTCCAATAACAAATGAGTGATTCCGTTTATCGCATTAAGTGGAGTGCGAAGCTCATGGCTAACGGTAGATAGAAATTCAGATCTTGCCTTGGATGCTTTCTCCGCTTTTTCTTTGGCTATAATTAATTCGTTATTTTTGTCCTTCAATAACAAATTAGACTTGTTTCTAATGATGTTATTCTTATATAGTGACAAACTCAATAACGATAAAATAGAAATTAAAGCGATGGCCAGGATATTAATGAGTTTAGAGAATTTATTTGTTTTTGCCTTCTCGCTATTTTGTTTGTTTAGCTGTTCTATTTTTTGTAATCGTTGGATTTCCTTGAACGATTCATAATCGTCAATTCCAAGTTTTTCACTATTTAAAATGGAAATCCTTTCTTTGAGATTCAGGTGTTGCTTTAAATAAGAATAAGCTACACTCTTGTCCAGCATCTTTTCGTATACTGAACTTAATGCAAATAGGATATTCGATTTTTGTTCCAGATTTTCATTTTTGGAATTTAAATCTAAAGCCTTGTTGAAATAGTTTAATGCTAAATTATTGCGTTTTTTTATTTCTTCAATCAGGCCAATTTGGTATAATGCCTCCGCTTTTGTATCCAAGATTTCTGGGCTGGTGGGTTTCGAGATTATGCTGTTGAAGATTTCCGAGGCCAAGTCATAATGGCGTTTCGATTTGTAAATGATGCCTTTTTGGAGATTAACCAGCTCGTTAAAACCTGCGATCTGTACATTTTCATTAATGTTCAGCGCTTTCTCAAAATAGGTTTCAGCGTCCTTGTAATTGTTTGTGCGAATATGGCATAACCCTAAATAATAATAGGCATCGGCATAATAGGCTGTGTTTTTTAGGTTTTCAGGTAGGGTGATGCTTTCGGAAAAGGCTTCTTTTGCGTCATCGTACTTTTTTACGGCAAAATAGATTTTACCCAAGTTGTAAGTTTGAATTCCTTGGTTGTTAATCTCATTGTTGGCGATGCAATAATTGATCGCTTTCTGGGTATAAAGGAGTGCGTTTTTGTATTTGTTTTCTTTTATGTTGGAATTGGAAAGGGAGGTAAAATATGCAATGCTGTCCGTATTCTCTTTTTTTTGAGAATACAGTAATGAATTAAAAAAAATGACAAGAACCAAGAGTTGTTTCATATGCGATTTTTTAATTTTTCATCTTTTTTGTCAAAAGTATCAGATCAATTATTCTCGAGGAATAGCCTATTTCATTATCATACCAGCCCACAACCTTTACCATTTTGTCTATTACCGAAGTCAGTTGGGCGTCAAAAACGCAGGAATTCCGGTTGCCAATAATGTCCACTGAAACGATGGGGTCTTCCGTATAATCCAAGATTCCTTTCAGGCTGCCCGCTGCGGCGCTTTTGAAGGCAGCGTTTATTTCCTCTATCGAAACGATGCGTTTTACGTTGAAGGTAATATCGGTCAATGAACCATCAGGCACCGGGACGCGAATACCGCAACCGCCAATTTTGCCCTCTAATGTAGGGAAAATTTTTGACAATGCTTTAGCTGCTCCAGTTGTTGTAGGTACAATGGACTGGCTTGCTCCGCGGGCCCTTCGCAAATCTTTGTGCGGTTGGTCATGCAAACTTTGATCTGTCGTATAGGAGTGAATCGTTGTAATGTAAGCCTGTTCGACACCACAAAGCTCATCTATAACTTTCATCATCGGGGCGGCATTATTGGTTGTGCAGCTTGCATTAGATATGATAGTTTCCGTTCCGTCAAGGATAGAGTCGTTAACCCCGAGAACAACTGTTTTTATGGTGTCCACCTCGGAAGGGGAAGAAAGGATCACTTTTTTTGCGCCCGCAAGGATGTGTGCATTAAGTTCTTCATACGTCTTGAATTTTCCGGTTGATTCAATTACGTAATCAATGTTTATGCTCTTCCAATCTAGGTTTGAAATACTTTTTTCGTGAAAAAACAAGAAATGGCTGGGGCCGACCAGAATTCCTTTTTCATCGGCACTGACGGTGTAAGGCAAAACGCCATGAATGCTGTCGTATTTTACCAAATGTGCCATTGTTTTCGTGTCGGCAATATCGTTTATGGCCACGACTTCGATAGTGGGATGGTTTAAAAGCAAACGAAATACATTTCGGCCAATTCTTCCAAAACCATTAATGGCAACTCTTGTTTTCAATATATTTTTGTTTTAAAAGTTTCAAGTTTAAGGCTCTCATCTTGAGATGGGCGGATGAAACTTAAAGGTGAGATGTTTTTTTAAAGTTTAAAGAATGTGTTTCTGCGCTTTATAAGAAGAACGAACTAGCGGGCCGCTTTCCACATGACGGAAACCCAATTCCAATCCGAACTTTTCATAAATCGCAAACTGATCGGGTGTGATAAATTCCTTAACCGGCAAGTGTTTTTTGCTTGGCTGTAAGTATTGTCCTATGGTTACGATATCCACATTAACCGCACGCAGGTCTCTCATGGTTTGAAAAACTTCCTCTTCACGCTCGCCAAGACCAAGCATAATACCTGATTTCGTCCTGTTGATTCCCTTTTCCTTTAGGTACCTCAACACTTCTAAACTTCGGTCATATTTTGCTTGAATGCGCACTTCGCGAGTCAATCTGCGTACCGTTTCCACGTTATGCGAAACCACTTCGGGATTGGCTTCTATAATACGATCTATATTTCTTTTTATATCCTGAAAATCAGGAATCAGAGTTTCCAGAGTAGTCGTAGGGTTCATCCTACGAATTGCTTTTACGGTTTCGATCCAAATGATGGAACCGCCATCTTTCAAATCGTCTCTGTCAACACTGGTTATCACCGCATGTTTGATGTTCATGATTTTTATAGAACGCGCCACTTTCTCGGGTTCATCCCAGTCTACCGTTTCTGGTCTGCCGGTTTTAACACCGCAAAAACCGCATGAACGGGTACAGGTGTTTCCCAAGATCATAAAGGTTGCTGTCCCTTCACCCCAGCATTCGCCCATGTTTGGGCAACTTCCGGATGCGCAAATCGTATTCAAGCTGTATTTGTCGACTAAGCCTCGAAGCTCGGTGTATTTTTTTCCTATCGGTAATTTTACTTTCAGCCATTTTGGCTTTGCAGTCGGTAAAGTATTTTCTAAAACAGTTTCCATATTTCATTTTTCAAAGTACAAATATAAGGAAAGCGGATTTAAATCAAAGGGTTTAGCCCCCAAGCTTTAGTATTGATTTGCTACAGAAAAATTAACCCAAAATTTCAGAAGCCATTTCCAGCTTTTCGTTTCATCTTGCATTTAGAAATGGTTTTTTCTAGGACAATAACGGAGCTTCTTCCAGTCGCTCGTTTTTATCAAGAAGAAAGTCATTTCTAAACACAAGGATGTTCACTGCAATCTGGGCTAGGGAAGTCCTTGTTGTGAGACATTTTGGGATTTAAATGACAATAAAAAAGCAGAACCTCTAGATTCTGCTTTCCGTGCTTGGATCTAAAGTTAGTTCATTTGAACTGTGATGGGTAAATTGTAGGATGTTCGTACTGGCTTTGAACCAATCATTCCGGGTGCCCATCTAGTTTTCAAAGATTTCAATACCCGTATGGCTTCTTTTGCCAATCCATATCCTGGGTCGTTTTTAACTTGAATATCGGTCATACTGCCGTCTTTTTCAACCACAAACGAGACATAAACACGTATGCTTCTTTCACCGTTTATATCTGGGGTTACAAAAGTTTTGCCGATGTAAGTATAGAACTTGGCAATGCCGCCCGGGAATTCAGGGAGTTTGTCCAGAATTGCCGCCGTTACGACCGTATCCCCATAGTCTGTGGGTGGAGCGCTCGCTGAACCACTTCCTTGGGAATAATTGGGATTGGCTATTCCGATACCTGTGTCAGTGCTCTGTTTTATTTCAACAATCTCATTGTTTGTCGGAATGTCAGGACTTGCCAGTGGAGCCGAAACAATAGTAGGATTAGCAAGTTGTTTTTCTGCCGTCGCTTCTACAGGTTTTTGCGCCACAGTTTTAAGTGGAATTTGTTTTTCGATTTTTTTTGTTTGAGGCGGTGTGATCGTCGTTACCTGAATGATTTTGTCAAGAGGGTCTTGGGGCACGTTCTTCTCTGCATTAAAATAATTTAAAACTCTTGGAATGCTCATTAAGGATGCACATAGAAATAGACCCATAAATAGCGCAAACATAGATGTTCGTGAACTTTCCTGACGAAGTTGATACGCGCCATACTCTTTGTTTCTGTTCTCGAAAACTAGATTAATCCAGTCGGTTTCGTAAATGCTTAGTTTTGACATATTTCAAGGATTTAATGGTTAGGTAGCAGTTAAATCATAAGCAGTTGTTATTTTAAATAACAACGAAAACGGTAAGAATTTTATTGTTTAAAATGTTAATTATTTAAAAATTAAGCAAGGATGGTGATAAAATTGTCGTGTATGTTTGGTTTTTTAACGAAAGTGGAGTTATCGTTTATTTCGGATAATCTCTGCCAATAATTTTTTGGCGCGAAGTAGTTTGACTTTAACATTACTCAAGGGTTCGTCAATGGCATTGGCGATCTCCTGATAACTCATTTCCTGAAAATACCGCAACTGGATAACTTCTTGGTAATGAGGTTTCAGTTCCTTTATGTATCGCAGTAACTGAGAAAGGTTTTGTTCGGTGATTAGTTCGTCTTCTTTGGACGGTGTGGTGTCCGCTATGTTATATGCCTTCTGGTCCTCTTTGTCAGTGATTTCTACAAAAAGGCTTGATTTTTTTTTGCGCAGCAAATCAATATGCACATTTTTTGCAATACTGATGAGCCAAGTGTTAAACTGGAATTCGGGATTGTAAGTGGCTATCTTGTCAAAGGCTTTCGAGAAAGTTTCGATTGTGATATCCTCCGCATTGGTTTCGTTTTCGGTCCGTTTTAACATGAAACCATAAACTTCGTTCCAATAGTGATTCAATAGAAAGGTAAAGGCGGCTTGGTCCCCTTTTTTTGCTTTTTCTATTTGTTTGTTTATTTCCAATGTACTGGTTTTGAGAATGTATTCGTTATAAAGATATTAATTTGTGTGAATATAAGTACTAACTCTATAACCGGGAACCAATATTTTAAATCATTCTCCTTTAGCTTGCCTGCAGAAAAACCAACGACTATCCAAGCGCAGAGGTATCTGGTTGCTATCAAGCCCAAGACCAATATCCACTGAAATTGAAAGGATAGTAATACGACGGGCAGCAAGATAAATAACAATTGGGAGCAATAGAATGTTCCTAATTGCAGCTTGTCAAATTTTTTATAATGGTTTGCAGTGGCAACATGTCTTCTTTTTTGTGTGATCCACTCCTTAAATGTCGTTTTAGGTTTAGAATACGTGAAGCTTTCTGGAGCATAGTTTATGGCGGTGTTTTTCCCTGCAGCCGCTTCGTTGACAAATAAATCATCATCCCCGGAACGAATTTGAATGTGGCTTATAAAGCCGTTTACGTTAAAAAACTCTTCTTTTTTATAAGCTAAATTTCGTCCTACGCCCATGTAGGGAAGCCCTATTTTTGCCCATGAAAAATATTGAATTGCCGTGAGCAAAGTCTCGAAACGAATCAACTTATTAAGAAAAGAATTTGTTATTTTATCATAGCCGCCATATCCCAACACAATGGTTTTGTGCATGGTAAACTGCGAAGTCATCGCGGTGATCCATTCTTTGGAAGTCGGGTAGCAATCGGCATCCGTGAACAATAGGTACTCTTTTTTTGCCGCTTTGATCCCCAGGGTCAGCGCGTACTTTTTGTTGCCCCAGAAGGCCTCGTTATTCTGTACTTTTACCAAGCGGATGTTTGGGTATTGTTTTTCAAAATCTTCAAAAATTTCCAAGGTATTGTCACTCGAAGCATCGTCAATAAGTATGATTTCAAAATCGGGATAATCTTGTTCGGCCAATAATGGGATAAAATTGGCTACATTTTCTTCTTCGTTTTTGGCGCAAACAATAACGGATATCGCGATTTTTTTGGGTGTTATTTTTTGCGCTTTCGCAAAAGCAAATTTCCCGAAAACACCCAGATAAAAGGAGAGTTGAATGGCAACGACAATAATAAAAAAGTAAAGGATCGGTATAAGCATTTGAGTTTTATGTGTTATTAAATCGAGCGCAAAGGTAATTCGCAATTGCCAATTATCAACATGATAGTTTCAATTACTTTCGGCATTTTTTCATTTCATTAGCCACGGCAACGGACTGGCTATTTTCTGTTTTTTCTAACTCCAAAATTATGGTTGCATGGTCGATATCGTCACGATTTTGCGACATTTTTTTCGTGGCTTGAATTTCTTGAATCTCGATCTCGAAGGCCACGATTCCGCGGGTTTGTATCATCGTTTTCTTAGATAGGTCCTCTATTCGAACGGGATTTTCAGAATGTTGTTCGTATTTGTCTACGAGCTTTTTAAGCGAGTTGGTTACCGCCTCGCCTTCTATGATTTTTATTTTCCCGTAGACATGGACCGCAATGTAATTCCAGGTAGGCACATTTTCATGATTGTACCAGGAAGGCGAGATATAGGAATGTGGGCCAGAGAAAATCGCCAAAATTTGGTCGCTATCAGCAAAGCCTTTCCACTGTGGGTTTTCTTTTGAAATATGACCCAGCAAAATTTCCTTTCCCTCTTTATTCGTGTCCAGTTCTAACGGAATATGCGTCGCGCACAATTTTCCATTGGTTTGATTGACTAGAATCCCGAAACTATTCTGAACCAGAAAAGTCCTGATTTCCTCTTGATTTTCGTTCTTGTAGATATCTGGAATGTACATGTCTTTGGTGTTAAAGATTTCGATCTGATATTATATCACATTGACTTCGGCCTCGATTTGAATGCCGAACGTATCAAAGATAGTTTCCTGAATGTTCTTTGAAATATTCAGGATTTCTTGTCCTGTGGCATTCCCGTAATTCACCAAAACCAAGGCTTGATTTTTGTGTATTCCGGCGTTGCCAAAACGCTTGCCTTTGAACCCAGCTTGTTCAATGAGCCAGCCCGCGGGAACTTTCACTTCTGTTTCGGAAATGTCGTAATATTTCATCTCAGGAAATTGCCGATGGATTTTTTCGAAATCCGATTTTAACAATATGGGATTTTTAAAGAAACTGCCGCTATTCCCGAGTTCTTTGGGATCCGGTAATTTGCTTTGGCGAATGGCTATTACCGCGTTACTGACGTCTTTTAGAGTGGGACTGGCGATATTGTTTTTTGCCAATTCGTTTGTGATGTCTCCATACGAAATGTTGATTTTGTGGTTGCATTTTGTCAATTTAAAAACAACGGAGGTGATGACATATTGGTCTTTCGCCTCGTTTTTAAAAATGCTTTCTCGGTAGCCAAAACGGCATTCGTCTCTTGTGAATTTTTTAGTCTGTTGGTTTTCTTTGGAAAGCGCTTCGCAAGAAACGAAAGTGTCCTTGATTTCAGTACCGTATGCACCTATGTTTTGAACTGGGGTGGTTCCTACATTTCCGGGAATCAGGGACATGTTCTCCAAACCGCCTAAATTCTGGTCTATGGTCCAAAGTACAAATTCATGCCAATTCTCCCCAGCTTGGCTTTCAACCCATGCGAAATCTTCGTTTTCCGCAATGATTTTTTTGCCTTTCAAATTGATGTGAATGACCAAAGCGTCTATGTCTTTTGTCAGAAGCATATTGCTTCCTCCCCCGAGGATGAATTTTTTCTCTAGTTTGTTTTGTTCTAAAACGGTTTTCAATTCGGACACGGATTGAACCGCGACAAACTGTTTTGCTTTGGCTTCAATGCCAAAGGTGTTGTAATTTTTTAAAGAGAAATTGTTTTGTATTTCCATTTCCATAAAAGGGAGTTCTTTATATTGTTGAATTTGAGTCCCAAAAGTAAGGATTAAAATTTATTTGTGTATTATTTTATCCAGCGATGCCTCATAAATAATGGCGCAATATGGGGAATCGTTTGGCAGTCTTGTTTTTGTCCGCTAATAGCGGCTTTGCCGCAAAACCGCGTTAATGCTACACATTGCTAATTGGTGGTATTTGCGTCAATTAATTCGTGGTATTTATCGGCAATTATTCGCATGTTGACTTTGTAATCGGCATTGTTTTCGACAAATTTTCGGTTCATCAAAACCGCTTTTTTCCTAAGGTCTTTATTTTCAAATGACCATAACAATTCCTCTGCCAGCATCTTGGGGTCATCTAAAGCAATGAGTTGGCCGTTTTTACGATGCTGTATCCAACTTTGATTGCCTGGAATATCGGTTACTATTGGGAAACAATTCGATGCCATGGCTTCAAACAGTGATGCCGAAACCCCTTCGGTTATAGGCATGCTGATGTAAAAACTGGATGCCTGTAACAATTTTGGTAATTCCGTATTGGGAATGCGTCCGGTGAAAAGGACCTTATTTTCTATTTCTAATTTTTTAGCTAAATTCTTTAAAATGGCTAGCTGCGTTCCGTCCCCTACGATTGTGAGGGTAAAATCGATGCCTTTTTCATTTAAAATGCCAAAAGCCTTTAGAATTATGTCATGGCGGTATTCCGGCATCAATGAGCGGGTTACTATGGCGGAAATTTGGTCTGGACTAGCGGTGTTCCTGTTTTCGAATTTTGTCAAGTCAATACCCTTTGGCAAGACCAGCACCTTTTCCATATCAACATGGGCTTTTGCCATCGAAATAGCCATTACTGGTCCCCAGGCATGGATTAGAGTTGCTTTTTTGAAAGCATAATTTTGCAATGCTTTTTTGAATGGTAAAAAAGGGGAGTTTTCGGGCCACAAATCAGTTCTTCCCTGTTGCGCTATAGCGATGGGCTTGACTCCCGATAAGGCGGCCAAAAATCCGTAACTCGTGGTTCTTTCGGCAATAACCATGTCAGGTCGATGCAGTTTTACTAATTTTTTTATTTTGAAGAGGGCAAATTTAAATTCTAAAATTCGCATCAGTTTATTGTAGAGTGAATTACTGGGGGTTTTTAGTTCCCAGCTGATAATTTCAAAATCACCAAACTCTTTGAGACCATTCGTCCAAGTAATGGCGTCGGCTCTATAGGATTCTCCAAGAAAAAGTATTTTCCTTTTTTTCATGGGGATATATTAAAACTCTTCAGTGGTTAATGCCCTATTGACGAATTCGTTTAAAGGTTTTAAAAGAATCAACTTTTTGCTCATTTTTGAAACAAAATCTTTCTTGTTGACTTCGGAAATATCGAATTTTTGGGAAGTCTCAAAACTTTTTAGCTTTAACAATTCAATCGCGGGATGGTCTTTTTCGTAGCCTCTTGGAGGATTCTTAAGCATGCTTTTTTCATTTCGATCAAAATCGCCAAACTCTTTTTTAAAATCGCTATTACTGAGAATTTCTTCTAAATCTTCGTGGAAATAGGCGATTTCTTTGCGTACTTTTTTTAGGTCTTCCGATTCGGGTGCATAAAAACCACCAGCAATAAAACTGGCGTCTTTTTCGATGTGAACGTAATAACCCGCTCGGTTTTGACCTTTGGTGCCCGAAGAAAGCCAGACGCCCAAATGTGATTTGTAAGGGGACTTGTCTTTTGAAAAACGGATATCACGATTGATTCTGAAAGTGCAGTTTTTTACCTCTAGCATTTCTAACGATGAATCCATAGGTTTCATGGCGTCAAGAAAATCAGAAACTAGTTCTTGGTAGTCTTTTTTGAAAACTTCGTATCTTTTTTTATTATCCAAAAACCAATCCCTGTTGTTATTGTTTTTTAGATCTTCCAGAAATTCTAAGCTGTCTTTTGAAAGCATTTATTGACTTATTACAATTGTTTTCTTAAATCTTCTTCATCTATAAACCCGGAATGTTTCCATTTCACCTCTTTATTTTCGTACAGTATTAGTGTAGGAAGCTCATCAATTTTCATGTCATGCATCAGGGTCTTGTTTTCATCGGCATTCAGTCGAACGATAACCACTTTGTCAGCTAATTCCGCTTGCATTTTGGTAAGATATGGGGACATTTTTTTGCAAGGGGCGCACCATTTAGCATAAAAATCGATCAATACCTTTTTATCCGTATTCAATAATTCATCGTATTCTTGACTGGACATTCCAATGATTTTATCCGATGGCTTAGAAAGACCTTCCGCATCCCATTTTAAAAAACCACCTTCCAGCTCATAGATGTTTTTGAATCCTAATTCTTCTAATTTTTCGGTTGCTTTTTTGCTTCTTCCGCCGCTTTTGCAATAAACAAAAACAGGTTTTGTTTTATCGAACTTTTCGGATTCTTTAGCGAAACTGTCCCCCAGCCAATTCACATTTTCGGCATTTTCTATATGGTCGGAGTTGAATTCTTCTGGCGTGCGGACATCCAGAATTTGTGGGTTTTCGGTTGTGTTTATTTTTTCGGCAAAAGCTTTTGCCTCGATGGTTTTGATGTTTTTTGTCGTTTGGCCGTTGCAGGATAAGATGACAAAGGACAGCAATAGGAAAAATATAGAACGGAATTTCATTTGTATTTGTTTTAGAGAATGAATAGGCTAAATTAAGTAAATTTTCAGGACTTGGATGGTTTAAATTACTATTTACAAGTTAAAGATTTTATATGATTGGTGTGTCGATTTAACGATAGCTTCCGTCCGCTCGGGATGCGTATCTGATATAAAGAGCTGCCCAAAAGTGTCGCTATTGACCATTTCGATTATTTTGGCAACGCGGCTTTCATCTAACTTGTCAAAAATGTCATCAAACAATAAAATGGGTTTGACGCCACTTTGTTTCTTCAGGAATTCGAATTGTGCCAGTTTTAAAGCGATTAAAAAAGATTTTTGTTGTCCCTGAGAACCAAACTTCTTAATAGGGTGTCCGTCGATTTCAAACGAAAGATCGTCTTTGTGCATGCCAACACTGGTGTATTGTAATGCGCGATCTTTATTGATGTTCTCTTGTAACAGAGACAACAAGTCTTTTTCGAACAAATGACTTTCAAATACCAGTTGCACTGTTTCTTCAGAGCCCGTTATCGCGTGATGGTGCGCATTGAAAATAGGCAAGAACTGTTCGATAAACTCTTTCCTTTTTTCGAAAATATACTTTCCAAATCCGTCGAGTTGCTCATTGTAAATAGAGAGGGTGTCATTTTCAAAAACGTGATTTAAAGCAAAATATTTCAGCAAAGCATTGCGTTGGCTCATCACTTTTTGGTACTGGATGAGCTGTTTCAAGTAATGGGAATCCAGTTGGGAGATGACGCTATCCATGAATTTCCGTCTGGTTTCACTGCCTTCCACTATCAAATCGCGGTCTGCAGGCGAAATGATAACCAGTGGAATAAAGCCAATATGATCCGAAAATTTGTCATATGATTTGCCGTTGCGTTTTAAAACTTTTTTCTGGCCTTTCTTCAAACTGCAAACCACTTGTTCGTTTCGTTCGTTTTTTATGAATTCGGCATCTATCACGAAAAACTCCTCGCCGTGTTTGATATTTTGGACAGCTAAGGGGTTGAAATAGCTTTTGCCGTAGGATAAATGATAGATGGCATCAAGGACATTGGTTTTTCCGATGCCGTTTTTACCTACAAAACAAATTATTTTACCCTCAAATTCGAAGTTGGCCTCCGAAAAATTCTTATAATTGAATAGTGAAATTTTTTTTAAATACATCTTTAAGGCTTGCTGCTATTGAAGAGTTTGTTGTTTGGGATTGTGTTGTTTAAAGTGGGTGCAAATTATTGAAATTTATCGATATAATGGGTTTTTTAATGTTTTCTGTCGTGATTTTTTTATCCTTATAAGTAAAGTAATGTTAACCAGAATATATATTTTTTATATTTATCTATAAAATCCTAATTTTTTTGCGTCGGTTTGAATAAAAATTTTATTTTTGCGGTTCACTAAATTAAAATTAAATGGCTACTTACAGTAAAAGAGGATATAAAGCACCAAAAGAAAAAGCGGTTGATGATGCGGCTGAAAACATTAATATTGATGAGAAAGACAGCACGACAGCGGGTGTGTTTTCAACTTTAGATGAAACAGCTTCAAAAACGGAAGCTTTTGTGGCTAAAAATCAGAATTTCATCATTGGTATTGTAGGGGCGGTTGCTTTAGTAACTATTGGTTATTTAGTGTATCAAAAATTTATCGCTGAACCGAAACAAGTCGAAGCAGCGGAAGAAATGTTCGTAGCTCAACAAAATTTCCAACAAGCTACTGACGGAGTTGCCAGCGATTCATTATATAAGTTGTCTTTGAATGGTTCTGAAGGTAAATTTGGCTTTGTAAAAATTGCCGATGAATATTCAGGAACTGATGCGGGGAATTTAGCTAACTATTATGCGGGTATGGCTTATCTAAATACGGGTAAATATACTGAGGCGATTGATTATTTGGGCAAATTCAAATCTGAAGATATAGTTTTGAGTGCTTTGGCAAAAGGAGCAATTGGAGATGCGTATGCGCAAAATAAACAACCAAAAGAGGCTTTAGATTATTATCTAAAAGCAATCGCAGCAAACAAGAACGATTTCACTACGCCACGGTTCTTGCTAAAAGCTGGTAAAACGGCTCTGGAATTAGGAAAGAAAGAAGATGCACTGAAATATTTCACGGATATTAAAGATAATTTTGATTCAAGCCCAGAAGCTGCTTCGATAGATGTATTGATCGGATTAGCGCAATAGTCAAAATGATTTAAAATTACTGAATTTGATTTTAGATTGTTGATTCAAAACTCTATCTTTAACATACAGATTCAAAATGTAAATCAAAAACTATAATCAAATGGCAACCGTAAATAAAAATTTATCCATTTATGATAAAAACACCGTTCCAAAGGCGAAAGATTTTCGTTTTGGAGTTGTTGTGGCAGAATGGAATGAAGTTATAACTGAAGGATTGTATAATGGTGCGCATGAAGCCTTTTTGGAAAACGAGGTTCCTGCTGAGCACATTATCCGCTGGAATGTTCCGGGAAGTTTCGAACTGGTTTATGGATGCAAAAAAATGTTGCAAACTCAAAACGTCGATGCCGTAATCGCAATTGGTTGCGTGGTCCAAGGGCAAACCAAGCATTTTGATTTTGTTTGCGAAGGAGTAACGCAAGGAATAAAAGATTTGAATGTGCAGACAGACATTCCCGTTATTTTTTGTGTTCTTACTGACAACACCATGCAACAGTCCATTGACAGAAGTGGCGGAATCCACGGAAATAAAGGTACCGAAGCTGCAATAGCGGCCATCAAAATGGCTTTTATTCGCCAACAGGCATCTTTGACGCATCAAAAGGATCATCAGCATTTGCTGTCTGCCGGTGCCATGCAACTGGAAGAGGGGACGCCTTTAGAATTGAAGGAATAAAAGAGTAAATATTTAATTGTGAAACCTATACTGTTCTAAAAACAGTATAGGTTTTTTTTGTTTCATTTATGATGAACTAAACTATAAAAGCCAATAGAAATTCGTTAAATTTGTGCACTTTGGTTTTTAAATAAAAACGTAAACTTTAAATAAATTTCCTTTAATGTCGAGTATCATTCAATTGCTTCCTGATCATGTCGCTAACCAAATTGCTGCCGGGGAAGTCGTGCAAAGACCGGCTTCGGTCGTCAAGGAACTACTTGAAAATGCCGTCGATGCAGGGGCGACGGATATTAAATTGATTATTAAGGATGCCGGAAAAGCACTGGTTCAGGTTGTAGACAATGGTTTGGGAATGAGTGTTACTGATGCCCGTCTGTGTTTTGAGCGCCATGCGACCTCGAAAATACGCAAGGCGGAGGATTTGTTTTCTTTGCATACCAAAGGGTTTCGCGGCGAAGCGTTGGCTTCGATTGCAGCAATCGCCCATGTGGAAATGAAGAGCAAGCAAGATCAAGAAGAGCTGGGTACCCAAATCATCATCGAAGGAAGTAAGTTCGTGTCGCAAGAGGTCGCCGTTTTGCCAAAAGGAACCTCATTTGCGGTCAAGAATTTATTTTTTAATATTCCTGCGCGCCGCAACTTCTTAAAGTCAGATACGGTGGAATACCGCCATATAGTGGATGAGTTTCAGCGTGTGGCTCTGGCACATCCCAATATTTATTTTACTTTTTATCATAACGGCAGCGAAATGTTCAATTTGCCCGGCGCAACATTGAGACAGCGGATTGTCAATATATTTTCTGGAAAAACCAATCAAAAACTGGTGCCGGTGCAGGAAGAAACGGAAATAGTAAGCATTCAAGGTTTTGTCAGTAAACCTGAATTTGCCAAAAAAAACCGCGGAGAGCAGTTTTTCTTCGTTAACGACCGCTATATAAAAAGCGGTTATTTGCATCATGCGGTGATGGCGGCTTATGACGGCATTTTGAAAGACGGCGCACAGCCGAGTTATTTTTTATACCTGACTGTGCCGCCCAATACCATCGATATCAATATACACCCCACTAAAACGGAGATAAAGTTTGATGATGAGCATGCTTTATATGCCATTCTGAGAGCTTCAATTAAGCATAGTCTGGGTCAATTTAATGTGGCGCCCGTTTTGGACTTTGATAGGGATTCAAATCTGGACACCCCCTACCATTATAAAGATTTGGAAGGCGCTACGCCAACCATTCAGGTTGACGGCAGCTTTAACCCTTTTTCGGATGACAAAATTAATAAACACTATTCAGGGTATAAGAAGCCAGAGCGGACCGCAAATTGGGAAGGTTTATACGTTGGATTGAAACAAGATTCTGAATTCAGTATAGGTACCGCTGATTTTTCGTTCGAGGACGAAGAGGTTACCGGTTCATTGTTCAATGATGGAGAAGTCGAGCAAACCGTTCACAGTGCTTATCAAATTCATAAAAAATACATCGTGTCTTCAATAAAATCAGGAATGGTTATTGTGGATCAACAGCGGGCGCATCAGCGGGTTTTGTATGAGCAATTTCTGATCAATATGACCGTGAATCAGGCGTCAAGCCAGCAATTGTTATTCCCTCTGGATTTGTTTTTTTCCTCTGTTGAAATGGAGCTTATCGAAGAACTGAAACTGTCGTTGGTCAACACCGGTTTCGTGTTTGAGGAAACAAAGACGGACCATATCGTTATTTCGGGAATTCCGGTGAATGTGACGGAGAGTGAAGTTTCATTGGTATTGGAACAATTATTGAGCGATTTGCAGGACGGCATTCCCGAGAGTAGTTTTAGTCAAAATGATACAATAGCAAAATCTATGGCCAAAAGTTTGGCCGTAAAAACAGGAACAGCTTTAACGGTGAAGGAGCAGGAGAACTTGGTAAATGGTCTTTTTGCCTGTAAAGACCCCAATGTTTCCCCTTTTCAGAAACCCACTTTCATCACCATGCGTGTGGAAGATTTAGATAAAAAATTCGCAATATGAGAAACGTAACCGAAACGGTAAAACAATTAATAATAGTTAATATCCTATTTTTTATAGGAACGCAAATAGTGGGAAATGGTGCTTACGCGCTACTGGCCATGTTTTTTCCTGAAAACCCAGATTTTCAGTATTGGCAACCGATCACCCATATGTTCATGCATGGCGGATACATGCATATCTTTTTCAACATGTTTGCTTTGTATTCTTTTGGTTCCGCTTTAGAAAGTATTTGGGGCAGCAAGAAGTTTCTGTTCTTTTATATCTCATGTGGTTTAGGTGCTGCCCTACTTCATACGGGAATCAATTATTATTATTTTCAGGAGGGAATGAATACGTTAATTGATCAAGGTTTTTCAAGAACAGAAGTTTTATCTGTTTTAAATGGGAAAGGGAGTAATGAAATTGTACCTATCTTAAATAGTCCTGGTTTTCAAAATTTTATAAGTGCTTATCAGGGAACTGTAGTTGGAGCTTCAGGCGCTATTTATGGGATTATTGTCGCTTTTGCGTTCATGTTTCCTAATGCTGAATTGGCTTTAATGTTTATTCCCGTTCCAATTAAAGCTAAATATTTCGTTCCAGGATTGGTTCTGGTAGATTTATATTTAGGTGTTTCTGGTCAATCCATTTTTGGAAGTGGTGGTCCTGGAATTGCCCATTTTGCTCATGTAGGTGGGGCGTTATTTGGTTTTTTGATCATGTGGTACTGGAAAAAAAATCAGTTCAATGATAACCGTTGGAATTAAATACGATAATAAATACATTTGGAATGAAATTCTAAACTCAAAACATGAATATTTTAGACGACTTAAAATTACAGTACAAATTAGGAGGGATAACCAATAAGTTAATCTATTGGAATGTCGCTTGTTTTTTGGTTTCATTGTTGTTTTTCTATGAATTTAGTGCCGGGTCGTTCAATTTTCCAACATGGATCGCTTTGTCTACGGAGCCTTCTAATTTTATTCTAAAACCTTGGACTTTCTTGACCTATTCATTTTTTCACGATGGGTTTTGGCATTTGCTTTTTAATATGGTGGTCCTCAATTTTTCCAGCTCATTGTTTTTGACTTTTTTCACAGAAAAACAATTATTAGGTTTGTATATTTTGAGCGCCATTTTTGCGGGTATTGCATTTGTGACGGGGTATTTTATTTTAAATTTGAGCGCGTCAATCGTTGGTGCCTCGGCGGCAATTATGGGAGTATTAGTGGCGGTGACGACTTATCAGCCTCTGATGAATGTGCGACTGCTGCTTATCGGGAATGTGAAATTATGGCACATTTCTGCAGTAATTCTTATACTTGATTTGATGCAATTTCGTTTGGATAATACCGGCGGGCATATTTCACATTTATCGGGCGCCTTGTTTGGGTTTATCTATATCAAATTGTTGCAAAATGGCACCGATCTGAGTAAAGTTATATCGGTGATTACCGCTTTTTTTGCGAGTTCATTTAAGAAGCAGGCGTCGACACCTTTCAAAAAAGTGCATAAAAATTATAGCAGACCAGTAGAAAAAAGAGCTTCTAAAATTGTAACAAAAGACAAAGCACAGCAACAAATTGACGAAATATTAGATAAAATAAGCAAATCCGGTTACGATAGTTTGACCAAAGAAGAAAAAGAATTTTTGTTCAAAGCCGGAAAATAGAGGTTTCCGATCGATTTCGAAAATTTAAGTAGATGCACCTTAGTAGTTTAAATGAATAAAAAACAATATGAAAAACCTTTCATGGTTCAATAGAGGAATGTTTAGTTTAAACGTTCTTCTTATAATAGTTACGTTTATTGCTTATGTCTTGCCTTTTTTGGCGCCAAAAATATTTCCTATATTATCTGTACTGACGCTTTTCATGCCGTTGTTTTTTCTTTTGAACGTTTTGTTTTTTTTGTATTGGACCATTCAATTTAAGAAACGGATGATTTTATCGGGTTTGGTACTTTTGATGGGAATTACTTTCATCAACAAATTTTATAAATTTTCGGCTAAAGATTATCCCAAGGATGATAAAGATTTTACTGTAATGAGCTATAATGTACGCCTATTCAATTTGTTTAAATGGTTGGACAAAGAGGATGTGCCCGGAGAAATTCTTGATTTTATCAATGACAAAAATCCCGATATTTTATGCATTCAGGAATTTTCTTCGTCAGCCGATATTGACTTAAAATTATATCGCCATAAATACATTTTGATGGAGGGGAATAAGATTAGGACAGGACAGGCTATTTTTTCTAAGTTCCCAATTATTAGTCAAGGAAATATAGTGTTTCCTAATTCCAACAACAATGTTATCTATGCCGACATAAAAAAAGGAAAGGACATCATAAGGGTGTATAATATGCACTTGCAGTCTATAAAGATCACTCCGGACGTCAACGAGATATCCGAGAACATCAATGTGATTGACCAAGACAAATCCCAAATGATGCTGATTAGAATTAGTAAGGCTTTTAAGCAACAGCAGCAACAGGCCGAGATTTTCAAGGAGCATGAAAAAAAATGTGAGTACCCGATAATCATTTGCGGGGACATGAATAACAGTGCTTTTTCTTATGTGTACAGAAATATAAAAGGGACCCTTAAAGACAGTTTTGAAGAAGCCGGAAAGGGATTTGGTGAGACTTATAAATTCAAGTATTATCCAACAAGAATTGACTATATTTTTGCGGATGAAAAGATGACTGTCAAAAAGTTTGAAAGCTTTTCTGACTTCGAAAACTCTGATCACTATCCCATCATGGCCAAAATGTCATTAGATTAACAATTTTTACAGAGTCAAAGGGCTTGGGTTCTTAGATAATCGACCGTGAATTTTCCTTCGTTGAAAAGCAGATCGAGAACGCTAAGGTTGTTTAGAAAGCCATGCTTGTCGTCAAATACTTGTTTGTATTTTTCAAATGAGGAAGAGTCTTTTTTTCCATCGGCCAAAAATCTAAAATCTGCAAAAAGAGTGGGATCGACATCTTGTATGTATTCGGTCGTTTTGGTGTAATCTAATTTTATGCGTAAACATCTGGATACGATGTCTAAAGTTTCAAAATTTAGATCCATTAGGAACTTGTGTTTTTTTTCAAAAAATGGACGAATGTCGTCTTCAAAGAATTCAAAAAAAGGAGAACTTCTGTAAGCCGTTTCCAATGATTTAAAATGCTGTTTCTGCCAATCAAAATCAAAATCTATCTGAATGTCCTTAGTTTTTTGGTGAATTCCTTTCGAGTGCTTAATCGGGATATTCAAAAGCTGAATGCCGTTTGGGCTATAAATGTAAGTCCTGTTGCGATTGGTTTGTTTCTGGAAATTATCCTCTACCTCAAAGGTAATTTTTTCTGCCTGAACCATGGCTGCAAAGTGGCTGATGGAAGGGAAGTAGGTGGGATGGAGTAAAATGTCCATAGCTGTCTAAAGTTTTTAAAGTCATAAGGTCAAAAGTCATAAATTCGTCCTAGTGGACTTTATGACTTTCGACTTTCAAACTTGTGACTAATTTTTTTTCTCTTTCCTTTTCTTCCAGAAATATTCTCCAATGAAGAATGCTGCCAAAGCGATCAGAAAGTATTTGAAATAAGATTGTGGCTGTCCTTCGCCGCTTACGGTTGTGAAAACCCTATCCCAACGAACTTTGTTCAATCCCTTTCCGTTAGTGTCCCAACTCATCCATATGAATACCGGTTTTCCTACGATGTGATTTTCAGGTACATATCCCCAGTAACGGCTATCTTCAGAATTGTGACGGTTGTCTCCCATCATCCAGTAATAATTTTGTTTAAAGGTGTAGTTTTTTACGACTTCACCATTTAATCTGATTTCATTTCCGGTCACTTTTAGGTCGTTTTTTTCACCTTTATCATTGGTTTCATAATCGGTGATTATCCTTTTGTAAAATGGCAACGATTCAGTCGTAAGGGCTACGGTTTTCCCTTTTTGAGGAATGTATACAGGTCCGAAATTATCTCTATTCCATTTGTTTATGTTGGGAAATATGCCTTCTTCGGGCCCTTCTGATATTTCTTGCGTTACTGCCGTAATTCCAGGCACGTTTTTCAATCTCGCTGCTCCCGCGGCTGTCAAAGCTCTAAAAAGCAAAGTGTCCCTTGTGTCATTATTTTTAAAGTATACCTGGTCAGTAATATCAAGATCCTTTAATAAATATTCAAAATCGATCGGGGTTTTCCCATCAATTGCAACTGTATAAGAAAATTGAGGTTTAGCCCTTTCCGGCAATTGCAACACTTTGCCGTCTATGTATACGAGTCCGTCCTTGATGGACAGGCTGTCTCCCGGAACACCAACGCATCGTTTTACATAATTGGATTTTTTGTCGATAGGTTTGATTACGCCTGGCGTGCCTTTTGGCTCGAAAAAATAATGTACGGTATCTACGGGCCAGTTAAAGACCACTATATCCGTACGTTTTATGGCTTCCAAGGCAGGCAATCTTAAATAAGGCAATTGAGGCCAGCTAAGATAGGATTTGGTTTTAATAATTGGAATTGAATCATGTACCATTGGCAAGGCAATAGTTGTCATGGGAACCCTGGCGCCATAATTGATTTTGCTTACGAACAGGAAATCACCAATCAACAATGATTTTTCTAATGAAGAAGTTGGGATGGTGTACGGTTGTACAAAATAGGTATGGACTAATGTAGCGACTATGATCGCAAAAAGTAGTGAGCTCACCGTGCTAGCCGCTTTATTTTCAGAATTCAAGCTTCTGTCTGTTACGTAATTTAATTTTTGGGTGTAATTGACATAATAAATATACAATCCAAATGTAGCGATTGCCAAGAAAGTGTCTAAATTGGATTTTTTTCCAAAACTCCTCAAGGTTTCTACCCAAATAACCGGAAACATAATCAGGTTAATGATTGGGATAAATAGCAAAATCGTCCACCAAGTAGGACGACCAATAATTTTCATCAGCAGAATGGCATTGTAAACCGGTACGGCCGCTTCCCATGCTTTTCTACCCGCAGCCACATATAATTTCCAGGTTCCCAAAAAGTGAACTATTTGCACGAATAAGAAAAACACAAACCATTGATATAGTGTCATAATTTTTTGATTAGGTTTTAAAGTTTAAGGTATCCTAATTGGAAGTCTTCCCTAAAACAGAAAAAAGTTTATTTTAAATTTAATACGTCTTTCATTGTGAATACACCGTGTTTGCCGATGATCCATTCTGCTGCAATAACGGCACCTAGTGCAAAACCTTCTCGGTTGTGTGCGGTATGTTTTATTTCTATAGCATCAACTGCTGAATTGTATGTTACCGTATGAGTTCCTGGAACAGTTCCGATTCTTTTGGTTTCGATATGGATTTCAGTCCCCTTAGGGTTATCCAATGTCCAATTGGTGAAGTTGCTGTTTTCTATTATTCCTTTGGCCAATGAAATGGCTGTGCCACTTGGCGCATCCAGTTTTTGGGTATGATGAATTTCTTCCATCTCAACGCTATAGCTGTCTAGTTTAGACATCATTTTAGCAAGGTACTCGTTAAGTTCAAAGAAAATGTTGACTCCTAAACTAAAGTTGGAGCTGGAGATGAATGCCCCATTTTTTTCTGCGCATAAAGCGACCATTTCGTCAAAATGTTCTAGCCATCCGGTTGTTCCTGAAATTACCGGAACGTGAGCATTGAAACAGTTAGAGATGTTATTTACGGCAGCTGTTGGAATACTGAAGTCAATGGCAACGTCTGCATCTGAAAGGCCTTCGTAGGTGTTGTTTTCGTCTTTTTTCAAAACGATTTCATGACCTCTTTCCAGCGCAATTCTCTCGATTACCTGGCCCATTTTTCCGTATCCTAAAAGCGCAATTTTCATTTCTTTTGTTTTTTTATTTTCGGTTCAATTTACCTTTTTGGGTATGAGATTAGAAATTGTAATTAAACGTTAGACCCACATTTGTTTTTAATGTTACATCATTTGGGTAAATAACGGGTTTTACTGATAAGTTTTCGTCAACATTAAACTGCAATAGTGCCGCGTCTACATTGGCGTCTATAATGTTTAGGGCATAAAAGGCAACGATAAATAAAGCAGACAGATCGCGGTTACGTTGGTAGAATTTTTGCCCTGCAATTAAACGAGTATTATCAAGATAGGTATAGTCATCATCAAAATAGCCCTCTAACCTACGTTTATAGGCATCTCTATAATTATGGTACTTTTTATTGTTATCCAAATAAAAATATAAGCTAGTACCTATAGCGCCATATACAATTGGTATTTTCCAGTATTTTTTATTGTAAGCTTGTCCCAAACCAGGCAATACTGCGGAGTAAAAAGCAGCTTTTGCGGGTGTTAAAGGATCTATGTCATCGGTCTTTACGGTGTCTTTTGCCACCAAAACGGTATCGGTTTTTGCTTGGGCTAAAACAGCTGTATTTCCTAAAATTAAAAGGAATATCCCTATGGAAATAATTTTATTCACTATCCCTTTATTAATTCGATGATTCTTTTTAAGTCTTCTTCAGACTGAAATGGAATTGTAATTTTTCCTTTGCCATTTCCGGCAACTTTTACGTCCACTTTGTTTCCAAAATAATTAGAAAAGGCTTTTTTGTGTGATTCGTCAATTTCAAAAGAGGTCAACTTTGTCTTAGTGGCAGGTTTAGGTTTTAGGCTATCGTGATAGTTTTTCACCAGAGCCTCCGTATCGCGGACGGACAGGTTCTGACTTACAATTTTTTGATAGATATCTGTTTGAATATCCAGATCTTCGATGTTGATAATTGCCCTACCGTGGCCCATACTTATGAAACCGTCTCGGATACCGGTTTGAATAATCGGGTCCAATTTTAGGAGCCTCAAGTAATTAGCAATAGTAGAACGTTTTTTACCAACACGTTCGCTCATTTGTTCTTGAGTCAATTGAATTTCGTCAATCAAACGTTGGTACGAAAGCGCAATCTCAATGGGATCCAAATCATGGCGTTGAATGTTTTCAACCAATGCCATAACCAATGATTCATTGTCGTTTGCGATGCGAATATAGGCGGGAACTGTAGTTAATCCCACTAAAGTGGATGCGCGCAAACGACGCTCACCCGAGATCAACTGGTATTTATTGAAGTCTAGTTTTCGTACTGTAATCGGTTGGATTACCCCTAATTCCTTGATGGAAGTAGCCAATTCTCTCAACGATTCTTCATTGAAATTACTTCTAGGTTGAAACGGATTTATTTCAATCGCATCAATTTCAAGCTCAATAATGTTTCCTACAACCTTATCGGCATTTTTATCGTCTACGGATTTTATATCGTTTTCCGGATCTTTTAATAATGCAGATAACCCTCTTCCTAAGGCTTGTTTTTTTATTGCTTTTGCCATAAAACTATTTACTGTTTTTCTTTATAACTTCTTGGGCCAAATGCAAGTAATTAGCAGCCCCTTTGCTTGTCGCGTCATAGTTTATGATGCTTTCTCCAAAGCTTGGAGCTTCGCTCAACTTCACGTTCCTTTGAATAATGGTATCAAAAACCATGTCGTTAAAGTGTTTTTGAACCTCTTCGACAACTTGGTTTGATAATCGTAATCTAGAGTCGAACATCGTCAGTAGCAACCCTTCAATATCTAAATCCGGATTATGGATTTTTTGAATGCTTTTTATCGTATTTAATAGTTTACCTAATCCTTCAAGCGCAAAATATTCACACTGGATAGGTATAATAACTGAATCTGCGGCAGTCAGCGCATTTAATGTCAATAGCCCAAGTGATGGAGCGCAATCAATGATGATAAAATCATATTCATCTTTGATACTCTCTAATGCTTGCTTAAGCATATACTCCCTATTTTCTTTATCGACCAATTCGATTTCGATTGCGACAAGGTCAATATGTGAGGGGATTACGTCTACATTAGGGGCAGAACATTTTATGATAGCTTCCGCCGGCGTATTGCTGTGCTCTAGAATTTGATAAGTTCCGATTTCAACATTATCCACGTCAATTCCTAAACCAGAGCTTGCATTAGCCTGTGGGTCAGCGTCTATCAGTAATACTTTTTTTTCTAAAACTCCTAAAGAAGCGGCTAGATTTACTGATGTTGTAGTCTTTCCAACTCCTCCTTTTTGATTAGCAATCGCAATGATTTTGCCCATTTATTTTATAAATTTTGAACCGTAAAAATACAATTATTTATGGTTTCTAAAAATCTATTTTGTTAACATTTGTTAAAGCTTGATTAGTTGCCAATTGACTCTTCGGCTTTTTTTGCTCCTTCTTCATTTTAGCGAGCTATTGCAGCCGTTCTTTTGCTTTTTCTGTGTGTGAATGATTTTCTTGATAGATAAATGAATCTATTTCTTCGTCTGAGATTACTTTTTTCAACCATGAAGTACCTTGGCATGAGAATCATGTTAGAAAGTAAAATTGTTTTTTGGAATAAACGGAGCTTATTTTCTCTGGTTTTTTGGAGGCAATAAATATATTTCTTATTTCTAAAATAGTTTTGGAGAAGCAAAAAATAGTTATATATTTGCAACCGCTTTCGGGGTGTAGCGTAGCTCGGTTATCGCGCCTGCTTTGGGAGCAGGAGGCCGCAGGTTCGAATCCTGCCACCCCGACTAAAAATCCTTTCTGTCTTGACAGAAGGGATTTTTTTTTATTGGGGAATAACTAAAATTGATTATTCAAGTTCTATAATCAATCAATTATAACTTATTTTTGTTCTTTTAAAATTATAATATAATCTTATTATGTCTGACACAATCGAAAAAATTAAATGCCTTATTATAGGGTCTGGCCCAGCAGGTTATACTGCGGCAATTTATGCAGCCAGAGCAAACATGAATCCTGTTTTGTACCAAGGAATCCAACCTGGAGGACAATTAACCACAACTAATGAAGTCGAAAATTTCCCAGGCTATGTTGATGGTGTTACTGGCCCTGAGATGATGGTTCAATTACAAGCTCAAGCGCAACGTTTTGGTACGGACGTACGTGATGGTTGGGCTACCAAAGTTGATTTTTCGGGTGATATTCATAAAGTTTGGATTAATGATACAATCGAATTGCACTGTGAAACGGTGATTATTTCAACTGGTGCAACGGCTAAATACTTAGGTTTGCCTTCGGAGCAACATTATTTGAAAATGGGCGGTGGAGTTTCTGCCTGTGCTGTTTGCGACGGTTTTTTCTACAGAAACCAAGAAGTGGTAATAGTAGGAGCCGGCGATTCAGCTTGTGAGGAAGCGCATTATTTATCTAAGCTTTGTAAAAAAGTAACGATGTTAGTGAGAAGCGAAAAATTCCGCGCTTCAAAAATCATGGAAGAGCGCGTTCGTAAAACGGAGAATATTACTATTTTGATGAACCATGATACTGTAGAAGTTTTGGGTGACGAACAAGTGGTTACGGGCGTAAAAGCACTTAACAAAACTACTGATGAAACCTTTGAGATTGAAGCGACAGGTTTCTTCGTAGCAATCGGCCACAAACCAAATACGGATATTTTTAAAGATTTTATTTCATTAGACGAAACCGGATATATTGTAAATGTAGCGGGTACTTCGCAAACTAATGTTGGCGGCGTTTTTGTAGCCGGTGATGCTGCGGATCATGTATACCGTCAAGCAATTACCGCTGCGGGTACGGGATGTATGGCTGCTTTGGATGCCGAGAGATATTTGGCTGCCAAAGAATAACTTGAATTATAATGTTTCAACATATAAAAAGTCCCGATTTTTACAAATCGGGACTTTTTGCTTTGAGTATTAATTCTGGTCTGTACTAAAATGTAGATAGGCTCTCCTATTTTGTTTTCTTAATTAATTTGGCCTCATCCGCAAATTTTTGCATTTCTATTTTTGGGTCGCCGTAAAGTTCAATTTCCGATTTGCCCGAAGCAACAATGATGATTTTGGTTTGCGCATTGACGGAGCAATCAGAACTTCCTTCGACAGTTACTTCGATGTTCTTTACGGTCAGATTATTTGCTGTTAAGCGGGAGTTGCTGTCGATTCTCAACACTGCATCATTGGCGGTTCCTTCTATTCTGGCTTCTGATTTTTGATATAAATCGCAGGTCAGTTCTTGTGTTGTAATCAAGGATTTCAATTCGGCACTATTGCTTAATTCAATTTTAGCCTTAGCGGATTTTAAATTTAGCTCTGTTTTTGATTTGTCATCGCCCTGCAAATGAAAATTCTTTGTGTTTACATTCAAATAAAGTTTAGAGAAATCTAGGGCTTTAAATGTAACTGTATCCATTTGTACCTCTTGTATCGCATTAACCGTAGTTTCGTTTTTTGCCGTTACCATTTTTAAATCATTGGTATATGTAACCTTTACGATAAGTTTATTGTATTTTGTTGCTTCTTTAGATGTATAAATACGGAGATTGTTCGCCTTTAAGTCAAGTTGTATGATATCATGAAGATTATCATCCGCTTCAATTTTTATCCCAGGCTTTTCTCCTTTTTCCAAATATACTTCCAGATTGTCTTCCACTTCGATGGCGTTGAATTGTCCAATCTCCCTTTGCTCAATGGTTACGTTTTTTGAACCTTTTATTTTTTGTTTTTTTTGCGAAAAAGCAACTGTGGTAATAATTAGGAGTAGGAGTAGTGTCGTGTATCTTTTCATTGCTGTTTTAAATTATGGTTTTTACAAATGTAAAAAAATCATCCGCTTTTGAGGGATGATTTTTAATATTAAAGAGTAATTTCTGAGGACTACTATTTCTTATGCTCTAGTGAATAAAAAATCTTTGCCTCTCATTTTTAAAGTAAACTCATTTTTTGTTTCATTAAATTGAAGTTCGACACCCGCTTGTTCAGCGGCAAATTTATCTTTTCCTGTTGACTCAAAGGAAAGGGCTGGTCCTTGCCCTTCTTCTGGGGTACCCACAAGAGTACCGTTGTCTTCTTTAAACGTAATTTTTATTGGAATTTCTTTACTGGCAAAAAGCCCTAAATAGCTGTCCAAAATAACCGCTTTTTCCAGCTCGCTTTTGTCTGAACTCCAAACATTGTTTGTCGTATTTACATCTGGGAGGGCATGATCTGGGTCTAAAGTGATTGTCTCAATTTCCTCGGTAGAATTATTCTTAAATGCCCAAGAAGTATTGCGTTGCCAAATTTCCACAGGAAGTTGGACACGGCTCACGGTACCGCTTTTGGTTTTAATTTCAAGAACAACGGGCATAGCCATTTTTTCTAAATTTTCGATTGTAATAATAGCGCCCAATTTAGGATCATTTTTAAGATACTTCACTTTTGTGATCCCTTGGTCCAAGCGCCAATTGTTTACAAACCAAGACCTCCAAAACCAGTTCAAGTCTTCCCCGGAAACATTCTCCATTGTTCTGAAAAAGTCATCTGGTGTTGGGTGTTTGAAAGCCCATCTTTCGGTATATACTCTAAAAGCTTTGTCAAAACGTTCTTTACCGAGTACTTGCTCACGAAGCATAATAAGTCCTGAAGCGGGTTTCTCGTACGCTAACAATCCTAGATTTCTTTCTCTCATTCCATCAGGGGCAGTCATAATTGGCTCTAATTCGGGATTAGTTAACACCTCAGACATTCTTTGCATATTTCTTGGTCGAGATTTGTACTCGCCATCGTTAAAGTCAACGGAACTCAACGAATTGATAAAGGTATTGAAACCTTCGTCCATCCAGGCAAACAATCGTTCGTTTGAACCTACAATCATTGGAAACCAAGCATGACCAAATTCATGGTCTGTGACCTGCCATAAATCATCGCCTTTAGATTTCCAGTCACAAAAAACGATTCCCGGATATTCCATTCCGCCTTCATTTCCAGCTACATTTGTTGCGGATTGATATGGGTATTCAAACCAGCGCTTAGAGTAATTTTCAATAGATGATTTAGTGTATTCGGTTGCACGGCCCCAAGCCTCTTGTCCTGAACTTTCAATAGGGTATGCAGATATTGCCAATGATTTCTTGTGACTTGGCAAATTAATTTTCGCAGCGTCAACAATAAACGCTGGCGAAGAGGCCCATGAAATGTCGCGCGCATTTTTTATTTTGAAATGCCAGTTCAAAGTGGATTTTCCCGTTGGTCTTGATGAAGCATTTGTGACTTCTTCGGCCGACCGAATAACAACAGTATTGTCGCTTTTAGAAGCAGCATTCCAACGCTTTTGTTGTTCGACTGTATATACCTCTGAAGGATTTAGTAGTTCTCCGGAGGAAACTACGATATGATTAGCCGGAGCGGTAATGGTCACATCGAAATCGCCGTATTCAAGGTAAAATTCGCCAGCGCCTAAATAGGGTAAGGTATTCCATCCTTTGACATCGTCATAAACACACATTCTTGGATACCATTGTGCCATGGTAAATATTTTGCCGTTTTTTGTTTCTAAAACGCCCATTCTGTCTGAACCGAAATCTGGTGAGATAAAGGAAAACTCAATTTTAAGTTTTACCGTTGCACCGTTTGGATTCAAATCCTGCGGAAGAAAAACCTGCATTCGGGTATCCGTAACAACAAATTCGGCCTCTTTTTCAACAGTTCTGCCTTTTTGGGTAGTGAGCACTTTTATGGATTTTATTTTATGCCCGCCATCAAAAACTTGTCCCTTGTCTCCATTACGGCTGCCCGTTACAGGAATTACCGCTTCTCCACGAGAATTGTTTTTGAACAAATTCTGATCAACATTCAGCCATAAAAAGGAAATCTTGTCTGGGCTATTGTTCGTGTAAGTCAAAATTTCAGACCCAATAATCTCATTGGAATGTTCATTCAATGTAGCCGTTAATTGATAATCAGCTCTGTTTTGCCAGTATTTTGCGCCTGGTTGGCCACTAGCACTATGAGTATCGGTTCCGTTTTTTGAATAAAAATTGGGGCCAAAAGCATCGTGATAGTTGTACTTTGATATTTCTTTACTCGTTGATTGGGCCGTAGCGGGTTTCTCTTGAGCTTGCAAAGTCGTAACTCCGATAAGCAAGGCCACAAGAGAGGTGGCTTTGAAGAAATTGTTTTTCATGATTTGATTGATTGATTGATTGATTGATTGATTGATTGATTGATTTTATTTTAAATCGAATTATTGATTACTTAATTCGATTTTGAATTTAAAAAAGAACAGCCCGATAAGGGATGCTCTTTCGTTATTTTAATTATTCTCTGTCAATACTACCTCCAGAACTGGATTTTTTTTCTATCGAATGGGGGGTATTATTGTAAGAAATGGAACTGCCGCTGGAAGCTGTGGCTTTTAAACTTACGATTGGATGAACTTGTATTGATGAGCCGCTTGAGGATTTTGCAGTCACTTCATTCGCCAGTAATTTGTACCCATCAATATTGCTCCCGCTTGAGGCAACGGCATCAAGATGCAACGCTAAACCTTCTACGGTGATGGTACTGCCGCTGCTTGATTTGCAATTAACCTCGTCTGATTCTATTTTTACATTGATATTGGCGGCACTAGAAGCCCTCAGGCTGATGTTTTCGCCTTTCAAAGTATTTGCGCTGGTAATTGATGAAGCACTCGAAGCTCTTAGATCTTCAATTATTGGCATTCTCACTGTAACTTTTTTCGATTCAATATTAATAAAATGATTGTAGTCGGAGGTGATAATAAGGACTCCGTTATCTACTTTTGTCGTGATGCTATTTTGTAAATTATCATCGGCCTCTACAATGATTTCCGTTTTGTCGGCTTGCTCAACAACCAGATCAATACCGTTGCTTACTTCAATACTTTTAAAGTCTTCCTCTACAGTTCTATTTTCGGTCGTAACCTGACCGCTACCTCTTATCGATTTTGAATTGACGGAATAGTTACAGGATGCAAACAATAATGCGCTTAATGCAACCAGTATGAATTTTGTGATGATTGTGATGATTTTTAGCATGACTATTTAGTTTTGATGATGATACCGTCTTTATTTATTTTCAGCTCTTTGATATCATTGTTATTACTTATTGTAGTGTCATTTGTAATTGAAATGCCATTTTCATTGATAGTTACTGCAGTTTGCTCGTCTTCGTCATTGTCAGCATCATTATAGTCATTTTCGTCGGCTGGACAATCCAGGCATTGTACATTGCTTTCTGTCATTTTGTACAGGTACTTGTCTGAACTGTAGTGCAAGTTGAAGAATTCATCATCGGATCGGTCGTAGTTTTGCACGCTAGAATCGGCTTTGAACAAAGTTCCTTCAGGCAAGAATAAAGTAATTTCAATTTCTTGATCTCTGAATTTGTTTTTCAAATCAGTCAATAGGTAATTGTCTAGTATTAATTGATTTCCAACAATTTTATAACTGTATTTAATTTGTTCTGCACGCCTTTTGGCTTCAGATAGCGATTTTCCCTTGGCCTCTTTTTCAATTTGGATATAAGGAATTTTTTCGTCCGTTCTTTTTATTTCAAATCGAACTTCATTTGAATAGATGACGTCCGTATTCGTAGAGTCTTGGGTGATTTTGAAATCATTTCGATCCTCAACATTTTTGGCGTAATAGTCATTGTGTTTGAATTTGATGAGCAGGGTATCTGTTGGCTGCAGTACGATATTCTCTTTTTGTACAATCCTTCCGTCAACCGCAAAAGCTGATGCTTGTTTTATTCCGATTGAAATTGCCAGTGCGACAGCTATTATCCAAAGGGCAAGCAATGTGTATTTGGCAATGTTTCCTATTGACTTCATGTTTGGAGCCAGTAATTTAAAGCCCAATAATGTTAGAAAAAAGAATGGAATTCCTATCGCAAAGAACATCAGTAAACCGAAAGACCAAATAGGATAGTCAGTGAAGTTTCCCGCCTCGATAAAACCTTGCCATGGCAAATCAATGAAAGAGGATGAACCTAATGTGAAAACGCCGATTAATAATAGGATCAGTATCGATAATCCGGTCATAATCAAAATCACGCCTAGAAATTTGGTAAAAACTTTGAAAACGGTCATGATAAAATCACCTAATGAACTTCCAAATTTTCCGGCACCAGATTTTATTTGGTTACCATATTTGTCATAATCGACATTCTTTATTCTGTCAGAAACGTTCTCAAATTCTTCCCGAACTTTTTTTTCGATGTTCGAAATGTTTACCGGCTCCCCGGTCATTTCTAGTTTCTCCGATGTTGTTATGGCTTCCGGAGTCACAATCCAAAGGATTATGTAAGCAAGAATACCGGTTCCAAATCCGGCGAAAACTAATAATATTAGTACGATTCTGATCCAAACGGCATCAACGCCAAAATAATGTCCCAGCCCGGCGGCAACACCACCAATCATTCCTTTTTCTTTATCTCTGTACAGTTTTTTTGTTCTTCTGCTTGAGTTGTCGCTATATGCTTGTGACTTATTATTGTCTTCTTCAATGATGTAGTCTTCGGGTTGTCCCATGACAGTAATCACTTCATCGACATCTTTCAAACCTACGACATGCTTTTCGCTTTTTTGTTTCTCGTTTAATAATTCCGAAACACGCATTTCGATATCCTTGATGATTTCATCTTGTCCAGATGAATTGGATAAAGAACGTTTGATCGCGTCAAAATAGCGCGTTAGTTTTTGGTATGCATCTTCATCTATATGAAAGAACATGCCGCCTAAGTTTATATTTACAGTTTTGTTCATGACTTTTATTTTTGGTTTGTTATTAGGTTTACGGCATCAGACAATTCAGTCCAGGTGCCATTTAGTTCGTTTAAAAAAGTTTGTCCTATTTCAGTAAGACCATAATATTTTCTTGGCGGTCCTGATGTTGATTCTTCCCAACGGTAGCTTAGCAATCCGTCATTTTTTAGTCGAGTTAGCAGTGGGTAAATGGTGCCCTCTACTACGAGTAATTTTGCGTTTTTTAAAGTGTCCAATATTTCCGATGTGTATGCGTCTTTTTCTTTTAAAACAGATAGGATGCAAAATTCGAGAACACCTTTACGCATCTGTGCTTTTGTGTTTTCAATGTTCATAATTTCATTTTTGTTTTGTGATTAAACTGTTCATTTTTTGATTGATTTTTGATGATTATTTTTAGAAGCTATTCCTGCTTTTCGCTCTATCTTTTCCTGCCTAAAGAAGCCAGTAAAAGGATGCCGCTTCCATCAGGGCTAGGCTCATTATTTTATAAATGGAATAGTGATGGGGTATTTAAATCGTTCACCGTTTGACGTTTTTATTGCTGCATAAATGATTAAAAAGAATTCGGCTATTTTCAAACAGCCAAAAATAATAACAGCCATTATTCCGATTGTCAGTAAACCAAAGCTGTTGTCAAAATTAAAGTTATTGATAACAAAACTCTCGTCGTGGATTAAGGCTTCAAAGGGTACGTTATTGAAAATGGTGATAATGAAAATGGGAACCGCTATCGCGATAAGTACTAACGAATACAATAACAAACTCAACTGAAAATTAAGGGCTTGTTTGCCGTTGTAATCCACAAATTCCGATTTGTCTTTTTTTGAAGACCAAATAAGTATTGGAAAGATATAATTTCCAAAAGGGAAAAAATATTGGGTTAACGTGCTTAAGTGAATAAAGGTGGCTGCATTTTTTTCGCTGATTGTTTCCATTTTTTTTGAATTTGATTGATGATTGAAAAACCAAAACTAATTTCGATTAGCTTACATAGTAATTTCTTATGCAAATATATGTCCAAAAGACAGTATCTTGTATCGCATAGTACCAAATATTAACATTTTTTTAACAAAATAATTTAATATGTACGCATAGTATTTTTTCGTATATTAGCAAAAAAACCAGCAATAATGATTGTTACAGCGTCTAAACTCAATAAATTCCTATTTTTCAAATTGCCCTCTGCATTTTTATGTGGGGTAAGGGTAAAGGAAATAGATGATAGTAAATGTGTAGTGTCAGTGAAGCACAGTTGGATTAATAAAAACCCGTTCAACTCCATGTATTTTGCTGTTCAAGCAATGGCAGCCGAACTGTCAACCGGGGCATTGGTAATAAATCAAATTCAAAAAAGCGGTAAAAAGATTTCCATGTTGGTTGCCAATAATAAAGGGAACTTTACAAAAAAGGCGACCGGAAGAATAACTTTTACTTGCAATGACGGTCATTTAATAGAACGCGCCATACAGCAAACCATTGCCACTGGTGAAGGGCAGACGTTCTGGATGAAGTCCATTGGAACTGACGAAAAGGGTGATCAGGTGTCCGAAATGGATTTTGAGTGGAGTGTAAGGGTAAAATAAATAAAGTTAGATTGCAACGCTGTTTGTAGTTTAACCAGAATTAGATAAAAAAAAACGCCGTTAATTTTAGCGGCGTTCTTTTTTATTAAAATGGATTATGCTTTCTTCAAACAGCATTTTTTTCCTTCGGCTGTGGCCATTTTTTCATCACATTTTTTTCCTTCATTCTGAGCCATCGTTGCCTCGCATTTTTTGCCTTCTGCTTTACATTTTGCCTGACATTTTGTTACTTCAGCAGCGGTCATCGTTTTTTCATCAGAAGCTTTTGCAGCGCAGCACGATTCTTTTTTAGCTTTTTCTTGTACAACAGGCTTGGCTTCTTGTGCGGCGGCATTTAATGTAAATAACCCAAACGCCACAATTGTAATTATCTTTTTCATATTTTTTAGTTTAAAATCTTTATCAAATATAAATAAAAATCAACTGGATTTTACTTAAATTAATGTTACTTTTTAAATTATGTACTGTAGTTAAAAGCTATTATTCGAGAAGGATTTTTTCGGTTTATTGAATGATTATTTTTTTACTGAAATCTCCTTCAGTCGTCTTGAGTTTCACAATGTAGACTCCTGAATGTACATTTTTAATTGGAATTTGAATGTTAGTCTGTGTTTGCTCTTTAACGTCCCAATTAGAAATATTTTGCCCCAATATATTAAACAGATATACTTTATTCACCGTTCCGTCTATAAGGTTGTTTTCTATATTCAGGATTTTATCAGTATTTTTAAAGTACACTATAAGGCCATCGGGTAAATTAAAATCGTCAACATTTAGGGTTTTATCCGTAAACCTGAGAGAGAATCGGTTGTTGTATTCTCCAATAGCCAGTGAAAGTGGGAAATCATTACTTTTAATGTCATGATAAATTCCCGTTACGTTGTCATGCACATAAATTTGAAGGCTTTCTGGTATATTTTCTAAAGCATCTATTTTTATGGTGGATTTACCTTGATTTTGCACAACAACTCCGAAAGGAATTATTTGGTCAACACTGAAATTAGGTACCGCTTGAATCACAAGCTGGAGATCACCTAATTCCCAATACATGTCATTAGCGTTCGTGTCAAACATCTGTGCGTCATAACCAATATCAAATTGACTCGTGCTATTGCTGTCAGCTCCAGCCAGTAATTGACGGTGAGCACCCACAGCAGAATCAAAACCCAATCTGATTTTTAGGCGACTATCTCCCGTTGTCTTTGCATTTTTAGAACCGCTTGATTTCATAAACAAAGAAGTCACAGGAGCTTCTCTGACAAATACACGTTGACTATTTTTAAAGAGTATTTTACCGCCTTCAACCGTTGCGGTTGTCCCCGATATGGCAGGAGTTAGAGCGAGATCACCATCAACAAAGAAACCTTGACCCACAGGGATATAGCGTCCAGGCGTTTTTAATCCGCTTACGCCGTCATTTAATGTCAGTGAACTGTTGTTGATGCCCGGAACTCCTCCCGTTAAAGTATAGGTTGCATAACCACCCTCATACTGAGCCAAATTATGATTGTTTGACAAACCAAAATGATCCCAGAAATAGAGTGCGCCATTAAAGACGTTTTTACCTTCCGCATTTCTGCCCGCCAAATTGTCCTTGATGAATTCGTTGGCATCAATAGCGGATGGATAGGGGTTTCCAACTAAATAGGTCTGAATCGGAGCCATGTTTAATGTGATCGTTCCAGAATTGGGTTTTCCTATAAAAACGTAATTTTGTGTCGCATCAATCGCAGCTTTACCGCCAGTGCCCTTCATCGTGAATCCCTCACCAACTTTTAATAATCCAAAGCTTTGGATAAAATTCCATTGAAAGTAATTTTGCCAATCCGAATTGGAATCAGGCGTTTGGGAATTGTAGGACCATATCCAGCGGTTACTGGTTTTTATGGGAGTTTCCAAATCACCATCAGCGTAAAAAGCGCTACCTCCAAAATTGATAACTTTCGGAGCGGCAGAATTTGTGCCGTCCCTTAAAATGCCCGCGATGGAGTGCGGTGTGTTATTAATGACCGTTTGAATTGTACTTACAGGAGAAGACCAATAATTGTAATTGAAGCTGTTCTTTTTACCTTGCTGGTCGCGCTCGATGTATCCCGAACTTGTTTCATGAAGAATACTTTCGCTGAATTGGGTGGTGGTAAAGTTGCCGTTTGTATCGTAGGTGCCCCACCTTTTTTCCACCAGTTGTGATTCGCCAACCAGATCAATATTACCGTCTAATTTTAAATAGTGAGTAATGAATAAGCCCTGACCGTCATTTTTTTCAATCGGATTTGTTACTGTGGGATCAGCTATTGTCAATTTGCCGGCTGTTGAAATTAAACCCAATAAGGTAATGTCCTTATCGCCAGAATTAATGTTGTGACTTGTTTGTACAATATTCCAGTCAATCTTGGTTCCAAATATGGTGCTGTTTGGAGTATACCAAACTACCGGTTGTGCCCATGTGTTATTGCTACTCCATTGACCGTCATTAGCTGATTTGTATGGTAAGGGTGCTGTTTCTGGTTGTGCAGAATAAATATTTCTTAACCTGCCATCAAGGCTACCTTTATAAGGAGATAAATATCCACAATTCACCGTCATACGATAATAGCCATCTAAATTGGACCAAAGTAACTTATCATCGTCAGTGCCATTTTGTGCTAAATCAGGACCGTGAATTTTTATAGGTATTATTTCTCCCATCACATCATCACCGCCGTCCAGTTTTATTTCTTGATTCATCATTTGGCGTATATGTTCAATATTTAATGCCTTGTTCCAAATTCGCAATTCATCTATCCAGCCATGGTAATAGTTAATAGGTTTATTAGGGGCGTTATTAGCCTGGTCCATTGCTCCTAACATGCATTGCATGCTGTTTTTGGTAGGGGCAGTTCCATTTGCATTTGCTTTTTCAACACCATCCAGATATAATTTGTAGGTGCTGCCATTAAAAGTCACTGCTATATGATGCCATGTTGTTGCGTCTATGGCAGTAGTTGATATGTAACTAGTTGCGCCCCAATGAAATTCAACGGAACCCCCATTCAATCTCAAATCATATCCAGAAGCTAAATCATTGGCATCGCGTTTAGATAGTAGGGCCTGTGTCCCTGCCAGGTCGCCCGCTTTTACCCACATCTCTATACTAAAAGGTGCTTCTCGGTCATAGTTATCTTTAAAGGTGATGTAGTCATTTATGCCGTCGAAATCAATTTGATCGCAACTGTTTATAATTACGTCTACAGTGCTAACACATCCATTAACAGTCCATGCCAGTTTATATGTTCCAGGCTTTCCTGTAAAAGTTGCGTTTGGATCATTTATGTCAGAAAAGGTAGTGGTTCCGGTACATGCAACAGGCGCAGAAGCTACACTCCAAGTACCGATTTTACCAGTTGGGGGATAATCAGGAGACATAGGAGCTATGTTAGGAACTTTATAATTATTATTGTAAACGCCTTTGTCATAGTTTTCTTGAGCCGTAAGGGTGTTATCGTAAGCAGACAAGTTTACCGTGTCTTCACCACATTCACCAATAATAGGGGCTATGTTTTTTCCCGCATAAGCTAAGGTGGCGTCTATTTTGATGAATTCAGTACCTTTTATATCATTACTTCTGCAGCCATTAATTAATGAAGTTGCGCCATAATTTTGAATTCCTGGAGTCACAGGTTTTATGGCGACCGTTGAACCTGTAGCTACAACCACACCGTAATCATCTGTCCATTCTATCACTTCATTAATAGGCTTGTTTGGGATTTGAATATTATCAATCGCCCATGCACTATTTGCCGTACCATAATAAGTGAAACGAATTCTTAAATTTGTTAAACCAATATATTCTTGTAGGTCAATTGATACATGATTATTATTAACTAGAGCACCACCTAAAGGGCCTTTAATACAACCGTAAGCTGAAGTAAAACTATTACTACTTGGCCCCGTGTAATCATAAGCTGCACCTGGATCAAGTTCAACACTGTAAGTTGTTCCGCCATCAGTTGAAATTTCTATTTTTATCCAAGCGCCAGCTTCAAGATAGTAGGCTTGATCAAATTCTAATTGCATCGTGGTTAATCCGAGGGTGCTAAAAATTGGAGTCTCTAATGTAGATTTAGGGGTAATAAGGTGCTGATCGTTTGGTTTGTCTACATATTGAGGAATTCCAGCAACAATAGCAAATTTCATGTCATTACTATCATAACAACGACCGTTATATGCGGTCGGGCCATTGGTTTCCTTCCAATAGGTGTTCTTACCATTATCACCCCCAGCGGACATTTCGGCTTCGCCATCTACTTTCCATCCTAATTGATCAAGATTAGCAGTATTAAACAGACCACCTTGGTTTACGGCTGAACCAACACCAAATTCACTTTCTACGACTACTGATACTGAAGTCCCCAAACAAATGGTATTAGATGCGGTACCATTAATAATGTTAGGTGGTATATCTGGCGGAATAACGGTTATAATTGCAATCGGTGAGAATCCTTCACAATCACCAACATTTATTACAACTCTTACAAGGGTTGTAACTTGAACATCCATAACGGTATAGGTATTAGTGGTATTAGTTGTGCCAGTTATTGTCGCCCAAGTCACCCCGCCATTGGTAGAATATTCCCAGCGGTTTATTTTATCATTTAGTGAAGGATCGATACCCGTCAATGATAGAGTTACATCCTGCTGTATGGTATTTCCATCAATATCTACTGGGCAAGCCGTTATTTCAATAACATCGGTCGCATCAGCAGCTGTTTTCGTTTGTACATTATAACCTGTAAACGTTCCGCTATTAATAATAGGAGCGTCTACCCTAATTTTAGTGGCGCATGTATCAGAATTGCCTTGACTGTCGGTAACCGTTAGTATTACAGTATTAACACCAACGTCATTACAACCAAACGTGTACTTATTAAGACTAAGTGTTATTGTTCCGCAATTATCGGTAGAACCATTGTTTATTTGACTGGCTAAAATAGTTGCTTGTCCTGTAACTCCATCTAAAGTAACAACAAGAATATTGTCACCAATACATCTGGCTATAGGTTTTATTCCATCGTTAACGGTTATCGTTTGAGTGACATTTATGCTATTTCCTGCATTATCAGTCACCTTATAAATTCTAGTTACTGTTACCGGACAAGATCCGGAAGAACTGTCACTTACCCATGCAACCACCGGATTGGCAGTGCAATTATCGGTTTCATTGATAACCAATGTAATATCTGGTGGCGGTGCTGATCCTGATGCTACAATTGGAGCAGGGTTTGGGGCTGTAGGGTTTTCATTGTCAACCACAGTAATGGTAAAACTACAAGAAGTTTTATTTCCTGCTGCATCGGTTACTTCAAATGTATTGATAGTGGTTCCCACTGGAAAAGTTGCACCGGAAGCAAGTCCTGCTGTTTTAGTAACGGTTGTACCGGAACAATTATCAGTTCCAACAGGAGTAGTATAGGTTACTGCTGCTCCACAAGTTCCAGGAGTGTTGTTTACAGAAATATTAGCTGGACAAGTGATTACTGGAACCTGATTATCTGATACTGTTACTATAAAGCTGCAAGTAACAGCAGTAGTAACGCCATCCGTTGCAGACCAAGTTACGGTAGTTATTCCTTTATTGAAAACCACTCCTGTCAGGCTTGTTCCTGTTCCAGAAGTAGCCCCGCTTAAAGCGTAAGTCAAAGAAGTTACTGCACAGTTATCGGTAGCTGTGGCATTAAATTCTGCACCAACAGCGGTGTAGGTACAAGCCCCTGTGTTTACATTTTTGTTTGTAGCTATTGGACAAGTGATTACTGGAACCTGATTATCTGATA
>Ga0209320_10000046_pt1 | contig 54949 bp, 57 predicted proteins | sample Rifsed13ft4_FD_184008 | JGI IMG/M metagenome (GOLD analysis project Ga0209320, IMG submission 184008) | Soil microbial communities from Rifle, Colorado, USA - sediment 13ft 4 (version 2) | ecosystem: Environmental > Terrestrial > Deep subsurface > Rock core/Sediment | place: Rifle, Colorado... | reverse complement strand
GGACAAGTGGAACATCAAATTCTTTGATATAAAATTCTGTTCCGTCAGGGAAATCCGATTTCTTCGGCAAATTTATTTTCATTTTCTTTTCAATTTTTACGTGGACTCATGAAAACAGTGTCCACTTTTGTGGGGGAAGATCGGCGTCGATATTGAGCCATTTGTTAGGATCCATTATCTAAACCCAACCAATGGACATATGTTATCTAATAACTTTCTAGTTAATTCTTCTAATGGGCCAAATACTGGAACTGTTTTAAATCCTGATTGGATATAGCGGAGTTCAGTAGATTTATGAAGATCACTAATTATATTTAGAATATCAATTTCGTAATTTGTTAAATTAAAATGTTGTTCAATTCCATTTTCTACGGCTACTTCCCAGCACGCTAACAGGTTATGACTTATCTTTTTCATATCATCAAGAGACATACCAACATGAAGTAGATATGCTTTTATTATTAATTCAATAGAATGTGCAACTAAAAACATCACTGGCATTGGCGCATGTATTTCATAACCTTCTCTTGTGCCTAAAACATCATCGGCAGCAAGTGCTGAATCAAAATAATCTCTCGCATATCGGGCTAATCCAATGGGTGTGGTTCGTGCCATATTGCTTATGGAGCCTAACTATATTTTAAGGGACAGTTTGTCCGATATGCATTTATAGGAATCACTGTGGACATGGCGGGAACCTCCTTATTTTCATTCGTCTATCACTGATAGCTGAGTATAGTCATTCGATATTAATTATGTCCACATTGCTGATTTCGATATCTGAGATTTCCGTTGTTAATACCCCCTTAAGACTCGCCGAGGAGATGAGGCGTTATAGGGTCATTTGTGCCGGATGCACAAATGAGCGGACCTGAAGCAGGGATGATGAATGTCCGCGACCCGTTATAACGACGCATGGACTAGGGGCGCCGAAGGCCGAGTCGCCGGGGCGTCCTCTTTCTTGGTCACTTCTTGTGGGACGAGCAACAAGAAGTGACCCGCCATCAAGCGGAACTTGATCTTAAAAAGAAATAGATGTTAATGATTACGTTGTTATTAAAAGCTTCCCTGCGTCTGGATACTGGACATTCCCTGTCCAGTAAGTCGAGCGAGATTATTTCTCGGCAACGATATACACCACCCATCCTGCATCGGCTTCGCCCTGCGTTGCCGGTGTAAAAACACCATTGCCCTCCTTGTCTTTGCCGGTGCCTTCCCAGTAAATGGTTGACTTGAAACCGGCCTCGGCCAGCATTTCAATCAATTCCGGCAGTGTCCATACGCGCCAGTCATAAATAAAGGCGTCTTTCAGTTTTGATCCGTCCTTGAATTTATAATGGATCTTGAACAGGCCATGACCATCGATGGGATTGTAACTGACCTGGTCCCAGACGTAGATGAATTTGCCGTAGTCTCTTCTTTCTTCCATTTCACGGAAGGCCTCAAATCCGCCAAAGGCATCCAGGAAAAAGACTCCGTCTTTTTTAAGCCCTTTATAGGCATTGCGAAAATATTTGATCATGGTGGATCGATCCTTGAAGACCCAGTAGCTGAAATTCATGGCGAGTACCAGATCAACCGGATCATTCCGGATCTGCATAACATCTTCATTCAGCAACAAGATTCGTTTTTTCTGTGCGCGGGTCAGCCGGGACAGATTGTTGTTCCTGCCCCAGTCCAGGACGGCCTGATCGTGATCTACACAAATTGCATGATTGCCGTTCCGGCGTCTCACCCATTCGCAGGAGGTGTTGGCCGTACCGCAGAAATCTTCACGCAGGGTCTTAGCGTTTCTTTTGCGCAGGGAACGGAAAGTGTGGTCTATAAAATCAATTTCACCTTTGACATTCTGTACCGAATATTCATAGAGCTTGTGTTTGTCGGCGCGGCAGGCCTGGGTTGGTTTTTTCTTTTTGTTTTTCGTGGTAGTAGCCATCAGTAATCTAAAGTTTTTCCGTTTTATGCATTTAAACACAAACGGCTATTTTAAGTGAATTCGATCAATATCGCATGGATTGAAATAATCAGCCCTGGTCCGGCGGGCCAATAAAAAACCCCGCTTCATGCGGGGTTTTTGTGTGACAAATAATTGACAACCACTTACATCATGCCGCCCATGCCCTCCATGTCCGGCATGTGCTGGTGTTTCTCTTCCTTGGGCTGTTCTGCGATCATGGCCTCTGTGGTAATCAGCAGTCCGGCCACTGAGGCAGCGTTCTGCAATGCCAGGCGTGTGACCTTGGTCGGATCGAGAATACCCATCTCGATCATGTCGCCGTATTCACCGGTGGCGGCGTTGAAACCATAGTTACCTTTGCCTTCCATAACCTTATTGACAATTACGGAGGGTTCATCGCCGGCATTCTGTACGATCTGGCGTAACGGTTCCTGGATGGCGCGCCGGATGATATTGATACCGGTATGCTGCTCATCATTATCACCCTTGAGTTTGTTCAGTGCAGACAGTGAGCGTAAAAATGCGACACCGCCACCCGGCACCACACCTTCCTCGACCGCCGCACGGGTGGCATGCAGGGCATCTTCCACCCGGGCCTTCTTTTCTTTCATCTCGACTTCGGTTGCGGCACCCACCTTGATGACGGCCACGCCACCGGCCAGTTTGGCCACGCGTTCCTGCAGTTTCTCCTTGTCATAGTCACTGGTCGCATCCTCGATCTGTTTGCGGACCTGGTTAATACGGGCCTCGATGTCCTTGGTTTTGCCGGCGCCATCAATGATGGTGGTGTTTTCCTTGGTGATCTGCACCTTCTTGGCGGTACCGAGATCGTCAAGACCGACCTTCTCCAGGCTCAGACCGAGTTCTTCCGAGACCACAGTGCCGCCGGTCAGGATGGCGATGTCTTCCAGCATGGCCTTGCGCCGATCGCCAAAGCCGGGCGCCTTAACCGCTGCAGTCTTGACTATGCCGCGGATAGTGTTGACCACCAGTGTCGCCAGTGCCTCGCCTTCCACATCTTCAGCAATAATCAATAATGATTTGCCTGATTTAGCCACGGCCTCAAGCACCGGCAACATCTCGCGGATGTTGGAGATTTTCTTGTCATGTAACAGGATGCAGGGGTTTTCCAGTTCCACACTCATGGACTGCTGGTTATTGATGAAGTAAGGGGACAGGTAGCCGCGGTCAAACTGCATACCTTCGACGACCTCCATATCCATTTCCAGCGAGGTGCCTTCTTCGACCGTAATAACGCCTTCTTTACCGACCTTGCTCATCGCCTCGGCGATCTTGTTCCCAATCGATTCGTCGGAGTTGGCGGAGATGGTGCCAACCTGGGCAATGGCCTTGTGATCGGAACAGGGTTTAGAGAGCTTCTTCAATTCTTCCACGATGGCCACTACGGCCTTGTCGATGCCGCGTTTGAGGTCCATCGGGTTCATGCCCGCAGCAACCGACTTCATGCCCTCGGTCACTATGCTTTGGGCCAGCACGGTTGCCGTGGTGGTGCCGTCACCGGCAAGATCAGAGGTCTGGGATGCCACTTCCTTGACCATCTGCGCGCCCATGTTTTCAAACCTGTCTTTCAATTCGATTTCCTTGGCGACCGATACACCGTCTTTGGTGACGGTGGGGGCGCCAAAACTTTTTTCCACCACCACATTACGGCCTTTAGGGCCGAGTGTGAGCTTTACCGCATTGGCCAGTGTGTTGATGCCTTTCAGCATCCGCTGGCGTGCGTCATCACCGAATTTAATTTCTTTTGCACTCATTGTAGTCATTCCTCTTTAAACGTAATTCATGAATTCAAACTGTGTCATCAGCTTTTTATTTGCCTGTGATAACGCCCATAATGTCGTCTTCACGCATTACGAGATATTCTTCATCGTTCATTTTCACCTCGGTGCCGGAATACTTGCCGAACAGCACCGTGTCTCCGACTTTGAGATCAACCGGCCGTCTTTCGCCGTTATCCAGTATCTTGCCTGGGCCAACGGCAATGACTTTCCCTTTGATCGGTTTTTCTGCGGCCGAGTCCGGGATGACGATGCCACCCGAGCTGGTGCGTTCCTCTTCCGTGCGCTTGATGATCACGCGATCTTGCAGTGGACGAATCTTCATAGCTTTCCTCTCCTGAAATTCGAGTTGTTATAAGTAAAGTGTTATTAGCACTCATAATTAGTGAGTGCTAATTATAGAAATAGACGGTGAACTGTCAAGTGGTTACTGATTAATGTTCATCCTTGTGAAATTCGCCTTCAATAACAACAGGTTGCGATTCATGAGGGCGCACATGCAGGACAAAAAACCGGCGTATGAGTAAGGAAACCAACCACTGGCGCACCCGGGGAATCAGGCAGACAAACCCCAGGACATCCGTAAAAAAGCCCGGAGTAAGTAACAACACACCTGCAATCAACAAGATCAGGCCTTCTATCAATGACCCCGCGGGCAGTTCTCCCTGATCCATGGACTGCCTGATTTTGGCCAAGGTCATCAGCCCCTGTATGCGCAGCAGAAATACGCCAACAAAGGCCGTCAAGATGATCAGTGCCAGGGTCGGAACAGCGCCGATTAGCGTACCGACCTGGATCAACAGATAGATCTCTGTCAGCGGAACAAATATAAACAGCAGGATGAGTAATTTAAACAAAAGGAATTATTTAGTCCTGGTATAGATCGGCCGGGTTATATGAAAAGTATAATTTAATGTATGACTTGATTAGGGAATTTCAGGCCCAGCGTATAAAATGCGCGCAGATATATCAAATGACAAAGCCCGGATCAGCGCGCCCCATGAATGAAGACAGCCAATATCTGCTGGTTTTAACCACCTGTCCAGGATCGATAACCGCCAAACAGATTGCCCAGGACCTGGTCGCCAACGGCCATGCCGCCTGCGTCAATATATTTCCCGGTGTACATTCCTATTTCAAATGGGGCAACAAGGTGGACTTCAAGGATGAGTATCTGCTGGTTATAAAAACCACCCGCAAGCGTTATTCCAATGTAGAAAAGACCATCCTTTCACTGCATCCCTACGAACTTCCGGAGATCATTGCTGTCCCTATCAGCAACGGCCTTGAAGGCTATTTAAACTGGATAGACCAGGTCACCAATTAGTAGTCCGTTGAAAATTTCAGCGCGTGCCATTACTGTGTTACTCGAGGGCTCAAAATGTTCATTTACTATTGTGTAAACACAGCTTTGTTGCCCTCGCGCGCCGCGTACTGGCTGCGCTTGTTACATTTTTCAACGTCCTCCAAATGACCACTTCAGCAATGAGGACAGCATTAACTGCATTCGTTGTCTGTTTATTTGTGCTCGTAAGCTTTCCCGCGCAGGCAGGTGGATCATTCAGTGACAGACTCGGTAATTTATTCGGAAAGTTTGACAAGAATACAGCGCAGGAAGAGGAGATCCTCGATCCGGATGTGGCCTTTATACTTTCAGTGGATGCTCCGGACGCAAAGACTGTTGTATTACGCTGGGAGATAGCTGATGGTTATTATCTCTATCGTGACAATTTCAGATTTGCTATCACTGATGCAGGTGTTACACCCGGTGCGGCGTTATTGCCACCGGGAAAACTGAAGAATGATCCCGATTTCGGGAATGTTGAAGTTTATTATCATGTTGCGGAAATAAAACTGCCATTAAAACGCCAGACCGCAGATGAGCAGGAGATAAACCTTGCTGTCACCTATCAGGGTTGCAAGGAAGACATTATTTGTTATCCGCCAGTCAATAAAATAATTCCAGTATTTTTGCCGGCAAGTATTGGCGGAGTCGATATTGGTGCACCGGTGATAGCTGCTGTTCAGCCAAACAACGCGGGTGTTATTTCACGCCAGGATGCGATCAGCAGCAGTCTGAGGGATGATGGTGTGTTGGCCAATATGCTGGTGTTCCTTGGTTTTGGCCTGCTGCTCGCCTTTACCCCGTGTATATTTCCGATGATCCCTATCCTGTCGGGCATCATTGTGGGTCACGGACACAAGATAACATCCTATCATGCGTTCATGTTGTCACTGGTCTATGTGCTTGCAATGGCACTGACTTATGCCATCCTCGGGATGATCGCCGGATCATTTGCATTTAATCTGCAGGCCGCTTCACAGAATGTCTGGGTCATCACTTTATTCAGCGGCGTATTTGTTTTATTGTCGTTGTCAATGTTTGGTTTTTACAAGTTGCAATTGCCGGGTATTTGGCAAACACGGCTGACAGAGCTGGGAAACAAGCAACAGCATGGCAGTCATATGGGTGCCGCTGTGATGGGTGTGTTGTCCGCCATTATTGTGGGCCCTTGTGTTGCCCCGCCACTGGCAGGCGCCTTGATCTATATCAGCCAGACCGGTGATGCATTGCTGGGCGGCGGCGCATTATTTGCGCTGGGGCTCGGCATGGGTCTGCCATTACTTGTGATAGGCACGTCAGCAGGCAAGTTATTGCCCCGGGCCGGTGCCTGGATGGAAACCATTCAAAAAATATTTGGCGTGGTCATGTTGGGGGTTGCAATCTGGTTTATGGAAAGAGTGTTGCCGGGGCCTGCGGCAATGTTGCTGTGGAGTGCATTGATTGTTGTGACGGCCCTGTACATGGGTGCACTGGATACCCTGTCACCTGGAGCAACCTGGCAAAAATTATGGAAAGGAATCGGCATCGTTATGCTGGTTTATGGTGTGGTCTTGATCATCGGTGCCGCCAGTGGTGGCCAGAATGTATTCCGGCCCTTGCAGGGTATGGCATATCAATCTGCAAAAGCCGGAGAGTTGACGTTTGAAAAGATTAAAACTGTGGACGATCTGGATCGCATGCTGGCTGATTCCGAATGGAAGAACCAGCCAGTCATGCTGGATTTCTATGCCGACTGGTGTATCACCTGCAAGGAGATGGAAAAATATACCTTTTCTGATCCTGCGATACATGCCGCCTTGCAGGATGTGAAACTGCTGAAGGCGGATGTCACTGCCAACGATGAATACGATCAGGCATTGATGAAACGTTTCGGGATCATAGGCCCTCCGGCGATCCTGTTTTTTATACGAGGCGCTGAACAAAGGAATTATCGCCTGGTTGGTTTTGTCCAGCCTGGGGACTTCGTCGAACATATCAAACAAGTCAGAGCACGGTGAAAAGCAGGGCCCTGTTAACGGGCGTTTTAATCGCCTTTGTTGCCGGTGTGGCCGGGTTTCTGATACAGCAACAGTTTACCGAAATTCCCCATCAGCGTGTCTCGCTTGGCCAAGTCCCGGAAAAATCTCTTATAGGGGAACTGCGTCCTGATTTCAGTTTGCCGGACAAGGATGGCAACATGCGGTCTGTGCAGGAATGGGATGGCCAGGTCCTGGTCATTAATTTCTGGGCGACCTGGTGTCCGCCCTGCCGTGATGAGATCCCGGAATTCATCAAACTCCAGAACAAATATGCGGCGCAGGGTTTGCAATTTATCGGCATAGCCTTGCATAAGCCGGAAGAGGTACAGGGCTTTGTTGCCGAGCTGGGGATGAATTATCCGATTCTGGTGGGCGAGGAGGCGGTCATCAGGGTGGCAGGAGATTACGGCAACCAGACCGGGATCTTGCCTTATACAGTCGTGATTGATCGTAACAAGCGTATAGTCTTCGTCAAAAAGGGCGCACTGCATTATGCTGAGGCGGAAGCTATCATCGCGGCTTTGCTGTGACCGGTTTTTTTAATTAACAGATCTCGAAATTCAGTAAAATTCCTGCTAATATGCAGCGAATTGTTGTTAACTTCCTAAAAAATCGGGGAATTCGATGGCTAAATTTCTGGTGCTGCATGGGCCAAATCTCAATCTTTTGGGGCAGCGAGAGCCTGAAGTCTACGGCACCACCACTCTGGACGAGATCAATGAATCTATCCGGGTGCGGGCTGAGAGCAATGGCCATCAGGTGACCTGTTTCCAGAGCAATGCCGAGCATGAATTGGTGAACCGTATTCAGGCGGCCAGCAAGGATAAAACTGATTTTATCATTATCAATCCCGGTGCATTTACCCATACCAGCATCGCCCTGCGCGATGCCTTTCTCAGCGTCAAGGTCCCCTTTATCGAGGTGCACCTGTCGAACGTGTTTGCACGGGAAGAGTTCCGGCGTAAATCCTATTTATCAGATATTGCCTTCGCAGTTATCACGGGGACCGGGGCGATCGGTTATGAGCTTGCTTTACTCGCTGCCGAAAGAAAACTCACCAAACAATAATTAATTGCACATAGACTATGGATATTCGAAAAGTAAAAAAACTGATTGAGTTGCTGGAAGAGTCCAAGGTTTCCGAGATTGAAATTCATGAAGGGGAAGAATCGGTACGCATCAGCCGCCACGGCGGGGTTACCCAGACGATCATGCAGGGGCCCGGATCAATTGATCATATGCATGGTCATCCCGCAATAACACCATCGCCGTCTGTCATACAGCAACCTGCAACGGCAAACGAAACGGGGCACATCGTCAAAGCTCCCATGGTCGGATCCTTTTATGCATCTGCTTCACCGGAAGCGGCGCCCTTTGTCGAGATTGGTCAAACTGTAGAAGTAGGTGATGTGATATGCATTATCGAAGCCATGAAGATCATGAACCAGATCGAGGCAGATGCCAGCGGCGTGATCAGCAAGATTCTGGCCCAGAATGGTGATCCGGTAGAATATGGCCAGCCATTGTTTGTAATTACCTAAATATTCAATTCAGGTTTTTATTAACTGGATTGTTCCGGGAATAACCCTCAATAACATTCAAGAATAATTCATGCTGGATAAAGTCGTTATAGCAAATCGTGGTGAAATTGCCTTGCGTATCCTGCGCACCTGCCGGGAAATGGGGATCAAGACTGTTGCCGTTTATTCCGAGGCAGATCGGGATCTGAAACATGTGTTTCTTGCCGATGAATCAGTCTGTATCGGTCCGGCAGCATCCAGCGAAAGTTATCTGAATATCCCGGCAGTGATCAGTGCTGCGGAAGTTTCTGACGCTGTCGGCATCCATCCGGGATACGGGTTTCTCTCGGAGAATGCGGATTTTGCCGAGCGTGTCGAACAGAGTGGTTTTGTGTTTATTGGTCCGCGCTCCGAAACGGTGCGTCTCATGGGGGACAAGGTTTCAGCCATTACCGCCATGAAACAGGCCGGGATCCCCTGTGTACCGGGTTCTGATGGGGCACTGAGTGATGACGGCGATGAAAATCTGCGCATGGCGCGGACTATAGGTTATCCGGTCATCATCAAGGCCGTTGGCGGAGGTGGCGGCCGGGGTATGCGTGTGGTCCATAGCGATGCGGCCTTACGTAGCGCCATTTCCATTACCCGCATTGAGGCCAAAGCAGCTTTTGGTAATGAGGCTGTATATATGGAGAAATATCTGGAACATCCGCGCCACATAGAAGTACAGGTACTGGCGGATGAACATGGCAATGTTGTCCATTTATGTGAACGCGATTGCTCCATGCAACGCCGCCATCAGAAGGTGATCGAAGAAGCACCGGCACCGGGCATCAGCAAAAAGACCAGAAAGATGATCGGCGATCAATGCGTTGATGCCTGCAAAGCCATCGGCTATCGCGGGGCCGGCACACTTGAATTTTTGTATGAAAACGATCAGTTTTATTTCATAGAAATGAACACCCGTGTACAGGTGGAACATCCGGTCACGGAAATGATTACCGGCGTGGATATCATTCGCGAACAATTGCGGATTGCCAGTGGCGAGCAACTTGGTTACCGGCAGGATGATATCGTGTTTAACGGCCATGCTATTGAATGCCGTCTCAATGCCGAGGATCCGGACACATTCACGCCTTCGCCCGGAGTGATTGAACACTATCATCCCCCCGGAGGATTTGGTGTGCGTGTGGACACACACATTTATGGTGGTTACAAGGTTCCGCCTTATTACGATTCCATGATTGGGAAATTGATCGTGCATGCCAACACCCGTGAACTGGCTATCGCCAGGATGTCTATGGCGCTTTCTGAAATAGTGATCGAAGGTATCAAGACCAATATTCCCCTGCACCAGAAGATTATTGATGATGCGGCCTTCAAGGCCGGTGGTACGGATATACATTACCTGGAAAATAAACTCGGTCTCAAATAGTCAGCCATGCTTTTACCAATTTCAAATCACTCGCCGCTCCAGCGCATCCCTGCGCCTGCGGCATTAGTGCATCCATGCACGTCATCACCAATCACGCACTGACTACCGATAATTCCAATGGCCTGGTTACAACTCACTTTTGAAAGTAACAGGGAAAGCGCCAATACATTATCTGAACTACTGGAGAAGTTCGGTGCGGTCTCAGTCAGTTTGTCTGCGAGCAGTAATGAATTGTTATTTGGGCAGGGCAGTTCCAAATCTGAAGATTTGTGGGAACAGACCCGTGTTACCGCGCTGCTGCATGAAGATACCGATCTGGATACCCTGATTGTGGTGGCACGTAATCGTGTCGGCGCAGATCAGATACGGCAGCATCAAATTGAGTTGATCGAGGACAGGGACTGGGTGAGTGAATACCAGCAAACCCATGGCCCCAGGATTTTTGGAGATCAACTCTGTATCTGTCCCGGCTGGTGTACTCCGCCGGACCATATTCCCAATATCCTGATGCTGGATCCGGGCCTGGCCTTTGGTACCGGCACGCATGACACCACCGGCATGTGTCTGGACTGGCTCGTCGATCATGATGTCTGTGGCAAGCAGGTGATTGATTACGGCTGTGGTTCGGGGGTACTGGCCCTTGCAGCATTGAAGCTCGGTGCAGCACATGCCTGGGCGGTTGACATTGATGCGCAGGCATTGGAGGCGACCAGGGCCAATGCAGACAGAAATCAGTTGTCTGATCAGATCACCATCATGCATCCGGACGCGATCGAATTGCCGGTAGTCGATATGTTGCTCGCCAATGTCCTGCTGAATCCACTCAAGATCCTCGCTACAAAATTTGCCGGACTGGTCTCAGCGGACGGCGTTGTCGTCATATCCGGTATTCTGGCAACACAGGCGGAAGAATGTTTGGCCGCATATCAAAGCTGGTTTAACATGCAGACTCCGGTTTTCCGCCGGGAATGGGCCTTGTTGGAAGGCACCAGGAAATAGTCCTGATCGAGAACAATGACACCCAGTAATATAAATGTTTACTTCCTGCCCAGGTTGTCATAGACAATACCGTATCCATGCCGGACAACTGACCGCCGCCAGGGGGACGGTACGGTGCGGTTTCTGTGGCAGACAATTCAATGCTGTTGAACGGTTGTCTGACAAACCGCTTCCCCGCATTAAGCCGGCCCCGGCAAAAGATATCCAGCAGACAGGAACCGAAACAGCCCCGGCAGATGTTGAGACTGCCGATGAATACAGCCTGGAAGAACCGCAATTCGACATCCCGGAGATCCTGCGTGCAGACGAAGCAGCACCGTTCAGCAAAAAGACCAGAATATTGTGGTCACTGGGAATATTTGTATTGCTGGCCGTTGTTGCAATACAGATTGCCTGGTTTAACCGGGATGATCTGCTGGAACAATATCCGGATCTCAGGCCATGGGCAGAAAAGATTTGTAAAAAACTGCAATGTGAACTGATACGGGTATACAGGACTTCTGAAATAAAACTGCTGAATCGTGATGTACGGTTGCATCCGCATTATTCGAATACGTTGCTGGTCAATGCCACCATGGCCAACTACTCAGCAAAAACACAACCCTATCCCAGCATCCAGTTTTCGCTGTTTGATACCAATGGCAAGATGCTTGCATCACGGCAGTTCAACCCGCAAGAGTATCTGGATAACAGTATTATCATGAATAAAGGCATGATTCCCAATCAGCCGGTGCATTTTGTGCTGGAAGTGACCGGTCCGACCGAAGGTGCAGTCAGTTTCGAGTTCAGATTTCTTTAAACATCGTGATGCAAAACTTTGTTTTACATCGTGCAGTTGATCGCCGGCAATATAAAAAAATATTTATCAATAACTCAACTTTCATCGGCGCTGAATTATAGTTATCATGTCTTCCCCACTTCAAACCGCCGGAATACAAGAAGCGGTGTGTGTATGAAAATTGGATCAATAACATTAAAGAACAATCTGCTACTGGCGCCCATGGCGGGCGTAACAGATAAACCCTTCAGGCAATTGTGCAGGGAACTGGGTGCGGGTCTGGCTGTATCGGAAATGATCACATCCAATATCGCCCTGTGGAACAGCAGAAAATCCAGACATCGTCTTGACCATCGGGGTGAGGACTCACCACGCGCGGTACAGATAGCCGGTGCAGACCCTGACATGATGGCGATAGCAGCCAGACTCAATATGGATAATGGCGCAGAGATTATTGATATCAATATGGGCTGCCCGGCCAGGAAGGTCTGTAACGTAATGGCAGGCTCAGCGCTGTTGCAGAATGAACAACTGGTTACACAAATCCTGGAAAGCGTGGTCAAGGCAGTGACTGTCCCGGTGACACTTAAAATCCGCACCGGCAGTGATAAACAACACCGTAATGCATTAACCATTGCCAGAATTGCAGAACAATCCGGCATCCGGATGCTCAGTGTCCATGGCCGCACCCGTGCCTGCGCCTTTACCGGCGAGGCAGAACATGAAACCGTTGCTGCGATCAAGGCTGCGGTCAATATTCCGGTGGTAGCCAATGGTGACATAAACTCGTCACAGCAGGCTGCAAACATACTTAAACAGACCGGTGTAGATGGCATCATGATAGGCCGTGCCGCCCAGGGCAACCCGTGGATCTTTCGCCAGATCAGCCATTATCTTGCCACCGGCGAATTGCAGTCAGCACCTACCGATACAGAAATTTGCACCACATTAATCAGACATCTGGAAAACCTGTATGGCTTTTATGGAGAATATAGAGGTGTGCGTATAGCACGAAAACATATCGGCTGGTATTGTAAACAGCAGCAGGGGGCCAATATATTCCGGGCACGGGTTAACAGTGTTAAATCAGCACGGGAACAGCTGGAGGCAGTCCGGAATTATTTCGCCACACGGGAAAGAATAACAGTACAAGGACTGGCGGCATGAGTTTATTAAAGGCAGAGCAGCAACATACTCAACCAGAACCGGTGCGGCACGGTAACGGAAATTGTCTCAGCAAGAATGTGCGTATAGCAGTAGAAAGTTATTTCGCCGATATGGATGGCCATGAAGCGAGTAATCTTTATAATCTTTTCATAGAGCAGGTGGAAAAACCCATATTTGAAGTAGTGATGCAGATGACCCGCGGTAATATTACCAAGGCCTCAGAGATTCTTGGGTTAAACAGAGGAACTCTGCGTAGCAGGCTCAAGAAATATGGCCTCGATTAACAGCCTGCTTGCGAGATGATGAAGGTTAAACGGGCGCTGATCAGCGTTTCCGATAAAACCGGTGTAGCTGACTTCTGCCAGGGATTACACCTACTTGGTATAACACTCCTCTCCACCGGTGGCACCGCAAAACTCCTTGCAGAAAATAATACCCCCGTAATTGAAGTATCTGATTACACCGGTATTCCCGAGATCATGGACGGGCGTGTAAAAACATTACACCCGAAAATCCATGGGGCATTACTCGGACGGCGGGGCCAGGATGATGCCGTGATGAAACAACATGACATTGAGCCGATCGATCTGGTCGTGGTGAACCTCTATCCCTTTGAAGCAACTGTCAGCAAACCGGGATGTACACTGGCTGAGGCTATTGAAAAAATTGATATCGGCGGGCCCGCGATGTTGCGTTCCGCAGCAAAGAACCATGCCCGGGTTGGTGTGGTTGTGGATTACGGCGATTATGCGAAGGTGCTGGATGAACTCAGGGCAAACCAGTGCACCTTGAGCGATAAGATGCGCTTTTATCTTGCACAAAAGGCGTTTGCGCATACAGCCAATTACGATGCCAATGTATCCAATTATCTCGGTGCGATGGATGCAGAAGGACTGCATCAGGATTACCCGCTGACCTATACAATGCAATTCATCAAGCAACAGAAGTTGCGTTACGGAGAGAACCCGCACCAGACTGCGGCATTCTATATTCAACCCAATCCGCCCGCCGGCACCCTGGCGAGCGCAAAACAGTTACAGGGCAAGGAGCTTTCCTACAATAATATAGCTGATACCGATGCCGCATTCGAGTGTGTATTGTCCTACCAGGAATCAGCATGTGTAATTGTCAAACATGCCAATCCCTGCGGTGTGGCACTGGGTAAAAATACTCTTGAAGCCTATGAAAATGCCTATGCCACTGATCCAACTTCCGCTTTTGGAGGCATCATTGCGTTTAATCAAATGCTGGATGCAGGAACTGCAAAAGTGATTATTGAGCGCCAGTTTGTGGAGGTGATCATCGCCCCCGATATTGATGTTGCCGCACTAAATATTCTGGGCAGTAAATCCAATGTCCGTGTTCTGGCTGCTGGACAAAGGCAGAAGATTATTCAACAACTCAACCTGAAACGCGTCAGTGGGGGCCTGCTGGTGCAGGATAATGATCTGGGCAAGGTGTCATCATCAAATCTCAAGACCGTCACAAAGCGTGCACCTACGGCAAAAGAATTACAGGATTTATTATTTGCCTGGCCGGTAGTGAAATACGTGAAATCCAATGCCATTGTTTATGCAAAGGACCAGCGCACCATTGGAATCGGCGCCGGACAAATGAGCCGGGTCTACAGTGCGCGTATCGCGCTTATCAAGGCCCAGGATGCAGAGCTCGAGGTCAAGGGTTCCGTCATGGCCTCGGACGCCTTCTTCCCGTTTCGTGATGGCATAGATTCCGCAGCGGCAGCCGGTGTAACTGCAGTTATACAGCCTGGCGGCTCAGTGAAAGATGATGAAGTCATCGCCGCGGCAAATGAACACAACATGGCCATGGTGTTTACGGGGATGCGCCATTTCCTGCATTAGCTTCAGGAAAAATCGCATGAGATACAAAATGCATAAGGAACGATTGGTTATTGGAAATGATCCCTTGGGATTTGGCGTCTTCGAAAAAACAAAACTCTCACCAAACCAGTCTTTTTTTAGAAACGATGAGCGGGGCATCTGGCTTTATCACGCGAATTGTCTAGAGTTGATGGATTTGCTTATTGAAAAATTCCCTGATGGGAAATTCGACATGATTTTTGCAGATCCACCGTATTTTTTATCAAATGGCGGGATCACATGCCATGCTGGCCGCATGGTAAAAGTTGATAAAGGAGATTGGGATAGATCCCGGGGCCCAGAATTCAACCATGAGTTTAACAGTGAATGGCTAAGACGCTGCCAGAAACTATTAAAACCAAATGGCACAATATGGGTGTCAGGAACCCATCACGTGATACATTCTGTTGGGTATGCCATGCAACAAATTGGCTACAAAATACTCAATGACATAACCTGGGAGAAGCCTAACCCCCCGCCCAATTTAGCATGCAGATATTTCACGCATTCGACGGAGACAATAATTTGGTCGGCGAAAACGGATAAAAGCAAACATGTTTTTAACTACAAATTAATGAAGTCAATAAACGGCGGCAAACAGATGAAATCCGTTTGGCGCATTTTGCCGCCAAAAGGCGAAGAAAAAACATTTGGTAAGCATCCGACTCAGAAGCCTATTGAGCTTCTAATCAGATGCATACAGGCATCTACAAATGAAGGGGATTTAATTCTTGATCCTTTTAGTGGGAGCGGAACAACAGGAATAGCCGCGTTACATACGAAAAGACGTTATGTTGGTATAGATATATCTAAGGATTTTCTTCAAGTCTCTAAAAAAAGAATTAATGAGGTGATTGACAATCTCTCTGCAGGCAGCCCGCGCAGATTAAAGGCGGGACATTGATGAGAAGCGGCGGAGTCGGCGGCTCTAATACTCTGACAGGATTAGATTTTGAGCAAGAATCTGATCTGCTTGGCTTGCTTGATTCTCTGCCGGGCTACTCTATTAGAAAAGCCGCGATTGGCAAGGGTATTCTATACAATAATAACGTGGTTGCTAATTGCTATCGTAAGCATGATTTATACCGATATTTAGATAGCAAACAAGTTGACTGGAAGTCGATATTGTCCAAAAAATTATTGCCAGATGACGCTGTTTATGTGATCAGAAATAATACACTGTTTATTATTGAAATAAAGTATCAACAAGTAGCGGGATCGGTGGATGAAAAATTGCAAACCTGTGATTTCAAAAAGAAACAGTACAAAAGACTCTTTTCGCAATTAAATATTGAAGTCGAGTATGTCTATGTGCTGTCCAGATGGTTTAAACAGCCGCAATATAAAGACGTTCTTGACTACATTATTTCTGTTGGTTGTCATTATTATTTTCAGTATTTACCTTTGCAGAAGTTAGGGTTGCCTGTTCCGCAGGCTAGTTAAGGGCGGTAAAAAGATTTATGAAAGTGCTGATAGTCGGCGGTGGCGGGCGGGAACATGCCCTGGCCTGGAAAGCGGCCCAGTCAAACAACATAAACCGGGTCTATGTCGCACCGGGCAATGCAGGAACCGCGCGTGAGAATAAAGTCACCAATGTTCCTGTACCCGCCGAAGATATTCCTGCCCTGGTTGGTTTTGCAAAGGGAGAAAAAATTGATCTGACGATTATCGGCCCGGAGTTGCCGCTGGTCGCAGGTATTGTGGATGCGTTCCAGGAAAACGGACTCCGTTGTTTTGGTCCAGGCAAGGATGCAGCCATTCTGGAAGGTTCAAAATCATTTACCAAGTCATTTCTCAAACGCCACAAAATTCCATCGGCCTCTTATGAAGTCTTTACGGAAGTCCGGCCGGCCATTGATTATATCCATAGCGCAGGTTGCCCGCTGGTAATCAAGGCCGATGGTCTGGCCGCAGGCAAGGGCGTGATCATCGCCCGATCGCAGCAGGAAGCGATTGCTACCGTCAACGATATGCTGGCCGGAAACAAATTCGGTGATGCCGGTCATCGGATCGTGATCGAGGAATTCCTGCAAGGCGAAGAAGCCAGTTTTATTGTGATGAGTGACGGTGAAAATATTTTACCTTTGGCAAGTTCCCAGGACCACAAGGCGCGCGATGATGGTGACAAGGGACCGAATACCGGCGGGATGGGGGCCTATTCACCGGCGCCTGTTATCACAAGGGAAATTCACGACCGCATCATGAATGATGTGATTGTTCCCACCGTGCAGGGTATGGCGGCCGAGGGCAGGAAATACACCGGCTTTCTTTATGCCGGTGTGATGATTGCACAGGATGGCACGCCGAATGTGCTGGAGTTCAATTGCCGTTTCGGCGATCCGGAAACCCAGCCGATCTTGTTGCGACTGAAAAGTGATCTGGTTGAACTATGTGATGCGGCGATCGACGGGAAACTGGAATCAAAACAGGCCATCTGGGATGAGCGGGCAGCACTTGGCGTGGTGCTGGCCTCGCGAGGTTATCCGGAGAGCGCCAGCAAGGGTGATGTGATTTCGGGACTGGACAGTGTATTCCCGGAACACGTCAAGGTGTTTCACGCGGGGACCCGGCAGGAAAACAATGAAGTCGTCACCGCCGCCGGCCGCGTGTTATGTGTAACGGCATTGGGAAAAAATGTCACGGAGGCGCAGCGGTCTGCCTATACCGCCATCAGTATGATCAACTGGGACGGCATGTATTACCGCACGGATATCGGTCACCGTGCCATAGCGCATGAAACCGGAACACCTTAGCTATGGGATAGGATAGTAAATTTCCTGATTAAGGCATATACTGCACGCCCTTTTCATAGCAGCCGCGCGGGGAATTGCCGGAGTCAATCCTGCCTCTCTTTACATTACATTTTTCCAAGGTAACCATCATGTCAACTGATTCATCTTCTCTTCCGGCTTTTAGTGATCTGGGTCTTGCTGCGCCGGTAATGCAGGCACTGAATGATGTCGGCTACGAAACACCTACTCCCATTCAGACCCAGGTCATACCCCACATTCTTGCCGGACGTGATGTCGTGGGTCAGGCCCAGACCGGCACCGGTAAGACTGCGGCGTTTGCTTTGCCGCTGTTGTCCCGGATTAATCTCAAAAAAGTATCGCCACAGGTACTGGTACTCACGCCCACCCGCGAACTCGCGATCCAGGTTGCCGAGGCATTCCAGCGTTATGCCGCACATATAAAGGGATTCCACGTCCTGCCGATCTATGGTGGGCAGGAATACGGTGTGCAACTCCGGCAATTGAAACGCGGAGTGCATGTAGTCGTGGGCACACCTGGCCGGGTCATGGACCATATGCGCCGTGGCACCTTGAAGCTGGATGGCTTGATCTGCCTGGTGCTGGATGAAGGTGACGAGATGTTGCGCATGGGTTTTATCGATGATGTGGAGTGGATCCTGGAGCAATCCCCCTCACAGCATCAGGTCGCATTGTTCTCCGCCACCATGCCCGATCCCATACGCAGGATTTCGAAGAAATACCTGACTGATCCGGAACACATCACGATCAAAACCCGAACGTCTACAGTGGAGGCGACCCGGCAGAGTTACCTGCTGGTCCACGGCAACCAGAAACTGGATGCGTTGACCCGGATACTTGAGGCAACCACATTTAACGGCATATTGATCTTTGTGCGTACCAAGATCGAAACCGTCGAGCTTGCAGAAAAACTGGAAGCCCGTGGTTATGATTGTGCCGCATTAAATGGCGACATCACCCAGAAGATGCGTGAACAGACAGTCAATAAATTTAAATCCGGCAAGCTGGATATTCTTGTGGCGACCGATGTGGCAGCCCGCGGACTGGATCTAGAACGCATCAGCCATGTGATCAATTACGATATCCCGAATGACACTGAAGCCTATGTGCATCGTATCGGCCGCACCGGTCGGGCCGGACGCACAGGTGAAGCCATCCTGTTCGTTACTCCACGCGAACGGCACATGTTGCAGTCGATTGAAAGAGCAACACGGCAAAAAATAGAAATAATCAATCTGCCAACTACAGAATCCATTAATAACGAACGCATTACACGTTTCAAGCAACGTATTTCTGACACACTTGCAAACGAAGATCTCGGTTTATTTAATAACATCATCGAACAATTTCAGCGTGAAACAAACCTGCCACCGCTGGATATTGCCGCAGCCCTGGCAAAACTGTTACAGGGCGATGTGCCGTTACTGCTGGAAAAGAATATTCGTGTTGAACAGTCCGAAAGGAAAAAAGACAGGCCTGAAAAACAGCGTAACAGGGAAAAACATTTTTCGGAAGGCAGCAAGTTTGATCAAAAAAACAAACACAAGCCAAAAACAGAAAAGCAAGATCCAGAAAACAGGATGCTGCCTGAGCCGGATGAAGATATGGAACGTTACCGGCTTGAAGTCGGTAGCAAGCATGAGGTCAAGGCAGGTAACATCGTCGGTGCCATCGCCAATGAAGCCGGTCTTGATAGCAGTTACATAAGAAAAGTCACCATTTATGACAATTACAGCACGGTGGATTTACCTTCAGGCATGCCAAAGGATGTTTTCCGTGATCTGAAAAAAACCTGGGTGGCTGGCCGCCAGTTGAATATTACGCGCCTTAATGAAGTATCCGGCGGAAAAATAGACCGGAAAAAAGACAGGAAGAACAAAGGCAAACCAGACAACAGGCATAAGCCTAAGCATAAATAAGAACGGCCCGGCAAGTCAGGTAAATATTAACAATATAATGTTTTTTTCATTATATTTTCCAAACCAGAAAGTTTTTTAATAGCGTCAGTCCCGCCTTCTGGCTTTTTTCCGGGTGAAATTGTGTGGCAAAAATATTATCATGCGCGGACACCGAGGTGAAATTCACTGCATAATCTGTCGTTGCCGCAATATCAGATTCATTCGTTGGTTCAACATAGTAGCTATGCACAAAATAAAAGCGTGCGCCATCATCTATGTCTTTCCATAAGGTATGTGGTTTGGATTGATTAACCTGGTTCCAGCCCATGTGCGGGATTTTGCAGGTATCGCCGTTCTCATCCTTGATATTATTTTTAAAACGCAGGACGCGGCCCGGAATGATACCAAGACCTTTCGTGCCGCCATCTTCATCACTTTCATCCATTAATGATTGCAGGCCGAGACAAATGCCGAGAAAAGGTTTGGTGCGAATTGATTCCTTAATCAATTCATCAAGATTTTTTTCTTTGAGGCTCTGCATGCATTGCCCGATCGCGCCTTGGCCGGGAAACACTACGCGATCTGCTGAACGGATCTGTTCGGTTTGATCGCTGATTATGATCTTGTGCTTGTTCCCGGCGACAAATACCAGCGCCTTGGCGACCGAGCGCAGGTTGCTGGTGCCGTAATCGATTACAACGACGGTAGACATGTGGTTAATCAGAATTTAAGCAACTTGTCATTTCAGGTCCTTCAGCTACGCTCAGGATAAACTCCGCGAGAAATCCATTTTTACTATTACTCAAAACCAGATTTCTCCCGTTGGTCGAAATGACAAAATTAAAGTAAAGGTTGTATTTAGAGTTTACCTTTCGTAGAAGGTAAAACGCCCTTCATGCGCGGATCCAGTTCCACCGCCATGCGCAGGGCACGGCCGAACGCCTTGAAGATAGTCTCGGCAATATGATGGGCATTACGGCCGCGGATGTTATCAATGTGCAAGGTGATCATGCTGTGGTTTACAAAACCCTGAAAGAATTCAAAGATCAGGTCCACATCGAATTCACCGATCCGCGCCCGTGGATATTTGGCGTTATATTCAAGTCCAGGACGGCCTGAGCAATCCAGCACCACACGTGACAAAGCCTCGTCCAGTGGCACATACGCGTGACCATAACGGCGTATGCCTTTTTTATCTGCCAGTGCCTGGGTAAATGCCTGTCCCAGGGTAATCCCTACGTCTTCAACTGTATGATGGGCATCGATCTGAAGATCGCCCTTGGCCTTGATGGTAATATCGAACATACCGTGGCGGGCCACCTGATCCAGCATGTGTTCCAGAAACGGAATTTTAATGTCGAGCTCAGCCTTGCCCTGGCCATCCAGATCAAGACTGACTGAAATCTGGGTTTCCTTGGTGCCGCGATTGACTTTGACTTTACGCTTGCTCTTGCTCATGGCTTAATTCCGGAAAAGTGAATAGGATACCTGCTTGAATGAATTCTTGCCATTAGTACCCGGTTGAAAATGATGAATATAGGCCTTATCAAGGATTATCTGTTGCAACTTCAGGAACGTATTACCAGTGCCCTGATGGCAATGGATGACAAACTGGTGTTGATTGAGGATGAATGGCAACGTCCGGAAGGCGGTGGTGGCCGCAGCAGGGTCATGCGTGACGGGCGGATCTTTGAACAGGCGGGCATCAATTTTTCGCATGTTTATGGCGCCGGATTGCCAGCATCAGCAACAGCACAAAGACCGGAACTCGCGGGCAGATCATTTCAGGCCCTGGGTGATTCATTGGTGTTCCATCCGCTGAATCCCTATGTGCCAACCACGCATATGAATGTACGTTTTTTCGTCGCCGAGAAAAAAGGCACGGAACCGGTCTGGTGGTTTGGCGGCGGTTTTGATCTCACTCCTTATTACGGATTCAGGGAAGATGCGCGTCTCTGGCATCAGACTGCACAGGATGCCTGCAAGGAATTCGGTGCGGATGTTTATCCGAAATACAAAAAATGGTGTGATGAATATTTCTACATCAAGCACCGGCAGGAGCCACGCGGCATCGGCGGCCTGTTTTTCGATGATCTCAACGAATGGGGTTATGAAAAATGTTTCGCCTTCATGCAGAGTGTTGGCGATCATTTCCTTAAAGCCTATATGCCCATCGTCGAACGCAGGAAGGACATGCCCTATGGAGAACGTGAACGTAATTTCCAGTTATACCGGCGTGGCCGTTATGTGGAATTCAACCTGGTTTACGATCGTGGCACCTTGTTTGGCTTGCAGTCCGGCGGCCGTTCCGAATCTATCCTGATGTCATTGCCGCCACAAGTGAGATGGCAATATAACTGGCAGCCGGAGGCAGGTACACCAGAGGCGGAATTGTATGAAAAGTTTCTGAAGCCGCAGGACTGGGTTTAAAGCAGCTACAAGTTACAAGTCATAAGTTACAAGATGAGTCGTACGGAGTTTGATTTTTCCTTGTGACTTGTAACTTAAAACTTGTGACTATGTTTTAAGCCAAAACGTTACCGGCCCGTCGTTGGTTAAAGTCACCTGCATTTCTGCGCCAAACATCCCGGATTCAACCGAGTGGTATTTTTCCTTTGCAAGCGAGAGCAGGTATTCGAATAACTCCAGGCCTTTATCCGGTGGCGCGGCCGAACTGAAACTCGGACGCATTCCTTTATGGGTGTCGGCAGGGAGGGTAAATTGCGGGACCAGCAGAAGGCCGCCTTTGATATCAGCAAGACTTAAATTCATCTTGCCTTCCGGATCAGGGAATACCCGGTAACCTAACAGTCTTTCCAGTAACCTTTCAGCCTGGGTGGCTGAATCCTGTTTTTCAATCCCGATGAGGACAAGCAAACCTCTGTCTATTCTGCCAATAATCTTCTGATTTACTGCTACCGAGGCGTGGGTGACCCGTTGCAGCAAACCGATCATTGGTGTTAATCGGGCGTTATATGATCTTCATATAATCAAGGATGATAACGGCAAATACAGCAACCGGCGTGGTCAGAACCAGCCATTCCATATTGCGCCTCGCCAGCCAGCCAGTGAAATGCAAAATCAGCACAACAATTGCCAGCGCATAGACAATGTAAAAAATCATAAACTACTCCCAGAGTTATATTTGCACAGTGCGAATATCAGTTATTTATCATAAATAAGCAAGTTACACGCCTGTTATGGTTGCCTGTTCTACAATTTTTATAACGCATTGATGTGACGAAGATTTTCATATAAATCCACGATTGAATCAATCAATTATTGCAGGGTTTGCACGCCCGAACCGTCTGCAACCAGCAACACATCGGCTGGACGCCGGGCAAACAGACCATTGGTGACTACCCCGGCGATATTATTAATTTTTACTTCCAGTTCAGCCGGTTGCAAAATAGACAGGTTATAAACATCAATAATGATATTACCATTATCAGTTGTGAAACCTTCCCGGAGCACCGGTTGGCCACCGAGTTTGACCAGCTGCCTCCCTACATAACTTTGCGCCATCGGGATCACTTCAACGGGCAGGGGAAATTTACCAAGCACATCCACCAGTTTGGTATCATCAATAATACAGATGAATTTTTTACTGGCGGCAGCGACTATTTTTTCCCTGGTCAGTGCGCCTCCTCCTCCCTTGATTAACTGCAGATGACGGGTAGCCTCATCGGCGCCATCGACATAGACCGGAATTTCAATGACACTGTTCAGGGGCACAACGGGGATATGATATTCACGCAACAGTTTTTCGGTAGCTGCGGAACTGGAAACAGCGCCCTCGATTTTGTGTTTAATACCAGCCAGCTGTTTAATGAAATGATTGACGGTGCTGCCGGTGCCGACACCGATATAACCATCACTGACAACATATTGCAGGGCCGCTTCAGCAACCTTGCGCTTTTTTTCGTCTTGATCCACTGCTCATCCCGATAATCATGAATGTCTCATAGCCACTTAAATGTTATCTTATACAGATGCTGGAAGAATACAAAAAATTAATTGCCGAGGCCTCGCGCCGGGTCTATGAAGTCGCCTTAAAAACGCCACTGGACTATGCGCGTGAATTATCACGCCGCTATGACAATAACATCTGGCTGAAACGGGAGGATCAGCAACCGGTTTTTTCCTATAAAATACGCGGCGCCTTCAATCTTATGGCGACCTTGTCAAATGGCGCCCGCGAGCAAGGGGTGATTGCAGCATCCGCCGGTAATCATGCCCAGGGTGTGGCTTTGGCGGCACAAAAACTGGGTATTCGTTCAGTTATAATCATGCCCAAGACCACGCCCGAGATCAAGATCAACTCGGTCAAGCGCCTGGGTGCGGAAGTGCTCCTGCATGGCAATACTTATGACGAGGCCAAGGACTATGCCGTGATGCTGGCGGAAAAAAACAACATGACCATGATTCCACCATTTGACCACCCCGTAGTCATCGCCGGGCAGGCAACAGTGGGTGTGGAAATCCTGGCACAGCATCCTGATACCATCGATATCATCTTTGTGCCGGTTGGTGGTGGAGGACTTATCGCGGGTATCGCAGCCTATGTGAAGGCCCATCGCCCGGAAATACGGATCATTGGTGTCGAACCGGAAGAAGCGCCGTGTATGAAACGTGCCTTCGAGGCAGGTGAATGTGTAGTGCTGGATCATATCGGTATCTTTGCTGATGGTGCGGCCGTGCGCCAGGCCGGAAAGGAAACATTCCGTGTTGCACGAGAGTTTGTTGAAGAAATATTACTGGTCAGCAATGATGAAATCTGTGCTGCGGTAAAGGACATCTTTGAAGATACCCGATCGATCCCGGAGCCTGCTGGTGCGCTGGCACTGGCGGGACTCAAACAATATGTGAACCGCGAAAAGATCAAGGGCAAGGAAATGGTCGCTATCTTCAGCGGTGCCAATGTGAATTTTGATCGTCTCCGGCACATCGCTGAACTCTCGGCGTTAGGCGAACATCGTGAAGCATTGATCGGTACAACCATCCCGGAACGTCCGGGCAGCTTCCGTATCTTTTGCCATGATCTTGGACCGCGACTCATCACGGAATTCAATTACCGTTATGCAGACAGCAAACAGGCCCATGTCTTTGCCGGGGTCCAGTTGCGTAACGGCATTGAAGAAAAAAATGCATTGATTTCGCAACTCAAAAGCAAGGGTTATGAAGTATTGGACCTCAGCAGCGACGAAGTTGCCAAAATGCATGTCCGTTACATGGTTGGCGGCCATGCGCCACAGGCAAAAAATGAACGGCTTTACCGGTTCGAATTCCCGGAACGCTCCGGCGCGCTGTTGCATTTTCTCGCACAAATGGGGGAGCGCTGGAATATCAGCCTGTTTCATTACCGCAATCACGGCGCAGCCTATGGCCGCGTGTTAATGGGCATCCAGGTCAAGGATGAAGAACGCCCGGAATTTCAGAAATTTCTGGATGAACTGGGGATGCAGTATTGGGAGGAGACGAACAATCCGGCGTATGAAATGTTTTTGAGTTAATCAGCTTGGTGAACATTGACTAAGTTGTCATTTCGACCCTAGGGAGAAATCTGGTGTTAAAGATATTAAATAAAAACCATGAACAATTAGATTTCTCACTGTGCTCGAAATGACACAGGCAACTTAATCAGGTTTTCCTTAGCTATTCAGGTTTTTTGTAAGGCTTGGTGAGTATTAAGTGAATCTAGGCTAAAAATTATGCGAGCGCAGCCGAGACAAGGCGAAAATGGGCGAGAAAGCGGAGTGTACACGACAGTACATAAGCATTTCGAGCCCGTTTTTAACGCTGTATCAGCAAGCGCAGCAATTTTGAGATAGATTCATGAAAATATGGGTAGATGCTGATGCATGTCCAAAAGTCATCAAGGATATTTTATTCAGGGCAGCGGAACGTACCCGGATAGAATTGATACTCGTCGCAAATCAGTATTTGCAAACACCACCATCTAACTTTATCAAGACACTGCAAGTGCCTCACGGTTTCGATGTCGCAGATAACGAGATCGTCAAAAAAATTGAAGCAGGCGATCTGGTGATTACCGCTGATATTCCCCTGGCCGCGGTAGTGATTGAAAAGGGCGGCCATGCATTGAATCCGCGCGGGGAGTTATATACAACGGATACTATCAAGGCGCGTTTGAGCATGCGGAATTTTATGGATACTTTGCGATCCAGCGGTATCCAGACCGGTGGCCCGTCAGCACTGAGTCAAAGTGACAGGCTGGCATTTGCCAATAGTCTGGATAAGTTTTTGGTGAAATATGGGAATAACCAATAATTTAACGCTGAGCTTCAGCAGCGCGCTTTAGTGCGTCTGCTGCAAGCGCTTCTTAGCTGAGATTTAGTATTGCTATTCATTTTAATCCTTATTAGCGAGTCTCTGACTAATTGCATCACCAATTGTATTAATTACCAAGTTCTGTTGCTGGACTAATTCCATAATATATTTTCTGTGTTCCTCAGAAGTAATTTTTGACTGGTCTATCATTACATTAGCGGAAGCAATAAGTGCATTGACGATTGAATTTATAGAATGTGGCACGTTAAACTTAATTTGAAATTTTATCTTTTCTCTTTCACAAAAATACTCTCGAAATTGGCCTCCCTTTATGGGAAGGCAACTACCGAGCACATTTGATAGATTTTCCACTGCATCAACAGACATATTACTGATAGATATCACTGAATCTTCTATAAGGTTTTTATCCCATAAAGATTTTGCCAATTCTTGATTGGCGTATTTCGAAAATTCACCAGCGTGTGCATTACTTGCAAGACAAAAAATTATTAAGCTCAATATAAACGTTAAGTTCTTATGCATAACTCACCTCGAATTTACTGAAATTTCCATAGCCCTCGTTTTCCTGTAAAAGAGATGTGACCACTTATAGATTTTAATCGTTGAAGAGCATTCCTCACGGAATGTTTCCACTCTGGCTGATCATTTCCTGATTTGCAGTTTTCATAGCAAAAGTAGTAATTATCACAAAGATTTGGGAAATTCGTTATAACACCGGTATAGATATCCCCAATTGTGCGCTTACCTTTGCCCATGAATGAAAATCGTGAGTCGATAAGGGCGCGATATAGATCTTTTTCTTTCTGACGTGCCATGTTTAATTTGTATTTAATATACAGCTAACAGTTGATTATGCGTATGCCGCTTAACATTATTATTTATATGCTATGCGGCGTTCGTATAGCATGAAAAACACGAACTTTTTGACATAGATTCATTGTCTTGAGCTCCCTGATCCCTTTCCCCAGATTAGTTAGGAAAAGATTAGCACATGAATATAGTGGCTGCGAGATTTGGTGTTTAATTCCCCTTTGTCATGCTGAGGAAGGGATCAGTTATAGGGGCATTTGTGCGGGATGCGCAGATGACAAATTCGTAGGGAATGAATTTGGACATGCGAAGCATGCCTGAAAGGCCAAGCCCATGGATGGGCTTGGTCAACGGCCCTGAGGCAGGGGCAGGGATTGTTCCCTACATTCCTTCTGCATTTCCTCCATCCATGGAGGTCATGCGGAATAGGCGCGTACCCGTTTATAACTGATGACTGACAAGGGGAGCCGAAGGCCATGTCATTGGGGTGGACTTTTTCTTGGTAACTTCTTTTTGGCCACACAAAAAGAAGTTACTCGGCCATCAGGCCGAAAGCTGAATTAAAAATTACTCCAGACTCAAAATATACTCCCATTCCTTTTTCGTTACAGGCATCACTGATAACCGGTTTCCTTTTTGCAACAAATGCATTTTCTGCAGTGGTTTTTTGTCACGCAGTTCGATAAGAGGAATTGTTCGTTTCAGCTTGCGTTTGAATTTCACATCAACCAGATACCAGGTGGGCTTCTCCGGTTTGCTTTTGGGATCGTAGTATTTGTGTTTTGGAATAAAAGCAGTGGGATCGGGGTAGCCTTCCTTCACGATCTCCATGATTCCAACGATCCCGGTAACTTCACAGCTTGAATGGTAAAAAAGAGCGAGGTCATCTTTTTTCATATCATCTCTAAGCATATTCCGTGCCTGATAATTGCGCACGCCATCCCATGGTTCAGTCTGTTTAGGACGATTTTTCAGATCATCAATGCTGAAGACATCCGGCTCGGATTTCATTAACCAGTAGTTCATGTATCGGGATTTGTTGCGCGTAAGTCCAGGTCCATATTGATGAAAATAGTAATATGAGAAGTGTAACTAGTTAAGACTAAAAAGAGAATGCAGGGAAGTGACTAGTTACTAATCACCAATTACCAATCACAGAAAGGATGGGTGGGTATCACCACAGCGCCGTGACAGGTAATCGAACTTGAACCAGAGTCCAAGTGGGAACAGCTGGCGTCGTATCAGGCTTTCCCGTGAAGGACGTGCACAACAACAACGCGATTTTGTTCCCGGTGCAGTGCATTATAGGCTCAAGTTACCACACACCTGTACACAAACGCCGCAGTAGATACCCAAACTTTTAGAACCATTTTAAACTGACTTGTAATCCTGCAAGAAGTTGTGTTTATTGAATCTCCATTTGTTTGCCCTTTACAAGGGCATCGTCTATTTTGCTTTGCAGGCGGCGAATCAAACTATCTACGTTTGAAGTATAGCTCTCATTTCTGTCTTTGTATTGAAGAAGTTCATGGGCAATGTGTAATGCCGCCATAACGGCAATACGTTCTGAACCAATCACCTTGCCCGAAGATTTTACTTCGCGCATTTTTTGGTTCAGGAACTCAATTGCGCGATGCAAGATATCGCGTTCTTCTTCGCTGCAGGCTATCAGGTATTCCTTGTCCAGCAGAGTGACATTTATAGGTTTACTCATGATACAGGTATGCTCATGAGCGCGTTTCCATGGCGCGTAGTCTTGAGATCATTGATTCAATGCGGGTTCTGGCCTGTTCGGTTTTCTCAATGAGGACAGCGCGTTCATTGACCAGGTTATCCTGCTGGTTACGCAGGGCAGAATTTTCCGTTTTCAGTTGACTCACTGTGCGTATGAGTTCGTCAACCCGGGCTTCGAGTGCCCCAAGATCACTATTGTCACTATTTTTGTCTGGCATGATAAATTCCGGTTTTTATCTTAATTGGATGGACAAGACTCATGGTTTGTTTATCATTGATATGCAATATAGAGCCGCCATGCATGGCGGTCAAGACATGACGGCTTTAATCCCTGTTTCAATACCATGACAATGCTGGTTTGTTCGTGCAAGATGGTGAAATTACTCAATATTTGCAGAACAGAAAACAGATTTTAATCAAATGAATTATAAAGAGCTTGATATCCTGTTGATCGATGCCGGGACCGGGAGCCGTGCCGCTGAATGCCATGGTTTCCTCTGTGGTTACCTGTGTGTGAATGACAGTGTGCAGGAAGATATGTTCAGGAAATACCTGTTGTCAGATATGTCCGATCAGCAGATGTGTGCAGAATGTTGCAAACAAATCACCGAACTTGCCGTGGAAGTTTGCCTGAAGATTGCTTCTGAGGATTTCACCCTGGAACTGTTATTGCCTGATGAATCCAGTCCGCTGAGCGAACGTAGTGCAGCCCTCATAGAATGGTGCGAGGGGTTTTTAAGTGGACTGGGTATTGCCGGTGTAACGGATTTTGATCTATTGTCATTTGAATGCCGGGAACTTATCCAGGATCTGTACAAGATTTGCCGTTTGGATGCGGACGAAATCAATGGCTGCGGGGAAGAAGAAGAGGCCGCATTCACGGAACTGATTGAATATGTGCGCATGGGCGCGATCCTGCTTCATGTTGAGATGCACAAGTCTGCTTTTGGAACAAACCGGCTCGGGGTATTGCATTAGCTATGGATCTGAAGGAATACAAACGTCGCCGGAAGAAACTGATGGATATGATGGGAGATGAAAGTATCGCAATTATCCCTACCGCATCAGTGTATATACGCAATCGTGATGTTGAGTACCCGTTCCGTCCGGACAGTGATTTTTGTTACCTGACCGGTTATCCGGAACCGGAGGCAGTAGCTGTCCTGATACCGGACCGGCATCATGGTGAATATGTGTTGTTCTGTCGTGAAAATGATCCGGTGATGGAGACCTGGAACGGACGCCGCGCCGGTCTGGATGGCGCCATTGAATGCTACGGTGCGGATGATGCCTTCCCCATTGGAGATATGGATGAGATCCTGCCCGGCCTGCTGGAAGACCGGCAGCGTATATTTTATACCATGGGTAACAACAGTATGTTTGACCAGCGGGTGCTGGGCTGGGTTAACCAGGTTCGTAAACGCGCACGCACCGGCGTGAACGCGCCGGATGAATTTATTTCCCCGAACCATTTGCTGCATGAGATGCGGCTTTATAAAAGCCGGGCCGAAATTGCAGCCATGCGCAAGGCCGCAAAAATATCTGCAGCGGCACACAGACGCGCCATGCAGATGTGCCGTCCCGGTATGATGGAATACCAGATCGAAGCAGAACTTAAATATACGTTCATGAAACTGGGTGCACAGGAAACTGCTTATCCACCAATCGTAGGCGGAGGGGCCAACAGTTGCATTCTGCATTACACAGAAAATAATCAGGTATTGAATGATGGTGATGTATTGCTGATCGATGCCGGTTCTGAATATAACGGTTATGCCAGTGATATTTCCCGGACTTTTCCGGTGAATGGAAAATTTTCAAGCGCCCAGCGCGAGGTCTATGAACTGGTGTTAAAAGCGCAATCTGCAGCGATAGGTAAAATCAAACCCGGCAATCACTGGAATGAACCACATGAGGCTGCGATTGAGGTATTGACAGCAGGGATGGTCGAGCTCGGGATATTGAAAGGCAGGCTGCGGCAACTCATCAAGGATCAAGCCTATACAAAATACTACATGCACCGGACCGGCCACTGGCTCGGAATGGATGTGCATGATGTGGGTGATTACAAGGTGGAAGGCGAATGGCGCACCTTTGAACCGGGGATGGTCATGACCGTGGAGCCGGGTATTTATCTTCCGGCCAGCAGCAAGGGACTGGCAAAAAAATGGCGGAACATTGGTATCCGCATTGAAGATGATGTGCTGGTGACCAGGACAGGCAACGATATCTTAAGCAAAGACGCGCCTAAATCAGTAGAAGAAATCGAAGCAATGATGGCCCATGAACTCGCCGTCTGACTTTGATGTGATAATTGTGGGCGGCGGGATGGCAGGCGCAAGCCTGGCCATTGCATTGGCCGCAGAAAATATCCGCATTGCCCTGATTGAAGCTGTCTCACCGCGTGCTGAGAGCCAGCCCAGTTATGATGATCGCGGTCTGGCCCTGTCACTCGCTTCACAACGAATATTAATCAGTCTCGATTTATGGGATGCAGTTTCTAGCAGCGCCAATCCTATCGAGCACGTGCATGTCTCTGATCAATATCATTTCGGATTTGTCCGTTTGCATGCTGAACAGATGCATCTGCCTGCGCTGGGTCATGTGGTGCTGGCGCGTGAACTCGGGCGTATCCTCATGGAACGGATCAACGTTACAAAAAATATTCAATTCATCTGCCCGGCCCAGGTCAAGGACATTGTCATTCATCCTGAGCAGGCAGAAGTCACTTTGCTACAGGATGGCAACACATCAGAAATTACAGCGCATCTTGTTGTTGCTGCGGACGGATCATATTCGCCCGTGCGTAAAATACTGGGTATAAAAACTGATTTCAGGGACTATGGACAAACAGCTATCGTCACCAATGTTACGCCAGGTAAACCACATAACAATACGGCCTTTGAACGCTTCACTACGCAAGGGCCGCTGGCTTTGATGCCGTCAACTGAAAATCGTTGTGTGGTGGTGTTTACCGTTGCTTCAGAATCCGCAGAACACTATCTGAACATGATTGATGATGAATTCCTGGCTGTATTGCAATCACGGTTTGGACGCAGGCTGGGAAAATTTCAACGGCTGGGTCTGCGCAAGTCCTATCCGATGCAACTCATCATCGCCCGGGAACAGGTCCGTGAGCGGGTCGTGATCCTGGGCAATGCCGCCCATACACTGCATCCGAACAGTGCCCAGGGATTTAATCTCTGTCTGCGCGACATTGCCGGACTTGCTGAAATATTATTACCTGCTGTCCGCGACAGGGAAGATCCTGGTCAGAGACGATTGTTGAATCAATATCATGATTTGCGCAGGCCTGATCAGGTCCAGGTGACAAGGTTTACCGATGGTCTGGCCTCGATGTTTTATAACGATCTGCCGCACAAGATATGGTTCAGGAACACCGGCATGTTGTTGATGGACATTTGTCCTTCCCTGAAAAAGTCATTTGCCCTGCGGGCGATGGGACTGCATGGCAAACAGCCTGCAATGGTCAGAGGCCTTGCGCCATGACCATCAAACCTGACGCTGATGTCATCATCGTGGGCGGGGGACTCGCGGGCGCCACATTAGCATTATTGCTGGCAGGCCAGGGTCTCCGGTGTGTACTGCTGGAAGAACGCAATGTTGAAACAACATCCGGTCGGACCGATCCGCGGGCACTGGCCATCACCCGGGCCTCTGAAAATATTTTGCGTAGTGCCAGGGCCTGGGAATATTTGCCACAGGACAGGATTGGATATTTCCGCCAGATGCATGTGTGGGACGAGAACGGTACGGGTGATATCAAATTTGACAGCGCTGAACTGTGTGAATCAACACTGGGATATATCATTGAGCAGACAGTTCTGGAACAGGCCTTACGTGCAGCCAGCAATAAACAGGACCTGATTAAATATTATCGACCGGCAACGCTGTCTGGATTAAAGTTAGACGGGCCGCTGGTCCGCGCGCAACTCGAGGACGGAACGGAGTTGACCAGTCATTTGATTATCGGCGCTGATGGTGCGAGATCACGTCTGCGCACGCTGGCCGGAATTGCCTGTCCGGTACATGATTATCACCAGCAGGCGGTCGCCTGTGTCGCCAATACGGAGAAGGCCCATGATGCAGTTGCCCGGCAACGATTTCTGACAACGGGCCCTTTGGCATTTTTGCCTATGGCCGATCCACATCAATGCGGTATTGTCTGGTCAACCTCGCCTGATCATGCAAAGTCTTTAATCAAAATGAATGAAGACAGTTTCTGTCGGGCGTTGGCTGATGCCTTTATCCACACGTTGGGCGATATAGTCAGTTGTGGACCACGTGCATGTTTTCCCTTGCAACATTCCCAGGCTGAACATTATTGCCAGCCGCGTCTCGCCCTGATTGGTGATGCCGCACATACCGCGCACCCACTCGCAGGCCAGGGTGCCAACATGGGTTTGCTGGATGCAGCAACACTGGCTGAAGTACTGATCGAAGCCAGGACAATGAATAAAGATATCGGCGCATATCCTGTATTGCGCCGATATGAACGCTGGCGCAGGGGTGAGAATTTTATCATGATAAAAGTACTGCAAGGTCTCAAGTGCCTGTTTGAGAGCAGATTGGCCTCGGTCAGGCACCTGCGTAATATCGGGCTTGATGTGACAGATATGCTGACACCGGTCAAATACTCCATCATGCGTCATGCGATGGGGCTATCCGGAGACCTGCCATCATTTGCCCGCCATCAATAGTCTGTGTTGAACCAAACTTAAATTAGCTGCGCTCGCATAATTTTGAGTCAGGTTCTACAATCCCCGCCGTATTTTTGCCACTGACCGGCATACGTTGATTTAATGAGATGAGATATGACTGAAACTGAAAAACTGCGGTCCTCGAATTTTATCCGTAATATTATCGATGAGGACCTGCGGCAGAATAAAAATGACGGGCGCGTGCATACACGTTTTCCGCCGGAGCCCAACGGTTATCTGCATATCGGTCATGCCAAATCCATCTGTCTCAATTTCGGATTCGCACAGGAATATAATGGTCTCTGCAATCTGCGTTTTGATGACACCAACCCGGAGAAAGAGAGTGTTGAATATACTGATGCCATCCAGGCCGATGTGCGCTGGCTGGGTTTCGACTGGGGAGATCGTCTGTATTACGCCTCGGATTATTTTGAAAAACTGTATGAGTTCGCCGAGCATTTGATTCGCCACGGCAAGGCCTATGTGGACAGCCTGAATGCTGATCAGATCCGCGAATACCGTGGCACTTTGACTGGACCGGGGCGAGAGAGCCCGTACCGAAATCGTTCGGCGGAGGAGAATCTCGATTTGTTCCGGCGCATGCGTGCAGGAGAATTTAAGGACGGCGAGCATGTGTTGCGTACCAGGATCGACATGGCCTCTCCCAATATCAATATGCGCGATCCGGTCATCTACCGCATCAAGCGCGCACATCATCACCGTACCGGAGACAAATGGTGTATCTATCCCATGTACGATTACACGCATTGTATCTCGGATGCGCTGGAAGGTATCACTCACTCTCTCTGCACCCTTGAGTTTGAAGACCACCGGCCATTGTATGACTGGTGTCTGGACCAGTTGCCCGTACCTTGCCATCCACAGCAAATCGAATTTGCCCGGCTCAACCTGAATTACACGATCACCAGTAAACGCAAACTTAATCAACTGGTGACGGAAGGCCATGTCAGTGACTGGGATGACCCGCGCCTGCCCACTATTACCGGTATGCGCCGGCGTGGTTATACGCCCGCCGCCATCCGTGATTTTTGCGAACGCATCGGGTTAACCAAAAATGACACCGTCATTGATATGTCCGTGCTGGAAAATTGTGTCCGTGAAGAACTGGACCGGACTACCCGCCGGGTCATGGCCGTATTGCGGCCATTGCGGGTTGTGATTACCAATTATCCCGAAGACCAGACCGAAGAACTGGAAGCACCTTATCATCCGGTCCAGCCGGAGATGGGCGGCCGCAAGGTGCCTTTCTCCCGGGTGATCTATATCGAGCGGGATGATTTTATGGAAGACCCGCCGAAGAAATTCTTCCGCCTGGGCCCGGGGCGTGAGGTACGTCTGCGTTATGCCTATTTCATAAAGTGTGAGAAAGTCATCAAGGATGAAAAGACCGGAGCGGTCGTTGAATTACGTTGCAGTTATGATCCCGCCACCAAAGGCGGCAATGCCCCGGATGGACGCAAGATGAAAGGCACCATCCATTGGGTCTCGGCAGCACATGCCCTGCAAGCGGAGGTGCGTCTCTACGATCGTCTGTTTACTACGCCGGATCCGGGACGGGATGAAAACTGGCGCGCATTGCTTAACCCGGCATCCATGGAAATTATCCCGCATGCATTTGTTGAACCCGGATTGGTTGAAGCGCAGCCTGAGGAGCGATATCAGTTTGAACGGTTGGGGTATTTCTGTGTGGATCGCAGGGATGCAGCGACTGGCCGGCCAGTATTTAACCGGACGGTGACTCTGAAGGATTCCTGGTTGAAGGAGAACAAGGTTTGACTGAAATCTTCTTCTGCTTGTAGATATTCTGACTGTAGAAAATCTCCTCAATCTCCTCTTTCAAGCGACGTTCTATGGAAGCCCGCTGTTCCATATCCAGGTCCTGGGCAGAGATATTGAGCAGGTAATTATTCAGGTTGAAATCACGTAACATCATCTTTGTGTGGTAGATGTTTTCCTCATAGATATTCACGTCTATCATGCGATAGCGCTTCTTCGTTTCCTTGGAGATGAAGTTCTGAATGGAAGTAATGTCATGGTCGATGTAATGTTTGGTGCCATTAGTGTCACGGGTAAAACCGCGTACCCGATAGTCCATGGTTACGATGTCAGATTCGAAGCTCTGAATCAGGTAATTCAATGCCTTGAGTGGTGAGATCATGCCGCAGGTGCTGACGTCGATATCGGCCCGGAAACTGCTAATGCCGTAATGCGGATGATTTTCCGGGTAGGTGTGTACGGTCAGATGGCTTTTGTCGAGGTGTGCCACGACTGCACCTGGCACCTGTGCAGGCAGTATCCCGGTGGTTTCACCGTTATTACTATTGACCGCATCGGATGCATTAAATGGCACGGGTGACCCTTCCTCGGATATGAGCAGGGTTACACTGGCACCCAACGGGTCATAATCAGCTTTGGCAATGTTGAGTATACTGGCACCGATGATGTTGGCTACTTCTGTCAAGATATAGGTAAGGCGGTCGGAATTATAAGCCTCATCGATATACTCCATGTATTCCTTGATCTGGCTGTCAGAACTTGCGTAGCAGACATCGTAGATATTGAAGCTCAGGGTTTTGGTCAGGTTGTTAAACCCGTGCAGGCGGATTTTTGCCATGGTTGTCGCCCCCCGTCAAAGATGATGCAATGGTGGATGATAGATCATCTGTACTATATTCCCTTCCGGGTCCTCACAATAAAAACTTCTGGCACCGTCCCTGTGGCTCTTCGGACTGGATTTCATCTTTACCCCATGAGTATTGAGGAAATTATACCAGTCGTCTACCAGTTCCGGACTTTTTAATATAAAGCCGATGTGATCCAGCCGTTGTGGCCCCACTGGTTTCTGGCCATCGGAAAATCTGTGAAGTGCAAGATTATCATTTCCTGAGCAAAGGTAAACATTATCCTGGTCCGGACGCCACTCTACCGCCATGCCGAGCAGCCCGACATAGAACTGTTCGCAAATTTCAAGATCAGTGACATTGATAGCAACATGATGCATACCGCTGGTGGGTGCCGGTCTTGACATATCGGGTTTGATTTTTCATTCAATTTGCAGGGATGCGCACCTTACACCAGCATAGCTGAAGATGGAAGGTTCTGCATACGGATCATAGCCGCAGCCTGAGTTGTGTGGGAAAATGATGGAAAAACGGACAATACCTGCCTGATGAAAACTACCTCCCCGGCACTTTATAAATCTGACATCAAAAGCCTGCCCTTGATCAACAGCGGCAAGGTCCGGGACATTTACGGCATCGATGACGACCATATGCTGATAGTCACTACCGATCGCATCTCGGCCTTTGATGTGATTCTGCCGGACCCCATCCCGGGCAAGGGCGCGGTGTTGACTGCCATGTCCAATTTCTGGTTTGACCTTACCCGGCATATCATACCGAACCACCTCAGTGACAGGCGGCTGGAGGAGATATTACCTGATGCTGATGAGCGGGCACCGGTTCAGGACCGGTCCGTTATAGTACTCAGACAGAAACCGTTACCAGTCGAGGCCGTCGTGCGCGGTTATATCATTGGTTCCTGCTGGAAGGACTACCAGAAGACCGGGGCCATCTGCGGCATTAAATTACACAAGGGACTGAAACAGGCAGAGCGTTTACCGGAGCCGATATTTACTCCTTCTACCAAGTCGGAACTGGGTGAGCATGACGAAAACATCAGTTTTGAGGAATCAGTAGCACTGCTGGGCCGGGAAATGGCCGAAAAGGTGCGTGATGTCAGTCTGCAGATCTACCAGTATGCCGCAGATTATGCCCGCCAACGCGGGATTATCATTGCCGATACCAAGTTTGAATTCGGAACTGACAAAAATGGAGGACTGGTGCTGATCGATGAAATCCTGACCCCGGATTCTTCCCGCTTCTGGCCGGCCGATTCCTACGGGCCCGGGACCAGTCCACCCAGTTTTGACAAACAGTATGTGCGTGATTATCTGGAGACGCTCGATTGGAATAAAAAGGCCCCCGGACCAAGGTTGCCGGATGTGGTGATCAGGAATACGGCGGCCAAATACCGTGAGGCCCGGGAACGATTGATGAGCTAATATAAATTATGAAAGAACTGGATAAACTAAAAGCAGGCTTTAAACAATTCAGGAAATATTACTTTGAAGAAAATCCTGAACTCTACCGGCAATTGACCGAAAAAGGACAGTCACCCAAGGCGTTGGTCATCGCCTGTTGCGACTCGCGCGTGCACCCGGCCCACGTCATGAATACCGATCCAGGTGATATCTTTGTGGTACGCAATGTTGCCAATTTGGTACCGGCCTATGTGGATGACGGCAAAACCCATGGCACCAGCGCCGCTATCGAGTTCGCCGTCAAGCATCTCAAGGTGCCGCATATTATTGTAATGGGCCACAGCCAGTGTGGCGGAATAAGGGCGCTGATGGAGGGCAGCCATGGGAGCAAGACCCATACATTTATCGACCCATGGATGGCTATCATGACCCCTGCCCGGGAACAAGTGGCGCGTGAATATGCCAGCGCAACTATTGATGAACAGTGCCATCAATGTGAACAGGCTGCGATTGGTGTTTCACTTGAAAATCTCATGACCTTTCCCTTCATTGTGCGCGCCCTGGAGGCCAATCAATTACATATGCATGGCTGGTATTTCGATATTGATAACGGCATGCTCCTGGAGATGGATAAGGCTCAAAAGAGGTTCATATCGGTATGTTAGGTAAACTTATGAAAAATCCGCTTACAATATTTTTAATAATTATTTTGAACATCTGCGGATGTTCGGACAATAACGATACACAGGAGAAAAAGGACCATGTCTGGAAAAAACAGACAGAGGCCATTGAAAAGGCCAGGGCGGTAGAAGGCATGTTGCAGGATTCTGCTGAAGTACAACGCCGGCAAATTATGGAACAGTCAGAATAGACAGGATGACAATCAGGTGATCCCTCTACACGACGATAATCCCACCGAAATAGTACCATTACTTACAATAGCTTTTATTGTCATTTGTGTGCTGGTATTTTTCTGGCAGATGTCGCTGGGCGGGCAGGGTAACCAGGCAGCGGTATACAGTCTGGGTGTTATTCCGGCCGTATTGCTGAACAAGGAACAGCTTCCGCCTGAGCTGGCCTTAATCCCGGCGGAACTCACAGTATTCACTTCCATGTTCATGCATGGTGGTTTCATGCACCTCGCCGGGAATATGTTGTATCTCTGGATTTTTGGCAACAATGTGGAAGATGCCATGGGTCATGTGCGATTTGTGATTTTCTATTTACTATGCGGAATTGCAGCGGTGTTTGGACAGGTACTTCAAAACCCGGCGTCAGAGATCCCGATGATCGGTGCCAGTGGCGCCATATCCGGCGTGCTGGGTGCCTACCTCTTGTTGTATCCGCATGCCAGGATCATGGTGCTTATTCCGCTGGGTTTTTATGCACACATGGTGCGACTGCCGGCCGGGCTGGTACTGGGTTTCTGGTTCGTCATACAGATAGCCAGTTCACTGGCAGCAGATCCAAACAGTGCCGGGGTAGCGTGGTTTGCCCATATCGGTGGATTTATTGCCGGTATGGCACTGATACCTTTTTTCAAACGCCGCCAGGTAACACTCTTGCATCCTGTCCATGGTTCACGGCGTTGGCACAAACGCCTTTAATATGTGCCGGATGAAATACTGTCAGGATTATTTTGCAGGTTATGGTACTCAAATTACAACTCATTTTTCAGGCCATGCCAGCTTGAAAGCGACAATAATATCGATTATCTTTCAAGCCAGGATCCTAACCAACTATTGCAGGAGCAAGACATCATGAAACTTGATAACAAAAAGGTCATAAAATTACTTAACCGTATCATGGAGTATGAACTGGCCGGTGTGGTGCGCTATACACACTATGCATTGATGGTTTACGGCTACAACAGGATCCCGATTACGGTCTGGCTGAAGGCCCAGGCGCAGGAGAGCCTGATACATGCCGAACGTGCCGGAGAACTGATTACGTTGATGGGCGGCCACCCTTCATTATCTATCGGACCTTTGCTGGAAACCCATAAACATGACATTGATGACATTCTGCGTGAATCACTGGAACACGAAGAAAATACCCGCAAGGTTTACTATGAGTTACTGGATGTGGCACAGGGTAAATCCATACTGCTCGAAGAATATGCGCGTGAACTCATTGCGCAGGAAGAAATGCACGAGGATGAGGTGAACAAGATGTTGCGTAAACCGGGTGAAATCGGCGTCTATACCCCATAGCCTCAGCAACCGGGATCATCCCCGATAACAAGTTCATGATCAGTGACGAGTTGTTGCCGGATTAATTTGATATCGTCTGTTGAATAATCCTTGTGCACGTCCAGATTGCCCCACACCGGTTTTGGCCAGCATGCATCGTTTATGCTGCGCCCGATCACGTGCAGGTGCAGTTGCGGTACGATATTGCCTATGGCGCCAAAATTTATTCTGGAAATACTGTAGTGCTGTTTTATCCAGCGTGAGATCTGTACACATTCATCCATGATTTGCGCACGCTGACTGTCGGGCAGATCAAGAAAATCAGTTGCATCAGTCTCGGGTACCAGTATGAACCAGGGGACTGTTGAATTTTTATTCAATAACACATGGCAGAGCGATAGTTTGCCAAGATAGTGACAATCGGCGAGTAGTTGTTGGTGAATTTGAAATTGTAGCAAGGGAAGATAAGCAGTGATTAATGCATCCCCGGGGGTGAAGTGTCTCCCATGAGTTTTTTCAAAAGCAATTCCCGTGCAGTTTTATCAGTGACTGCCTGCATGGCTTCATTGAAAGAAGTCACTTTTTCACCGTGTGTCTTCAAGAGTTTTTCCAGTTGCAGGTTTTCTGCAATTGTGGGCGAACCACCCTGTTTGTATTTCTGGTCGATCTCCTGCAGCAACCCGAAATATTCAATCTTGCTTTTCCCCATCATCTGATAGGCATCCCAGGCCTTTTGTGCCTCTGCGGATAATTTAGTATCGTCTGACATAATATTTTGTGATTTTGAAAACGTCATGAGCGCAGGGGAGACAAGGCGAAAAGCTGAAACAAAATCGTCGGGAGCGATTTTGAACAGCGAAGCTGGCCCACAGGGCGGAGGGCAGGAAGCCCGGAGTAAAAAGCGGACGCCTGCAAGGACGCAGGCGGTAGTGCGAAGCAGGAGCCAGAGCCGAGTTTACACGATAGTCTGCCGCTTCACGGCCCCGCATTTTTGAGCAGGTTTTCAACGCAGTATCCACAAGTGCAATAGTTTTCAGTTACACAGCCTGTTCCATCTTGTCTGTATATTCTCCCAAACACGCCAGGCTGTTGCATTTCTCTCTGTGTAACAGAGCGGCCTGTGCCGCCGCCAGGTTTTCGCTTTTACCGGCCCAGGTCTTGAGGCAATCATCCTGCAAGGCACGGCCATAGGAAAAACTCAAAGGCCAGGGCAGATGCGGATGCATTTTGTTCATGGCATTAAGGTGTGCCGTAGCAAGTTGTGAACTCTGACCGCCGGACAGAAATACGATCCCGGGTAATGCGGCAGGTACAGTCCTTAACAGGCAACGTACGGTCTTGTCTGCAACCTCCTGTATACCCGCCTGGGTTTTGCACTTCTTGCCGGAGATCACCATGTTGGTCTTGAGGATTGTATGTTCAATTGTGACTCGTTGCCGGTAGAGTTGGTTAAACACAGTATTCAACGTGATCTCTGTCACTTCGTAACAACGATCGATTGTATTGTCTGCATCCATCAATACTTCCGGCTCTACCATGGGTACTATGCCTGCTTCCTGGCAAAGTGCGGCATAGCGTGCCAGTGCATGGGCATTGGCCTCGATACAACCCGTACCCGGTATACCATCGCCGATGGTAATCACTGCACGCCATTTCGCAAATTTCGCACCGAGTTTCCTGTATTCGGCCAGCCGGTCACGCAGCCCATCAAGTCCCTCTGTGATCTTTTCACCGGAATGGCCAGCGAGATCCTTGGCACCGGCATCCACCTTTATGCCTGGCATGATCCCCTGTTTGATCAGGGCTTCCGGAAATGGTGTTCCATCAGCGGTATTCTGGCGCATCGTCTCGTCGAATAAAATCATGCCGCTGATATACTCGGCGCCGCCCGGATTGGTGATCAGAAGATCGCGATAGGCGCGCCGGTTTCCTTCTGTCGATTCGATATTAATGTTGTCGAAGCGTTTTTTAATGGTCGGAAAGCTTTCATCAATTGCCAGTATGCCTTTGCCTTTGGCCACCATTGCCTGGGCGGTTTTTTCCAGTTCCTGTGCACTCATGGGTATGCCTCTGAATTTGTTTTATGGTTTAAGGAAAAGATAATGCAGTATCGGAATATTATAAAGAATGTTCTATCGATTCACCCACTTTTATGATCTTCATATTATTGGTACCGCCGCGCCGTCCCAGCAGATCGCCCTTGGTTATCACGACATAATCTCCATTACTCACGACATTACGGGCCAGCAACTCATCAATGATTTCCTTGTTGGCCATCAACGGATCAGTATGTGTGATATCAAATTTAACCGGATAGACACCGCGATACAGACTGACCCGTCGCCGGGTTGAGGAATGACGGGTGAAAGCGAATATCGGTATTCCGGAACTAATGCGCGACATCCACATACAGGTCGAGCCGGTCTCGGTCAGCGCGGCAATTGCTTTGGCATCGATATGATTGGCGGAATACATGGTGGCCATGGCTATGGCCTCGTCTATGGCCTCGAAGCGCTGGTTAATGCGATGGTCCGAGACCTGTGTGACCCGCTGTTTTTCTGCTTCTGCACAGACGCGCGACATGGCAGCTACCGCCTTGTCAGGATAATTACCGACACTGGTTTCGGCTGAAAGCATCACTGCATCGGCGCCATCCAGCACCGCATTGGCCACATCAAATACCTCGGCACGGGTCGGCATCTGGTGGTCAATCATGGATTCCATCATCTGGGTTGCCGTAATGACAGCACGATCCATATCACGTGCCATCTTGATCAGCCGTTTCTGTACCGGCGGCAGGGACGCATCACCGATCTCAACCCCAAGATCACCACGCGCGATCATAATGGCATCGGATACTTCAATAATGGCCTCAATATTTTCCAGTGACTCGGAACGTTCTATCTTGGCGATGATGCGTGCCTTGCAATTCAGTTCATCCAGCATCTTGCGTGCGTGCAAGATATCGTCAGCAACACGTACGAATGAGACAGCAATAAAATCAGCGCCGATCCTTACTGCATGTTCGAGATCAATCTTGTCTTTTTCAGTTAACGCACTGGCAGACAGACCGCCGCCCTTGAGGTTGATGCCCTTGCTGTCAGATAATTCACCACCAGTGATGACTTCACAATTGACCTTATGATCACTGACTTTCTTGACAAGCAATACAATACGGCCGTCATCTATCAGCAGTGTATCCCCGGCCCGTACGTCGCGAGGGAGGTCCTTGTAACTCACTCCGACATGTTTCTCATTTCCGGCATTGGCCGGTAATTCCGTATTGATAGTGAATGTTGCACCTTCACGCAGTTCCACCCGGCCTTGGTTAAAATGTTCCAACCGGATCTTTGGGCCCTGCAGATCGGCTATCACACCCACCGCACGTTTGTATTTTTTGGAGAGTTTGCGGATTTCCTTGACACGTTGTTCGTGATGAGCATGGGTTTGATGGGAGTAGTTCAGACGGAAGACATCGGTGCCTTCCTTGAAGAGTTTTTCCAATACGCCAGGCCTGTCAGTGGCTGGCCCTGTTGTGGCAATGATTTTTGTTCTTCTCATTAAATTTTATGCTTAGACCTCATGTAGTCAAGATTAATATTCGCGAGCGCGTTCCATGGCTGTCCAGGCGCGGGCGGCCTCTTCCAGGATCTGAACCGCCGGCAGTTTTTTGCCTTCAAGAAATTCCAGGAATGCCCCACCACCGGTGGATATGTAGGAGATATGTTCAGCAACATCAAATTTCGCAATGGCGGAAAGCGTGTCACCGCCACCGGCAATGGAATAGGCACTGCTTTTCGCAATCGCGTCCGCCAGGGTGCGTGTGCCATTACTGAACTGATTAAATTCAAATACCCCAAGTGGTCCGTTCCAGACAATAGTCCCGGCCCTGGCCAAGAGCTCCGTAAACCGGGCAGAAGTCTCAGGTCCGACATCCATGATCAGATCATCGTCTTCAATAGCGTCGATGTTTTTGATTGTAGCTTCGGCATTTTCGTCATATTTTTTTGCGCAGACCACATCTGTGGGTAACGGTATTTCGCAGCCGCGTTTTTTCATGAGTGCCATCAGTTTTTTCGCATCACCAACCAGATCAGGTTCATGCAGAGAGTGGCCGATGTTATGGCCGGCGGCTTTGAGGAAGGTATTGGCAATACCGCCACCGACGATGAGTTGATCTATATTTTCCGAAAGAGATTCAAGTATGGTCAGTTTGGTGGACACCTTGGAACCACCAACAATGGCAAGCAAGGGTCTGGCCGGATCCCTTAAAACGGAGGACAGGGTTTTTAATTCTGTGATCAATAGCGGACCGGCGCAGGCCATCGGCACATACTTGGCAACACCATAAGTGGATGCCTGGGCACGATGCGCGGTGGCAAAGGCATCATTGACATAGACCTGGCACAGGGCGGCCATTTTGCGGGCGAGTTCATCGTCATTGGCTTTTTCCCCTTTTTCGAAACGAACATTCTCACACAGCACAATGTCATATTTACCGAGATCAATTCCATCAACCCACTGCTTGATTAACGGGACTTCCCTGCCGAGCAATCGGGACAGACATTCTGCGACAGGCGCCAGAGAAAAATTCTCATCGTACACACCTTCCTTGGGTCGGCCGAGATGAGACAGAATAATGATCCTGGCCCCTGCTTCCAGGATTTGATTGAGTGTGGGCAGGGTAGCGCGTATCCGTGTATCGTCTTCAACCTGACCGTCCTTGATCGGGACATTATAATCTTCGCGGATCAGCACACGCTTTCCGCTGAGATCAAGATCAGTAATTTTTATCAGGTCAGACACGTACGTTTGCAGATCATTTTGCGTTCATTAAAGCAATGGTGGTATCCAGCATGCGATTGGAGAAACCCCACTCATTATCATACCATGCGATTACCTTGACCAGTGTGCCATCAATCACCTTGGTGAGTGAAGCATCATAGGTGGATGAGGCCGGATCATGATTGAAGTCCACCGAGACCAGGGGTGCATCGTTGTAGGCAAGTATACCCTTGAGATTACCATTGGCAGCGTCAAGCATGAGTGCGTTAATTTCCTTGACACTGGTTTCCCGCGCCGCCTGAAAACTCAGATCGACCATTGATACATTTATGATCGGGACACGCACGGCATAACCGTCCAGCTTGCCATTCAGTTCGGGCAAGACCAGCCCTACCGCAGACGCAGCACCGGTTTTAGTCGGGATCATCGACATGGTGGCGGAACGGGCACGGCGCAAATCAGAATGATAAACATCGGTGAGGACCTGGTCGTTTGTGTAGGCATGTATCGTGGTCATCACACCTCGCAGCACACCGATTTGTTCGTGTAACACTTTCACGAGCGGTGCCAGGCAATTCGTGGTGCATGAAGCATTGGAGATGACGGTATGATCAGATCTCAGAATGTCATGATTTACTCCATACACAATGGTGGCATCGACATCATCCCCGCCCGGTGCCGAGATAATGACTTTTTTTGCCCCACCCTTGAGGTGGGCTGATGCCCTGGCCTTGCTGGTGAACAGTCCGGTAGATTCGTGCACCACATCTACCCCCAGATCGCCCCAGGGCAGTTTCGACGGGTCGCGTTCAGAGAGGACCTTGATCTTCTTGCCATTCACGATCATAAATTCACCATCAACCGAAACGATCCCCGGAAATTTACCGTGAGCCGAATCGTATTGGGTTAAATGAGCATTGGTTTTAGCATCACCCAGATCATTGATAGCAACGATCTCGATTTCATCGGTGCGGTTTGATTCAAACAGCGCTCGCAGAATATTGCGCCCGATGCGCCCATAACCGTTGATGCCTATCTTTATTGCCATTCCTGATTCTCCAGTTTTTTATTCGATAAAATTTACCGATTTATTCAAATACATCTTTACAGCAGGGATTTAACCATCTCCATCAGTCCGGTTTCAGTCAGGCCGAAGTGTTTGTATACATCTCCCGCCGGAGCGGATTCGCCAAAAGTATTGACCCCCAATACCTTGCCATCCAGCCCGACATACTTGCGCCAGTAATCCGGTATGCCGGCCTCAACTGCAATCCTTTTGCGGCACACAGAAGGCAAAACCATTTCACGATAAGTATTGTCCTGTGCATCAAACACATCAGTGGATGGCATAGACACCAGGCGGATGTGATGACCCTGCCCGTTTAATTGCTGGCAGACGTTCAGTGCCAGCTCCACTTCCGAGCCGGTGGCAATGATAATCAGATCAGGCGTCTTGCTGCCCTCTATAAGGATGTAAGCACCGCGCTGGACATTATTGATCTGTTCATCCGTGCGCAGAATATGTTTAAGGTTTTGTCTTGATAACAATAATGACGTTGGACCGGTTTTCTTTTCTATGGCTGATTTCCATGCAACCGCCGTTTCAATCGCATCACACGGCCGCCACACCGACATATTCGGCATGAGCCGTAATGTCGCGGCCTGTTCCACCGCCTGATGTGTGGGACCATCTTCACCCAGACCGATGGAATCGTGGGTAAAGACCAGAATATTGCGCAACTTCATCAAGGCCGCCATGCGCAAGGCATTACGGGCATACTCCGAGAACATCAGGAAGGTACCGCCATAGGGAATGTAACCACCATGCAGTGCGATACCGCTATTAATGGCGGTCATGCCGAATTCACGCACACCATAATACAGGTAATTTCCATAATCACCGGATCCGTTAATGACCTTTGATCCTGACCAGGTGGTGAGATTGGAGCCGGTCAAATCCGCCGAACCACCGATCAGTTCCGGCAATACCGGGGCATAGGCTTCGATCGTATTCTGCGAAGCCTTGCGTGAGGCAATGTTCTCGGACTTTTCTGCACACTTGCTGATGAATGCACTGGTGGTTGTTTCCCACGCAGCCGGCAATTGCATATGCATGCGCCGCTCAAACTCTGCAGCAAGTTCAGGATATTTCTGTTTATAAGCCTGGAATTTTGTATTCCATTGCTTTTCGATCCGCTTGCCGCGTTTCCTGGTATTCCATGCAGCATAATATTCATCCGGAATCACAAACGGGCCGTATTGCCAGCCAATCTGTTTACGCGCCAGGACAATTTCGTCCTTGCCGAGAGGTGCACCATGACAGGAGGCCTTGCCTTGTTTATTCGGCGCACCCCGGCCGATGATGGTGTTACAGCAGATGAAACTCGGTTTGTCCGTAACCTTGCGCGCCTTGCGCAGGGCTTTTTTGATCTGTTCGGGATCATGACCGTCGACATTCCGGACTACGTGCCAATGGTATGCTTCGAAGCGTTTTGCGGTGTCATCCGTGAACCAGCCCCGCACATCACCATCAATGGAGACCTGGTTGCTGTCATAGATACAGATCAATTTGCCGAGTTTGAGTGTGCCGGCCAAAGATGCGGCCTCGTGCGAGATCCCTTCCATGAGACAGCCATCGCCGACCGAGACATAGGTGTAGTGATTTACGATATCAAATTCATCCCGATTGAATTCAGCGGTCAGATTTTTCTCGGCAATTGCCATCCCGACTGCATTGGCCAGTCCCTGACCCAGCGGCCCGGTGGTCGTCTCAATTCCGGGCGCACAACCATATTCAGGATGGCCAGGCGTTTTGGAGTGTAACTGACGGAAGCGTTTGATTTCATCCATGGACAGGTCATAACCGGTGAGATGCAGGATTGAATACAACAGCATCGAGCCATGGCCGTTGGACATAATGAACCGGTCCCGATCCACCCAGTGGGGGTTGGCAGGATTGTGACGCAGAAAATCATTCCACAAGACCTCGGCAATATCCGCCATGCCCATTGGGGCGCCCGGATGACCGGAATTGGCCTTCTCCACTGCATCCATACTTAATGCACGAATGGCATTGGCAAGTTCACACCTGGACAGCATTTATCTCTCCACAAGTTTACGATTATCTGGTTATGGACAACGACGTACAGAGCAAGCCGTGCATTCTCGCTCAGTGGCCGCATCCGGGCAAGCAGCTTGGTGATTGGTGACTACTAATTAGTGATTCGTTAATGGGGTTCAGAGACTGGAAATCAAAATCCACTGGTTTATCATTTTGTCACCAATCACCAATCACCAATCACCAATCACCAATCACCAATCACCGGTTCTTGCGCCATTTGATCGAGCACCCCATGCTGGCTATCTGCTCTTCAGGACCCTGTCCGGTCTCCGCTATCTGTTTCATGGCCTCAAACAGATCGCGGCGGGCATTGGTCGGGGCCGGGTCCATGCGGCTAGTATCCAGTCTGCCGCGATATTGAAGTTTCAAATCTGCATTGTATCCGAAAAAATCCGGCGTGCAGACCGCACCATAGGCCCTGGCAACGTCCTGGGTTTCATCAAAAAGATAAGGAAAGGTGTAGCCGAACTTTTTTGCAATTTTCTTCATGTTATCCAGTGAATCTTCCGGATAATCAAGCGGGTCATTAGACATAATGGCGACGCTCTTGATCCCGTATTCCAGCAATTCCCGGGTATCACGCACCAGCCGTTCCTGTATGGCCTTGACATAAGGGCAATGATTACAGATGAACATCACAAGAGTGCCCTTATCACCCCTGCAATCAGCGAGACCCCAGTGCCTGCCATCTATGCCCAACAGATTAAATTCATGGGCTGTTTTGCCGAAGTCACAAATGGGAGTTTCTGTCAGGGCCATTGGCGCCTCCTCGGGTTAATTTACGTAGCTGTATAGTTTGGCTGTATTTATTCCCTATACAAGTTAAAATACACCGCTTTTAATTTTCAATCACGGGAACCTCAATGATCAGAAATCACTCGTTTACCTCTGAATCAGTATCCGAAGGCCATCCGGACAAGGTGTCAGACCAGATCTCCGATGCTGTGCTTGATGCCATTATAAAACAGGATCCCACCGCACGTGTCGCCGCTGAAACACTGGTATCGACCGGCCTGGTGTTATTGGCCGGTGAGATTACCACAGATGCTGCTATCGATTATGCCCGGGTTGCACGTGAGACCATACGCCAGATCGGATATACCGATCCAACCATGCTCTTTGATGCGGACGGTTGTTCGGTGCATGTTTGCTATGGACAACAGAGCCCGGATATCAAGCGTGGTGTTGATCACGCCTCAGATGATTATCTGAACCAGGGTGCCGGTGATCAGGGACTGATGTTCGGATTTGCCTGTAATGAGACAGATACCCTGATGCCCGCACCGATTTATTACGCGCACCGGCTGATGCGGCAGCAGTCAGAAGTACGTAAATCCGGCAGGCTTGCATGGTTGCGACCGGATGCAAAAAGCCAGGTGACTGTACGCTACATTGATGGCAAACCTGTCTCTTTCGATGCCATCGTAATCTCTACCCAGCACGACCCATCCATGAACGAGAATCAGGACAAACTCAAGGAAGCGGTAGTAGAAGAGATTATCAAACCAGTATTGCCGGCCAACATGCTGAAGGACACCCGGTTTCTCGTGAATCCGACCGGACGTTTCGAGATCGGCGGTCCGCATGGTGATTGCGGCCTGACCGGACGCAAGATCATCGTCGATACTTATGGGGGTATGGCCAGACATGGCGGCGGTGCTTTTTCCGGCAAGGACCCGTCCAAGGTTGATCGATCTGCAACCTATGCCGCACGTTATGTCGCAAAAAATGTTGTTGCGGCTGGACTGGCACGGCGTTGCGAGATCCAGTTTTCATATGCCATCGGTGTTGCCGAACCGACATCGATTGACATCGATACTTTTGGTACGGGTGTGGTTGAAGAAGGCAAACTGGTTGCCTCGATACGCAAGCATTTTGATCTGAGACCCAGGGGGATTATCGCCATGCTGAATCTGTTGCGGCCCATTTACCAGGCAACAGCCGCTTATGGTCATTTCGGCCGGACAGATGTGGAATTACCCTGGGAACAGACCGATAAGGCAGAGACACTGCGCTCTGAACTGGGCGTAAAAGAAGCAGTCGCATAACCACGAATATTTTTCAGGAGTCATCTGTATGAGCAGTCAACCTGTCAAGAATTTAAAACCGGATTATAAAGTCGCAGATATCACACTGTCCGGCTGGGGCCGCAAGGAAATCGCGATTGCTGAAAAAGAAATGCCTGGACTGATGGCCCTGCGTGAAGAGCATCAGGGCCAGAAACCGCTCAAGGGTGCACGCATCGCCGGTTGCCTGCACATGACTATACAAACGGCTGTTCTGATCGAGACATTAACTGCGCTGGGCGCAGAAGTACGCTGGTCTTCCTGTAATATTTTCTCGACACAGGATCATGCGGCTGCAGCAATTGCCGCTGCCGGGGTGCCGGTGTTCGCGTGGAAGGGCGAGACGGAAGAAGAATTCTGGTGGTGCATCGAACAATCCATATTCGGGCCGGACAACTGGCGCCCAAACATGATCCTGGATGATGGTGGCGATCTCACTTTGCACATGCACCAGAAATATCCGGATCTGATGAAAGACGTAAAAGGCCTTTCGGAAGAGACCACCACCGGTGTCCATCGTCTTTATGAAATGATGAAGAAAGGCACATTGCTGGTGCCCGCCTTCAATGTGAATGATTCTGTCACCAAGTCCAAGTTCGATAATCTTTATGGTTGCCGTGAATCATTGATTGATGGTATCAAGCGTGCCACTGATGTCATGATTGCCGGCAAAATTATCGTGGTCTGCGGTTATGGTGATGTAGGCAAGGGTTGTGCGCAGGCAATGACGGGCATGGGCGCAACAGTCTGGGTAACCGAGGTTGATCCGATCTGTGCTTTACAGGCAGCAATGGAAGGTTATCGTGTGGTCAGGGTCGATGATGTGGCCGCCCAGGCAGATATTTTTGTTACAGCCACAGGCAATATTAATGTGGTCACCCACGATCATATGCTGGCGATGAAGGATGAGGCGATAGTTTGTAACATCGGTCATTTCGATAGCGAGATCGATGTCGCCAGTCTCAGGAAGTACAAATGGGAAAACATCAAGCCACAGGTCGATCATGTGATATTCCCCGGCGGCAAGCGCATTATACTGCTGGCCGAAGGGCGACTGGTAAACCTGGGATGTGCAACCGGTCACCCGAGTTTTGTCATGTCAGCATCATTTACCAACCAGGTTCTGGCGCAGATCGAGCTCTGGAATAATCATAAAGATTATAAAAACGAAGTTTATACTTTACCTAAACATCTTGATGAAAGAGTGGCCACCCTGCATCTGAAAAAGATCGGCGTCAATCTCACATCATTAACAAAAGAGCAGGCGGAATATATCGGTGTGTCCGTCGACGGTCCGTACAAACCGGATTACTATCGTTACTAATCACTAATCACTAATCACTAATTACTAATCACTAATCACCAGTCACTGATGTAATGGAATCACAAAAGAAATACGAGCCCAAATTCAGTTTTGAATTTTTTCCGCCCAGGACTCCTGAAGCCGCCGGCAAGTTACAGATGACGACGGAAAGTCTGGCGAAATACAATCCTGATTTTTTCTCCGTTACCTTTGGCGCCGGTGGCAGTACGCGTCAACGTACCTTTGAAACGGTCCAGGATATCCGCGAAAAAACCGGCATCGAAGCGGCACCGCATATCTCGTGTATCGGTTACCTGACTTCCGATATCACGGACGTATTGAATACCTATAAAGCGGCCGGTATTAAACACACTGTGGCCTTGCGTGGTGATATGCCATCCGGGCTGGCGAGTTATGGTGAATTACGTTATGCCAATGAACTGGTCGAATTCATACGCAAGGAAACCGGCGATCATTTCCATATTGAAGTAGCAGCCTATCCCGAATTTCATCCCCAGGCACCCAGTCCGAAAAAGGACCTGGAGAACTTCAAGCGCAAAATTGATGCGGGCGCCAACTCTGCCATTACACAGTATTTTTACAATCCGGATGCCTATTTCAGGTTTATCGACAGTTGTGAAAGACTGGGCATTGATGTTCCGATCGTGCCCGGCATCATGCCTATAGTTAACTGTACACAACTGGTGCGTTTTTCGGATGCCTGTGGTGCTGAAATTCCCCGCTGGATACTCAAGAGGTTGCAGGAATTTGGTGATGACAGAAAGGCAATCCGTGATTTCGGTATTGATGTCACCACACAGCTATGTGAAAACCTGCTGGGGCATGGCGCGCCCGGATTGCATATGTATACCATGAACCAGTCTGAGGCATCAGAGGCCATCTGGAAAAACCTGATTTTAAGCAAGCGCCGAAGCGAGAAAAAGGTATCGGCAGGATAGGAATACTATAATATTAAAAACAGGGAAATCACGGAGCACCAAAAGGGCATAAAAGAACGGAGGCACACGGGGTAACTATAAAGATATAAGTACTTAATCATGGTTTTAATATTTAAAATCCTTCACGTTTTTTGTGTCCTCTGTGTTTAGACAGTTCCAGACTGATTTCAGACGGAGTTGCCGGCTTGTCTGACAAATCCAGCAATGTTTCCGGATCCGGTGTTGAAACCAGAATACGGCTATTGCTGGTCGATGATGATTCCCTGATTATTGAATCTCTTGGCATGGTTTTGCAGGATGATTATCTTATATATCCGGCGGAAACCCGTACTCAAGCCAATAAACTGTTACACACCCTGGAAGAAATCCCGTCACTGGCACTGGTGGATTTGGGGTTGCCGCCCAAACCGCATTCACCTGAAGAAGGCTTTGCGCTCATTCGTGATCTGCTGAATCTGAACCGTAATATCAAAATATTGATCCTGTCCGGACAAAACGAACAGGCCAACATTCAACATGCGCTCACACTGGGAGCTGTTGATTTCATTCCCAAACCTTGTGATATCTCCTTGTTGAAGGCACGGCTGGCCCATCAGGTCATGATGCTCACAGCAGAACGGGCACAACAACACATTGAAATAGACAAGGACAAGCTAATCGGGGAAAGTCCGGCGATTGAAACCCTGCGCGATCTTATCCGGCAGTTTGCCGATTCACCCTTCCCGGTATTGATAGAAGGGGAATCCGGCAGCGGTAAGGAACTGGTTGCCGAGAGTCTGCATAATCTGAGTTCACGCGTCAGGTCTGCGTTTTTAACCCTTAACTGCGCCGCTTTCACTCCCGAGCTGCTTGAAGCACAGTTATTCGGGCACAGTAAAGGGGCGTTTACCGGCGCCATAAAACTCAAGACAGGTTTTTTTGAAGAAACCAGTGAAGGCAGTCTGTTCCTTGATGAAATTGGCGACCTGCCAGTTGATCTGCAATCAAAATTATTACGGGTGCTGGAGAACGGCGAATATTACCGTATCGGTGAAACACAACCGAGGCGATCTTCTGCACGTATCATTGCCGCAACCAATCGTGATCTGAGAGAAGCCGTGCGGAAGGGAACATTTCGTCAGGATCTCTATCATCGCCTGAGTGTGCTCACCATTAATGTTCCACCTTTGCATGAACGCGGAAATGACTGCCTGATCCTGCAGGATCATTTTATAAAAATATATTCGTCAACAGGCGGCCGCTATACGTTGAGTGATGAGGCGGAAGAACTGCTTCAGAAATATAAATTTCCAGGCAACATCCGTGAGTTACGGAATATTGTTATCCGGCTTGGTGCAAAATATCCAGGCAAAACTGTCAGCAGGGCACAGTTGGCGGCGGAACTTGAGAGTATTACACCTTATAGAGGGGTTGGTGAATATGAAGATATTGAGGACCAGGTACGCAATAATCTGCTGGATCAGAAGTTCAGACTGGACGATTTTCTTGGCGATCTGGAAAGGCACTACATCAATACCGCACTGGAGATGAGCAACGGCAATCTGAGCCAGGCCGCAAGATTACTCGGGGTAAACCGTACTACACTGTATAGCAGGCTGGAACGTCTGGGTAACAGCGAGGAGAAATAGAGTGTATTACGAATATTTCAGTCTGGATCAGCCACCATTCAGGATTACCCCGGACACCAGCCTGTTTTTCCCGGGAGGAAATCGTGGCGCCATTCTCAATGCCATGATGTATGCCATTACCAGTGGTGAAGGGATCGTCAAGGTGGTGGGTGAAGTTGGCAGCGGCAAGACCATGTTGTGCCGGATGCTGGCAGTCGAACTGCCGGAAAAAGTCGAGGTAGTCTATCTTGCCAATCCCAGACTTTCTCCGGACAACATCCTGCATGCTATTGCCATAGAATTAAAGCTGGCAATCAATGCGCATGATGACCGCCTCAGGGTCATGCAGAGTTTGCAGCATTATTTGTTGCAACGGCATGCCGAAAACCGCCAGGTAGTGTTGTTTGTCGAGGAAGCACAGAGTATGCCGCTGGTCACACTGGAAGAAATCCGGTTGTTGAGCAATCTTGAAACACATCAGCACAAATTATTACAAATAGTCCTGTTCGGGCAGCCGGAACTGGACCATATGTTGTCCCAGAAAGATATACGGCAACTCAAGGAACGGATTACTTACAGCTTTTACCTCAATCCATTAAACAACAATGAGATTAAGGACTACCTGAATTCCCGCTTGCGTGCCTGCGGATACCGGGGTGGCGAGGTATTCAGTGATGCCTCGATTCGTGTGATCGCCCGATACTCCAGGGGACTGCTGCGCCGTATTAACATATTGGCAGACAAGGCCATGCTTGCTGCTTATGCGGCAAACCTCCACAAAGTCTCTGCAAAACAGGTCAGCATTGCTGCAAAAGACAGTGAGTTTGTCGCCGGTTGGCAACATTTTCGTTATTCTGTGGTGGTTGCCGGGGTTGTCATCCTGCTTTTTTTGGCGGGTTGGCTACTGCCATTTAATCAACTGCTGGAGAGCTTTAATGGCTGGAAGACAACAGCAGTTTCGGCACCAGAAGATGGGAAAGATTCCGCTCATCAGGAAGTTCAGGCGGACGCGGATCGACCCGATATAGAAACAACCACCACAGCGAACCCTGTTGAAACTATCTACCATCCACAGCATGATACTGTATATTCAGACAGGGTGAGGGTGGATGCGTCGCCCATGACAGACACTCCGGATGCCCAGACGATTAAGTTGGCAATACAGACTGAATTATTTGCGGAACATCAGAGGCAGCCACCGGCAGGGCAGACTGAGGAACCTGTAATCTCTGAAAGTAGTATGGCAGCATCATCCGGGGATGAAACCGGCAAGGGGTTGGCAGATTATTTGCTTGATAAAGAGCACTATGCCAAGCTCATTGAATGGGGAGAGCCTTCGCTTTCGAGTGATGAGGCAAAGTTACTGATTGATCAGTTAAGATTATTGCCACCGGAGTCAGTGGTTTTTTCCGGTACCGATACGGTATGCAAGCTTTGCACATCAATTATATACAGGCCATTATTAATACATAAAAGTCTTTGATCATCATATATATATGAGATTAATGTTCTGTAGATTATAATCAGATAGCCTGTAAGTGGACTATGTGGGGGGATATTGTGTTGAACAAGTTAAAACCGATGCTGTTTGGCATTGTTGCGCTACTGGTATTCGGCTGTGCCGAAATCGAACCCAAGCCTTTTGAACCCTCGACCGGCCATATAAAAAGCGATGAAAAACCAGCCGGACAAATTCCGGAACTGGTCCA
>Ga0209320_10000045_pt1 | contig 54975 bp, 66 predicted proteins | sample Rifsed13ft4_FD_184008 | JGI IMG/M metagenome (GOLD analysis project Ga0209320, IMG submission 184008) | Soil microbial communities from Rifle, Colorado, USA - sediment 13ft 4 (version 2) | ecosystem: Environmental > Terrestrial > Deep subsurface > Rock core/Sediment | place: Rifle, Colorado... | reverse complement strand
AACTACTGAAGTAGGTCAACACCAAATGTGGGCATCTCTATTTTATGATGTAATCCAACCTGGTACTTTCTTTAGTTCTACTGGACTTGGAACTATGGGGTGGGGATTTCCTGCAGCAATAGGTGCCAAAGTAGCAAGACCTGATGTTCCTGTGGTGGACATTGCAGGAGATGGTAGTTTTAGTATGACAGAAAACTCTCTTGCAACTGCAGTGTTGGAAGATATCCCTGTGATTGTATTTCTCTTAAATAATTTTACGTTGGGAATGGTTGCACAATGGCAAAGAACTTTCTATAATAGAAGAATGATAGGAGTTGATCAAGGAAAATGTCCTGATTATGTAAAACTAGCAGAATCATATGGAGCTCAAGGAATACGTGCACAGTCAATGGATGAACTTGATAAAGCAATCAAAACAGCATTGAAAAGTGATGTTGTAACAGTAATTGATATACCAATTGATCCTGAAGAAGATGTGTTGCCATTTGTAGCCCCAGGAACTTCTCTTGCGGATATGATTTTACCTTCATAGTGATTATCATGTGGGCTATTCTTACTCTTTTAGTTGAAAATAAACCAGGAATATTGTTTAAAGTCACTCATCTTTTCAGATCCCGAAATTTCAATATTGACAGTATTTCTGTGGGTGTAACTGACAATCCAGATTATTCAAGGATGACTATTACCACATATGGTGATGAAAAACAAGTTGAACAAATAGTAAAGCAACTCGATAAGATGATTGATACAATAGAAGTTAAACACTTAGATGAGCACAAAACAGTATATCGCGAACTAAGTATTTTTAAGATTAAGCTAAGTAATGCTAATGACAGCATGGAAGTAAATAAATTAGCAAATGCATATGGTGGCAAAATACACGATGTCAGAAAAGATTCTATAATGGTAGAGTTAACTGCTACTCCTGATCAAATCAGAGCCTTTGAGGAATTGGCAAAACCATTTGGAATCATTGAAGTTGCAAGAACTGGGGTTGCGGCTTTGCAAAGGAGTGGGGCATGAGAATTAGAATTTTTGATACAACACTAAGAGATGGTGAACAAACACCTGGCATTTCACTATCTCCAGATCAAAAACTTGCTATTGCAAAAAAACTTGACATCCTCGGTGTTGATGCAATTGAAGCTGGTTTTCCGGTAATTTCTGAAGGCGAATTCAAAGCTGTCAAGATGATTGCAAGCGAAGGCTTGTCTGCTGATATCTGCGGTTTGGCTAGAACTAGTAAAAAAGACATTGATGCTGCAGTTGATGCAGGATTAAAATACATTCACACCTTTATCGCAACTTCTGATATTCACTTGGAGTATAAACTCAAAATGACACGAGAGCAAGCACTTGCAAAAGCAATAGAGGCAGTAGAATATGGTAAATCTCGAGGATTGCAAGTGGAGTTTTCTGCAGAAGATGCAACAAGAACTGACAGAAGTTTTCTTAAACATGTGTTTAGTGAAGTTGCAAAAGCAGGTGCTAACAGAATTGATATTCCTGACACTGTTGGTTATGCAACTCCTGAATATATGGCAGAGATCACTAAAGATGCAATTCAAGTCACAAAACTTCCAATTAGTGTTCATTGTCATAATGACTTTGGATTGGCCGTAGCCAACTCATTATCTGGAATAAGAGCAGGTGCTCAATGTGCCCATGTTACAATTAATGGAATTGGTGAAAGAGCAGGCAATGCAGCATTGGAAGAATTTGTCATGGCATTGAAGTGCTTACCTTATGATCAAAAATACGAAACTGGAATTAAATCCGAATTACTCTATGAAACATCTAGATTCATATCAAAAACTGTAGGTGTCCAAGTTCAACACAACAAGGCAATTGTGGGTGACAATGCATTTGGTCACGAGTCTGGAATCCACACACATGGGATATTAAATAATCCATTAACATATGAGCCAATTAGTCCTGAATTAGTTGGAAGAAAGAGATGGCTTCAAGTTGGAAAACATGCAGGAATTCATGGCATGAATGCAATGCTTGCCGAATATGGTATCCATCCAACAGATGATCAGGCAAAACAAATTCTCGATAAAGTAAAGATTATTGGTGATCAAGGAAAACAAATTACAGATGTTGAGCTACTTTCTATTGCAAGTAATATTTTAGGAGAAAAAGGAATCAAACGAATTGTCCAACTAACTGGATTTTCAGTATCTACTGGAATTGGTACAATGCCTTATGCATTTGTTAAATTAAACATTGATGGTAAGGATTTCATCGGAACAGATTATGGTGTTGGTCCAGTTGATGCTGCATTAAATGCAATTCAAAAAATCACTGGACAAATATCTGAACTTAGAATCAAAGACTATGGCTTAGCATCCATATCTGGTGGTTCCACTGCATTATGTGAAGTAACAATCAAAGTTGAAGATGCCCAAGGAAATAGCGTCTCTGCAAAATCAATAGGCGAAGATATTGTTACTACCAGTGTTCAAGCAGTAATTGATGGTATTAACAGAATTATGCTCAAAAAAATGCTAAACCAGAAGCAATTAAGCTAAATCCTAAAATTCCCTTATTGTAAAATTCAATCATGTACAGAATTTCCCTAATCACAGGAGATGGAATTGGACCTGAACTCTCTAATTCTGCGGTATCTGTCTTGAATGCCATTAATGACAAACTTGATTTGAAATTTGATATTACAAAATTACAGGCAGGAGATGCAGCATTAAAAGAAACTGGAAATGCACTTCCTGATGAAACTATATCTGCAATTAAAAAATCTGACGCTTGTCTAAAGGCACCAGTTGGTGAGAGCGCAGCAGATGTAATTGTTGTATTGAGACGTATGCTTGATCTTTATGCCAATATTCGACCCGCAAAATCATATCCTCACATGCCTGCATTAAGGGATGATATTGATATGGTGATTGTTCGAGAGAATACTGAAGATCTTTACACCGGTAAAGAATTCAGCTTGGGCGATTCAGCTGTAGCATTGAGAATAATCTCAGAATATGCCTCAAAGAGAATTGCAAAATATGCATTTGAAACCGCAAAGCAACGCAACTCTATGAAAAAAGTAACATGTGTTCATAAATCAAATGTGATGCGACTCACTGATGGTTTATTTGCAAAATCTTGCAGTGAAGTAGCAAAAAACTATCCTGATATTTTATTTGAACAAATGTATGTTGATGCATGCGCTATGAATCTCATTCGTCAACCAGAACAATTCGATGTCATAGTTACTACCAATCTGTTCGGTGATATTTTATCTGACGAGTCCTCCCAAGTTGTAGGTGGATTGGGTATGGCGCCAGCTGCTAACATTGGTGATAATTTTGCATTGTTTGAACCAGTTCATGGCGCGGCATTTGATATTGCAGGACGAAACATTGCAAATCCTTCATCATTTCTACTATCCATCAAAATGATGCTTGATTGGCTTGGAGCAAAACATAATGATTCAAAATGTATTACGGTTGGTCAAAAACTAGAATCTGTTATTTTTGATTTGGTAAAAAGTGGTGTCAAAACTAAAGACATTGGTGGAGACAAATCCACGTCTGAATTTACCAAAGAAATCACTGATCGACTCTAAAAATTAAGAAATTCTTTCAATGTATTCTTCATGAATTCTTTTCTGTGTTTTTACCATCCACAAAAATGCTTGATAGTTTTCGTCCATAGAACATAATTGTATTTTTAATTATCTTCTCAAATGTGTAAATAATTTGATCATGTGGTTGGCATTTTTTTAAAACACTCGGTTGATTTAGGCGTGAGTTTTTTTATCTGATCTTATATCTAAATAATGAATAAAAAATAACCTATTCTATTGTCTCTGAATTTACCCGTTTTAGAAGAAATTACCAATTTTTATAAATTGTGTATCCTATTGTATAACCATGGCTGTTTGCAGCATTTGTAAAATAAATCAAGGTACCTTAAAAATTACTGATGGTAATCCAAAATACAAGGGAAAGCCAATTTGTAAGGAATGCCACGAATATCGAAAGCTCTTAAAAGAAACCAAGTAATTATTTGGATTCTTTACTTTTATTTTTATTTGCCCACTCTTCATACATTTTGATTAGATCATCTACATCCTTTCCATTTTCAGAATAAGTGACTATCACACCAAAGGTTCCTTTTTTATCGTGACCTCTTGCAAAATAACCCCAAAAAGAATCTGGTAGCTTCTGAAAGCTATTGGAATCATGTGACACTCCAATCAAATTATTCCCTATTACCTCTACTACTTTTTTTGCATCTGCATGTTCTATCATGCAATATCGTTGTTTCTTTTGCAATAAAAATCTGAATTGATTTATGGGCTTAATCTGTCTGGATCTCTTGGATAAAGTACAACTTCTCTTACGTTGTCTATTCCGATAAGAGTTGTCATTAGCCTATCCAATCCCATTCCCCAACCTGAATGAGGCGGCATCCCCCAATCAAATGTCTGAAGATGGTCTGCAAATTGAGTTGGATCCAAACCTTGTTCCTTGAGTCTGGCTTTTAGCATCTCTGGGTTATGCAGTCTAGTTCCGCCAGATGATAGCTCCAGATATCCAAATTGAAGATCAAATGAGCGTGATAATTTAGGATCTTCATCTTTTTCTCTTATGTAAAATGGTTTTAATTTCATTGGCCAGTCAGTGAGGAAATAAAATCCCGGATGATTTTTTCCAATTATTCTTAAATGTGAATCCAGCAAGTCATCTCCAAATTCAACCTTTTCTCCCTCTTTTTTTAACTCATCAATTACTTGGGTGTATGTTATTCTTTCAAAGGGCGATTTTGGAATTTCAATTACATGTCCTATGTTTTCCTGTTCTTTTTTACACTTCTCTGATGTGACTTTGTAAACTTCAATTACCAGTGATTCTAAAATATTCATTACATCGTTATAGTCCATAAATGCAGCTTCAATGTCTATACTTGTAAATTCGCTAAGATGACGACCTGTATGTGAATTCTCTGCTCTGTAGAAATTAGAAATTTCATAAACTCTCTCAAGCCCTATTGTCATTTGCTCTTTGTATAATTGTGGGCTTTGAGCAAGATATGCTGTCTTACCAAAATAATCCAATGAAAATAAATTTGCCCCTCCCTCACTTGCACTACCAATAATTTTTGGTGTTGTAATTTCAATAAATTTTTTCTCTGACAATGTTTTACGTAATGTTTCTAAGACCTGATGTCGCAATTTGAAAATCGATGCTGTTTTTTGGTTTCGCATATCTAATGCTCGATGATTTAATCTTGTGTCAATGTTGCTTTCTACCCTTCCAATAGGATCGACAGGTAATGGATGTACTGCCTTTGCCAGTATTTCTATCTCTTCTGCTTTTATCTCAAAATCAAAATCCCTTGCTTTTGTTTCTTGTACAATTCCTCTTACACTAATTACACTTTGTCTGTTTATCTCTTCTAGATTGTCATTTAATTCCCCCTTTACTATGACCTGAGAGATTCCTGAAACATCACGTAATGTGATAAATGTCATCTTTCCTAATTTTCGGAGATCTTCAATCCATCCCCCTAATACTACCTCTTTTCCAATAATGTCTGCGTTTAATTCTGCAATATTGTGAGTTTTAACAAATAGCACTTCTTTTTCACGCTCTTTTTTCCTCAAATTCTATCTCAATGTCAAGGTTTCGGGCATTTTTGACAATTTGAATGACCTTGCTTGTGTCAATTGGGAATCTGGGTGTCCATTTTCCAGACACCACTGCTTTTGTTTTTTGTACGCCACCTGGTGCCCAAACTGAATTAATTGACAAAATTTTTGTTGGAAAGAGAAGATCCTCTATGAATTTCTTGTCATTTTCGTCAGCTTCTACTAACCATATTTTTCCTTTAAATTGATCCTGAAGTAATCTGTAAAGTACACGGCTTTGCCTGATTACCATGATGTCGTTTTTGGCTAAAGCCAGCACAAAATTCCCATTAAATTCATTGCATGAATAAAGTGTAAATTTATCAATTATCTGATTTGATTTGGCCAACTGTGCCAGCTTGATTGACGCATCAACGTCTGCCTTTGTAATGCTTCCAGATTCTACCCTGCTTTCACATTTTGGGCAGAGTACAGCATTTTTTGCATCAAAATTACATATTGGCAGTTTCATTTGAATCGATTTTTTACATTCTGTAAAGTTGTTTATATCCCTTAGTGCAAAACAAAAATCCTAGTTTGGATCTACTAAATACATGGTCTTAATTGTAAATGGACTCTCTGCTCAATATCATGCATCAAAGGGTCCTGTATATGCAGTAGACGATGTAGATTTTGATTTAATTGATGGCGAATCCATAGGCATTGCAGGTGAAAGTGCATGTGGCAAAAGCACTTTGGGTCTTTCTATTGTCAGGATGCTTTTGGGAGGTACAGCAAATGGAGAGATCCTCTTTGATGGTAATTCAATACTGGACATTTCAGAATCTGAATTTACTGAGAAATTCAGATGGAAAAAGATTTCAATGATATTTCAGGGGGCGATGAATTCTCTTGATCCTGTATTTACTATAAAAGAACAATTTGTTGAAATTCTAAAACAACACAATTTCAACGGCGATTTAGATGATGCAATTGCAAGTGCAATTCATTCTGTCAGTTTGGATGACATCGTTTTAAAGAAATATCCTCATGAGCTCAGTGGTGGAATGAAACAAAGAGTGGTAATTGCCATGGCGTTATTACTTAGGCCAAAATTTGTTATTGCAGATGAGCCAACAACTGCCCTTGATGTTTTAATTCAGGCTCAAATTGTTAACCTCTTAAAAAAACTCAAAAAAGATGGCATGTCCTTTATGCTAATCACACATGATCTGGCAGTTTTATCTGAAATTGCTGATAAAATTGGAATAATGTATGGCGGGCATATGGTTGAATTTGGGTCTTCTCATGAAATTTACCAAAACCCAAAACACCCTTACACACAAGGACTCTTAGAGTCAATCCCAAAACTAACTGGAAATGCTCCTAAATACATCAAGGGAATGCCTCCCAGTCTTTTGGAATCTCCAACTCAATGTCGTTTCATTGAAAGATGTCCTCTTGCAATAGAAAAATGTAAAACTGTTCCTCCAAAATTTAAAACAAAAACTGGTTATGTTAGATGTTGGTTATACGATGATCTATAGTTACTTTTTATTTGATTTGAGATATTCATTTTCAATTTTTTTAAGATAAACTTCCTGAATTTTTAATATTTCTCTTTCTGTCGTATTTTTACAAATCATCTTTGCATATTTTATTAAATCCCGCTGTACTCCTTTTATTTCAAATTCTTCAATCCTTTGAAATGATTCTTGTTGAAATTTGATGCTGTCTCTGATCTCTGCACTCAGTTCTTCAATTTTCATTTCACTGTATTCTTTTGAAATAAAATCTCTCGTGTTTATTTTATCGACAAAATTCTGAATTTCCTCTATTTCTTCCATGATTTTCTTGAAATAATTGTTCTAAAAAAAGTTAAGGTTTGCCCTGATTTTATGTTGTGAAATATAGTTTAATTCACGGATTTATTGAATAATCTGAATTAATTTTACAGTGATTATATTCAATCTGTTTATGCCTGAGCGTATTTTTTTACAATTGGCAAACAAGAATCAATTATTCTTAGCATTTCTGAGCGAATTACTTTTTTATCAATTGATATCCAAACACGAACTTTTTTAATTGCAAATGATATTGTTTGAACTTTCTTTCTTTCTTCCCAAACAAATTCTATTTCTCCAAGGTTCTTATCAAAGAATTCCTCGAGATCTGTTTTTATGGCAATATGTGAAAATTGGTACTGCGTATTTTTTTCATCCAAAAGTGGTTTTAAATCTGGCCTTCTTTTGTATGCCAAGAGTTCACCGCCTTTTCCGACTATGCCTACAAATCTAATGTATGGACTAATTCCTGATATCTCGTCACAAATTTTTGGATACTCTTTTCTGATCATCTGTTTTGGTTGTAAAAAGATGATATTTTAATGATTACGCTATGACCTTTTGTCATACCTCACTCGTCGCTTTTATTAAATAATGCCTGTTGGTTGGTTGATTTGTGGATTTTGCAGCACTGTTTCCATTTTCTCCTGAAGTAGGATATCTTGGCTTAGGGCTTGTCAATTTTTTTGGTTCTTTAATTCCTTTTATCCCGTTGCCTGGATTTCTTTTGCTTGCTTCGATGTCTGTAGGTGATCAATTCAATTTACATGCTCTGGCATTACTTTCCGCATTAACTGCAACTGTTGCAAAACAAATTATTTTTTATGTAAGTTATGAGGGACGGCATATTCTAAATGAGAAAACTAGAAAGAGAATGCGTCCATTTGAGAGATTAGTAAAACGATATGGTGCTGCTGCTGCTTTTTTTGCTGCCGCAACCCCCATACCTGATGATTTGATCTACGTTCCATTAGGCCTAGCAAAATATAATCCAAAAAGATTTTTTATTGCTACGCTTACTGGCAAGATTGTTCTTAGTTATTCGATTGTTCTTATTTCTCATAACCTTGGGATCTCTTTGATAGAGCCATTTCTTGAAAATGTGAATGATGTCACTACAGTATATGTTGGAATCATAATCTTTGGTGCAATGATGACTGCTGTCGTTGTTTTGCTTTTAAGATTAGATTGGCAAAAAATCTTAGGGCGATTTGCACCGTGGACATTAGATGAAAACAATGACAAATAAATTCTAGTTTTATTTTATTGATATTTTAAAATTCCACAATTTATCTGTCGCATTTTTTATTCCAATTCTGGGACTAGCGATTATCTTTCCTGGCCTTTTTATTCCTTCAATAATGAATAGTTTTGAATTTGCAGTCAAGTCTATTCCGTAGTGTTCTTTTGTAATTCCCAATGCCTGAGTTAGCTTGGCAGGACCGTCAGTGAGTTTTTTCCTATCTGACATGCCTCTATTTTTTTCCATAATTTCTATTCCTTTTTCAGGTATGATTGCACGAATTAAAACTGCACCTGCATCAAATCTTGAATTTCTTGCAACCACATTAAAGCAATAATGCATTCCATAGGTAAAATAGACATATGCTTTTCCTACCTCATCAAACATTACTTTATTTCTCTCAGTAATTTTTCTAAATGCGTGACTTGCTGGGTCGTCAGTATGTCTGTATGCTTCCGTCTCTATTATCATTCCTGAAATTTCCTGATTGCCTATCATCCGTACTATTTTTTTCCCTAGCAGGCTTTTTGCAACTGTAACAGTGTCACGCGAATAAAACGCTCTAGGCAGAATAGTCAATGTCTGCTGAAATCTGTTTGCCGTTTTTTAACTCTTTGATCAAATCAAATAATTTGACAATGTCTTCTTTTAGAACTGTGATTAATTCTTGGTTGTAAATTGTGGCAGCCGGATGTACTGTCAAAAAATAAAACTGCTTGTCTTTTTTTACGATTTTACCTCTGTATTTTGTAATTTCTGATCCGCCTAAAATTGAATTAAATGCGGTATTTCCCAAAATGCATATTATTTTTGGGTTTATTATGGAAATTTCTTTTTGAAGATAGTCATGACATGTGTTTCTTTCCGAAATTGTCGGGACTCTATTGTTTGGTGGTCTGCACTTTACAACATTTGTAATGTATATTGACTCTCTTGATACTCCCGCTCCCTCTAATGCAAGATTGAGTCTTTGTCCTGCAATCCCTACAAATGGCTCTCCGTTTTTATCCTCATTTCTACCTGGCGCCTCTCCAACAAAAATCACATCTGATTGAAAATTTCCCTTACCTGGCACTGAGTTTGTTCTTGTCTTGGCAAGCTCGCACTTGGTACATTCTATTACATTTTGTCTTACTGTCTCTAATTCCGAATTCATGCTTTAACTCTCTTCTGCGCGTATTTCCTCTTACTGGTCCGTAAATCTTCTGGTTGTTTTAATGGTTTGATATTGCAGGCATGGTAAAGTAATATTCATCCTCAAAATTATAGTCACTATCCCCTTTTTTACGTAGGAATTCAAAATACGCAGCACAGTTTGCATAAAACTCTGCATTTTTATCGTTTTCGTGACTCATTAATGATTATTACAATAAATCCATTTTTTCAAGAGAGTGAGTGATTTTAGTTAAGAAAGTTTGTTTTCTTTAAGCAAGTCCGATTGGGGATTTTCCTGACTCTGAATTTTTTGGCAGTGTAATGGTAAATACTGTTTCTTGATTTGGTATGCTCTTTACTGTGATTGCCCCCCTGTGATTCTCCATTATCCCTTTACATATTGATAATCCTAAGCCACTTCCCCCTCTTTCCCTTGTTAGTGTTGCATCAACCTGATAAAATTTCTTGAACAGCTCACTTTGTTTATTTGTTGGAATGCCCATGCCATTATCTTTTACACTGATTTGAATTTCTTGTGGGAGATTTTTCATTATTATCTCAATTTTTCCCTTTTCTGGTTCTACTGCAGTCAAACTATTTTTAATTAGATTTGTTATGACCTGCCTTATTCTGTCTGGATCATGTTCTATTGAAAGGTCTTGTATGTTTGAACTGATTTCTATTTTATTCTTTTGTGCTTGTGGTAAAAATAATTCCACTGCATTTGCAATTGTTTCTTTTATGTTGACATTTTCCTTCCTCATTCTAAGCTGACCTAATTCTAGTTTTTGTGCGTCAAGTAAATCTGATATCAGCGCTAGTAATGTCTCTGAACTAGATTTGATTATGTTTATTCTTTCTTTTTGCTTGTCTGTCAATTTTCCTAAATGCTCACCGAGTAAAATATCTGCATATCCTTGAATGGGAACTAGTGGAGTTTTTAATTCATGAGTGATCATTGCCAGAAATTCATCTTTTGCAATTTCAGTTTTTTTGGTTTGTTCTTCTTTTTCTTTAATTGTATCTGACATTGTGTTAAATGCATCTGCTAATTTTCCCATCTCGTCTTTTTTGTTGTATTCTATTTTTTCACCATACGCTCCTTCTTTTATTCCTGAAAGTGCATCTGTAATTAGTCTTAGAGGTGAAAGAGACTGTCTAATGATATAAAGTACTACCAAGAATACTATGATGTCTGTCATTAATAAAATCTGAATGATTGATTGTTGCTGTCTGTCCTCTTTTGTCACATAATCATTCAAGGAATTTGTTAAATTATCGATCTCTAAAAATAAAATATTTTTTTCAGTACGCATTTCATCTCTTACTGCATTAAAATTTGCGGATAGTAATGCTCTTTCTTCGAGAATGTTGATTTTGGGTCGCAATGATTCCCACAACGGATCTAGTTTTCGTAATTCACTTGAATTTTCTCTTGGAATTTGGATTAACTCTTCATGTTTTTGTCCTATGCTTTCTACATCTAATTCTTTTGTTGAGATGCCTAATAATTTTCGTATGCCTACCTCAAACATTCTATTTTCTTTTTTCAATTTTTCCTGTGTGACATCTTCATCCCCGATTGAAATTAACAATGTTAATTGTCCAATCTCTTTTGCAGATTTTTCTAATTCTTTGGCAATTTCTTTGTGTCTGTTGTAATCTCTCCCTAAATCTGATAACTCTTTAGATAACTCATTTGTTGATAAAACTAAATCTGTATTTTTTTGCAATACATAATTCACTGCGTTTGTTGCTTCTTTATCAAAAACTGATGTTTTTACAACATTCATTGCTTTTTCTTTATATGTGTTCCATGATGTTGTCATCTTATTATAGTCTGATGTTATTGAAGATGGAATTTTTTGTATTGTCTGTTCGTCAATCACTCCCCCATTTTTTAACATGTTGAGAACTGATTCTATGTATTCTATTTTTTTATTTATCTTACTTTCATCATCTATACTCCCGTTTGCAGCAGCTATGGCTGATCCTGAAATCGATTCTATCTGTACTTTAAGATCTCCTACTGTAATGATGGACTGTGACTGTGAATTGTCTGTCTGTTGTGACTGATAAAATAATATCAGATTGATTACTGCCGCTATAATTAAAATTAATACTAGCAGGTATGTCTTGCTGATTATCTTCACGCTTTCTGAAACCTTTCAGAGGGTATAAAAATAATGGGTTAATTTTAACAAACTAGTTTACATGTCTGATGAATTTCTCAAAGTTGCAACTGCTGAAATTAATGATGAAATCTCAGAAATTCAAAACATCCTGAATTCTTGTCATGACAGTCTTGATGTGTCTGCAAATGCAGCAAAAATTCAAAAATCGACTCACAAAATTAAAGGATTGGCACCAATGATGGGAAAAGAAGAGTTGGGTAGCCTATCGTCCTTACTTGATTCTGTGTTAAAAAAGATCATGGATGGCGCTACTACAGATGAACTATTTGAATCACTATTAGCAGCAGTTGACGAAATGAAAAATTCAATGATTCACTCAGATTACAATTTAGATGAAATAAAACAAAGGATTCTTCAAATTTCTTCTACTCTTTCTTGATCCATATTTTTAATTACGTGGAATCTTAAGATGATTTGATGGGAAATATTATGATTGCAGATGACTCTGATGCCATTAGACTAGTTCTAAAAGATATTTTATCCATCGGTGATCACACTGTAACAGGAGAGGCAAAAGACGGCGCAGAAACTGTGGAACTATATCCAAAACTAAATCCTGACTTGCTGCTTTTAGATTTAGCAATGCCCAAAAAAGACGGTCTTACTGTTGTCAAAGAAATCATTGCACAAAATCCAACTGCTAAGATTATACTAATTACTGCCAGCGATGATCAAAAAGTCATCCAAGCATGTTTGGATTCAGGTGCCATTTCTTATATCTCAAAACCCTTTGACTTTAACAATGTCTTGAAAACCATTTCGGATATTTTGGCAAAGTAATTTAGGGTCTAGATTCAACTAGAAATTGATAGAAAATTTGTCAAAGATTGCAGTTGATACAAGTATCATAATTAATGGACAATTGATTGCCCAAATTGAATCGGGACACATTCAAAATTCTGAAATCATAATTCCACAGGCAGTTTTTGATGAACTGCAATCTCAGGCATCTCAGAAAAAAGAACAGGGGTTTATCGGTCTAGAAGCAATAAAAAAACTCAAAGAGATATCAAATGACTTTGGTTTGGTTATATCCATCAAGGGCTCTCATCCCACATCCGAGGACATCCGTATGGCAAGCGCAGGCAGAATTGACGCAATAATCAAAGATGTGGCAAAACAAAGTCAGGCGACTCTTTACACGTCAGACCATGTTCAACATTTAGTGGCACAAGCAGAAGGACTGGAATCTGTGTTTGTAAAACCAATTCCTAAAAATCTCGTTTTGGAATTTTTAAAATTTTTTGATTCTGAAACAATGAGTGTGCATCTCAAAGAAAACATGCCTCCAATGGCAAAAAAAGGAAAGCCGGGTTCTTTTAATCTGACAAAACTAGGCGATGAAATTCTAACCAAAGAATATCTACAATTCATATCATCTCAAATATTGGAGACTACGACAATTTTTGATTCAAGTACTGTGGAGATCTCAAAAAATGGGGCTTCTGTAATTCAGTACAATGATTATCGAATCGCCATTACACATCCTCCATTTTCTGAAGCATTTGAAATCACAATAGTTCATCCTATTGTAAAATTGACACTCGATAATTATGAAATATCCGGGGAACTGATGAAGCGATTTTCTGATAGGGCAGAGGGAATTATAATCTCTGGCCCTCCAGGGTCTGGGAAAAGTACCCTGGCATCAAGTCTTGCTAATTTTTACCACAATACAGGAAAGATTGTAAAAACATTTGAATCCCCGCGTGATTTACAGGTGGACCCTGGAATCACGCAATACACAAAATTGGATGGTAGTTTTGATAATAGTGCTGATATTTTATTATTGGTTCGTCCTGACTATACAATTTTTGATGAAGTGCGAAGACGAGAAGACTTTCGTACATTTGCTGATCTGAGATTGACTGGTGTGGGGATGGTCGGTGTGGTGCATGCAAACTCTCCTTTGGATGCAATCCAACGGTTCATTGGGAAAATTGAGCTTGGAATAATCCCAAATGTGATAGATACTGTTGTCTTTGTCAAAGATGGTCACATTGGTAAAATCTATGACTTGGAGCTTGTAGTCAAAGTTCCAACTGGAATGACCGAGTCTGACTTGGCAAGACCTGTAATTGAGATTAGGAATTTTGCCGACAATGTACTTGAGCATGAGATCTATACTTTTGGTGAAGAAAATGTCATAGTTCCAGTCTCAAAAAGAGTGCAAAAAGTTGGAATCGAGAAACTTGCAGAAGACAAAATACGAGACATCTTTAGGAAATTTGATCCCCGAGTGGAAGTCGAGATATTATCTGATAATAGAGCAAAGGTTCTAGTTGACAAGCAATCCATGGCATCAATCATTGGAAAGGGTGGCTCTAACATAAACGAGATTGAAAAATTACTCAAGATTCACATCGATGTCGTTGAAAAAAATTCTCATTCTGCCAATACCTCAAATGATCTGCCGTTTACTTTTTCAGAATCCAAAACTGCATTATTGCTAAATGTTGGCAGAGAATTTTCCTCAATGCATGCTGATATCTATGTGCATGACACATATGTCACATCAGTTAGAATTGGCAAAAAAGGCGAGATACTAATTCCTAAACGCTCTGATGCTTCAAGGACTCTGATGAAACTTGCATCATCTCAAAACGACATTCAGATACGTCTTAAGGATTTTTAAAACTCTCTAAAACTTTTGGATTTGATTTCAGAAATGTAATAAATTTTCTTAGCTGCTTGATTGTTTTGGGATTCAGGTGATGCTCTATTCCTTCTGCATCTTTGTTTGCAGTTTCATGACCAATCCCTAAAATCTCAAAAAACTCTAGTAAAATTCCGTGGTTTTGCCTTATCTCATAAGCTATCTGTATGCCCTTATCTGTCAAATTAATCCCGTGATACTTCTCGTACTCTAATAGCTTGTTTTCCTCCAATCTCTGCAGCATCTTTGTAACACTTGGTGCACTCACATTCATGTATCGTGAAATATCTAGCGTTGTGGCATACCCCTTTAATTCAACCAGCTCCGAAATTACCTCCAGATAGTCTTCCATTTTTGTACTGTAGCTTGCTCTTCCTGATTCATGAGCTGCCTTGATTGACTCTAGTCTCTTGGAATTTTTTGCCATCAATGTATCTCTGTAACTAATCTGAACCTAGTATAATTGGATGTCCCTTGTTACTCTTTATTGACTCGCAAGTAACCTATATTGATCATTGAATCTTAACTAATTTTTTCTAAATGACTGACTGTCATGGTTGACCATCTAAAGGTACGGCTAGAGAAACTGCGCAAGGTTTCTGATTCTGCCAAACGAAGAGCCTCACTATACACGGACATGTCAAAGTTTGACGGCAAATCAACTGCCCAATCTTTGGGATGTGTGCAAAGAGCATCAGCTCCTGGCAGGAAACTCCAAAAAATTGGATTTATTATATTTTGGATTCCAGAGCCTACCGGCATTAGCAATGCAATAGGTGCCCCTATGATTTTGGCTGGCAGATTCCTTGATAAAAAATACAATGGTGCAACTATCCATGACATTGGCCATGAGACAAAGCGTACCATTTCAACTATGAATAATTTCAAAAGCACTGTAATGTAACTGCCAAATATTTTCACCCTATAGGCTACAATTCACTTTCCAAAAAACTCGCCCCATTGACTTCCTAGTTTTTCTATTATTTTAAACGCTAATCTATCAATGTTAACATGCGGTTCTGCTACTATCATTATCACTTTTTCATAAATTGGAAAACTCATTATTACGACATGTTCTCTGCGTGATGCAGAATATTTGACACGTCCAAGCTCTGTATCGTATTTTTTTCTTTTTGCAACCCTCGCTGCCAATTCCTTACACACTTCATCATGTTGCTCTTCTGTCAATCTGTGGTCTATGCCTTGATTGTATCCTCCTGCAAGTAGTTTTCCAAACTCATCTAATAGTCCCGCAAATCTTACTTCGTCGTCTTCTAGTAACTCTTGGCATCTCTTTTCATAATCTTTGATGTCTATTTCTGGCATGCTTTATTCTAATTGATATGATGCCTCTATATTTCTACCATGATGAGACATCTTAAAATTTGTCAAACGCCGAGGGTTTAAAAGAATGAATTTGCTATTTAGTGCAAATTATGAACATACGATCTACTCTAATGACCCGTCTGGATTCTTTATGGAGAAAAACCATCCATGCTAAATCTAAAATACAAATCACTGATCTGGATGAAGACTCTGAAGTTCTAACAATAGATAATGTGGGTATTACCGATTTAGGTATGGGGGCGGTAATTCTCAAAACATCTGACGGCAAAGAATTTCCAATCTCTGCATTTTCAGTAGATGTTGCAAAACATATCTCTGATTTTCAAGAGGGCAAGCACAGCGAAATCCCGTCAATGTACAACATGATAGAGCAGATCTGTGAAGAGTCTGGACTGCTTCTAGTCAAGGTAAGAATCTATGATAATGGTGAGGCGCTAAGGGCCAATCTGTATTTTACTGGAAAAAAAGAGATGATCCTAAGAAACCACAGGGCATCAGATGCAATAGCACTTGCAACCTTTTACAGCATCCCAATACTGATCAAAAAAAGTCTCCTTCAACAGAGCCCCCAAATCAACTCAAGGCGATAGGCCTCTTTTTTCCTAAGATTCGTATTGCCTCTTAGATAACTCTAGTGTGTTTTTTATTCTGTCTTTGATGTATCCCTGTTGCTTCTCTGAAAGCAATTTGATGTCTGCTCCTTTTGCAAGGATCATTCCTGATAATCTGGATTCGTACTGATTTTTTATCTGTCCTTCCATGCCGCCCTCGATTATTTTACCGTCTTCAAATAATTGCCCCCTATGCTCTAAAACATAGTTCTCAAGTGAATTCTCAACCTTGTCGCAAATCTCCTTTAGCATCTCATCAGTTATCATGTTGATAAAAAAGTGGTCTTTTCAAAAAAGCCTTTTGTTTTTTAAAATTCAAATGTTTCTCTTGTATAGCATAATTGTATTGGAAATGTTTTCTGTCTTGAAATCTATGCCTATATACAACTAGACTCGAAATATTTTGTTGAGTCTGACTGTATCTCAGAAAAAAATCGCCATCGGTTCATTTCTTGGATGGTCTCTGGACGGATACGACATTGTATTGATGCTTTTGGTAATTCCTTCAATTAGCCAACTGTTTTTTCCATCACAGGATCCAGTGTTTAGCATACTTGCAACATTTGCATCATATACAGTCACGTTAATAATGAGACCTCTTGGCTCTGTGATTTTCGGAATTTATGGCGACAAGTTTGGTAGAAAAAAATCAATGATTATAACAATACTTGGATTCTCTGTTGCAACGTTTGCAGTCGGGCTATTGCCAACATACGCAGTTGTAGGAGTAATGGCACCAGTTCTTTTGATAACTGTTAGACTGATCCAGGGAATCTTTGCCGGTGGTGAGTGGGGCAGCGGTGCCGTCTTAACCATTGAAAGCATCCCAAAACAGAAAAGGGGTCTTCTGTCTGGGTTTTTGCAAAGTGGGTTCTCTTTTGGGTTTCTTTTGGCTGCAATATCATTTCAAATCATAACCATTGCATTTCCCGGAGAACTGTTTGAGGAGATTGGTTGGCGAATACTCTTTTTTACAGGAATCATTCCTGGCTTTGTCGCCCTTTTTGTAAGGATTAGCATGGATGAATCCCCATTATGGATAAAAAAGAGCAAAGAAGGGCTGGAAAAGACTCCTCTGAGAAGCATTGTTTTTGGAAAAATTTACCGAAAGGAGTTTTTGCTGTGCGCTGCAATAATGACTGGCCTTGTCTACATGTACCACGGCTCCATTAGCATATTGCCTACATACTTGGAGCAGTTTGGCAATTTTGAAAAATCACAAATAGCACTAATTATGATTTATGCCACCGCATCATCTTGGGTCGGTATGATTCTTACCGGTTGGTTGTCGCAAAAGATTGGGCGAAAAAAATCAATGCTTATTTTTGTATCTGCATCTGTTCTGGTTTCAATCCCGCTTGCAAGTGCAATTTTAAATAATGTCTATGGGTTAATATTGTATGTTGTAGTGTTTGCATTTGTCATATCCACTGCATCAGGACCAATCCCTGCATATTTTTCAGAAAGATTTCCTACACAAATAAGAAACAGCGCTGCAGGATTTTCATACAATGCCGGACTGATCTTTGGCTCTTGGTCTCCATTAATTGCATTATACTTGATGTCATCTGTCCCAAAACAAATGATACCTGTAGCACTTGGAATCAACATTATGATTGGTGCAATTATTTTGATAATTCCAACCCTACTCAGCAGAGAAACAAAAGACGTTGATCTATAATTCGAATCGCACTAGTTTAGAAATGCAATTGCTTTTATGATGTCTGTCTTACTTAGAATTCCAATTAATGTGCCATTTGATGATAACACCCCAACACCGTTAATTTTTTTATCAATGAGGACTTGGGATGCCTTTGCCAAGTCATCGTCATAGTTTACTGTAATGATCTCGTCTTTCATAATCTGGCTTGCCTTGATTGTACCGCCAAACCCATCCTTTGAGACAAATCCTTTTCGCGGAAACACAACTGGTATTGATGGATTGGTGTCATCTACTACTTCGTTTTGATTTCCTATTGTCAGTGATAATCTGAACAAATCACTAAATGAGAGTATTCCTATTGGTGTTTCATCATTATTCCTTAGAATCAGGCGTGAAATCTTGTCATTAATCATCTTTGATACAATGCTGTATAGTGGCGAATCTGCATATGCCCATGCATAATAAGGCGACATGTATTCCCCTACTATCTTTTTGCCAGACTGGGTTTTTGCAAAATACTCTATGAGGTCTGTCTTTGTTATGATGCCTGTGATCTTGCCTTCTTGTGTTACTGCAAGTGAGCCAATTCCGTTTTCAAGCATCTTTTTTGCGCAACTCTTTATGCTTGTGGATTCAGATACTGACAAGACAGGCTTCATTATTTTGTGTATTGGAATCTCTTCCAGCTTTTTTTCTGATTGATCATTTAGCAAGAAAAACACCATGTCTTTTTCCGTAGCTATTGATGTGATCTTTTGGTTGTCTGATACTAGTATTCTTCCTATCTTCTTGTTTGCCATGATTCGTATGGCCTCAGATATTACAGCATCTTTGCCTAGCGTGACTGGCACTTTCATAATCTCTTCAACTGGATACAAGATGTCATCGAGTCATTTTGCTGGATATAAAGAATATCACACCAATATCATAAATGATTGTAGCATCTGAACACACATTTTGTTAAGTAAAAATTTTTCAATACTGATTCATGAAATACATCGGACAAACCAAACTATCTCATGGAATAGTGTACCATTATTCTACTAGTAGTGGAAATGTGGAATCCTGCTTTTACCCTGATCAGTAGTGTCTTTTTTTGTAGGCGACATTGCTTGCAAGCAAGATAAAGACAAAACCTACCACTCCTATCAGAACAGATGTTGCCAATACTCCAAATGCCGTAAAAAACAAAATCCTTCCTGCCTTTTTTGGGTTTTTTACCACAAATGTGACTGCTATGGATATGGCACTCAAAGTGCTAGATACGATTCCTAAAAATATGAAAATGCCTGCCAGTCCTGAGATGTCCCTTCCTGTCTCGTAGTTAATTGCCTCTAGCAGCGGGTCCATTCTTGCCAGTATGAATAATACCGGTATCATCGCTGTTAATCCGCCAATTATGGCAAGAGTCTGGTACGAATTTGGTCTGGATATAATCTGTAATGGGTTGTATCTTTTTGCTATTTTTGAAATGTCGTAATTGGTGTACTCTCTTTTCTGTCTAGTTCCGCACAAAGTGCAATACTGTGCTGATTTTGGAATGCTGGTGCTGCAGTTACGGCAGTTGACTAGCACTGGCTGCGCCTCATCTGTCTGATAGTCTGCGATGTATGTTGCTGCAAGGCTGTTGACATATTGTTGATCACTAGAGTACAACGGCTTGTCTTCTAGAATCATTCTCTTGACATGCTCCAGTCTGGACATGTCGCCGACTTGTAGATTCAATAAAACATTTACCGTATCTAAAATTGAACCTGTAAATTTTATCACAACCTTGGATTGTTCTGTGATTACACTTACTATTAAAAAATTTCTCAACTATTCTTTGTCTTTATTTCAGAATAATTTGGAAGCTGACTCTTGCGGATCAACCTTTGCGTGGCCCTGCAAGTAAGCAAAGACCAGCAAACTGATGCCAGCATTTGACAATAGGAAATTGTGTCAGCTTTCCATGTTCTATTACGCGTTTGTAGAATAAAAATAGATCCTTGATTACTTTATGGAAAGATTTGAATTATTTTAAAAGAGATTCTTGTCTTTGTATGCTAGGACGACAAACATACAAACTCTAGACTTGAATCTCATAACATAATACGTGATTCTACCATTTAAGATGATCCCTGATTCTTGTGATCTGGATTTGAGCAGAAACAAAAAAGGCGTAACCCTCAATTGCAGAACACTGAGAGATTTCCTCTCATTGTCAGGACGTTAAACGCCTGATTGCCTTTTTTTGTTCTGCAGGGTCACGCAGTTTATTCAGTCGAAACACTTATCGACACAGTATGGTATAAGAAGTTTAACTATTTAAGATTTAACATGGAAATTTATGATTCTGATCTTTATTTATTGTAAGTTTTCATATGTTTTTTGTGAAATGTTATAAATATTAACTATTGGATATATGTTTACAATTATTTGGAAACATTATTGTTTTCTTTACACATATAAAGAAATTATCTCGATTCACTTTAATATCATTTAGTGATGTATTGTATGACGAGGAACTGTCATAGTTGTCGACAGTAAGGAAAAGAGGCGAAAAAGGGTGGAAGCACTCAGCATTCGTTTTGGTTTTCCGTTTACCTCGTTGTATTTTGTTTTTTGAAATACTTGTATTGGTATTTAATTTAGAAAATTTGTGGATGATGAAATAGGGCAGTGTCCAAAATGTTTTGGAATAATTTTTAGAGAGCAAGGCGAAACTGCGTCCTGGTTTTGCCCCACTTGCAATTTGAAATTCAAAACAGAGTAGACTCATCTTGTGATGTTTCTCAGCGACATTTTTAATCTTTTAGTCTGCAAAATAATTCCATTATGATCTTTTTGTGATTTGTATTTTGTAACTATGCAGAACTACGCAGTTTTTTGTATTTAGTGAATTTACATCTGCCTGGGGTCAACATTGAATTTATGATTTGTGTAATAAAATATACGATGTAATGTTGATGTGGCATTAGCTGAGCAAATCAGCATACCGATTCATTCTTTGACGTCTTTACAGAACTAAGAGCAACTGACGCAAATCTTCAAGGACAGATTGATGCAATATTGAATCCATCATCTCGTTCAGATGTTAAGATCTACATGACCGCTCAAGGAAATTCAGGAAGCATTCAAGGAAGTTCTACTGATCGTGGACATGAAGGAGAAATTGAAGTTCTTTCATATTCTCATGAAATAACCTCACCAAGAGATGCAGCGTCAGGACTGCCGACTGGTAAAAGACAACACTCGCCAATTGTTATAACAAAAGAGATTGACAAATCAACTCCTTTGCTATTTAGATCTCTCACCACAAATGAAAACTTGTCCGATGTTACTTTGGAGTTCTTTAGACCAAATCCAGCAGGCGATGGCACAATGCAACATTACTTTACAGTAAAGATGACAAACGCCAATATCTCCAGAACTGGCCAACATCCTCCTGATCCTGGGCATGATGATCATCCGCTAGAATCAATAGCATTCACTTATCAAAAGATTCAATGGACTTGGGTTGATGGCGGAGTAACTGCAGAAGATGATTGGGCAGCCCCAGTAGTCTAAAATTCACTTCTTTTTTATTTTTATTTTCTAATGCTTTTTGATTTGGTATTAACAGTTACAACTGGGTTTTTTCTTTGTATGTGCTTTAATCATATGGCGAAGCATTCTTTCTGGTTCTGAAAATTCCATGTCACATTCTCTACATTTAGTTTCTAAAATGACTTTTTCTTTGCTAAAAAATCTCATGAAGCCAATTTTTAATTTAACATTAAAAATGTTTATCAAAAATAAAAACTAGACTTTGGATTAAAAAGATTGGGCTAAACTGCCCAATCCTTGGACGCTGGTCTGTAAATGAATGACTCTTGTATGAAGACCATTAGTGATTTGGGAAAATTTGCTTAAAAGACTCACGTAGAAATTATCAGTATTTGCTAAATACTATTTTGTAAAATCACACTGTAATTGGAACTCTCACCAAGTTGCCTGAATAGGTTTTGGTCTTAAGTTCCAGTTAATCTCAGAACCTTTTACTCTTCTCATCTAAAGAAAAACATTTTCTTTTGTGCCAAAGATAAACAATAATTATATCTAATCAAAAGAAGACATGTGCAGTTTATCCCCCATTCCAAGATAAACTCAAAAGAAAAAATTATTGAATTTTTAAATCAAGAAAGAATTGGCAGAATAGCTACAATTGACAAAGATGGATATCCATTTGTTGCCCCAATGAATTTTGTATACTATAATGATGCAATATACATTCATGGTTTTCCAAGAGGCGAAAAATATGAAAACCTTGAAAGAAATCCAAAGTGTGGCTTTGAGGTAGACCGAGAACTAGCATTTTTACCATCATACTTCTTTGAGCCTCAAGATGATGCGTCACAGACAGACACATTGTATATCAGTATTGTAATCAAAGGAATCGCACAAGGAATAACCGATAATCAAGAAAAAGCAGATGTGCTCAATGCGTTAATGGAAAAAAATCAGATTGAAGGGAGATACAAGAGACTTACTTTGGACATGTCCACAATAAAGGGTGTAAGATTGACAAAAATTATTCCAAACAGCATGACAGGAAAGTACAAGCTGGGAAAATATTGGAATGAAAAAGACAAGATTAGAATTGCTACCAGAATGATGGAGAGAGCTGTAAATATGCCAAAACTGACTCTGGAATTACTTCACATTGCAGGATTAAACATACTTGATGAGAAAACTACAAAGGAGTTGGCGTGGATTCATTCAACAGAGTTGGTCAGGATGATGGGTTTTGAGAATGAATTAGAATATCCCCATATCTCATTGATTCTGCAAAAAGATGTAGATTGGTAATACGTGAAGAGATACTGCCCCTGTAATATTACACCCTATTGGTAATTCTTTTGCTGCCTGTGATACGGGTAATGGCGAGATACCTATTGGCGAGATACCTATTGGCGGTGGGTATGAAATTCGAGGAAATGCACTTACGCATACAACATGTGCACAAATTGTTTTTACTGCAGAAGGCAATGAGTGGCTAGTATCAGGATATAATTCCTCAGGATTTTCTGAATTAATTGCAATTACTTATTGCAAAAATCCTGCCTTAATTTTTCTCTTTTTTATTTTCAGATTCTAGTCATCTGTTTTCCTAAATCCTTAAGTTCATACAATAATTCTATTATTCATTGAAAATTCGCCTTGGCACATTTAACTGCGAGAATCTATTTATGAGATATCGGTTTTTCTATGTCAAAAAATCAAACAAGAAAGACAATATTTACAGCAAAAAATACCTCGCATTAGGCGATATTCCAACTAATTTGATAGAGCCGTTTGTCAAAGACGATGTAATTGAGGATCTTTATGATTATGTTGGGTTTTTACCAAAAGAAGAGATTGTAAGAAAGGATGGGAAAAACATCACAAAAACTATTCTCAAGACTCTGGCAAAAAATGGCGCATCGAATCTATTTGATGTTACAGTAACACCCCTAGAGGAGATGTATGCTGAAATTCTCAAAGGAGCCCATAATGAAAAAAAGAACACAGAAAACAAAGAAAAACTATTAGAATTTCGTATAGTTGCAATGCAGATAAAAATTCAGCTAGACATTATTGAAAAAGAAGGTGGATTGTTAAATTCTTCAGAGAGAAAACTTTCCTATAGTGGATTTGCAGAGAATCAACGATGGAATACTGCCAAAGTAATTCTTGCAAACAATCCTGACATTGTTGCACTTCAAGAAGTAGAAAACATGGAGGCACTCAAGGCATTTAATAAAAAATATCTCTATCCAAAAAATCTCAAAGCAGAACTTGGTTCAGAATATGACAAGATAAATCAAAATGATTTTGAAGGCACATATCCGTTCGGTGCAATAATTGACTCTAATGATCCCAGAATGATTGATGTTGCATTATTATCTCGATATCCAATACTGTCAGTTAGAACACATCAGTTTGAGCGATTCAAAAAAGACGATGGTAAATGGGACGATATCTTCTCAAGGGACTGCCTTGAAGTAGAGATTGCACTAGAAGATACTGATGGCAAATCACTACTTGCAGACTATCGTGGAAAGATTTTATCATGTGATGATTCAGACAGAATTCTTACTCCGTCAAATACAGGAAAAACAATTACTGTATTTGCAAACCATTTCAAGTCAAAGCTTGGACAACCAGATGAAAATCCGCAGACATCAAGTGCATGGAAAAAAAGAAAACTCCAGTCAGAAAGAGTATCTGAGATTATTTCAGAGCGATTTGGCAACACATTAAGTGGAAATTTTGTTGTGGCGGGGGATCTTAATGATGGGCCCGAATCTGGTGCTCTAAAGCCGCTTTTTGATACTGGACTGTGGAATGTTGTAGAAAAAGACAGTGATCCATGGACACATTACTATGACCAAAAAGATGAGGTTGGGCAGTTTGACTACTTACTACTGTCCTCTGATATTAAAAAGAAAAACAATGCTGCAAAACCTATCATTGAGAGACGTGGCTTGCAGAAAAACTCCAACTCAAAAATTTCAATCATCAAAAATCATGAGCGGTTTGAGACAGTAGAAAAAGAAGACACAGAGGCCTCTGATCATTGTGGTGTTTTTGTAGACATTGAAATTTGAAGAATTAATTGAGATGTGTCAATTAATTGATTCTTTAATCATGTCAAATGCATGATTTAGATTTGATTTTTTTGATAAAATTTCATCGCAAGTGTTTATTCCATTTCTGTTCATATGATAAACATGGTTTTTGTAATTCATTTAATTTGAGCTAAACTTGAACTATCATCAATGAAAAAATCACAATCTAAATTTTCTTTATCGTTACAAGAATTTACAAAATTGTTAAACTGCATTTGATGTTTTTTTAACCCTTTTTTACAAACTCTGAATGAGATGAATTTACATTACTGACAATAGTCTAAAAAAGAGCATTTCATCTAAAGATAAAATAAAAATTTATGATAAAATACTGGACAAGTTAAGAGATTAACTGGTATACTCTAGTAAATAAAATTTAGTTTTATATGTGATGTATAAAAAAAGATGCTCTGGTTCATAACTTCAAATGATGTTTTGGTGATTTTATTTGGTAAGTGATCCGCACACTAAACGGCTTTTATGGTTTGTTTTTACAGGTTCTCGAGGTGGTCTAAATAGGCTCAAAATCATTAAAACTCTACGTGAAAATCAAATGAATGCAAATCAGATTGCAACTAGTCTCGAACTTGATTATAAGGCGATTCAACATCATCTCAAAGTACTTGAAAAAAACAGTTTGATTGGAAAGAGTGATGAAAAATATGCAGCGTTGTATTTTATTGCACCGCTTCTTGAAGTTAATATGGTGATATTTGATGAGATTGCAAAAAAATTGGATAAAAGTAAATAAGTTCGTGGATGTTTGATTTTTAAATGGAACCTAATTCATTAATTCTTTCTGTTGTGTCTATTGCCAACATGGCAGTTCTTGGAGTTTTGATTGTGATGTTTGCTAAAATGTATGTCAAAACAAGGGCACAACTTCCTATGGGTATGATTGTTGTTGCATCGATGTTGTTTTTACATAATGTTATTGGAGCCATGGCATACTTTACAATGGATGTATTTTTTGCTAATGAGATATTTCCATACCTATTAGGAGTGGGAATTGCTGAATTGATAGGACTTATAATATTTCTCAAGATTTGTCTTGAATGATTTATAAAAAATTGTCAAAATAACATAGAATAATTTCTATCCCGTGACAAGGGAATGGTTAAAAATTAGTTTCTGAAACTAGTACCACTTTCGTTACAAAAAATACTGAGAAAGAAATTCACATTTACAATCAGTAGTACATTTTCAAAATACACACAGGCAAGCAAAGATGATAAAATTGAGTATGAGGATGCTAATTGGCAATCTGTTTTCTTGTATAATTCAAAAGATTAATCCATTCAATCAAGAATTGGAAATTTTCTTAAATATAATGCGGCCTAGTTACAACATATGGAAGGTAAAAAATGGAGTCATCAATTAATATAAAAGAAATCAGGCCAATCAATATCGAAGGCGGGTATGTCTTAGATGGATTTCCGTCAATTGGATTTAGTAATGCTATTGCCACAGAATCTATGATACAAATCGCACATTTTGAGCTAGCTGCTACATTGGATTCAGAATTCTTTCCCCCAATCAGCATTATAAAAGATGGAATCCCAAATTATCCCGCAAATATCTTTGTAAATGATCAACTCAAGATCAGTGTTTTCTCATCTTATCTAGTACTTGACGAATCTCTTCACAGAGTAGCAGCCAAAACAATGTTAGATTGGGCAAAAAAACAAAAATGCTCGCTGATTTTAAGCAGTGTACCAATAACTGAAACTCAAAAATTCGGAGATGGAATAATGGGCGTAGCTAGTACAGAGCATGCTAAAAACATACTAAAGAAAGCTGGGATACCAATTCTCTCTAGTGGAACAATACCTGGTCTACCAGGCATGTTGTTAAATGAAGGAAGATTTGCAAAACAAAATGTTGTCGTATTATTATTTCAGATTGAAAGAGAGGGACCAGATTTTAAATCAGGTGTAAAATTATGTACTATAATGTCAAAGCTTGTTCCAGGAGTTTCTTGTAGCCTTACTCTACTTGAAAAACAAGCAGAGATTGCAGAATATGCAATCAAAGAAATAGATACGAAAACAAAAAGCCTCAGAGACTCAATTTACAGTTAATTTTTTACAAGACTAACCAGTTACTTTTCTTTTAGAAACTCTAGTACAATTTTTGAAAATTTTTCTGGCTCTTCAACAAAAGGAGTATGACCGCACTCTTTCATTTCTACAAATTGGCAGTTTTTTATACATGAAAAAAACAGTTCAGCATTCTCTTTAGGAATTACTGGATCATGTTCCCCCCATATAATCAAAGAAGGAATAGATACATTTGCGAGTTTCTCGCAGCTGATCTTTGATTCTTTGTTAGATATGATGGCTGAGAGAAAAGCTTTTTTTGCGTTTGGCATGTTCATTCTTGTGATAAAGTCATCTACTATTTTAGAATCAACATCCTTGTTTTGTCCGTTCATCATAAAAAATGCCTTCCTTGCATTTTCTTGGTTTGGTGAAATTGCTGCACCAATATATGCATCAAGTACAGAAGTAGAATAATTTACAACACCTGATGGTGAGACAAGGACCAGTTTATTGATTAATTTGTGTTCTGCTATGGCAAGTTCTGTGATTATCTGGCCTCCAAGTGATGACCCAATCAGAATACTGTTTTGAATCCCAAGTTTGTCTATAAATTCAGAAAGAGATCTTACAAAAAAGTCAATTGTATAATCAATAGGATGCTTGTCACTTAATCCAAAGCCTGGTAGATCTAGAGCTATTACACGGTAGTTTTTTCTAAAATATGGGATTACATACTCCCATCTTTCTGCAGAAGCACCTAATCCGTGAACAAATATAACAGTATTAGAAGATGTACCATATTCAAAATATCTTAGATTATTTCCTTGTATGGTGATGAATTTTTCTTCTTGCACGTTATTCCCAGTATTATCTTCTTTCTAATTATCATTTTTCCAAATTTCAGATTTTATGAGATTTATGTGATTTGATTTGAAATCAATTCGAAATTGATTTTCTTGTCTTTTCGGTGTGATTTTTGATTTACATCTATAGGCTTTTTTCTTTTAGATTTCGAAGTCGTGTTACGTTTGGTCTAAAAAAGAATGATACTGCCCAGTCAATTGCAACTCGGATCCTTTTCTCTTTTGTTGGAAGATTTGATAGATAATATTGTCTCCAAACTGCCCATGCAAGAAAACCATGAATTTTATTTCCCAATAATAATGCCACGCCATTTCTTTTTCCGATTTTTGCCATTGTTCCTTTACTGACATATTCAAATTCTTGAAGGCGTTCATTTCCTTTTATTGATGCTATGAGATTTTTTGAAACCGTTTCAGCTTCTTTAAGCGCATGTTGTGCTGTTGGGGGATACAGTTTTCCAGTCTTGTCAGTTATTGACGCACAATCACCAAGAGCATAAACATTTTTGTGAGTTGGTATCTGCAAATAATCATTTACTATGATGCTGCCTTTCTTGTCATGGTCACAATCAAGATTTGCTATTACAGGATCCATTGCAATTCCACCAGCCCAAATAAAGGTGCCACACTGTATAGTTTGTCCATTGTCTAATACTATGAAATCTTTTCCAGCATCGACTGCCTTGGAATTTGTAATTATCTCTATGCCATTTTTTTTGAGTGACTCTAATGCAAAATGACCAAGCTCTTCTCCAACCTCTGGCAGAATGATATTCTTTGAGGCAACAAGAATGACTCTAATTTTATCAACATCTAGATTCCGATAAAAGTTTAATGTAGCATCTCTTACAAAGTCGTTTAATTCACCAGCTGTCTCCACTCCTGAAAAGCCACCACCCACTATAACAAATGTCAAAAACTTGGATAAAAGAATAGGATCATCTTCCTGATCAGCATTCTCAAGCATTGTTATGAGATGGTTTCTTATTCCTATGGCATCACCAAGCGTCTTTACTGTCAAGGAATGCTTTTCGATGTTTTTGTTTCCAAAAAAGTTATTTCTGCTCCCCAGAGATATAACAAGATAATCATATTTTAGATTCTTTCTTTTCTTGTCATAGTCGCGATAAAATACAACCTGATTATTTTTAAGATCAATTGATTCGATAATGCCTTCAAAGAATCTGGCTCTCTTACAAAATGTTCTAATAGGTGTAGATATGTGTCTTGGTTCAATCGTTCCCGTTGCCATCTCTGGCAGCATTGGAGTAAAGAGCGAAAAATTATCTTCGCTTACTAGTTTGATGTCGACTTTCACATCTTCCTCAAAAATCTTTTGAATCTCTCTTAATACACGAACGCCTCCAAAACCGCCACCAAGTATCAAAATATGCTTCATTGAAGGAGATGGAGTCTCATGTACGTACTTGTAATGATATTCATACGTCTTTATTTTTGAGAATTGAATATCACAACTGTGGCATCTATACCTTGTTCCAAATTTTGTTGTAAGTATTGTGGAAACAACTCCCAGAGTGATCCCCCAGATGAGGTGTGTGAATATGGCGTCCACTAATGTTTGAAAATAATATTCATTAATGCTTTCAGAAGCCTGAAGAACTGACATTTGAGGATCCATCTCTGTCATGACTGTAATCATGTTTGGTGCAATCAACACTTGATATACTGGGATGTAAAAAACCACAAAAGCAACTATCCCTGCAATGATTCCAAAGATTATGCCATTTGATATCTTTGAGATGTTTAGTATCTTGCCCTTGTAAAGAACAAGGCCTGTCACTATGCCAATCACAGTGGCAACAAATACATGTAATAAAATTCCAGATTGTATGGTGTCTTGACCTATCACACGTGCAAACACCAACCAAGTGATATAGTATTGTGTATCAATTGTTACGTCCATCATAATCTTTGGGACAAACATCGTAAACGCTCCCAAAAGTGAACCAAGTGTTACAAAAAATATCTCTCGTCTTAATGAAAAGTCAACCTTGGGCTGTTTAATCATAGTAACCAAAAAAATTATTTTGGAGGATTCATAGATTGATTGAACTGTGAAAGAATTTTGGCATATGAATCCATCATGGTGTGTGCATAGACATCAAAAGATTTTATCATCGAAGTTCTCATCTGGATATAAGCATCAAAGAACTTTGTTGTCATGTCAATATTGTTCAGATAGTGGTTTTTCACTGCGTCTGAATTTTTCTTGATTTCTTTTAGTATTCCTTGATCGATGTTCAGTTTGTCAAAAAACTCCTTTTCTGCCATTAAGCATGTTCCAAAAATGTCATCAAACATGTGAAGATATGCCGCATACAACTCAGAGTAGTTTTGGACAAGCGATGGTACGTTAGACTCTAACTTTTGTATTACTTCTGAAGTATTGCCTTTCATGACATCACAGATTGAAATATGTTTTTCCTCTAATCGATTTTGGGATTGTTCATCTTTTTTATCCATATAATTAATGTGATTTGATGAATTTAAACAAATTTCCAAATTCACAAATTAGATTTGGAAGAATTCTTAATACTTGAAAAAGTCATTTAATAAAATATGCAATACCGATACCCCATCATGGGTATAATTGGAATAGTTCTAGTTGTGACTATTGTCTTTTCATCACAACAAATGCCATTACAAAATACAAAAGAAGATACAACTAAGAACATTACCTCAGGCACAAATTACGACAAATCACTAGAATCATCAAGCAAAATCCAAACCACTAATGGAATACAACACATTGTTCCCTTGGATAAGATCAAAAGTGGAGGACCTCCAAAGGACGGAATCCCATCAATTGATGATCCAAAATTTGTAAATTCTTTGGATGCAAGATTTGTTTCAGATGATGACCTTGTTATAGGAGTTAACATTAATGGCGAACAAAAGGCATATCCACTCTTTATCATGGTATGGCACGAAATTGTTAATGATGATATTGGTGGAACTCCTGTCGCCGTGACATATTGTCCATTGTGTTTTACAAACCAAGTTTTTGACAGAAATGTTGATGGAAAAATTACAGAATTTGGAACGTCAGGTAAACTGTATAACAGCAATCTGGTAATGTATGATAGAAATACTGATTCGCAGTGGAGTCAGGCTTTGGGAGTTGCAATTACGGGACAAATGACTGGCTACACATTAAAAAGAATCCCATTTGATGTTGCAAGATGGTCTGATTGGAAATCATTGTACCCTGACACTCTTGTACTGACAACCGATACTGGATTTTTTAGATCATATGGCTCTGATCCTTATGGAAATTATTACACAGATTCCAGAATAATTTTCCCTGTGGAAAACAAAGATGATAGACTTTTTCTAAAAGAAAAGATCCTAGGTTTTGATAATGGCATATACAAGGCGTACAAACTATCTGACATTGAACAAAAAAAAGTAATCAACGATAGTATTGGAGACAAGAAAATTGTCCTGATCTCTCTATATCCAGAAATGGCAAGAGCATTTAATCGAGTTCTAGATGAACAAGTTCTAGAATTTGAATACTCTCATGAAAAAATAATAGACATACAGACAAGGAGTACTTGGAATTTTGACGGAGAGTCTATTGAAGGTCCATTAAAGGGGGGAAAATTACAACGAGAAGTGTATAATCCTGGATTTTGGTTTGAATGGGCAGCATTTCATCCTGACACATTACTCTATTCAGAGAAAAATTGAAACCGCTATCAAAAGGAATCATTGTGGGAATCATAACTGTATTCATATATCTAGGAGTTGTCATTGTTACCACTCCTGCACTTGCACCTTTTGATGCAGTATCTGCAGCATTTCAGATCAATTCTTTTATCATATTGGGAATGGGGATTGGTGTTGGATTACAGACATATCTTTCAAGTTATTCAAAGAAATTAGGATGCCGATTAAGCATAAAGAAAAAAGCGTTTGGAGGGAATACTGGCGGAACTGCATTAACATCCTTTTTGTCTTTTTTCTCTTTGGTTCCTTTGGGCTGTTGTGGATGGTGGCTCTATGCCTTATCTCTTCTTCCCAGCGTTTTTGGGACGGGCATCTCTGCAATATTGATTGAATATAATCAACCATTATCATATCTGGGACTGGTAATTATCTTTGGATTTAGTGGACTGACAGCATACAAACTCAGACAAGAACAAAAAATTCTAAAATCTAAAAATTCTTAGTTTTGAGTATTGAGATTTTAATTTGATTATCTGTCTTAATTCCATCTGGATAAAAAATAATTGAATTTGGAATATTTCTTAAATAGGACAACAGTAGGTTGTGGTCATTGGTAAAACGAATCACTGTAATGTTGGATGATGATGTTGCTAAAAAAATTCGTCATCTTCAGGCAAAGACAATTCAACATACTCACACATCATACAGCTTTTCAAAAGCAATAAATGAATTGCTCAAAGAAAAACTTTAAAATTTATTTTTATTTCAAGATAATTTCTATAACATTTGGGAAATTTTTTTTATACTAATAAGAAAAGTATGACCGTGACAAAACAAAAACTTACAGATTGGAGGAAAGAAAATTGATTGTATCTGAATCGGCAGTCATAAATGCGTCCCCTGCTAAAGTGTGGGGAATTATTAGTTCATTTGACGGCGTTGAACGATATATTCCAATGGTTCTAACGTCTGAAATAAACGGTAACCATGCAGGATGTGAACGAAGATGCAACATACAACTCGGTCCTAATCAGACAGCAAACCTAGTGGAAAGACTTGATTCTATTGATGACAATACAAGGACATTAAAGTATTCCATCATTGATGCCCCACAACCATTTCCAGGCTTGAAAGGCGAAGTGAAAGTATCCAACCATGAAGGAAAGTCAAAAGTCGTTTGGTCAGGAGAACTACAAAATTCTGACAAACAGGCATCAATGATGCTTTCGGGCATATATAAAATGGCCCTAGATGAACTAAAGAAACTAACTGAAGACTAGATTCTATGAATCTTCACATCTTTTTTTAATTCGGACAAAATCATTAATTTAACTAGAACACATTGATGCGATGATTCATCAATGCTATTACTGTGAACAAATTTTCAATACAAAAGAAGATTTGATTTGTCATCTTGAAAGTCATTCAGATCATGAGAGAAATATGGAAATCTACAGAAAAAGAAACAAAACTCGGTAAATCAAATAACATGTTTGTTTGGATTCCATGAATATCAAAGTAAAAAAATTTAGATTTGGAAAAATGCTTTTAACTTTTGTTTTATGCTCGTTCTCAATGAATACAACACTAAAGATCATAGCCTTTTTGGCTATCTTGCCACTTTTTACCGCAGCCTTGACTCAGAACTACTTTATCGAAGTAGATGCTGAGAAAAGTGCCGGTAAAAATGCTCCAGGAAGAATAGGTACCCAGTCTTATGGTTCTGCAAACAAAGGAGTAGTTTGTGGAGACAGACTATGTTCTGAAGTTTCTGTAACTCCTAAACCAATACAGGAGCAAAAGACGGAACAAAAACAAAAGGTAGAACAAAAGCAAACAAAGACAGAACAAACAACACCTCAAACTGCTGATGCAGGGTCTGTTCTAAAACTATCTCGTGCAAATGTTCCAGCAAAAATTCCTATACATCAAGGATTCTACGATGGTAAGGAAGTATACTATATCATTACAGACTCTAGTGATCAAAAGCACGCAGATGCAATATCTCAGAGTCAGAAATGGAAAGTAGAACTAGCTCCATTACTAAAGAATGCTTCTGATTCAGCACTGTCCAAGACATACATGTTTACAAATGGAGTCAATGGTGATGGCGTACACAAATATCAGGGTGAAGTCTTTACCAGCACTCCTGCACAACCAGATGTGTATAGTGCACTCACATCTCATGTTCATGTAACATGGAAAGATGGCACAGCACCAAGATTATTGAATTCAGAAAAAGCAATACTTGATGCAGAGAAAAAAGGAGAGATAATTCTGAGTCCCGTAGATGTAGTAATCAACATGCCACAAATAGTTTGGCCTGACGGACAAATGATGGTAAAAGAAGACAAGACATTATCGGATGATACACCATATGTAGGAGGACAAGTTCTTGAGATTGACACCAAGGGAAAATCTGTTACCTTTATCGCACACAGAGGTTGGGGTCCTGACGGAAGAACCATCTACTATATTGTTACTGACGCAACTCCTTCTGGTCCAGCTGAAATGATGGGCGTAACTAGTGCACCAACTTCTGCTAGTCTGATTGCAAATTCTGCAGCAGTTGATCTGTTTCAATTCGGAAATGGAATCAAAGGCTCAGGTCCAATGGGATTCCAAGCGGGTATTGCAGCAGGTGCACCAGGTGATGCAAACTATTCCCCAATGTGGAGAATCAGCATGATTGGATGGAAGGACGCAAACAATGCATCGTTGCTTGAAAACATCTCTGACATCAATGCATACAAAAATGCTGGCAGGATTGACGTGAGTCTGGCAAGACCGATGGATAGTGATCACATAGTAAACTGTCCATTTATTGATCCCTTTCAATAGGGATTAATCCATTTTTTATTTTTTGATATGAGAAGAATCATGGAGAAAAAATTCAACATCATAATTAAAAATAAAAAAAGAACCGTACATGAAAATATTGAAGATCACGAAATAGTTGAATGTCCAATATGTCATCGTGAAATCACACCATACTGGGAACCACGGTATAATGGCATTAGAGCAACATGCAATGTTTATGGAATCAACTAGGAGAAATTTGTGAAACCACTTGAATATCTCTAGACTTGCGAATAAAATTGGATAAAAGTACCATATCAAAACTTTTAGCTAGATGCTGATCAAATGGATTTAACAGTCACATTTAGACAGTTTTTGGATTACATATTTTACAATCAATCAAACATGTATCATCTGGGCAATACCCACAAAATTGTTTTTTATCCTTATTCATTGTTATCTGTTGTAAACAAAACATATCAACTTTGTTCCAAATTTTGTCTTTATTTTATGATTCCTTCTACCTCTGGCTCATGATCACAGAAGGAACGTGCAAAATCTACCCACCTAACTATATCCCCCACGCCATATGTACGTGAACCAATTTGAACCTGAAACAAAATTTACAAAAATAGCTAACTCATACAGATTCGCTTCCATACCGATGTTTTTCTGGGACTCAAGAACCTCTTTTCTCGAATCATCATATCATACTATTGATGCTGCAAGTTAAATTTTTCATATTCTAATGAATAGTAATCGTTAAAAGATGACATCTGAATTCTGATTATTCTATGAATAGGATTCTTTTGTTGATACCGTTTTTTGTTTTTGGCATAGGCACGGCATATGCTGAACCATTAGAGTATGTCCAGGCATTAGTTTTGGACCATGAGGATAATTATGCCACAGTACAACTTGATTGGAACCGTGATGGAACGGTAAAAAAATATGAGATAGGCTGTGTCAGCTGCATTCCAAATGTGGTAGAGTTTAGCACAGAAGATATTTTTACTATGAAAAATGTAACTGCATTTCCAAACAGCTCAAATGCAATGCTCTACATCATTGCGTATGACTCAAATGATGAAATTATTAATGCAAAACAGATACTAGTTAACATCAAGAAATAACAGTTTGAATCATGATTACCTGTAAGAATGCATGCAACAACTACAAACAAGGAAACAAGAATCGCATATACAAAGAAAACGGTAGTTTTTGCAGAAACTGTGATTATTATTTCAAGGAATCGTTTCTAAGATGTCCCTGCTGTAACGGTATCCCAAGACATGGCACACGAAATGGCAGAGAACAAAAGCAAGTGTGAGAATATGACCTTTTTTGATAAAATTCGGAGAAATGTAAAATGATTTTTTACTCTTCTGCAAAAAACAAGAATGTGTTTCAAGAAAACATTTATCGTTCTTCAGGAATTAAATCGTTCTTTGTATTTGTCTGGATGTTTCTCCAAAAAATGTCTTTTTAGCATAACTTTTTTTAACGAATCTGGAAATTGATTATCTAATGGATCTTTATCTGGAATGTAGTGTTGACAGATATCACACAGGGTCATTTAGTTAGTCCCAATTACTAATCTCATGAATAAGAACATTGTTGATAATGAACGGCATTACATTGAATGATACAAAAGGGATGAATTGGTCAGTAGTAATTTTCATCATGATTATTAGATACCAGTAAAGACATTCTCATTTCCCTTTAACCTGTACATATCTTCTAAAAAATTTTCTTTTATTCTGTTCTTTATCAATTATGATTATTTTTAAATCTCCAATTACAATACAATTGGAAGAGATGTAAAAATTTAGTCAAACTGCCAGCGTGTTTATCTTTGCTGCAACAATAAAATCATTTTCACTTAATCCTTTCATCGAGTGCGTCCAAAGTTCCAACATGACTTTGTTCCAATGAATGTGAATATCTGGATGGTGACCCTCCTCCTCAGCAATTCGGGCTATGTTGTTTACGAATTTCATCACCTCTTTAAAGTCCTGAAAAACAAATTCTCTTTCTATTTTATTCCCATTTAGTTTCCAGCCAGTGATCTTTTCAAGGTTCTTTTTTGCCTCGATATCTGTTAACGGTGTTCCTCCGCTTTCACAAGGTATGCATTTTTTTTCGTGTAATTCCATATATGTAATTGGCAACATCAGATATAATATTATTCAAATCATCAGGAGCAATGTACTGATATCTGAAACTCTGTTGTAGTAAGAACTAACTTTATTTGATGTTTTAATATTTTCGTGAATATTGCGAATTTGTCTCATAGATAGTCATTATGAATATTTGAATTGGCTAAAATCTTCGAACAAAAACTCCATAAAATAGATGAATCTATAATTTGCGTGGACTTGGAATTGGTTAAAACTGCTCTTTCAAGCAAAATTAATCCTGTCATAGAACATGGTGACAAAAATAAACTCGCATCTGTGCTTGTTGTGATTTATGGTAAAGAGCCAATTATTGTGATGACTGAAAAATCAAAACATCTCAAATTACATGCAGGAGAAATTTCATTTCCAGGTGGGAATTTTGATCCTGTTGACTCTGATCTTTTAGAAACTGCATTACGAGAAACTAGAGAAGAAATTGGGTTGAACATATCCAAAGAACAAGTACTAGGACAACTAGACCCTGTTATAACACTAAACTCTGGTTTTACAATTTTACCCTTTGTTTCAATAGTTGATGAAATAAAAACATTGTCTGCAAATTCTGAGGTTGAAAATATATTTCATATTCCACTAAAATCATTATTAAAAACTATGGCAAAGGATACTGAACCCACCCATAACATTCCTCAAGAAATGTATACCTTTGAATTTGAAAACAAAATTGTTTGGGGGGCTTCGGCTAGAATTCTAAAACAAATAGCAAATCGCCTAAATTCCTGAGCTCCAAATGTTTTCTTAAAACACATCAGAACCAAATAAACATAATAATTTAGAATGAATACTCTCAACATTTAGAGAATGGAAATTTTGAAAAGCAATGAGTGTTTTGTCTGTAGATTGTTTAAATCAAAGATCTTAACTACTAGCACATATCATCGCTATATTTACATCCGTTTTTGTAATTATCCCCATAAGGTTATAGCTAGCAATCGAATCAATTACTGGCAGGCCATGTATGTCATTTCTTATCATTATCTGTACTGCATCTGCCAGATCCAAATCCATTGTAACTACCGTTGGATCTGGTTTCATTACGTCTCTTGCTAAAAGTATAGACTCTACTCCTGATATGTCCATCTCTGTTTGCATCAGCGTGAAATCTTTTGTTATTCTATATCTCACAAATCTGTCATGGGATAGTTTTACAAATCTGTTAAAATATGGGTCTGCAAGTCCACTGAGGGACATTATATCTCGTTCGGTTATGATGCCAACTGGCTTGTGATTTTTCGTTACAACAACTCTTGATACATTATTGTTAATCATCAATAGCAGAATCTTGTGTAAATTCTCATCTGGTGCAACTGTCAAAACATTTTTCGTCATGAAATCTCCCACCAAATATGTTCCGGTAAAATATTTTGCGTATGTCGAAATTACATCGATTTTAGTTAATATGCCTCTAAGAATGTATTTGTCATCGGTAATTATTAACGAACTGATGCTCTCATCCATCATAGTCCTTACACATCTGCTCAGATTGCTTTCTTCACAAACGGTTATTAAATTTGTAGACATTACATCACCCAATCTGATTTTATCAATTGGTTTAGATGATGCGTATATGTGGATAAGCCGCATAATGTCCTTTTCAGTAATGATTCCTATTGGCTTGTATTCTTTGGTGACAACAACAAGTCTATCGATGTTGAAGTTGAGCATAGCCTTGCGTACATCCTGAAGAGATCTGTCTGGTTCTATTGTGGTGGCCTTTTTGTATACATCCTTTGCTTTTAGTTGTACATATCTCATCATAAAGTAACGACCTCTTTTAATTCACATGAGAACACATTCTCTTTGAGTGATTTTTTTCCATATGATCTTTTTACAGATATGAATAACAAATCATCATTAATTTCCAAAGGATGATCGTAATTACCACATTTGAAACAATTGATTTGTTTTGTATCATACATGCTCAATATTATTCCCATGATGATCAAATACTTGCTAAACATATTACACATGGTAAATTACGTAAAAAAGAAATTTAATGTTATTTACTAATATATTAAACATCTATATAGTATAATAAACAGAATCTGGACAAGTGTTGATGTTTAATAAATAAATCTTAAAAAATGATTTGTGTGTAATTATACAATAGGTGAGAGTGTGATAGCAACAGAATATCTGCAGGACAACATTACAAATTTTAAAAATAGCATTGGCAAATTAGAGGATAATTCACGATCAGACTCGCAAAAACAAGATTCGTCTAATCATGAAATTATGACCATATCTGATTATATGGTTGCATTCTCTGGTAGAACAGAAAATTACTGTGTTGGATTAGTGGACATTGTAAACTCTACAAAAATTACAGCGGGTTTAGGAATAAATTCTGCAAAATATTATGAAATTTTCTTAAATTCTATGGCTAAAATTTTGAATCGGTTTGGAGGATTTGTTGTTAAAAACATTGGAGACAGTCTATTATTTTATTTCCCACAATCATCAAAATCAAACAGAAAATTTGGCTTTATGTGTTGCCTTGAGTGTTGTCTTACTATGGTTGAGTGCCATGAAAAAATTTGTAGCATGATGCATGATGAACATTTACCTTGTGTGGATTACAGGATAAGCGCAGATTATGGTTCAGTAATATTGATGAATGCTAATAATTCCAACAATATCGATATAATTGGACCTCCGGTGAATATGTGTTCAAAGATCAATCACAGTGTACCTATCAACGACATGATTATAGGTGGTGATCTATATGAAATGGTAAAAAGTTTCAATGATTATCATTTTAAAAATCATAAAAGTTTCTCATTGGGTTTCAAATTAGATTATCCTCTGTATGGTGTTTCTCGGAAATAATGGTGCTGTTTAGTTGATGAGACATAATTCTTTGTGTTTTCAATCGGGACCTGGAGGAGTTGAGAAGAGATGGCAAAAGCGTTTATTCTAATAAACTGTGAACTAGGTTCTGAAAAACAAATTATATCAGATTTAAAAGTGATTGATTGCGTCAAAGATGTGTATGGGGTATTTGGTGCTTATGATATTGTAGTAAATGCAGAATCCGAGACGGTTGAAAAACTAAGACAATTAATTATTTGGAAGATTAGAAAGATTGACAATATACGATCAACGATGACCTTAATGGGGATAAATGGACAGTGTTAGGGAGGAATACATGATAAAACTAAGATGCGCGGATTATGGGTTTGAGTGTGATTTTGAAGTAAAAGGCGATAAAGAACATGTGATAAATCAATTTAGACAACACACTCTAGATGAACATGGAATAGAGTATGGAAAAGAAGCTTTAACGCAATTCATACTAAGAAAATATTCCATCTAGTTTTTTGAAAAATCATATCTAAACCTTTGACAAAAAGTTGATCAATATATCTAGATCAGAAAATTTTGCACTCGGCAAATCTCATGTCTTTTAATATTGAATTATAATTTATCATCATTATTTGCCTCTTCTAATTTTGTCATTATGTTAATAAATAGATATTTCCCGTTTTTTTCATTGTATTTCATTTCAAATTCTTGTCTACCTTTCAAATCATATAATCGACTTATGCTTGGAGGTATTTTAAAAATAAGTTCATCTTTGTTTTTCATTATTTTTGATTTGGTTTGGAACAAGAAGAAATGGATATGGTAGATGTAATCAAATATGTGAGGATCAATATAGAACCACATAATATTTTGATATCTTTATTAAACAAAATCCATATATGATTCAATTGGAATAATGTTAATTAGACATCATGATTAGTTTGGATATGCCAAAAAATGCAATTTTGTTTCACAAAAGATTACACGGAAAAATCTTTGTAGACTCTAAGATTAGAAAGCCATCTAACAAGACCTTGCAAATAATTTACACCCCAGGTGTGGCTACAGTATGTAAAGAAATTTTTAATCATCCAAACATGAAATATCAATTAACCTCAAAAGGAAATAATGTTGCAATTATTACTGACGGAACGAGAATATTGGGACTAGGAAACATTGGACCCAATGCAGCAATGCCAGTAATGGAAGGAAAATCTGTTTTGTATAGAGAATATGGAAATATCAGTGCATTTCCACTTTGTCTTAACACTACAGATAGGAAGCAAATTGTAGAGACAGTTAAGGCAATTTCTCCAGCATTTGGAGCAATAAACCTGGAGGATATTGAATCTCCCAAAGTACTAGACATATCTCATGACTTGGAAAAATCACTTGACATTCCAGTTTTTCATGATGATAGACATGGCACATCAGTAGTAGTTTTGGCTGCACTCTTAAACTCACTTGTTTTGGTAAACAAAAAGATTTCAGAAATCAAGGTAGTGTAGCTGGAGCAGGATCTGCAGGTTATGGTATATGGAAATTACTTTGTTTTGCAGGATGTACAAACATCATAGTTCTGGATTCAAAAGGTGCAATATACAAGGGTCGAAAGGAAGGCATGAACAAGTACAAAAATGAGATTGCGCAGTTTACAAATAGAGATGAGCATGGATGTCTTGGTGAAGCTATTGTTAGATCAGATGTCTTTATCGGGGTTTCTGGAATAAAGAATCTATTGAAAACCAGAATGATAAAGAAAATGAATCCAGATCCAATCGTGTTTGCACTTACAAATCCCTATCCTGAAATCCATCCCACACTTGCCAGAAATGCAGGTGCCAGAATCATTGCAACAGGAAGCTTCAACTACGAAAACAAAGTAAATAACGCCCTTGTTTTTCCATACGTGATGCGAGCAATCTTAGATCTTAAAATCCGTAAAATAACTCCAGATATTTTATATGCTGTTGCAGTAGCTATTGCAAACACTATACCAAAACGTAAACTTGCAGATAATAAAATAATTCCAGAGATTGGTGACAAGTCTCTTCAAAAAAGAATCACAGCTGCTATACTGAGACAATCCAGATTAAATTAAGAATTGTAAAATAGTATCAATACTATTCACCAATAATTAGTACAAACTATTTTTATGAATCCCATGAAAGGAACTGAATAATGAAACACCAGAGTCACAAATCTTAGTATTTTAAATTTTGCTAAATCACTTTAGAATTAAGAACTAAGAATTTTTGTATTCACTTATTATCCTGAGGCATTTGTGGTCTGATTTTTCTCTCCTTTCAAAAACCTCCCCGCATTTCTCACAAGTAAAGAATCTTTCCACTGATAAATTATGTTTTGATAATATTTTCTTTTTTATTTAAATTAAAAAAAATGGAAGGTGTTTAGTTCAGTAATGAAAGAAATGGCAATGCATCCCATTGGTATAGATAGGAATCCAGAACATCTGAAGAAGCATGTTTATGCTCGTCGAGAAGCTGGGTTGCTTCTTTTTCTTCACCTTCAAAAATTGCCAAACCTATTTTATTGTTGTCAAGGGGTCCAGACCAGATAAATTTTCCTCTAGAATGCTATTCATCAACAAGGTTACTTACCTGTAGTGTAATGCGGTCAAGATCTTCTTGTTTTGTATTTTCTTTCAGTGAATTAACTAAAACCCATAATTTTTTGTTAGATTGAGTTTGTAGTGTTTGTGTCATAATTTTAGTATCTTCTTTTAGTAATTAAACATGCATCTGATTTTATTCTATCATTCTGATTCTATAGAATGAGAATATGGAATGAAACCATGACAACATTAGATACAGCTAATTAGTTTCGTCTAATTTTCATACCGTTTAAATAAAATAATGACGTAATGTAACAACATGAGATTAGATGGATGTAGAAAATGTGGGACAAAGTTAGAAGTTAATAAAAAATGCAACATATGTAAAGAGCCAAATGATTTTTTTTGTCATCGATGCGGTAACGTTACTGATAAACAAATTCATTCACAATGTATGTTGATTGACTTTAGTTATAGATTGTTAGTTCCAATACAAAAAATAAAATGACAGGTACACTTTCAGTTTGTATTCATCAGAAATCAGTCTGTGATAAAGACCTTGGAGAGCAGATATGCATTAACTGTGGGGAAGTATTAGAACAAAAAATGAATGATGAACGTGCAGAGTCATCCTATGACAGTTTTATGGAAAATACAAGAACAGGTCCTGCAACATCATTGACAATGCATAACAGGGGACTATCTACAATTATCGGAAAGTCCAATCATGACTTTGTTGGAAAACCATTAGGTTACCAAATGAAACATTTCATGAACAGAATGAGATTGTGGGATTCCAGGAGTCAAGTAAAAACCACTTCGGAGCGAAATCTAAAAAGTGCACTGTACGAAATGGGCAAACTCAAAGAAAAAATGGATCTCTCGGATGCCATCATTGAGCGGGCCGCATATCTTTATAGAAAAGCTGCAAAGGCGCGACTAGTACGTGGCAGAACTATTAAATCTGTAGTAGGGGCTTGTATGTATGTCGCATGCAGAGACATGGATACTACCAGAACAATCATCGACATTGCAGATCATCTACAAGAAAGAAGAAAATTAATTGCAAAATCATATCGAATGTTATTTCAAAATCTAAGGTTGACTGTTTCTATAACAGATCCAATCAACAGCATCATAAAATTTGCAAATAACTTGCAATTACCTGAAATCACTAAACGAGAAGCAATAAAAATTTTTGATGTGCTAAAAGAAAAAGAACTAACTGCAGGAAAAAAACCTGATGCTGTAGCTGCCACTATAATCTATATGGCATGTATCAGAACCAATGTAAATTTATCACAGTCTGAAATCTCAAGAATTTCTGGAATATCAAAAGTAACCATTCGCAATAGATTTAACGATTTTAGAAAATATGTGAAATTAGTCTAATCATAGTTCTAATAATTTCTCTGTTATGTCATTCTAGATCTTTATCTGCACGAAAACAAATACAAACACATTTTCGGTACATATCATTACAGTTAGAAGAATAGAATGTAGTTTTTTGTTTTACTCTTCCATGAAGTGTGATAGTTCTGATTTTATTGCCACATTTCGAGTACTGTAATTGTCTTTGGATATTCCTGATACCAACTGACTTCGTTAGATTTTTTTCCACTCCAAACATTTTCCCAATGTTCTTTCGTGTCATACATCTTTAATCATCTTTTTTATGCAAATTATCTAATAATGATTTGTTAAAAATCTGAACCAAAAAAGGATAATTATAAAATTGAAGGGATATCAATTAACACTCTATTTTAGAATTATGAATTTTTAATTAAGTCGCAGGTTTTATCCTATTATTGACTTCCAATGAAAAATTATTGCAGTTATAAAAGGAATAATATGAACACCGCTACAGAAGCCCATTTCACTTCCAAAAAGCAATAAAAGAATCATACTACCACATCCAAACATGGCTTCTTGAAGAGTATCAAAAAATGTTAAATTCTGAAGACTTTGATGATGCCAAACATCAACTTGAGGAATTTAGAGAGAAAAATAAAATATCTATACCTGCCCCCTTATCAAGATCCAGAAAGATATAATCAATTCCAAAAATTATACTTAAGAATATCCATCTAGCTGCATATCTTCGTCTCTGCAGAATTTGTCAGTAAATGGGAGATGACAAATAAATGATGGAGAGTACAAGTAAAATCATGCAGAAAGCGTTCCTAAAACAGGAGAACTACAGTAATTAGTTACCTTCTTCATGGTACTTTCATAGTCTAGGTTATTGCTTGTAACAACAAAAACGGTTCTATTATCTGAAATTGGTCTTGAGATGAATTTTAAATTATCTCGCTGTACTAAACAAAAACTTGTCGGTCCCAATTCTTCATCAAAATCGTGTTGCATTGAGCTATGAAGGGCCATCTGCATGAATAACATGTCTTTTTTATCTTTTGACAGACCGATGTCTTTGGAGCCAAAAAATTTATGCATTCTACCAAGTTTATCTACAACTCCAACTAAATCCACTTCTTCTAACATTTGTTTTTCTAATGTTGATTTACTTGGTTCTAGTACTAACATGTTCGACATTACATAATGGTTTTTAAATTTAATAAAGATGTTTATCAACTATCTGTAAATTTGTTTAACTTTTGATAAATGTAGAATGAACTTCGAACATTATGATGAAAATTGAGATTTTGTAGTGATAACGCCTGAAACTAGATCTATAAAGAATTTTTAACAAAGAGATTAAGTTCAAATCATGATAAACACTAATGGGGGATCTCAACGATACTCCTGATAGTGACTCACTATTGCCTCTGATTGGAAACGGTTCTAATCTAACAAATGTAATGGTTCTTGATGAATTTGAATCAGATGGCAGGGAAGGTACTCATGGAAATGCAACTGCATCAGGCAAGCTTGATTATATTCTGCTTTCTCCAAAGTTAGTCGAACTAGTAGAACGTGCAGGAGTTGAAATGCACGGAGTTTGGGGGTGGAAAGAATGGAACTCTTTTCCCACATTTTCCTGAAATAAAAACTGAAAAAGATGCAGCGTCTGATCATGCAAGTCTGTGGATCGACTTGAATCTGTAGATAAACAAAATTTGTGGATTAAAACTATCTAGTGAAGCATTTCTAAAGCGACACTAAAACTACGCATAAAAATGAACAGTCAAAAAAGATTGATGTTAATTCTATCAAAAACGAGTCTTAGAAAAGCAACTGTATGGAGACAAGTCTATTGGATTCGTTATTTTTGTAAATTTTGTTTCTGGTTCAAATTTGTACTGGGACATAACGCGCGGGGTATATAGTTAGGTGGTTAGATTTTGCACTAATTTCTTTCTAAAAATATGCATGGTGTGAAGAATACCATTAAAAAAGAAAAATTCTAAACCTCAATTTCTGTTGCTTTGAATCCTATCTTTATGTGAGATCCATCGCAATAAGGCTTGTTGTTTTATACACCACATGATGACAACAGAATTCTTATAACTACTAAATAGTAATGATCCTCATGAGTCAAGAATTGGAATCCATATACGACCAATACATGTCAAACTTACAAAAATGTCTGCCAAATGTAGATCCAAATTTGGTACACAGAGTAATGTATTTGGAGAGAAAACTGTCTTCTGAATATATTCAAGAACCTCAAGTGATTCTTATCATTGAATACAAATCGAATGTTAAGATGGATAGAAAATTGTATGATTTAAGAGAAAAGTTCTCACTAGAGGCAGAAAATACCAACAAACATAACGTACTTTTTGCAATGAGTAGAATGAAATTAGATAAGATAAAACAAATTGCCTCAGATGATGATATTGTAAAAATATCGGGTAATGCTAGTCCAATAATCCGATCCTAGATTTCACTTTTCTTACTTTTTTCAATTTTTTTTTGAATTAATTTTCTAACTAGAATTGGAATCTTGTAATAAGTTATCAAGGCAATAGCGTCGGATGCACAAAAATTTCGAAAAATCATTCGTTTCTTCCTGTAAAATACAAATTGACTCAAAATACCTCTACTCTGATAGATTTTGACTTGAAAGATTTCATTTTTTCACATATTTGTTCTACTAAACGATAAATGGTTGGAAGAATCCTGTTTTCCTTGCAAAAAATCAGAAATAAATCTTGTAATTTCGGAAGAACAATTTCAGATTTTGAAATACATCATTCTCCAATTAATGTTAAGGAAGAATTTCTGAAAATTCTAGCATTCAAGAAGCATCCAAAATAATGTATGATATGTTATCTCCATATGTCATGTTTAAAGACTAAGTCATAAAGCCTATGAGATGTCATAATGAGTCTAAAATCAGAAAAGTTTGTACGATGAGCCACTATTCCATCAATTTTATCTTGTAACCATGTTTGCTCATAATTTCTTGTACTTGATAATCATTAACTTGATCAAACTCCCTATAGAATTCTCCAACTGCATTAAAGTCAAGAGGAGATTGCAAAACTACAACTTTGTCTACTGTTTCATTTAGTTTATCAATAGTATCTTTTGGTCCTACTGGTATTGCCACAATGATTTGTTTTGGTTTTTGTTTTTTTACCCACTGGATAGCTACAAACATGGTTGCCCCTGTAGCAATTCCATCATCAACCAAAACCACTGTTCTTCCTTCCAGATGATATTCTTTTGTTCCTCTAAATTTCATCAATCTGCTTTCTATTTCCTTTATTTGTGCAGATATCTCTGAATCGATGTATTTTTGTGGAACATTTAACATTCTTGTGATCTCTATATTTGAAAAATAACTTCCATCATGTGTTACTGCGCCAATTGCAAGTTCTGGATTGTAAGGAGCACCTATTTTTCTTGAAACTATAATATCCAATTTTACACCTAATTCAGAAGATATGACATCGCCTGTAACTACACCGCCCCTTGGAATAGCGAGAATTATTGGATCTTCTTTTTTTAACCATTCCATATTTTTGACAAGTTTCTTGGCTGCATCGACTCTATCTTTAAAAACAATATTAAAATCAGTAGGTTCCAACTCAGTCTCCTTTTCCTGATTTTGTCTTAGCTAAATGGTTTACACACCAATCAGCTGCAAGTCGTGCAACTTCTTCAAGTGTTCCTGGTTCTTCAAACAAATGCGTGGCTCCGGGAACTATTGCCATCTTTTTTTCGATTTTAAGCAGATTTAATGCTTCTTCATTCATCTCTATAACTGGACTGTCATTTCCGCCAACTATTAGGAGAGTGGGTGCTCTAACGTGTGGTAATAATGGACCAGCTAAATCTGGTCGTCCTCCTCTTGAGACAATCGATTTGATGATGTCAGGACAATCAACTGCAGCAACCAACGCTGCTGCTGCACCTGTACTTGCACCAAAATATCCAATGCTAAGATTTTTTGTATCATGATTTTTTGTTATCCAGTTAGTAGCATCAACTAATCGTTTTGCCAACAATCTAATATCAAATCTAAGGTGTGTAGTATAATCATCTACTTTTTCTTCTTCTTCTGTTAGTAAATCGATCAACAAGGTAGCAAGACCTGTTTTTTGGAGAATTTGAGCAACATACTTGTTTCTAGGACTATGCCTGCTACTTCCACTACCGTGGGCAAACAACACAATTCCTTCAGCATTCTTTGGAATAGTCAGGTCTCCATGGAGTTTAACAGAATCAGTTGAAACTAATACGGAACGTACTTCGGTATAATGTCCCTGTCTTTTACTTGTGTTAGCGAATCCCACAATTCCATCAAGTACCATGGAATGACTTGCTTTATTACAACACATACATTTTATTTTCATACAGTCCCTTACCATGTCATGATTGCATTTTTGACATGTGCATACTGTATCACGTGAGAACTGTTCGGATTTATCGTTTTTTGATTTAGATGATTTATTCATAACAAAAAGTGTGTAGAGTTATTCTACCTTTACTGTCACTGGTATTTCCACCTTGATTGTAATGGTATAGATGATATCATTCCGATTCCATTGAGAAACATCAGTCTGTCATATATTATGCTAGTAGCGGTAAGTATTGTTATCCCTATTGGTCTTTTTCCCACATTTCTTGTAAGTGAATTTGATTTATTAGAACCCAAGGCAAAATATCAATGTTGAAAATCAGATCGGATGAATGTCCAATCAATTGACATGTTGCTAATTAAACCCCATAATAGTACTATTAACCAGAAATAACAATATATAGAAATAACAATCTAAGAATAGATTCAAATCCTTTCTATTAATCACAATAATCCAGATTTCCTTTACAACTAACCTAATTTCTTGTGTAAATCAAAGACTGCCACTCTCATCTTTTTACTAGTACCTAGACCTATTCTTTTCTCTATTTCATCAAATTGTGTTATTGCCTCTTCATGATCCTTATCTGTAAATAACTTGGTCTCTTTTGCATCAAACACCTGATCTTCTTTTTCAATATGTTCGGAAAGAAAAGCAGCATATGCACGCAGATTTCTTGCCAGCGATTCATTTGGTTTGTGCTCTCCCATCCAGTTTTCTGAGTCATTTCGTATGTTATGTACAAGATTTCTACCTAATTTGTGATCATTTAACAAAGTTTTGATTGACTCATCAAGGTTCTTAGTCTTGGACTGTAACTTTGGAATTATTACCTCTTCCTCTTTAGCATGGTGACATTTGTCTATCCATTCTATGAGTTTGTTAATGTTGTTTAGATCTGAAGGGTTGACTTTATCCCCTGTTTCTATTTTACTTGAAGTTTTGTTGATGATATTTACCAGCATCTTTATTGCTTGGTGTTCTTCCTTTGGATACGCGAAACTATCATGTGTTTCCACTTTCATGATTTGTAATGTTATTCCGCTATTAAATATGAAATGTAGTTATCAAAATTGGAAATTCATATCTTTTTTAATAAGAAAACTATGATCAAATAATATCTGCATACCAGATTGGATTTGATGAAGATCTAAGAATAATTATGGATGTTTTGAAATTTTCCTATACTTATCCAGTTGAGAGCATTAGCCAAGACATAGAAATAGATTATGTTCTTTTTCTAATTTTGAAATCAATTTATGTAACTTGTTATGGAATGAAGAAAAAGATTCAAAAGCCTGAAGATAAAAGAAATATTATACCAAGAAATGAAAAATCTAGCGAATTAGCAGAAGGAAAGTGTCATTATCCAAAGTGCAATAGTGTGAATTTGCTTACTATCGGAGATGTAGATTTCACTCTACTGTTTAGACTATGATTATGCGAAGGAGTGAGAGTCGATGAGTGTAAAGAAAATATGTAAAAGATGTAAAACAGAGTTTGATGAAGATAATGGCTACCCCGTTTGTAATTATTGTCTAAAAATGCTTGACAATTATGAATAGAATCAAACTATTTAATTTTTATTTGAAATTTGTTTTGTTACAACTACAGTGTATTTGAGTATGATGATAATTTCATAAAACTATTCATGTGTAATAATTACCAAGGAATTTTTATACAAAGTCTTTGTGTGTCACACATGCTTCAAAATAGTTTAGGAATATTCTTATCTAAATGCGGGTTTTTTATTTTATGACTGAATACGAAGGGCTTAGAACAGCTGACATAATTGTTGAAGGTTTACTTCGATGGGGAGTAGAGGTAATTTTTGGATTACCTGGAGATGGGATCAATGGAGTAATTGAAGCATTAAGACGTCGTCAAAATAAGATTAAATTCATTCTAGTAAAACATGAAGAGTCAGCTGCTTTTATGGCATGTGCATATGCCAAATATACATGCAAGATCGGAGTCTGTGTATCTACATCAGGACCTGGTGCTACTAATCTACTAACTGGATTATATGATGCAAAGGCAGACAGTGCTCCAGTACTTGCCATCACTGGAAACACATACTCGGACATGATGGGTTCGAAATATCAACAAGATATCAATCTTTTGCAATTATTTTCAGACGTTGCAGTTTACAACAATATGATCAATGGTCCAGAACACGCAGAGTCAATCATAGATATTGCATGTCGAAATGCACTTGCATTAAGGGGAGTAAGTCACCTGACTATTCCGATAGACATACAGGAAAGAAAACTCAAAGGGCAATATACTAGGCATAATGTGGGAGGTCATACCGCACATGCTCTATCCTTAACTTCTGCAAGAATTCCAGATCAAAAGTTGATTGAAAATGCAGCTGAGATTCTCAATTCAGGTAACAGAATAGTTTTGTTGGTAGGTCAAGGAGCTCTTGACGCAGGCGATGAGGTTATTTCTATTGCAAAGAAACTTTCAGCACCAGTAGTCAAAGCACTTCTTGGTAAGGCAGTCATACCTGATAATGATCCGTATAATCTAGGAGGTCTTGGATTGCTCGGGACGGAACCAGCAAGTGATGCAATGACTGAAGCAGATACCTTGTTAATGATTGGAACATCTTTTCCGTATATTGAATATCTCCCAAAACCAGGAAACGCAAGAGGAATTCAGATTGACTTATTTCCTGAAAAAATTGGATTGAGGTATCCTGTAGAAGTTGGCCTTGTTGGTGATGCAAAACTTACTCTTGACAAGTTATTGCCGTTATTACGTCAAAAGGATGACAAGTTTCTAAGATCTAAACAAAAATCCATGAGGAAATGGAATAGTCTTATGCATTCTTCAGATCCTTTGGCAAAACCAATCAAACCGCAGCTAATTGCAGTTGCAGTCTCGGATGAACTTAAAGAAAATGCAATAATCTCTGTAGATAGCGGAACTAATACTATCTGGGCAGCACGTTATATCAATATCAGGAAAGGCATGAAGTTTTCACTTTCCGGAACTCTTGCCTCTATGGCATGCGGATTACCTTATGCCATAGCAGCCCAAATTGCATTTCCTGACAGACAATCCATAGCTTTTGTGGGGGATGGCGGGTTTGCAATGCTGATGGGGGAATTTGCTACAGCCGTGAAATATGATCTTCCAATAAAAGTTATCATCATAAAAAATGACATTCTTGGGATGATTAGATGGGAACAGATGGCATTTCTTGGAAATCCTGAATATGGGGTAGAATTTTCTCCAATTGATTTTGTCAAGTTTGCAGAAGCATGTGGCGGAAAAGGATATTCAATCAGGGATCCTCATGAAATTAAAAAAGTCATGCATAAAGCAATGTCACAAGATGTGCCAACTATCATAGAAGCTTATGTAGATCCCTTTGAACCGCCAATGCCGCCAAAAGTAGATGTTAAATTCGTGAGCAGGATGGCAGAATCTTTTGTAAAAGGGGAACCATATGCAAAGAGAATAGGTTTGACAATTTTTAGAAATCAGATACATGAAACATTAAGAAAGATTCACTCTGATACACAAAAAGACAATTAGGATGACCTAAAATTCTAAGTATTTGAACAAGAAAAACTATCCGGTCCTGATTTCACATATTCCATGATGTTGAGAAATATCTGAATAAAAACTGACAATTTTTCACAGCTCAATAATGTCCAATAGAATTATAGAGAAATGATTTTAGGTTTGAATACTAATCTTTATCAGTATGAAAAAAATCTTGTTAATTGCAGATATGGCAATTTCGTTTTTAATTTTGGAGAGATCTAATTTTGGCTAAAAAGAAAAATGATCTTGTAAAAGGTGTAAAAAAGATCAAAAAGAAACCAGCAAAAGCGGATGATAAAAAGAAACCAGCAAAAAAAGAAGTACCTTCTAAAGAAAAGAAACCAGCAAAAAAAGTATTATCTAAAGAAAAGAAACTAACTAAAAAAGAATTAGAAGAAATTAAAAAAGAAGCTGAAAAAACATTAGAAGAAGAGTTAGAAGAACAACTAACAGATCAAGAGATTGAAAATTTCCAAATTGAAAAAGTTGACATGGAAAGACTCACAAACAAAATCTGCGATGTTTTATCTGAACGTGAATCTGATGGAATGTTTCAAAGTGATCTGTGGAAAAAACTTAAACTTACAAGTAGGGATGGTTCTCGACTTGCATTAAAATTAGAACGAATGGGAACTATTTACCGAGAAAAAATTCTAGATAAAGGCAGATGGACATACAAACTAATTCTCAAAAAAACTCCAATCAGTGTCCAGTCAATCGAGAATGCACCGTGTCTTGTATGCCCAGTAGAGCAAAAATGCTCGTTAGATGGAGAAATTAGTCCACTAACATGTCAATACATTGAGGCTTGGGTTAGAAATACAAATACGTCTTTTCTTTCGACATCAATGGTGCCTATAAAAAACATCTCAATTCACATCAATTATCCAAAGAACTTCAAAGGGAATACGAAATAATAACATATCATATTAGAGTTTTAGAAGAAATTGATAGAAATATTACAATATAAGAAACTCTGACATCTTTTAATTGTCACTTGAACCTGTTTATGATTCAGAATACTTGGTAATTAATATAAAACAAAACAACTGAGATCAAATGTGGCAAAATTTACCAAAGAGCAGATCGATAAACTAAATTCTACACTCAAAACTGCTGAGGATGCATTACAATGGGCTTCTGATAATCTTCATCCACGAGTTGCTAAAGCATCAAGTTTTGGTGCAGAAGACGTAGTAATTATGGATATGATGATAAAGATTAACCCAAAATTTCGATTCTTCTCTCTTGATACAGGACGACTACCTCAAGAAACATATGACATCATGGATATTATTCGAAAACGTTACAATATCACAATTGAGGTTTTGTTTCCTGATACTAAAGAAGTTGAAGATATGGTCAGAGAAAAAGGAATGAATCTTTTCTATGAGAGTGTGGAAAATAGAAAATTGTGTTGTGAAATCCGTAAAGTTCATCCACTAAATAAATATCTAAAAACACTTGATGGATGGATTACCGGACTAAGAAAAGATCAGACTGAAGTAAGAAAAGATGCCAAAATAATAGAGATTGATGAATTACATGGAGGAATTATCAAGATTAATCCTATCGTTAATTGGACTTGGGATGAGGTATGGAGATATATCAAGAAAAATAATCTCCCGTACAATAGTCTTCTTGACAAGGGCTATTCAAGTATTGGATGTGAACCATGTACCAGAGCAATCAAACCTGGAGAAGACTTGAAAGCGGGACGTTGGTGGTGGGAACAAGGAGAGCACAAAGAGTGTGGCCTTCATATGAGATCTTTTTCCTTACCTTTCTAGTTAAAGGAGGATTCGTATCATCCCATGTTTTTCTGATAGAAATAATAGTACAGAATTTCATTTTATTGGAGAGCAAGACAGTTTTTTACGAAATAACAGGCTTGAATTTTTTCATAAATACAATCAACCCACAACTTGCAATTATTGTAGTTATTCCACTATACCACAATGCCATATCAAGACTAAACGAATCCCACAAAAATCCAAACATAATATTGCTTGCAAAAAACGCAACACCTGAAACCAAATTGTAAATTCCAAATGCAGTTCCCCTTAATTCAGAGCCGACAAACCTTGGAATTATTGCACGCTGTACTGTCTCAGAGATTCCAAGGTATAATCCAAAGACTGCTGCGATGACATATGCTGTATTTGTATCATGTGAATAACTCATAAAAAACAAAGAAAGTCCAAAAATCCCATATGAGATCAAAATGACTATTTCCTTTCGAATTTTATCTGAAAGCACACCCATTGGAAACCCAATTGCAGCGTATGCCACATTTATTACCAGATAAACTATAGGAATGAAGTTTTTTTCTACACCAAGATCTGATGAGCGCAACAAGACAAATGAAAAATTAAACGCACCTGCACCAAATATTGCACTTACCACAAGAAAAAACACAAAGGGCTTGTTGTTTTTGAGTGTTTTTTCAAAAAGAGAAAAGATTTTGACAGTATTATTTGTCTTGTGATTGATCTTTTCTTTTACAAACAATATCAATATCAAAACTGCTATTCCGCCAGGTATTAGCGAGAAAAGAAAGATGGTTCTAATATCTACTACTTGAAGCAAGAGAAATGCCGCTAGAGGGCCAGCTATTGCGCCAAGCTGATCCAGTGTCCGATGTAATCCAAATGCCTTTCCATGTTTAGAGTCGGGTACTGATTCAGAAATTAATGCATCACGTGGAGCAGTTCGTATCCCTTTTCCTACCCTGTCTGTAGTTCTTATTAAAAACGTATCAAGCCAATTATTTGCAAATGAAAAAAATGGTTTGCTTATTGTAGATAGTGAATAACCCCAAACTACGAGAATTTTTCTTTTGCCTATTTTATCAGATATGGTGCCAGATACCATTCGAAATGCATAGCTTGACAGCTCGGCTGAACCATCAAGTATTCCAAGAAATGTTCTTGAGAGACCAAGCGTACTTGTGACAAAGTATGGTAAAATTCCAAGTATCATCTCTGATGAAAAATCTGTAAAAAAACTAACAAGACCTAATGTCTTGATATTTTTCATTCCTTCTTTTTCATCAGTATTATTCACCATATCTTAGATAGATTTGGAAAGACTAAACTTTTTCTAATCTCAAAGGTAAAACTAGTTCCCATCACCATAATTAAAGGAGGATTTAGTGCAAAATCTTATTTTTATTGCAGAAGAGTAAAAGTCTATTTTTTCATGACTGTGTAGAAACCATCAATTTTTGACCATATTGTAGATCACATAATATCATCAGATCCATTTGATATCACTATTCCATCATTCCATGAAACCATCAAGATACACCATGGTGGTGTAGTGTGGAATCTTTGACAAACCCAAACATTTGCAGATACCAAAACATTCTTCAAGAAAAGATGTGAACATTCGGTAACTCTTAGACTCGTACTGACGCAGTGTAAGAAGTATCATGTGCTGCCATACGGTATACACGTGATTGAAAGTCTTGTGCAGGTATGGCGGTACTTTTGCTCTTTTAATTATCTGCATCATGCTACGAATCATCATACAGAAGGCAGCTGCCCGACTAGATACGGTAGTACTACAGAAAATCTTGGAATCATTTGTGATTCATGTCAGAATCAAAAATGTATTTGCAGGAATCGATGCGACAGGATTTGGTCACGGACAGTCATCATATTGTTATACAAAACGTGCCAAACTACGAAGGAAGTTTGTCAAACTCTCAATTTGTGCAGACATGAAAAAACA
>Ga0209320_10000044_pt1 | contig 55460 bp, 54 predicted proteins | sample Rifsed13ft4_FD_184008 | JGI IMG/M metagenome (GOLD analysis project Ga0209320, IMG submission 184008) | Soil microbial communities from Rifle, Colorado, USA - sediment 13ft 4 (version 2) | ecosystem: Environmental > Terrestrial > Deep subsurface > Rock core/Sediment | place: Rifle, Colorado... | reverse complement strand
AGCCAGTTATACAGGGCCGTCCGTGCCCCCCCCACGTGGAGATGGCCGGTCGGCGACGGGGCAAACCGCACGCGGATCCGCTCATTCATTGTGACTATGCTTCCCTCCTTCCAACACCTCGCCTATTATCCCCAGGGGAAAACGAGCCCGTCAACCCCTTTCACAATCCTGCTCGGATGCTGGGATGCCAGGACGCTAGTATGCTGGAATGCTGGAAAGCTGGGATGCTAGAACGCTGGAACGCCTCCTCGCATTCTAGCATTCTACCTGCTAGCGACTGACGATCCGGGCCACGGTGTCCAGGAGATTCCCGGGCTCGATGGGTTTCGTGAGGTAGGTGGCTCCCATCTTCCGCGCCTCCTCCCTGGAGGCGTCGCTTTGGAAGGCGGTGAGGACCATAATAGGAATCTGCGCCGTCCGAGGGCTTTCCCGGATCTGGCGGCACATCGTGATCCCGTCCATCTCGGGGAGGAGCAGGTCCGCGACCACCAGCTCTGGCTTCCACTGCTGACAGAACTGGAGACCTTCCTTGCCGTTCTTCGCTGCGAGGACCACATGGCCGGCCCTCGTCAAGAGATCCGTGAGGAACCGGCGAAAGAGCTCATCATCCTCCACCACCAGGATCCGCCGTGCCTCGGGCCCCTGGGGGCCCCGGCGCTCGTCGGCGGTTTCCCAGGCGAGTTCCTCTGGCTTCACCTGGGTTACCTGGCCGCAATTGGGACAGTAGACCGGGAAAGTCTCCACGTGGGAAATCGCATCCCAGACGGCAAAGCGAACACCGCACGCCCGACAAACAAAGACCGGCCGATCCCCGAGCCACTCCGCCCGGCCCTTGAGCCCCTCGCCCACCGCCCGGAGGAGCTGCTCTCGCGTGAAGGGTTTTCTCAGGAAACCGTCGGCCCCCAACCGGCGGGCCAGGGCCTCATCCTGATCGCTCGTGAACTCCCCGGTCATCATGATGACCGCCGTCGCATCCCGAATCGACTTGTAGGTCTGACAGGCGCCGTACCCCGAGACGCCCCCGGGAAGGTTCACATCCTGCATGACCAGATCGAATCGCTCCCGGCTAAAGACCCGAACCCCATCCCGGCCCGTATGGAACGTGGTGACCTGGTGTCCTTCGCCCTCGAGAACTTCGCGGATCATCAGGGCGACAGACACATCATCATCCACGATCAAGATCCGCGCCACCTTCTGCGTCATCGGCCGCCTCCCGCTGCGTCAGGCATCTCGGCACGCACAGAAGGAACCGTGAAGGAGAAGCGACTCCCCTTGCCTTCTGCACTCTCTACCCAGATGCGCCCTCCGTGGGCCTCGACCGCCAACCTGCAGAAGGTGAGACCCAGACCGGTCCCCCGCCGCTCGTGCGCCTCGCGAAGCTCGACCTGGCCGAATTTCTCGAAGATCTTCTCGTGGAAGGCCTGCGGGATTCCCACCCCCGTGTCGTGAACCCATATCGTCAGCGATTCCGCATTCTCCGGCTGGATCCCGACCGTCACCTGGCCATCCACAGGGGTGTGGTCCAGAGCATTCTTGAGCAGATTCAGGAGGACCCGCTTGAGGAGATCGCGATCACCATGGACCGGCGGGAGGCCGGAGGGGACCTCAGTTCGGAGCGACACGCCCTTGCTGGCATACGGGACCCCAAGCTCAGCTGCAGCATTTCCCACGAGTTCTCCTACCGCAAGCGCCTCGGGTCGGAGAGGGAGCTTTCCCTCCTCCATCCGGGCGATGTCCAAGAGGCTCTGCACCATATCGGTCAGATACTCCACCTGTTGCCGCATCCGGCGAAGAAGCTCCCAGTGTTTCTCCTCTACCGCCGGCTCCCCCTCATGGGATATCAACAGGTCCGCCCCGAGGAGCAGGGAGGTCAGTGGCCCCTTGAGGTCGTGAATCAGGAGATGAATGAGTCGGTCCCGGAGCTCTTCCAGCCTCTTGAGCTGCTCATAGCTCTTCTGCAAATCATCGCGCAGGCTCTTGATCCGCAACAACGATTTGGTCCGCGTCAGGAGCTCCCACCGGTGAATCGGCTTGGACAGAAAGTCGTCCGCCCCCGCCTCGATCCCGCGGATCCGATCCTCCCGCTCGCTCAAGGCGGTGACCAATACCACCGGGATGAACCAGGTCGCCGGGTCTGCCTTCAGCTGCCGGCATACTTCGAATCCATCCTGTCCGGGCATCATGACGTCAAGCAGGATCAGGTCCGGAGGATCGGTCTTGACGGCCGCGAAGCCCTGCGCCCCATCGGCCGCAGTCACCACCCGGTACCCTTGCGAGCCCAGGAGGGCCTCCAGGAGCATCCGGTTCTCCTCCTCATCATCCACGATCAGGATCGCCGGCTCGTTGACGCCCACGCATGCCCCCTTAGCGTTGCCGCCGCGGCTCCGCCTGAGCACCGGTCCGCAGGAGCTCGTGGACCAGGCGGAGGAGCTTGTCCAGCCGAAAGGGCTTTTCGAGCAGCCGATCGATCCCCACGGCCTCCTGCTCCGTTTGACTCACGGCCGCATTCCACCCAGTGCAGAGGATGAGTTTGACCTCCGGGTTAAGCTCCCGAACCTTTCGGGCCACCTCCAGCCCGGTGAGGTCCGGCATCCCCAGATCCGTGATCACCACCTGGAAGGGCTCTACCCGGAAGGCCTCGACCCCTTCGATTCCGGACCCCACCCCCACGGCCATATGCCCCTCCAGCCTGAGGAGGTTGGTGATCACATCTCTGAGATGCGGTTCGTCGTCGATCACCAGGATGCGCCCCGTCCGACGCCCAACCGGGCGCGCGTGGTCTTCCGGGCTTCGCGGCAGTTCTGCCGGGACCGGAAAGGCGACGCAAAACCGACTGCCCCGTCCAAGCTCACTCTCCACCGAGATCGAGCCGCGGTGTCGGGCGACGATTCCATACGAGGTGCTGAGCCCCAGCCCGGTCCCCTTCACCCCCTTGGTGGTGAAGAACGGATCGAAGATTTTCTGGCGCACCTCCTCGGTCATTCCCACCCCGGTGTCCTCAAAGACCGCCTCAACCCATGGCCCCTCATCTCGGCCCGGCTCAACACAGGTCCGCACGATGAGGCATCCGCCATCCGGCATGGCGTCCAGCGCATTGAGGATGACGTTGGTAAAGACCTCCCGAAGCTCCGGGGGGTTTCCCGTGATGAGTGGGGTGTCGCCGAGCTCCGTGACGACGTCGATCCTGGTCCCCTTCAGCTCTGCCTCATCCTTCCACCGGGCCTGCGTAAACTGCAGGACCTCGGTGATCACTCCGTTGAGGTCCACGGGGACCATCGATTCGGGTGCCCCGGTCCGGGCAAAATCCTGAAGGCGGCGGACGGTGCTCGCCCCGTCCAGGGCCGATTGCTGGATGCTGTTCAGCCATCGCTTCAGCTCGCGGTCCTGAACCTGCCGCAGGAGCAAATCGGTCCTGGCGACGATGGCCGCAAGGACGTTGTTGATGTTGTGGGCCACTCCCGCTGCGAGGGTCCCCAAGGCCGCCAGCTTCTCCGAGCGCAACACCTGCTGGTCCCACTGCTTGCGTTCGGTGATATCAGTCACCAAGACGATGGTCCCGAGCGATTCCTCGCTGGCCCCTCGTCGCGGCGTGCTGCTCACCAAGGCGGTGAAGGTGCTCCCATCCTTTCGGAACAGCCTGGTCTCAAAGACGCAGGCCCGGTCCCGTCGCTTCAGCCTGGCAAGATCGCTGGCGCGGAACCCCGGAGGAGCATCAGGGTCCGGGCCTCCCGATCGGCCCGGGCCTTCCCCAGGCTCGTAGCCGAGCATCTCGTAGATCTGGCGGTTTCCGAACGACCACCGGCCTTCCGTATCGAGCACCAGGACCCCCACATCCACGGCGTCGATCAGCATGCTGCTGACGTCCCCGACCTGCCGAAACTCGGCGATGGACCCCGCCGTTGGGCCAGCCTGAGCGCCCCCTGCAGAGCCCAGCTGTTCGATCGTCCGACCCATCAGTTCCCCCACCATCTGGAGAAAGCGAAGATCCCGAGGGGCAAAGTGACCTCGCCGCCGACTGTACAGGGCCAAAAATCCGGCTCCGCTCGCCCTCACCGCAACCGGCACGCTCGCGAAGGAGCGAATCTTTTGCTCGCCAGCCGGTAGAGGAGAGTCGGGCGGGAGGTCATCGAAGAGGAGTGTCTCCTGCGACGGATCGAGATCTCCGCGGCCAATCCCCTCAGGATGAGAAGGGCTCCAGGGGGCCGCCCAACTCCCTCGACCGCGACAGAGGGCAGGAACGTAGGCGGCGGCCGTCTCCTCCCAGACCCAGAGCACTCCCGCCTCGGCTTCTAAGAGCCCCACGATCTGTTCGAGCACGGGGCCGAAGACGGGCTCGAAATCCGGATTCCCCCGGGGAGTGACGTGAGAAGGCATTACACCCTCTGCAGCGAATGTCTACGCCAGCTTGTGCATGCGGCATGCCAAAAAAGGCGACCCGTGCCGTTGACGGCGGCAGCCCTGCATGCGTATAGTCGAGGAGAGCAGCACGCCTGATCATGGTCCTGTGGGGAAAGAGCTACGGAGATTGTCCCATGAGCCCTCCCCCACCCGCGGGGGCAGATCTGCACCTCCACTCCTCCTACTCGGATGGAAGCTTTCCACCCCGACGGGTCGTCGCCGAGGCGGCCAGCCGCTCTGTGAGCCCGATCGCCTTGACCGACCACGACACCGTCGCGGGGATCCCTGAGGCACTCCAGGCCGGCACCGAGATGAAGGTGGAGGTGATCCCGGGCGTTGAGCTGTCGGCGCAGGACATCGATCAGGAGATTCACATCCTGGGCTATTTCATCCGCTGGGACGACCCCGCCCTCCAGAGGACGCTCAATGTCCTTGGGAGAAGGCGACGGGACCGGCTCACTGAGATCATCCGCCGTCTGCATCGCAAGGGAATTCCCCTGACGGCAGACGAGGTCCTCCAGATCGCTGGGAAGGGAACGGTAGGCAGGCTCCACGTGGCCCGTGCTCTCGTCCTGCGAGGGGCAGTGGGCACTTTGGATGACGCCTTCGATCGTTTCCTCGCACAGGGTCGGCCCGCGTATGTGGAGCGCACGGGACTTACCGCTTCTGAGGCCATCGTCGCCATCCGGCAAGCGAATGGGATCCCGGTCCTGGCCCACCCGGGGAGCAGCAGACTGGCCAACCTCGGAAGTCTCATCCAGGCAGGCCTCCAGGGGATCGAGGTCTTTCACCCTGCCCACACGACCGCGGATGTCGTTACCCTCACCCGCCTGGCCACGAAACACGGTCTGCTCATCACCGGCGGCTCTGACTGTCATGGGCTCGCCAAAGGGAGGATCTCCCTGGGCACGATCCGGCTCCCCCTGGCCTACGTGGAGTGCCTGCGGCAGGCGGTCCGCTCCCACCGGACACCCAACGCCTAACACACCCGGCCGATCCATCGGCCTCACACCCCGCTCGGAGAAGGTGATCCCGCCGCGCTCATTTTCCCTCCCGGGAGGGCATCTCTGCCTCGTCGATGAGCATGACGGGGATCCCATCCCGAATGGGATACCGGCGACCGCACGCCTGGCAGATGATCCTCCGGCCCACCTCATCGAGCCGGACCTCACCTCTGCAGGCAGGACAGGCCAGAATCTCCAAGAACTCCTTGTCGATCATCACTCCTCCCGCGCTACGCACACGTGCTCTCTACGTCCGGCAGCCGGTCTCTTCCACAGACCTGACCAGCTCGTCCCCGGGAATGACGACGAGGTCGTCCAGGATCCGGAAGGGATGCCGGGTCGATCGGGTAGTCCGCCCCCAGACCACATCCTTCACGACCTGGTGGTCCTCCCTCCGGATCGTTTTCACGCCCTCCGGGTCGCGGTAGGTGATGCCCTCCAACCGTTCGACGATCCTCTCGGTATCGAGAGAGCCCACCTCTTCGATGACCCGCTTCAGCAGATGGACGGCGGAATAGCTGGCCAGGGCCACATCCGCGGGGTACTCGCCGTAGAACACACGATAGGCCTTCACGAAGACCCGGTTCTCCACGGAATCCGGATAGGCGAACCAGTAACCGGCCGAGACCCAAAGCCCCGCCGGCATCTCGTCCCCCAGCGGGCCCAGGACCCCTAACGACGCCCCTCCGGGATTGACAAAGAACTTCACCCGCTCAAAAAAGCCCAGGGGCAGGGCCTGCCTGACGAAGGTAACAAGCTCTTGTCCCCACAGGGTAGACAAGACCCCATCCGGTTTGGCTTCCATCACGGCCTGAATGATACTCGTGTAATCGGCGGTGAAGCGCCTGGGCCACAACTCCCCGACAAACTCGACATCGGGCCTGACCTTTCGCAGGGTCGCCTGAAAGCTCTCCCAGGCACCGCGGCCGTACTCGGAGCCGGCCACGATACCGTACCATCGCTTGGCCGGCCTGTCCTTCATGACCAGCGCCGCCGCGCGGGCGTCCATGATAGCATTGGGCGCGATCCGAAAGGCGTAGCGGTGACACGCCCATCCGGTCAGCTGATCGGCACGGGCGTGCGTAAAGAGAATGATCTTCCGATGCTGCTTGGCCACCGCGCTCACCGCCGAGGCGACGCTCGACGAATCCACTCCCACGAGGAAGTCCACCCCCTCCTCGAGGATGTACCTCAGGGCCTTGTCCACCGCAACCGTGGGGACGCCCTCGTGTGCCACGAACACCTCCAGCCTCCGCCCCAGGATTCCCCCCCGCTCGTTGATTTCCTTCTCGGCCATCATCGCCCCCTGGGATCCGTGTCTGCCGTATTCCGCCCCTGAACCGGCCATCTGGAACAGGGTCCCGATCTTGATGGAAGGACTCTCCTGGGCCCAACCGAAGCCGGGAAAGAAGACCTCAGCGCAGAGAAGAGCCCACGGGAAGAGCCGGAGGATGCACCGCCTCACGTCTAGCTCCTGATCAATCAAATGGCACGCACCGCACGGAAGACCGCTCCATAAAAGGGCGAAAGCCGCGATCTTGTCAAGCCCTTTCGGCCCTCGACCGAGCCGCCACCGCTTCATCCAGGTGATCGAGGCACATGATGAGCGCGTCTTCCGCCGGCCCGGTATAGTATCGCCGTCTCCGCCCCACGACGGTGAAACCGAAGCGTCGGTACAGGGCCTGGGCCGTCAGGTTCGACGCCCGAACCTCAAGAAAGACGACCTTCGCCCCGACGCGAGCGGCCTCACGTAAGGCCGCAAGGAGAAGCGTCTTGCCCACCCCCTGGCGTCGCACGCGGGGCTCAACGGCGATATTGTCGATGTGAAATTCCCCCACCACGACCGATCCGCAGAGGTAGCCCCACAGCTCATCCTCACTGGACCGCGCCACCAGCGCCACAGCAACGCCGGGGGTCATCTCCCGCTGGAACATCTCCCGGGTCCACGGTTCGGCAAAAGAGGCTGCCTCGACGCGGAGAACCTCGTCGAGATCCTCCGGCTGCATCTGTTCGATCCTGAACGCCCCGCTGGACACCCTCACTCTCTCTCCCGCCGCTTCAGCTCTGCCTCCGAGGGCCGAATGTACCGGGGGACTAACTCCTCGACCTGGTCCCTGTCGCCTCGCAGCAGCCGCCGCCGCCCGAGATCCGCCACGGCGGCCGGCGACGCCCCTCGCAAGGCGGGGGGTGGGATCGCCAGCCCCCCGAGCGCCTCCCGCAAGAAGGCCCCATAGACGTGCCACCCATCACCGAGGAAGAGGGTGGGCTGACTGATCCACTGCACGAGTGCTTCGGGAAGGAGGGCCCTCTCTTCTCTCAGGCAGACGAGCTCGACCCCCCGATACTCGAAGAGGGCGCTGTAGAGCTCTTTCTTCCGGGCATCCAGAATGGGGCAGACGGGATAGCGGCAATACGGCAGGCTCCAGGCCATGGCCTGAAGCGTGGGGACCCCCACGACCGGCTTTCCCGTGGCCAGCGCCAACCCCTTGACCGTGCTGAGTCCGATCCTGAGCCCGGTGAACGAGCCCGGCCCGATGGAGACCGCCAGTCCCTCCACCTCGGGGATACTCATCCGGGCATCGTGAAGGACGCGGTCAATGGCCGGCATGAGGCGCTCGGCGTAGGTTGCTTTCACGTTCAGGACGTACTCGGCGATAACCCCCTCTTCCCCCACCAGGGCCACCCCCCCTTGAGGGCTGGCGCTCTCGATCCCCAGGACAATCACCGCGCGCCCCCGTGTTTCGAGAGGCATGTCAGGGTCGGGAGGAAGAGGGGCGCCAGCGCCTCGCGATCCACCCGGTCGCCTGTGTCCTGCACACCATCTCCTCTGAGACGGGATTGTACCATCCATGGATAGACGCCGCAAGCGACCGTCTTTGCTGGCCTCTCGGGGGCTCATGGTCGGGAAGAGCTTCAAGCGAGATGTCGGGGGGCAGGGCTCGTGTGTCGGCCACCTCATCGGGGGGCGAATCCGGACGATCGAGGCTCGCCGTGCCTATCGAAGTCCACCTCGACGAGGAAGGGCTGTCTTCCCTCAATCTGGCTGAACTGCAGATCGAAATACTGAACGACCGGCCCGACCGCGCCCTGCCTGACGGTGACGACCGGGAAGCGGGCGAACCAGCGAAAGACAGCCACGACGTCTTCCTCTTCGGCTCGCCGGAAAAGGGGGCCATTCCGCGGCAAGGGGTAGACTCGAAACGACCGATCCCCTCGGTCCAGGAGGGAAAAGATGACATGATACGTAGCCTCATCCGTGGCGACCACACCAGACCAGCGGAGAGGACCAAAGGGCATGGGGAAGGCGGCCAGCCGCGTGGCCGGGAGGTTCTCCCGCTCTACTCGGCCGCGAAGCCGAATCAGGGCCGACTGATGCGCCGCCGCAGCCACGAGCATATAGCCGCCCAACAGAACGAGGGCCGTGCGCCCGACGCGGATCGAGTGGAATGGCCAACGATACGCCAGGACAATGCCGACGACGATGACACCGGAGACGAAGATATCGATGATAAAAAGGGTGTCCCAGGCGATTCTCTGTCCGTTGAATGGGAGGAAGATCATCGTCCCATAGCTCGTGAAGAGATCGAGGACGATATGGCTCAGGATACCGAGGTAGCAAAGGCCGGCGAGTCGCCAGTAATGCTTATACGCACTGCATCGATAGAAGAGGGCAGCGAGGAGCAATGCCAACACTGCCCCGCCGACGAAGGAGTGGGTGATGCCTCGATGGACCGAGAGGTAGAAGGCGGTATCCTGAAAGCGCATGAACCCATCAATGTCCGGCGCAGCGGCACTCACGGTGAGGGCACCCGTGGCGACCCTCCCCATCCGCTGACGAAAGCCAGCCTGGGCGATCAAGGTCCCCGCCAGGGCATGCGTCACCGTATCCATCGGTCCTCCCGTCCCTCAGGCATCCCGAACGATCCGCCAGGTCCGGTTCTCCAGGGCCTGCGTTGACGTTACACGATGGACGGCCCGTTACGGATGTGTTTAGCACCGGGACGCTCTTCACGCGTCTCATGAATCAGTGTCGCGAGCGAGGGAATACACTTCAACTATTTTATAAGAATTATGATGGAATGTCGAGAATTTAGAGGGAACGGACGACCTCGCCGCTTTCCCCTTGACCTTCCCGGCGGGTCGCAATAGACTACGCTGGCACATCGAGGTTCACGTGCGTTAAGGTTTTTCCGTTCGCCCGCCAATCGGAGACGTTCCCCTGTCCCTTCCAGAGGACGGGGTGTCGCCTGGGCCCAACGAAAACCTGAAGGAAAGGGAGGACAGCGATGGCCTACGAGTGGAAGCTCACCCCGCGCCCGTACACGGATCAGGAAGCAAAGACGTTGCTCACCAGCGTCATCAGCCCTGAGACCACCGATTGGCATTACAACACGCACCACAAGGGCTATGTAACGGCGCTGAATAATATCGAGAAAGGCCTCGAGTCGGCGGATCGGGCCGCCGCCAATGGCAACTACAGCATCGTCGGAGAGCTCAAGCGCCGCTTCACCTGGAATCATGCCGGGGCCCTCCTCCACGATGTCTACTGGGAAGTGATAGGGGGAGACGGCGACCCCAAGAAAGGCGCCGACGTCCTGAAGGCCATCGAACGGGACTTCGGCTCTCTCGACGCCTGGAAGGCTGACTTCAAGGCGACCGGTATTTCGGCCAAGTTGAGCGGCTGGGCCCTTCTGGTGTACGATGCCCTCTGGTCTCGGCGCCTCTTGAACGTCGAGGTAGACGAGCACCAGTACGGAGCCATCTGGGGTGGCGTCCCGCTGATCGCGTGCGACGTCTTTGAGCACGCCTACTACCACAAGGATGGCCCCGGACGGGCAAAATACATCGATAACTTCCTCGGCAACCTGCACTGGGGCCGCATCAACGACCGCTTCAAGAAATTTGTCCGCTAAACGGATCGAGAAAAACCAGGCCCCTGCGCATCCGCGCAGGGGCCTGCCGTTTGTCCGTATCGCCACCACCTGCAGTTCTATCCCTGTTTCCGGACCCCCACGTAAAAGAAGCTCGTACCGCGCTGCATCAGAAAGAGGTGGATCTGTCGCTTCCACCCTTTCAGCGCCTGGTGCACCTCCTGGATGGTCTTGACCGTTTTCTGATCCACCTCCGTCAAAAGATCGCCCGGGCGGACGCCGGCCCGCGCCGCGGAGCTTCCCTTGGTCACCTCGGTCACAACCAGCCCCTTCTCCACGCTCAACCGGAACTTCTTGGCGGTCTCGGGCGTCAGCTCCTCGAGCGTGAGACCCATGACCTCCTTAGGCGCCGGCTCCGGAGACCGCTCGGGACGCGCCAGCGCCTCTACTTCTGGGTTGAACTCCCCTATCACAACGGTCACGCTCTGGACCTCACCCTGACGGAGGATCCTGATCTTCGCCTTGGTCCCCACCGGAGTGCGAGCCACGCGTTGCTGCAGGGTCCGCACATCCGTAATGTCGGTGCCGTCAAACTCCAGGATCACATCCCCCCGCTGAAGTCCCGCCCTCTCGGCCGCCAGTCCCGAGAGAAGGTTGGTCACCAAGGCTCCCTGCTTCTTGGACATCCCCAGGGCCTGGGTCAACGGTGCGCTGAGTTCCTGGATTCCGATCCCCAGGAAGCCCCACGAGACCTGACCCCGCGCCTGGAGCTGGGGCAGGACCGACTTGGCGAGGTTAATCGGGACGGCAAAGCCGATCCGCTGCCGGGGGATCACAGCGGTGTTGATCCCGATGACCTCCCCCCGCATATTCACCAGGGGGCCTCCACTGTTCCCCGGGCTGATGGAGGCGTCGGTCTGGATATAGTCATCGAAAAAGCCGAGTCGTCCGAACCCATGTCCCTTCCGGCTCACGACCCCGACGGTCACGGTGTGCTCCAGTCCGAAGGGATTGCCGGCCGCAATGACCAGCTCGCCGATCTGCACGTGGTCCGAGTTCCCTAGCGGGAGGACCGGCAGGGAGCCCCCGCCATCCACCTTCAGGAGGGCGAGATCGGTCCGGCGATCCTTGCCGACCACCTTGGCGGGGAGGGTCCGGCCGTCGTACAGTTCCACCTCCACCTCTCGGTCCTCACCGACGACATGGTGGTTGGTCAAGATGTAGCCGTCCGCGCTGATGATGAATCCCGAACCCACCCGAGGACGTTCTGGTTGTTCCTCGGGAAGGGGAGGATGGTCCTGCGGAACCTGATCCTCTGCTCCCCGCTCGATCCCGATCTGTACCACCGCGGGCTGGATCAAGGCCGCCAACTGGGTCAGGGAACGATTGAGCCGCGCAAGATCCGAGCTCGGTTCATCGACCAGGCCCCCCTCACGCCAGAACGGTTTCTGGCCATGAGCCAGATGGGGACCCACGGCAAGGCAGGCGAGCATCGCGGCCGATGCGGCCACCCAGAGACGGTACCTTCTTCTGCGCCTCATCTCCTTCCCCCCAAACCCATACTCACATGTGCCCGGCCACAGGGCATGCGGCATAATAAAGCGCTCAATTACCTAACATGGAATCTCGACTCATGCAACGGAAAAAGGCTCAGCGGCCTCCCCGCATCGCCAGGGCCTTGACCAGCAGGTGAAACCGACGGCCGTATCCGACCAGGACAAGACGCCGCTGCCGTACCCCCTCCCTCACCAAAACGACGTCGAGCCGTTCCTCCGGAAGACGCTGCTCAATCTTCTCGGCCGCCTCGATCACCGTCACTCCCTCCCCCCAAAGATACTCTTCCCATCCGATCTCTTCCAACTCCTTCCCCCGAAGGCGGTAGAGATCGATATGATAGATCGGGTGCCTTCCTGTATATTCATGGACCAGGGTGAACGTTGGGCTCCGGACCCCTTGTCCCCGAGGAACTCCCAACCCCTCTGCGATCCCCCGCGTGAAGAGAGTCTTCCCTGTTCCCATGTCTCCCGTGAGGCTTATCACGTCCCCCGCGTTCAGGCGCCGTCCTACCCAGATCCCCAGTCGCTGCGTCTCGGCCGGAGAGGTGGAGATCACGGTAACCTTCTTCCCATGCCGCTTGGCCGCCGCAACACGCTCCATGCTCTCCTCCCCTCGTCGGACATCACGGGCGAAGGCCTCACGGACGAAGAGGCATCGCCATCGGGAAGTGTGCTATACTCTCTCCCGACCTGGGGGCCGAAGGCGAACCCTGACGGAGGTGCCGATGCAGCGCCGGACAGGCTGCCCCATTGCGGTATTCCTGATGGTCCTTTTTGTCCGCTCGACTCACGCAGGGACGCACGCGCCCGCCCTTCAGGTCGACGCGAAGGCAGCACTGCTCCTCGATGCCGACTCCGGACAGGTCCTCTACGACCAAAACGGGACCGGGCGCATTGCGCCTGCCAGCCTCACCAAGCTCATGACCGTCTATCTCGCCTTCGACGCCCTCCGGGGGGGAACCGTTCGCCTGGACGAGCAGGTCTCCGCCAGTCAGCAGGCTTCAAAGATGGGCGGGTCCCAGGTCTTCTTGCAGACGGGAGACCGGGTCAGCTTTGAAAAGCTCTTGCAGGGGGTAGCCATCGTCTCCGGAAATGACGCCACGATTGCCCTTGCAGAACACATCGCAGGGTTTCCGGCCGCCTTTGTGGCTCGGATGAACGCCAAGGCGTCAGAACTGGGGCTCAGCGATACCCAATTCCAGAATCCCCACGGCCTTCCGGCCGAGAACCAGTATAGCACGGCCCGCGACATGGCGCGCCTGGCGCTTCACCTCATCCAGGATCATCCGGCCGCGCTGCAGCTTCACTCCATGAAGAACTTCGAATACAACGGGATCAGACAACAGAACCGGAACCACCTCCTTGGGAAGGATCCCCGCGTGGACGGCCTCAAGACCGGCTGGTTGGAGGGGGCCGGCTATCACATCGTGCTGACCGGAAAGGAGGGGGAACGGCGACTGATCGCTGTCGTCCTCGGGGCGCGCAATGAACGGAGCCGGCACGAGATCGCGCTCCGCCTCCTCAACTACGGGTTCAAGAACTTTCACAATGTGTACTTCTTCCGTCCAGGGGACCGGGTGAAGAATCTTCCCGTCTGGAAGGGGGCGGAAGATCTCCTCGCCATCTCGGTGAAGCGGCCCGGCACCGTCACCGTCAGGAACGGGGCCCCCGAGCCAACCCTTACCTACCAGCTTCCCGAGAAGCTCATCGCGCCTATCTCCGAGGGGCAGAAGGTTGGAGAAGCCGTGATCACCGCCGAAGGCCAGGAGATTGCGCGCGCCGACCTGGTCGCCATGAACGCCGTCCCCCGAGGGGGGTGGATGAAGTGGATCCTCCACACCCTCCGCCTCCCCTTCAACTGATCGCCCCCTGGCATGACAGTCTTGTCCCTCATCAAGAAGGTTCGGTCTGAACTCTCGTCCTTTTGCGAGGGATCGAAAGACGTTGAGGAGACCTTGAGAGGAATGAACTATTGGGAAGCAGACCTGATGCAGGGCCAAGACCGTTGCGCTCGAGGCGGGTTCACACTACGTCGACGCGCCGGCTTCCCAGCATGCGTGACGAGGCACAGTCCCGTCCTTGAAGGCGCGGATCGCCTCGGGAAGCTTTTCCAGCAGATCGCTGGCGATCATGGCCTCGGGACCGAGCTCACGGCAGGCAAGGTCCCCGGCCAGCCCGTGAAGGTAGACCCCCACCACGGCGCCTATGGCCGGCGCCAACCCCTGGCTGATCAGGCCGGCGATCACGCCGGTTAGCACATCGCCGACCCCCGCCGTCGCCATCCCGGGGTTGCCGCTCGGATTGATGTGGACCGCGCCCCCAGGCTCAGCGATCAGGGTCCGGGCCCCCTTCAAGACGAGGGTCACATTGTAGGTCGAGGTGACCTTCTGAGCGATCGGGATCTGTTTCTCTATGACCTCCTCCTTGGGAACCGAGAGCAGGCGGCCCAATTCACCGGGGTGGGGTGTCAGGATCACGGGGACCGAGGCCTTCGAGAGCACCTCCGGCTGACGGGCCAGGGCGGTGATGCCATCCGCATCGATGACCAGCGGGATCTTCGCAGCCTGGATCAGGGCAGCCACGAGACGGACGGTCTCGGGATGCGTGGAGAGACCTGGCCCCAGCGCGAGGACCCGCTTCCCCTCCATGAGACCGAGCAGCGCGTCCCTGGCCTGGAAGGCGACGGTCCGCTCCTCGGTTTCGGGAAGCCCAACGGTCATCACTTCGGTCAGCTTGACCTCCATGAGGTCGTTGAGCCCTTCCGGGACAGCCAACGTGACCAGCCCCGCACCCGCCCGTAAGGCGGCAAGGCTGCACAGCGCTGCCGCACCGGTCTTGCCGGGCGATCCGGCGAGGACCAGGACATGACCGTAGGTCCCCTTGTGAGCATCCGGGTCCCGCGGTGGGAGTGTTGTTTTTATCTCTTCCGGCTCGGTGAGTTCCACCGTCAGCTTGGAGTCCGTGAGGAGCACCCGAGGGATGCCAATATCCACCACCCGGACCTCCCCCGCGCATCGAGCCGCCGGAAAGAGGAGCAAACTCCGCTTCGGAAGGGCAAGGGTCAGGGTAAGCTGCGCTCGAATGCATGGCTCCTGGATGAGACCATCGTCCGAGCCGAGGCCGGAGGGGAGATCTAAAGCCACGAGGGGTCGCCCGAGGCCATTGAGGAGCTGGATCGCCTCGGCGGCGATCCCCTGGGCCGGCCCGGTGAGGCCAGTCCCGAGGATCGCATCGACAATCAGATCGGCAGCGACAAGGGACTCTCGATGCTTGTGGAGGTCCCGGCCACTGGTCACCTCGGCGAGCGGAATCCCCGACCGCTGGGCGATCCCCAGATTGACCGCCGCATCCCCCTTGACCTCCTCCTTCTTCGCCAGCAGGAGGACCTGGACGCTGGCCCCGCCGTTCACCAGGTGCCGGGCCACCACCAACCCATCGCCCCCGTTATTCCCCTTCCCGCACACCACCACTACCCGGGACCGGTACAGTCGTGGGAAGTGCTGCTCCATCGCGCGGACGGCTCCGGCCCCGGCATTCTCCATCAGGATGAGGGAGGAGATGCCGTACTCCGCCTCAGCCCGGCGATCCAGTTCCTGTATCTCTTTGGCGGTAACGACCTTCATCTGTATAGCCGTCAGCTGTCAGCAGCCAGCCCTCAGCTAAGAGCCTTTGATGCTGATAGCGGACTGCGGACTGCTCCCCATCAGTCGGTGGCGACAACAAAGGCGACCGCGTAGTCCCCATCGTGGCTCAGGCTCAGGTGCAGGTAACGGATTCCCCTCTCTTCCGCCACGAGACGCGCCCGGCCCGATAATTTCACCTCCGGCGGCCTCCCTCGAGGTCCAACGATCTCAACCTCTCGCCAGGCGACGCCCGCCCCCCACCCGGTCCCCAGCGCCTTCAGGACCGCCTCCTTGGCGGCGAACCGAGAGGCAAAGTGGAGCTCCGGGAGAGGACGCTCGTCCCCCTCAGCCCTCTCCTCGGCCGTGTAGAGGCGCCGACAGAGCCGATCCCGGTACCGTGCCAGCACCGCCCGCATTCGCGGAATCGACACGAGGTCAGTACCCACTCCCACGATCATCGTCCGGCGAACACCCTCCCCTATCACAGTTGGCTCAGTTTTCGTCACTGAGTCCTCGCACTCAGGACTGAGGACTGAGTCTAGCGAGCTCCACGAATGAGATCCCGCATCTCACGGACGGCTCGATCCATACCCACCAGGGATGCCCGCCCGACGATGCTGTGTCCGATGTTCAGCTCTTCCACTTCCGGAATCGCCGCGACGGGTATCACATTTTGATAGGTCAAACCGTGTCCGGCGCCCACTCGCAGGCCCAGGTCTCGCGCGAGCCGGGCAGCTTCCATGATCTTGAGGAGCGCCTTCTGACGCTCAGCCTCTGTCTGCGCCTCCGCATATCGCCCCGTGTGAATCTCCACGAACGGGGCCCCGGTACGCTTCGAGGTCTTCACCTGCTCAGGCGAAGGATCGATGAAAAGGCTGACCCTGATCCCCCCTTCGATCAGCACGCGGACCACCCGAGCCAGCCGCTCTTCCTGCCCGGCAACATCCAGGCCCCCCTCGGTCGTCAGCTCCTGCCGTCGCTCGGGCACGAGGGTAGCCACATCAGGGAGGACCTCGAGGGCGATCTTGACCATCTCGTCCGTTGCGGCCATTTCCAGATTCAACTGGGTCTTCACCACCTCTTTCAGCAGCCGCAGGTCCCGATCCTGGATGTGGCGCCGGTCCTCCCGAAGGTGGACGATGATACCCGAAGCCCCCGCCACTTCGGCGAGGATGGCCGCGGCCACCGGGTCAGGCTCTGACCCCCTCCGCGCCTGCCGGAGCGTCGCGATGTGATCCACATTGACCGATAAGCGAGGTCGCATCACCTTCGCCATCCGATCACCGATGCCGAGTCCTATCCCAATTCTTTCTCGATGACCTGCGCGATCGATCTCGCCAGAAGTCCCACCTGCTCGGCGTCCCGTCCCTCCACCATCACCCTGGCGACTGGCTCGGTCCCCGAATAGCGCACCAAGACCCGCCCGCCTCCGTCAAGCTGCGCCTCGGCCTTCGCGATCGCCCCCTGCACGGCAGGGACCGATCCCAGGTCCTGCCTCTCGGTCACCCGAACGTTGATCAAGACCTGGGGATACACGGTCATATACCGCCGAAGCTTCGAGAGAGGCTCCTGCGCCGTCACCATTCGAGAGAGGACCTGCAGCGCCGTCACCACTCCGTCTCCGGTCGTATTGTGATCGAGGAAGACGATGTGTCCGGACTGCTCTCCGCCCAAACTGTACCCGTGCCGGAGCATCTCTTCCAAGACGTAGCGATCTCCCACCGGGGCCCGCACGACGGCGATGCCTGCCTCCTTCAAACAGACTTCGAGTCCGACATTGCTCATCACCGTCGCTACGAGGGTATCCGACCGGAGGAGGCCCTGCCTCTTCAGATCAAGGGCGCAGATGGCCAGGATATGATCCCCGTCAAGCACCGACCCGGTCTCGTCCACCAGGATCACCCGATCTCCGTCCCCGTCGTGTGAGATGCCCACGTCGGCCTTGTGCTTCAGGACCGCCTCTCTCACCACCCCTGGATAGAGGGAGCCGCAGCCGTCGTTAATATTGACCCCGTTCGGCTGGATGTTCAAAGGGATGACCATGGCCCCGAGTTCCCTGAGGATCGTGGGGGCCACCTTGTACGTGGCTCCGTGGGCGCAATCCACCACGACCTTGAGCCCTTGAAAGGCAAGCCCCTTGGGGACGGTCCCCTTGGCAAACTCGATGTATCGGCCGGCCGCATCATTGACTCGATAGGCCTTGCCGATCTCGGCGGCAAGCGGGCGAAGTCGCTCGATCTCCCGGCTCTCAATGAGCTCCTCGATGCGCGCCTCCATCTCATCTGGCAGCTTGAGCCCCTCCCCGGAGAAGAACTTGATCCCGTTGTCCTCAAAGGGATTGTGGGACGCGGAGATGACAATGCCTGCATCGGCCCGCAGCGTCCGCGTGATAAAAGCGATTCCGGGAGTCGGGAGGGGACCGACCAGCAGGACATCCACCCCCATCGAACAGATCCCGGACGTCAGGGCGCACTCCAGCATATAGCCGTGGAGCCGCGTATCCTTCCCGATGACGATCTTGTGCCTGCCCGCCCGCGTCTTGAACAGATAGGCGGCCGCCCGACCGAGCTTCACCACTGTCTCCGGCGTCATCGGCTCTTCGTTAGCGACGCCGCGCACCCCGTCGGTCCCAAAGAACTTCCCCACGAACCGCGCTCCTTTGTATCTACCGCCCTGCGATGTCGATCGAACCACCCTTCGACAAGCTCAGACCAAGACCCCTCGACAAGACTGCGGCGAACCCTTCGACGTGCTCAGGGCGGTGAGCGGTTCGGCCGAGCTCACCGTGGAGGCCTCAGTCGAGCCGCTCAGGGCCCAGATGCCCCCCGAATGGCCTGGGTCATTCGGGCGACCCGGACCGTGGCCCGGACATCGTGCACCCGGACGATATGGGCACCCTGCCAGATGGCCACGGCGACTGCGGCCGCCGTTCCCTCCGTCCGCTCCTCGATCGGCAGATCCAGGATCCTCCCGATGAAGGACTTCCGGGACGGCCCGACCAGGATGGGCTTTTTCAGCCCGTGAAGCTCCGGTAGGCATTTCAGCAGAAGTAGATTGTGGTCGACGCTCTTCCCAAACCCTATCCCGGGATCCACCACGATGGCCTCAGGATGCACGCCGGCCGCCTCGGCCAAGAGGATCCGCTCCCTGAGATGCTCCCGAACGTCCACCAGCAGGTCAGCGTACCGGGGATCCTGCTGCATCGTCCGGGGCGTCCCTCGCATGTGTCCCAGGATGAGACCGGCCCCCGCTTCTGCTACCACCGACGCCACGCGAGGATCGAAGCCGAGGCCGCTGATGTCATTGATCACATCTACCCCCTCCGCCAACACCGCGGCCGCCACGTCGGCCTTGGTGGTGTCCACGGAGATGGGCACGGGAAGCTTATCGACCAGGTGCCTGAGGGTTGGAAGGATCCGGCGAAGCTCTTCTTCGGTCGAGACCGGTAGGGATCCCGGTCGAGTCGACTCTCCGCCCACATCGATCAGATCGGCCCCCTCCTCGACCATCTGATGGGCGTGCTCGGCCGCCCGGCCCGGATCGAGATACCGCCCCCCATCGGAAAAAGAATCGGGGGTCACATTAAGGACCCCCATGATCCGCGTGCGGGCCGCCACGTCGAGGGAGAAGCGCCGGCACCGGAGTGGGGGCAGCCGATCGCCGGGAGGCGCCCAGGTCTCAGGCGGGTGCCCCTGTGATGATGACATCAATCTCCGGTCCCTCCAACACCTCCCGCTCTAACAGGGCAGCAGCCAGGGCGTGGAGTGCTCCGATCCGGGATTTGGCCAGCTCCTTGGCCCGCTCATAGGCCTCGATGACAAAGCGGCGGACTTCCTGATCGATCTCCTGGGCCGTCTGTTCGCTATAGTCCTGATGCTGGGCGATCTCCTTCCCCAGGAAGATCATCTCCTCTCGTTTCCCAAAGGTCAGGGGACCCAGCTTCTCGCTCATCCCCCACTCACACACCATCTTGCGGGCGAGATCCGTGGCGCGCTCCAGGTCGTTCCCCGCCCCGGTGCTCATGTGCCCCAGCACCAGCTCCTCCGCCACCCGGCCCCCCATAAGGATGGTGATATTGTCCAACAGATACTCCCGATGGTAGTTGTGCTTCTCGTCCATCGGGAGCTGTTGGGTAATGCCGAGGGCCCGGCCTCGCGGGATGATCGTCACCTTGTGGATCGGATCGGCCCCTGGGATGAGCTTGGCCACCAGAGCATGCCCCGCCTCATGATAGGCCGTGGCCCGCCGCTCTTCCTCACTCAAGATCAGGCTCTTGCGCTCCACCCCCATGAGGACCTTGTCCTTGGCGCTCTCAAAGTCCTTCCTCTCGACAAATTTCTTGTCCTCCCGCGCGGCCAGGAGGGCCGCCTCGTTCACGAGATTCGCCAGATCCGCCCCGGAGAACCCCGGCGTCCCGCGGGCCAAGATCGCCAGGTCTACATCGGGTGCGAGGGGGATCTTCTTGACGTGGACCTTCAGGATCTCCTCCCGGCCGCGAATATCGGGCCGCGCCACTATCACCTGTCGATCGAACCGCCCCGGCCGAAGCAGCGCCGGGTCCAACACATCGGGCCGATTGGTCGCGGCGATGAGAATCACGCCTTCGTTCGACTCGAAGCCATCCATCTCGACCAGGAGCTGGTTCAGCGTCTGCTCCCGTTCGTCATGGCCGCCCCCAAGCCCCGCCCCCCGATGCCGACCGACCGCGTCAATCTCATCCATGAAGATGATGCAGGGGGCATGCTTCTTCCCCTGCTCAAACAGGTCGCGGACCCGAGAGGCCCCGACGCCCACAAACATCTCCACGAAGTCAGAACCAGAGATCGAAAAGAACGGGACATTGGCCTCACCCGCAATGGCGCGGGCCAGCAAGGTCTTCCCCGTCCCCGGCGGCCCCATCAGCAGAACCCCCTTGGGGATCCGACCACCGAGCTTCTGGAACTTCTGGGGGTCCTTGAGAAACTCGATGATCTCTTCCAGCTCCTCCTTGGCCTCGTCCACGCCCGCCACATCCGCAAAGGTCACCCGGTTCTGTTTCTCCGTGAGGAGCCGGGCCCTCGCCTTTCCAAAGGAGAGGGCCTTGGCGCCTCCGCCCTGCATCTGGCGCATGAAGAAGACCCAGACGCCGATGAAGAGGAGCATCGGCAGCCAGTTGAGGACCAAGCTCCACCAGGGGGTCTGTTCCACGGGCTTAGCAGAGATGACCACCCCCTGTTTCCGGAGGCTCGGGATCAGCTCGGGGTCCTCGGCGGCGTAGGTCTGGAAGGGGGTGCCATCCTTGAGCTTTCCGGTGATGGCCGCCCCCTTGAGCTCTACTTCCGCGACCTCCCCCTGCTCAACTCGCGCCAGAAACTCGCTGAAATTGAGCTCCTTCCTTCCCGTCTGACTCTGGCTGAAGATACCGAAGAGGAGAATCATGCTCAGGATGATCACCAGCCAGAGGGCCATATTTTTCATCAACGGACTCAACTGCCAACCCTCCTTCGGATCCGGGACTGGACGCCACCAGGGCACCTGTCACCTGGGAGTATAGAAAATAGCATATCACTCACGAGATGCCAAGTCCCATGGGCGAGGCGAAGCCTCCCCGGAGCCTCCCTCGCGATGCAATGTCAGGACCAACACCTGCTCGGTCGCTCCCCCCACTCGTCCCCGTTCATCGATCCGCAACCCGGACACCCACAGAATCCCCTGCTGATCCGTGACCACGGGGACCTGTTCCCGACTCTCCCGAGGGACCTTGGCATCGACGAAGAGATCTTGAAGCTTCTTGCTCCCCTTGAGCCCCAGGGGGCGAAAGCGATCGCCCGACCTCCAACTGCGCACCTCGAGCGGAGGAACGACCTGCTTCCAATCCACATATGCCCGCTCTGGGCCGGCACCCCGGAGATCGGTCATCGGCACGGTCTGGATCGCGGCCTCCACCCTGACCCCCCATGCGGGGATGAGCACCTCGCCGGGCACCGGCAACTCTTCACGGACCACGGAAGAGCGCGACTCCGGGCGGCGCCTCCCCACATACAGGAACCCTTGAGACCTCCATGCCCTCATATTCTGGGGAAGCGATGCCGCTCCAGGACCGCCGGGCGCCGTCAGTCTGTCGACCGCCTCGAGATGGGAGGCGGTGAGATATGCGCCCGGGGTCACACTCCGAATCGCCCGCTCAAGAATGCGGCGTCGAATCGCGGGCGCCAAGGCCTGCAGAGAGCTCAGCCTCAGGTAGATCGTTTCCCCCTCGATACTCACGAGGCCCTTCGAGGATTCCCGGGCAATCTCGTCAAGATAGGCTTCGTCCTGGGCGATCAGGGCCGCCATGCGCGCGAGACCTCTCGCCACCGAGGGATTATACTCCCGCTCAAGCAACGGGACGAGTCGCCACCGGACCCGATTTCGGCGGTAGCGGAGGTCTCGATTTGAGGGATCCTCCATGAAGGAGAGCTGATGCGCCTTGACATAGGCCTCGATCTCCTCTCGCCCCACGTCGAGCAGCGGCCGAATCAGGCGCTCATCGCTCCGCGGCAGCATCCCTCTCAGTCCTCGAAGGCCCGAGCCCCTGAGGAGGTGAAGGAGAACCGTCTCTGCCTGGTCGTCCCGGTGGTGCCCCAAGGCAATCTTGGTCGCCCCCACCCGGGATGCCACCTCCTCAAGAAAGCGGTAGCGTGCCTGCCGGGCCTCTGCCTGAAGCGACCGGTCGCGACGCCCCTCTCGCGCCCAGGTCCCCGTCGTCACCGGCAGGCCCCACGAGGCGGCAACCCCCTCGACAAAGAGGGCATCCTGTCGGGAGGTCTCCCGAAGGCGATGATCGAAATGTGCCACGGAAAGCTCGAGGGACCATGGCCCGCGAAGTCGGAGCAGGCAGTGAAGCAAGACGATGGAGTCGGCGCCGCCCGAGACCGCCACCACCACCCCTTCTCCCGGCTGCAGAAGCCGGTGCGTCGTGATCGCTCGTTGAACCGCGGAGAAAACCTCCTCTCGCACAGGCTTCCCTCCTTACGGCTGATGATAAGGGGCTCGCCGGATCACTGTCAACGTTGATCCCCGTGGGCGGCAGGACATTCCTGTTGAAAACTTGCGACCTCCTTGATACCTTACGGGCGCAGGATCGAGTGGGGAAGACGATGGGACCCGCCTCTCTGGAAATAGCTAAACCGACCGTCCTCGTCGTGGACGACGAGCGCGTCATACGGGAATTCTGCGCCGATATCCTTGGCCAGGCAGGCTTCCAGGTCCGAACGGCGACCGACGCTCACGAGGCCCTCGGGGCAGCCCAGGCCGATCCCCCCGCCGTGATCCTCCTGGATGTGATGCTGCCCGGGATGGGCGGGGTCGAGGCTTTGACCCACTTCGCCCGGGTTGCCCCCTTGACTCCGGTGATCATGATCACCGCCTATGCGTCACTCCAGAGCGCCATCGGGTCCGTGAAGCACGGCGCGTACGATTATATGCCAAAACCGCTCGAACCGGAGGCGCTCGCCGCCGCGGTCAGGCGGGCCGAGGCGCACCACCGTGTCCTGGTACAGAATGACCGGCTCGTCCATGCCCTGCACGAAAAGGTGGCGGAGCTGAGCCGTCTCCACCAGCTCACGCACGAATTGGCGGCGGACCTACGAGAGCGGATCGAGGCGCGCACCGCCGAACTCCACCGGAGCGAGCACCTCACCGAGAGCATCATCAGTCACCTGGCCAGCGGACTGATGGTGACCGATTCGGGCGGACTCATGACCCTGATCAACCCCCAGGGAGCCCTCGCCCTGCGCTGCGACGCCGCCGATCTCATCGATCGTAAACTGACCGACCTCTTCCCCAACGGGGGCGAGTTGCTGGAAGTCCGCGGCGAGTCCAGTCACCGGGAGCTCGAGCTGGCCCTCCGAGACGGCACCACCATTCCCCTCGGCTTCACCAACTCGTACCTCACGGATGTCCGGGGAAACCGAGAGGGGGTCATCGTCATCTTCCGGGATCTGAGTGAGATCAAACAGCTCCAGGCCGAGCTTCGCCGCAAAGACCGTCTCGCCGCCATCGGTCAGGTGGTGGCGGGCGTCGCCCATGAGATCCGGAACCCCCTCTTTGGGATCACGTCCGTGGCCCAGATCCTGAAACGAGAGGTGGCTCTTCCTTCAGCCCATCAAGAGCTGGTGGACGCGATGCTCTTTGAGACTCAGCGCCTGAATGTCCTGGTGAGCGACCTTCTCCTCTTCGGGCGGGAGTCGCGTCTCGAGCTGAGACCGACCGATCTCCACCAGCTCCTGGACGCGTGTTGCCACCTGTACGCCGGAGAAATCCGCGAGCGCTCCATCCTTCTGCACAGGGCCTATGATCCCCACCTGCCGTGGCTCCTCGCGGATCCGGACAAGCTCAAGCAGGTCGTCTTGAATCTCTTGAAGAACGCTCTGGAAGCGACTCCCCCCGAGGGGACCGTGACCATGCGCACCGAGGGCCATCTAGCGGAGAGACAGGGCGAGGCCGACCAGGTAAAGCTGACTATCAGCGACACCGGGTGCGGGATCCCCCCTGGGCATCAAGACCGGATCTTCGACCTCTTTTTTACGACGAAACCCCGGGGAACAGGACTGGGGCTCCCGATCTGCCGACGCATCGTCGAAGACCACGGAGGGAGGATTTCCGTCGAAAGTCGCCCGGGAGAGGGAACGGCCTTCACCGTCGAACTCCCCCTCCATCCCGGCGACCGCTCACCGATAACCGAAAGGACTTCATAGTCACCGGGTCATGGCCCCCCACGTCGTCGGTCAACGGTCAATGGTCATCGGAGGAGCAAGATGCAGCCGACACTGGTCATCATCGATGACGAGTCCCTGATCCGAAAGGTCCTCCGGCACCATTTTGAGCGTAAGGGGTATCGGGTCCTCGAGGCCTCTACCGCCTCAGAGGGGATTCATCTGGTCCGAGAGGAGGCCCCCCATGTAATCCTCTTGGACCTCAAGCTGCCGGACATGGATGGCCTGACCGCCCTGGACCGGATCAAGGAAAACCAGCCCGATAGCGCCGTCATTGTGCTCACCGCCCACGGGACCTACGAAAAGGCCGTGGAGGCTGTGAAGCGTGGCGCCGAAGATTTCCTGATCAAGGAGCCCGCGGAGGGAAACCTGGCAGCCATGGAGCTCCGGGTGTCGCAGGCGGTGGAGGGGCTCCGGAAAAACCGGATCCGTTCCTACTACCGACAGCATTTCCGGCGACGGGCGACGGACCGCGACGCAGCCATTCCCGGCGAGCATCCCTCCATCGTCGAGCTCAACAAGCTCGTGGATCTCGTGGCCCAGAACCCCTCCACGACGGTGCTCATCATGGGAGAGAGCGGGACGGGCAAGGAGCTGATGGCCAAGGCGATCCACCAGAAATCGGGCCGACGAGACAAGTCCTTTATAGAGATCAATTGCGCGGGCCTTTCGGAGAATCTTCTGGACTCGGAGCTCTTCGGCCACGAACGGGGGGCATTCACCGATGCCAAATCGATGAAACGGGGCCTCCTGGAAGTGGCTGACGGCGGCACAGTCCTCCTGGACGAAATCGGCGACATGCCCCCGGCAGTCCAGCCCAAGCTCCTGCGGGTTCTGGAGGCTCGGACCTTCCGGCGGGTCGGGGGTCTCACGGATATTTCGGTCGATGTGCGCATCATCACCGCGACCAATAAGCAACTGAAGAAACTGGTGGAGGCCGGCACCTTTCGAGAGGACCTCTACTACCGATTGAAGGTGATGCCGGTGGAGATCCCCCCCTTGCGCGAGCGGGGCCGGGATGTGCATTTCCTCAGCCAACTGTTTGTCCAGGAGTTCAACGCCCTGCTCAAGAAGCGCATTCGGGGATTCTCCCAGCAGGCCCAGGAGATCCTCCTGGCCTATCCGTGGCCAGGCAACGTCCGCGAACTCAAGAACGTGACCGAGCGCGCGATGATCCTCTGCCCCGGGGACGTGATCCTGCCTGAGCATCTGCCGGCGGATCTTCAGGGACTCGCCGGCAAGGCCGTCCGCGCCAGCACCGAAGTGACGGTGGACCAACCCCCGCGCCGCAGAGACCCGGATCGGTTCTCCTCCCTGGCTGAACTCGAGAAGACCCACATCCGCGAGGCGCTGGAGGCTACGGGGGGAAACCGCACCCAGACGGCAAAGCTCTTGGGGATCTCCCGATCAACCCTTCTCGACAAGATCAAGCGGTACCGCCTGGAGCGATAGGTCGCCGGCCACCCTCCTGAACCGTCTCGACTGCCTGTTTTCAGACAGACCCCCCCTTCCTTTTACCTATCTATCGCGCAACCACCCGCCAGATAAGGGTCGATGTGGCAGCCGTACCCCCCCACTTGGTATGCCCCTTGCAGTTTCGTCTGAAGTGACGCCGCTTTTCGACGATAGGGGCTTTGATGCGCGCAACCATTGACGTGCTCATCATGGAAGACGACCCCGCGATCCGCCTGGCCCTCGCCCACGCCTTGAAAAACCAGGGGGCGGAGGTCCGGACGTGTTGCAGCCTCGAGTCCGCCCTTGAAGCGATACGGGGCCACTCGTTTGACGTCATCCTGGCTGATCTGCGTATGCGTGGGCAGGAGTGCGCGGACGGCCTCGAACTCCTCAAGGTGGTGCGCAAGGTCTCCCCCGACACCCGCGTCATCATCATGACCGCGTACGGCAGCGACAAGGTTGAAGCAGAGGTGAAAGAGCACGGGGGAACATACTGGGCCAAGTCTCGGCAACTCGACGAGCTGCTCGGTTCGGTCATGGCCACTTCGCCACGATCCCCGTAGACGCAGACTGAAAGCTCATCCGCAGATTCATCGCCTTTTCTGTCGCGCGGACTCGCCGGTAATTGCGCGCCAGATATGCGCCGCGAAAAATTTCTCTTCCCACCCTAAAAAGGACTTGACTCGAATACGAAGGTCGGTTACAACGGGCTGCGTCACCCGTTGCTTCGCCCTCGTGTCCAATGAATTTTAGAGCCACTCACCTGCAACCACAATCATGCACTTCTGGGGATAACTCGCAGACGCCTCGCCTCCGGTGAAGTTAGAATGTCACGGACCTGTGGATAATATGTGGATAGCTCCCCTTACCCTAGCGGAAGGGGGCTCCGGCAGCAGCTTTCCACGCAAGTCGGGCAGGATTGCAGGAGGCTGAAGGAATGAGTGGACAATCCCTCATGTCCCAGGAAGTATGGCAGGCAGCTATCTCCAATATCCAACGACAACTCATTCCCCATAGTTTTGCAACCTGGTTCCGACCCCTAACCCTCGGAACCATACACAACAATCGTCTCCAGATCCTGTTGCCCAATCGGTTCTTCAAGGAGTGGTTTGAAGAGCACTACCTCGAATTCCTCCGGTCCGCCCTCGAGGATCTCCTCTTCACCCGGGTGGAGATAGAGCTCGTGGTTCCCGAGCAGGATGCCTCCCCACCCCCCCCTCCCAAGGAAACCCCGCCGAAGCGGACCGTCCGCCGCTCCGGCCCCACCACCTCGCTGAATGCGAAATACACCTTCGATAGTTTTGTCGTGGGGGCGGGGAACCAGCTCGCCCATGCCGCCTCGCTGGCGATCGCTGAGCAGATCTCCAAGGTGTACAATCCCCTCTTCGTCTATGGCGGCGTCGGCCTCGGCAAGACCCATCTCCTCCACGCCATCGGCCATCTCGTCCTGGAGCGGGACAACCTGGTTCGAGTCTCCTACGTCTCCTCGGAGAAGTTCACCAACGACCTCATCAATGCGATCCGCTTCGACGCCACCAGCGAATTCCGGAATCGGTACCGGAGTGTAGATGTCCTTCTTATCGACGATATCCAGTTCATTGCGGGAAAAGAGCGGACCCAGGAGGAGTTTTTCCATACCTTTAACGACCTGTACAATGCCTCCAAACAGATCGTTCTGACGAGCGACAGCATCCCGAAGGAGATCCCTGGCCTTGAGGAACGGCTCCGCTCCCGCTTCGAGTGGGGCCTCATCGCGGATATCCAGGCCCCCGACATGGAAACGAAGGCGGCCATCCTGCGCAAGAAGGCCCAGGCAGAGGGTGTGCAGATCCCGGACGAGGTATCTCTCTTTATCGCCTCGAATGTGAAATCCAACGTTCGGGAGCTGGAGGGCTACCTAGTGCGGATCGTCGCCTATGCCTCCCTGACGAATCAGGCCATCACGCTCGATCTCGCCCGGGAGATCCTGAAGGAGTTCATGAACGGGGACAGGGCGATCACCATCCCCCGGATCCTGGAGGTGGTGTCAGATTTTTTCCGCCTGAAGGAAAAGGAGCTCCTGTCAAGAAGCCGGCACAAGTCCATCGTCCTGCCCCGCCAGGTGGCGATGTATCTGTGTCGAACACAAACGAACGCATCCCTCCCGGACATCGGGGCAGAGCTTGGCGGAAAGGATCACTCGACGGTGATCCACGCCTGTGCCAAGATCCGGGAATTGATTGCCAAAGACGAAAAATTCCGAAAACAGTTGCATGATCTGACCAATCGTCTCACGGGATGATGGGCGGCCTGGATAGCGGGTCGGATGCCCGGGGACGGAGACCCACCGAACGGCGCCGCTCGCCCCGTGTCAAGACCACGCGCACGGGGGCACACCCTTCCCTGCGCGCACGGATCTCGGCCTCCTCTGAAGACACGCCCCCTCAGATCGGTCCAGCCGAACGACCCCTTATCCAGGCTCCGCAGCAACTGCATTCGCCGAACTCTCCCCGCTAGAGTCACCGGAGGAATCCGCTCAGGGGATCGGGACTTTTCTACAGGTCCACCTCAAGGCCGAGCCCCGGGCCATCGACGGGGATGACGAATCCGTCTTCAATCACGATCCCGCCTCTGGCTACGTCCCGGTCCAGGTCCAGATGTCCGTCCAGATCGGCGTAGTGAACATTCCGAAAGGCGACGGCGAAATGGGCAGCGGCAGCAATGGAGATCACCGATTCATCCATGCATCCCGCCATCGTCTCGATCTCTCCGGCCTCGGCGATGATATTCATTCTCATGGCGTTCGTGAGTCCTCCCGCCTTCATCAGCTTGATATTGATGTGGTCGGCGTAATAGTGAGCCGCCACGCGGAAGGTGTCTGTGGAGCTCAGGACGGTCTCGTCGGCCATGATCGGGATCCGGCTTCGGGCTGTGACCTCCTGCAGGCTGGAGAGCTGTTCCGCCCGCGTCGGTTGCTCGAGAAACTCGATCCCCACCCCCTCCAGGGCCTGGATCAAACTCAGAGCCTCCTCGACACCGTAGCCCTGATTGGCGTCCAGGCGGAGAAGCATCTCCTTCCCGACCGCCTCACGGACCCTGCGCACCCGCGCCACATCCTCCTCCCAATCCCGGCCCCCTTTGAGCTTCAGGGCTTTGAATCCCCTCCCCGCCAGTGCCACCGCCCGTCTCACCGTCTCCTCCGGTGGGGCGATCCCTATCGTGACGGAGGTGAGGATCTTCCGGCGGTAACAGCCCAGGAGTTGGTAGAGGGGGAGCCCCGCGCGCTTACCCAAGAGATCATACAGGGCGATGTTGAGGCCAGCCTTCGCCGCGTAGTTGCCGGGGACGGCCTCGCTGAGCTTGGCATGCAGATAGTGGATCCGGGTCGCATCCTCACCTAACAACGCCGGGCCCAACTGCTGGTCAATGGCCTGTACGACGGAAGTGGAGGTCTCCCCCATGACATAGGGGTCGGGAGCGGCATTCCCCCACCCCACGAGACCGGCCTTGGTCTCGATCCGACAGACAACATTGTGAACCTCCGAGGTCGTCTCGTAGGCGGTTGCATAGCTCTCGGTCAACCGAAAGCTCACCGGGAAGATTTCGACGTTTCGGATGATCATGGCGCCTGTTCCTCGCGCTTCCCCCGATCCTCTCTGCCGCGCTCCAATGTTTCCTGGAGATCACACGGAATCCATCTGCGCCCCCGCCTCCGCACAATCCCTTCCGCATACTTGAGCATGATCCGCAGGACCGACCCACGGATGGGCGGGGGAATGGTATCGAGGGGGGAGTGTTCGCGATCGAAGCGGAGGTACTCGATCTCTGCACGGGACCGTGGAGGCCGATTCCCCGGGAGCATCTCCGGGTTGCGCCGCCACAGGAGATGGCAGAGATGTCTCACCGCCGCGCCTTCCTGGCGCAGACGGGTCCTCTTGAGGCGGTGCGCGAGGAGGAGAATGTCCTCGTTGCGATAGCCGATGACCGTCGGGTCCAAGTCATTGGCGATCATGAGGGCCATGACCCGCTGGCATTTCTCGCACCGTCCGCAGGGCAATACCCGGTTGCCATCCAGATGGGCGGCGTGACACGAGGTCTGGAGGCGAAACAGGTCGGGGTATCGCCGGCCCAGGATTCGCTCGATGAGAAGCTCGCTCAAGGGGCGGACGATCGAACATTGACGGATCGGGAACCCCTTCCGGCGGAAATATCGGGTCATGAAATCATCGAAGTCGCGGCTCTGATCATACACCATGTCGTAGTGGGTGACCCCGTGGCTGCGGGAACGTTGGGTGGTATCGAACTCGTTGCCGATCACCAGATGGCCGATCCGTTCCCGGTAGAGGATGGGAAGAAATGCGGCCGCCATCACCTCGACCGTAAAGAGGCGAATGGGATAGATGTCTGCCCGGATACGATGGAAGTCGCGTCGGATGATCTTCAAGTGGCGGAGGACAAAGTTGTACAGACGATCCACGTTGCTCCACACCCGCCAGGTCCTAGGCACGTTGGCCCTGAAGTAGCGGTAGGCATTGAGGGCCGTATACCAGTGGCGGCCCGATTCGTTAAAGAAGCAGCAATGCGGCTTAAGACCGATCTCGTCCAGGATCCCGTAGCTGAGCAGACTCTCCTTGCCCCCGGAGGATGAGACGGCGTATCCGGTGGGGTCCAGGGCAACCTTCCAGGAAAGCCGTTCTACGCCGTCGACCTGCAGGACTGCGCGGCAAAACCGATCCGGCTTCACGAAGGCGGTTGGCCGGTACTCCGGGAGGAGAAACGGGTTCTCGCCGAGGATCTTGTTCAGATAGATTTCCCGAGCCGTGTTCTCCAGCATGGCCTCCACCATCCGGACATCGACCGCCTCGAGGGGGAAGCGAAGCGTGATCGCGTCGGTGAAGAGGCCGTAGTTGATCACCGGCATCGTCACGATGAGCCGTGCGAGATTCCGCATCAGCGGGTCGTGGGGATCAAGGATCGGGCGCTCGTACCGGAAGAGGAGGCGAGTAGAAACGATGTGAGGACCAGACCAGAGAAGGTAGCGCGTGGCGATCCCGTTCTCGGAGAGGGTCGGGTCCTCGATGCTGATCCGATCGAAGCAACCGAGGGACTCCATCGGTCCGTCTTCAATCAAGGTCGAAGGATTTCATTACGAGCCGCGCAAGCCCCTCCGCCCCACCTGTGAGGATATCGAAGGTCGGTCGGCCGTACCGCTCCTCCAGCGCCCGGAGCTCTGTGGGGATCTCCGCATCGATGATCCCCTCATGGTTGAGGCTCAGGGCCACGACCGGGACTCCTGATAAGAGCTCCAGGATCCGGATCTCCCGATGCACAGGACTCAGGGGGTACTGGGGAAAGCCGTCGTAATGGAGACGTCTGGGGGCGTGTTGCAGCACGATGCCGTGGGGCCGACCGGCAGCGATCAGCTCGAAGCCGCCGGGGTAAGCCGGATGGGTAATGCATCCCTGCCCTTCCAGGATAATCGCCCGCGGCCGCTCCTCCACGAAGGCCGTATGGATGATCTGCTCGATCTCTCCCGTCACAAAATCGTTCACAAGGGAGTCGATGATGATGCAGTGCTTGACCCCTTGCATCCAGGCGGTCTGGCCCGTTCCGACCATGACCGTCTTGCACCCGAGGGCGTTCAAGGTCTGCGTGAGCTTCAGGGCGGTGGTGCGCTTTCCAACCGCCGAGTCGGTCCCCAACACGGCGATGCGGACCGCCGTCACCTCCTCGATCTTTCCACTGAAGAAGTGGAACTGCTCCCTCGGCGGCGGCCGCCTGACATCTCGGATGCAAACGTTGTGCTCCTGCGCCAGCCCGGCGAATTCAGGATCATCCCCAAGGAAGTCGTGCAGCCCGGAGTCTATATGGAGACCGGCCTCGAGGGCCTCGCGAACGACGCCTCGATACTCATCCGGGAGGCGTCCTCCATCCGGGGCCAGCCCGATGACAAGATACTGCAGTCTTTCCGGGATCCGTAGGGCCTCCTTGAGCGAGCGAAAGATTGGAATGCCACGGAATGCCCCATCCAGGACCTCCCCTGCATCCCGGCCTGCCCACCGGCTGTCGATCACGCCCAGCACCTGATACCGATCGGTGTAACGGACCAATCCATGGGCAGTCTTCCCACTCGGGGTCCCAAAGGCCCCCTCACATAAGACGATGGCGGTCCCGTCCATCACGACTCAGCAGTCAGCAGTCAGCCATCCGGCGTCAGCAGATCTACGAAGGGGTTTCGAGCTGATTGCTGACAGCTGATAGCTGATCGCTGCGCTTGCCGATTTACTGGCGGCGCCCGGTAAGGACCACCACATGGTCATCCTCGGGGAGCCCACCGTTCAACCGCACCTTGGCTAAGGCGATGAGGGCGGAGGTGGAGGCGGGAAGGACGCTGAGTCCCTCTCGTTGGAGCAGGAGACGAGCGTGCTGAAGCATGTCCTGATCAGAGGCGTGTTCGGCGTAGCCCCCGCTCGCCCGGAGGGCCCGGAGGGCAAGCTCACCATCGAAGGAGTGCCAATTGATTAAGGGCTCGTTGACCGTGGTTTCATGGATTTCAGAGGGGTGGAGGTCCATGCAAAAGGCATGGCCTTCCCGAAAACTCTTGATGATGGGGTTTTTTCGGTAGCTGCTGGCCGTAATCATGCGGGGCATGCGGCTTGTCTTTCCACTCTCATACAGGCGACAGAATCCATCGAAGATGCCCGCTAACGTGGTTCCATTGGATACCGGAACCGCAACCGAGTGTGGAGCGTCCCCGAGGACCTCGACGATCTCACGAGCGATCTCCCCGTACGCTTCAAGGCTTGCATCGCCGTTCTTCCCCCCCGGATTGGCATCAAAGAGCCCGTTCCGCTCCGCGGCTTCTCGACTCTGGGCCACCGCCGCCTCGTAGTCCCCATCGACCCGGATCACCTCGGCCCCGAGGCGAGTCATCTCTGCTAAACGGCGGGTGTGATAGCGTTCAGGAAAAAAGATGAGGGTCCGGAGAGAAGAGTGCTGGGCAGCGTAGGCGGCGGCAACCCCGAAGTTCCCACAGGTAGCCAGGGTGATAACCTCGTATCCCTCATGAGCCGCCCTCCGCGCGAGCTCAAAGGCGGCTCGGTCCTTCTGGGAACCGGTGGGGTTTCCCCCTTCGAACTTGAAGTGGATGCGTTCGAACCCTAAGGCCCGCTCGACGTTTCGTCCGCGGAGGAGGGCAGTTTTTCCGGGTTGGACTGGAGAGCAATCCGTGGCCGCTCCCCGCCCCCCTCGACCGCTACTGTTCGATTCGTCCATCGTGGATCCTGTCCACCCCCTTTCCTGACCTCTACCCCCGACGATCCTCTTCATCACCTGAAGAGGGCCCTTGAATTCGACGGATTAATGGAGACCTTCCTTCTTGTCAAGAGAAAAAAACAGGGTGGGCAGAGCCCCCTTGACACGCCCCCCTCCGTGCCCGCTAAATGAGATGGCGGGCCGGCCTGAAACGAGCTGTGCGCCTGGGATTCAGCATGGCGCCGAAAATTCAGGAGGCTCAACACAGGCGAAGATGGCACGTCTCCTCAGCCCCTTCCTGATCATAATACTCGCGGGGATGTTCTCCCGCCTCGGGTACCAGATGGCCCGAAGCCCGGTCCTCCCCCGCTTCGCCCAGGACTTGGGAGCCTCGCCGGAACTGCTGGGCCTGATCGTCGCCGCCTCCACCGTCACCGGCATCCTCATCAAGCTCCCCGCGGGTGCCCTCTCTGATATCCTGGGCCGAAGGCGGATGATGCTTCTCGGCTGCCTCTTCTTTGCCGGGCCACCCTTCCTCTACCCTCTCGTGAACCATCCGAATCAGCTCCTCCTCCTCCGCTTCCTCCACGGTTTCGCCACAGCGATCTTCTCTCCCGTCGCTGCCGCCTATGTGGTGGACCTGTTCGAGGAGGGACGAGGAGAAAAACTGGGATGGTTCGCCGCGGCCAGCGATGTCGGCGCCACGCTGGGCCCGCTCTTGGGCGGCTTCGTCCTTTTCTCCACGGCGAGCTATCCGACAACCTATCTTCTGGTCGGACTCCTCGGGCTCCTCCCCCTTGCAATGATCGTGCTACTTCCTCGAGAGACCAGCCCCCTCCAGGTAAGCACGGCATCAGACCGATGGGTGAAGTTCCGGGCCGGCCTGGGAGAGGTGCTGAAAAGCCCTCCCGTCCTCATCTCCTCCAGCATGGAGGCGGCCATGTACGTCGGTTACGGCGCGTTTCTCGGGTTCTTTCCCCCCTACGCGAAGAACATCGGCCTCAATGATGCGGAAATCGGCCTCGTCCTCGGCGCACAGCTCGCCACCACCATGCTGGCCAAGCCCATCGCAGGGCGCCTCTCGGATCGGATCGGCCGCAAGCCGATGATCCTCCTCGGCCTCGTCCTGTGCACAATCTTTCTTCCCTTCATTCCACACACAACCGCTTTCGGCCCGCTCTTCCTCCTCTCTGCCCTCCTCGGCCTCGGCGTCGCTATTGTTACCCCTTCGACCACTGCCCTGGTGGCAGAACTGGTCAAGACGGAGCAGATGGGTTCGGCCATGGGGGTCTTTGGAACGATCTGGGACACCGGCGAGGCCTTGGGTCCCATCCTGGCGGGCTTCCTGATCGCCTCCTCCGGCTACCCATGGGCCTTCACCCTGATCGCCGCGTTCATTGGAGTTTCGGCGGTAATCTTCGCACTCACCGTGAGCGATCCGAAACGGGGAAAGGATGGTCGCAGAGTGAGAGATCAGGCATGAAGCTTCGGCGAGTTGGGCAAGCCCTGACGGCAGGCCTCATCATGCTGGTTCTCACGGGTTGGGCAATCGGCCAAATTCCATCCGTCACCGCCCCGGCCCCCGCGATCCTCAGCGGGCGCATCCTGTATCAGGGTCCCCTCCCCGTGCAGCAGTCGGTACCGGTGCACAAGCACCGCGAGTTGTGCGGAGAAGAGCGGCCCCTCGGGCGGTACCTGGTCTCGGCAACGGGCGAGGTGGAAAACGCAGTGGTCCTCTTGGAGGGCCAGGCTGCGACCTTCCCCCTCCCGGGTTCCGAGCAGGCGGTCGCCATCCTCGATAACCGGGGCTGCGAATTCCTGCCTCGCATCCAGGTGGCGCAGCCGCTTGCAACCCTGGAAGTTCGGAACAGCGACCCGATCCTCCACAGCGCCCATGCGTATCTGCAGGACGGGAGAACAGCCTTTCACGTTGCCCTGCCCCACTTCCGGGATCGAACGCGGACGCAGCTTCCGCAGGCGGGGCTCCTGCGCATCGAGTGTGACGTCGGGCACACCTGGATGCGGGCGTACATCCTGATCTCGTCGTCGCCCTTCAGTGCAGTGACTGGGCGGGACGGGACGTTTGAGATCCGGGGAATCCCACCCGGCCGGTATCACCTCTTGGCCTGGCACGAGGCCTTCGGAACCATCGAGAGGGAAGTAAGTGTTTTAGAGGGAGAACACTCAAATCTCACGCTGGTTTTTCGTTCGGGAACCGAGAAGAGCGAATAAGAACTAGAATTATCGGACCTTTCTGCTTCCTCGCTTGACATGCGGGAGCGCCGACGTCTACAATGCCGCCAATGGAAAACCCTGACCGGCGTTCGATAATTCTTCACCGGCTGCTCGTCTCACTCCTGGCAGTGGCTCTCCTCAGCCATGTCTGCGTAGTGCCTCTAGCTGGTCATCAGCATTTCCAACACACAGCAACGGCGGAGATTGAGACCCGGCACCACGAACATGGTGCGGATAGCCTCTCGGCCTGCAGCCCAGACGCCGTGCCGGTGGTTGGTTCCCCTGATCTTGCCGTTGTGGACACTCCAGCCATCTTTTTCGCCGCGAGGCCACTAATCCCTGCCGCACCAAGCGATTGGGCACCGCCAGTCCGTAGCCGCCGTCCCCTGTTCCTTCTCCACGCCTCGTTCCTCATTTAACCGTCTCCCTCCATTTCCTGAATCTCCTCCTTTGCGCTTCACGGGAACCATTTCTATTGGCTCTCCGTCACACGGAGGCAGACGGTATGCTCAGGCGCTCGCTCGTTCTCCTAGCACTCGTCACCGCAGGTATCGGATTCGCGTACGTGCAGTCCGTCGAGGCTGTCCCCGCGTTTGCGCGACAATACGACCTGCAATGTAATGTCTGCCACACGCGGCCGCCGCGCTTGAATAGTTTCGGCGAGCAGTTTCACATGATGGGCTTTCAGATCCCGAGTGCCGCGCGCCCGGGTGGTTTGGGTGAAAGCATCAAGGACAAGGGTTTGGCGCAGACCATTCTGGACACGCTGGCGTTTCGGATGGAGGGCGGGATATTCGAATCCACCAAGTCGCCTCACGACACGGAATCCAAATTCGTTCCTCCTGAGGAGTTCACCCTCTTCGTCACGCGCCCACTGCTCCCTGATCTGAGCTTCTTTGTTGAGCTCGAAGCGGAGCCGAATGCGGTGGTATTTGAAGATGGCCGCTTTGTCACCAGGGCAGAGGTCGGCCTCGGCAAAGAGGCCTTCTTCATGGCCAATCTGGGGCAGGTCCTCGGGCTGATCGGGGCCCCGACGATGCAGATGGGCAACCAGACCATGGTCGGCCGCCACGGCGGCTTCACCATGCACGGCCCGATGCTGATGGCCGGGAAGATCGATCCGTCGACCAACTTTTCCTATCCGACGAACCGCCAGCTGATCGCGGCCACGGAAACGGAAGTGAAGGCGGGGGAGGTTGAACGCTTTCCCGTGGTTCCCTATGCCTTTACGTCGAAGTTCTTTGGACTCTTCAAGGATCGAGACGAGGGAGAGCCACAGCTCGTGACCGATCAGGTCATGTACAACACACCGGGCGCGCCGGGAGTGGACTTTCACGCCATGCTCCACAACCTGGTGATTGACCATCCCCAGATTGTCCAGGTCGGGTTTCTCCGCGAAAACGAAGGGTGGAACGCCTACGCGGCATGGCGCGTCGATTTTGGTGAGCGGGATCAGTCGGCCTTCAGTGTTTCGGCCTTGATCAATTGGGGCTTTGGCGTGGCGTGGGCGCCCGACCCTACCGACCATGATCGCCCCAGCGATCGGCGGATTGATCGGCTTCGATACGGCGTGGCGGCGAACGCACGATGGAAGGGGCTTGATGTGTACGGCGCGCTGATCCGCGACCAAGTCTTTGATCTCCCCAGCGGATTGGGGGGCGAGTTCGACAGAACCGCGACAGGCCTCACCCTCGCGCTTGATTTCCTTGCCCACGAGCAGGTCATGCTCTCGACACGCTTCGATCAGCTCTGGGCAGGGGGCTTGACGGACCAGAAGGAAGACGGCAGTGTCCTCTCGTTCCAGGTGAAATACTTTCTGTGGCAGAACATTGCCTTCTTCGCCCGTGACAGCGTGAACGTTCGTAGTACTGTTGAACACCACCCACTCCGGGAATGGCGCAATCAAGTCCTGCTCGGCATCGACTGGGATTTCTAGGGAGGAGGCGCATGCGTATGAAGCACTGGTGGTACGTTCCGCTGGCCTTGGTCACCCTGGCAGTCGGGGTATGGGTCACAAATCCTCCGGCTCTCAGGGCCAATGGCGAGGACAAACACGAGATAGAAGAGGTAGGCCACGCCCACGTCCCCGCCCCCCTCGAGTACGCGGACCTCCTTATGCCGCCGAGCGTCTGGACCGATCAGGCCATGATCGCGCGAGGAAAGGAAATCTACGCTGCCAACTGCGCCGTGTGTCATGGGGAGCACGGGGATGGGAAAGGTCCCGCGGGTCAGGCCCTGCCACTCAAGCCGTCGGACTTTCGCGACCGACATGCCGTCGCCGAGATGAGGGATAACTACTGGTTCTGGCGTGCGAGCGAGGGCGGCACCGTTGAGCCGTTTAAATCCCGAGGCTCGGCCATGCCCCCATGGAAGGGGACCCTCTCGGTTGAGGACCGATGGGCGGTGATTGCGTATCAGCATACGTTTTCGGGACACCAGGGCCCGCACGTACCCTGGGAGCACCCGGAGATGGTGCAGATGGGGCGCGACATCTATCGGATGGCCTGCGTCTCGTGTCACGGCCTGGATGGCCAGGGAGATGGATCGGTTGGCCCCACCCTCTCGCCAAACCGAGCGCCGCAGCCGAGGGATTTCACCGCCGGTTTGTTCAAGCTGCGTTCCACCCCCACGGGGGAGTTACCGACAACGGCCGACCTGTTTCGGACAGTCACCGAGGGGATCCGGAGTCGAGGGGGACCCCTCACCTTGGGCTTGAGCGGGTACCGCATCATGCCGAGCTTTCGCCACATGCCTGAGGAACAGCGCCTCGAACTCGTGGAGTATGTGAAAAGTCTAAACCAGGGATTTTGGACGCGACAGGATGTCAAGACGGTCCCCGTTCCGGCCCCCCCGCCGGAAACCCCCGAACGGATCGCTCGGGGTCGACAACTCTATGCTGACGCGGAGTGCTGGACCTGCCACGGCAGGAGTGGGCGGGGGGATGGCCCGTCTGCACCCACGCTCAAGGATCAGAACGACTTCCCGATCACAGCAACGGACCTCACGGAGCCCTCTCGATTCAAAAACGGGGCGACGCCGCAGGATGTCTATCGGACGGTGGTGACAGGCCTTACCGGAACGCCGATGCCCTCGTATGAGGACGCCCTCGAGCCAGACCAGGCCTGGGATCTCGTGTACTATGTCCTTTCCCTCTCTAGCGAAAGCCATCGAGCGTCGGGCGTAGCCCGATGACAGAAGCTCCGGGAGGAAAGCAATGGGCCAGGCAACCAGAGTCCACGTGCTTGCGATGATCAGCGTCATTTGGCTCAGCACCGTCCTCGCTGATGAAGCACCGATTTCCGGGAAGGTGCAAGTGGTCGATCCAGCGGCAAGTACCCTCACCATCGAGGCGACCAGCCAAGGGAAGACTCGGCGGGTCACGGTCGAGATTAAGCCCACATCCCGAATCGTCAGGTTCGTCCGCGTGGGTGCTGGCTTCGAGGAGCAGAGGGTGCAGCTCGCCGACATGAAGCCGGGATGGGTCATCTCCGTCACGACCAGACACGAAGATGGCCGGGAGGTAGCCGAGGTCGTCAAGATCATCTTCGAAAGGTAATCAAGCAAATTCCTTCCGTTTTGTCGGAGAGTCCCTCTGCCTCGTTCCACGAGGGCTCAAGAGAAAACAAGAAGCCCCCGGCGCCTGGTGGCCGATCGGCGGAACTTTATTAGCGTGTACCGCCCGTGCTGAGAGAGCCGGAGAGGGTTACCGTCGCCGCACCGCGACACGGATGTCCCATTTGGTGAAGGCTGAGATGGCCGCCACTTAGATCAGACTACCCCCTCCCCCTGGGGCGGGGGTGCCCCATCCCTGCGGCCGGCTGCATTCCGAGAGAGAGCCGTAGCTGCCATAGAAACTGTGAGGTTTCAATGCGTTAGATCACTTCTCCACGAGTCCACACAATGTGGTACATGCCTTGCCCTTCTCGTGATCCAAGATCGGAAGTTTGAGCTCCGTGGATGCGACGGGAGGGGCGGATGACGAAGGAAGAGGCGTTGAACCGGTTGCGCACGATCGAGGGGCATATCCGGGGAGTGACTCGGATGGTAGAGGAGGAGGCATACTGTATCGATATCCTGCATCAGACCCTCGCGGTCCAGCGGGCCATCGACAAACTGAATCAAGATGTGTTGGAGGGCCATCTCCAGACTTGCGTCACAAAGGCTCTGCAGGGCCAAAACGACCAGGATCGGGAGCGGGTAATTCGGGAACTCTTGGATGTCTTTGCGGCCTCAGCCAAGCGCTGAAAGGAGAAGGTGGTCATGGAATGGCTCACGGAGAACTGGCTGTGGATTCTGTTAGGGATTGGGTTCGTCTGGCTCCTGTCCAGGGGTGGCATGGGATGCGGCATGGGTGGCCACAGTCGCGGTGCGCACCAGCACGACGAGTCAAAGAAAGATACGGAGAAGCGTGCGACCTCCCCGCGAACCGGCTGCCATTGAAATTCAAAGAGGAGGCTCTAACGCGGACAAAATGAGCGGGTCCCCTGGCACGACGACTCCTAGGTGGAGGCGTCCGCCGATGCGTGAGTCTTGGTGGCTTGGAAGTCACCCGTAAGAGGGAACGGCATATAGATTCGTGGAGGAAAATCGATGAGCTTGACGCGGATGGTGTTCGGAATCATGACGATGGGCGCGGTTATCCTCCTGGCATGGGGGCCCGTCGCGGCCCAGGCGCCGCCCGGTGAAAAGCAATCGATCCCGGGCGGTGGGGTCACGGTGGACGTCACGTTCCTCAAGGATCGTGGTGACGGCCCCGCGTTTAAGGTGGTCTTGGATACCCATTCCGTCAACCTGGACGGGTACCGGTTCGACGAGATCGTGCGGCTCCGAGACGGACGAGGTGGAGAGCTGTCACCCACCGGAGTGCAGGGTGCCGAGGGGAGCGGCCATCACCGCGAGGCAACCGTCCGATTCGCGTGGCCGGAACCGAGGCCCAAAAGCCTCGAACTCGTCGTGAAGGGGGTCGCCGGCGTTCCTGAACGCCTATTTCAATGGACCCTCGAGTAGAAGGAACCGGACGAGTTAGCAAGTGCTAGAAGGGAGTTGATAAAGATGAAGTCTTTAAGGTCCAAGGCAGCAGCTTTGACCCTGGGTATCTTCGGCATGGGGATTCCGGTCTGGGCGTGGGCGCAGGAGCGCCCCTACGAGTACGGGTGGGGCCACCCCATGTGGGGTGCCTGGGGACCGTGGGGCATCGGGATGATGCTGATGATGCTTGTGTTCTGGGGTTTGATCATCGTGGGTCTCGTCCTCGGGATCCGCTGGTTGGTCACCCAGGGGAAAGAGCCTCGGGCCGATTCGCCGCTCGACATCCTGAAAAGGCGCTATGCGCGCGGCGAGATCGACAGGGACGAATTCGAGGCCAAGAAGCGGGATCTCCTGGGATGAGTCGATGAGCACGAAGTAACGCTATCTAAGACGAGAGGAAAGGAGGTGATTTGCTATGCGGAAAGGCCTGATGGCAAGCCTGGCGCTGACCCTTGTCCTAGGCTTTGTCGGTTACACTCTGGCGCAGCAGGCTCCTCCACAGCGCCAGATGGGTCCGCAGGGCCCGATGGGTCCTGGTCCCGGCATGCAGGGGCAGATGGGGCCGGGTATGGGTATGGGTCCCGGCATGATGGGCCAGATGGGCGGCGAGGGCATGATGGGTCCGGGCATGGGCCCAGGCATGGGGATGATGGGCCCGATGATGGGTTCCCCGGAGATCATGGGGACCATGATGTCCATCCATGGCGAAGTCATGAGCCTCATGGGCCAGATGATGCAGAAGTATGGCCGGGCTATGGAGACGATGACGCCGGAACTCCAGCAGCAGATGCAAAAAGAGATGATGGAGCGGATGGGTGAGATCCTGACCCGGCACGGCACGGCCCTCAAGGAAAAGGCCAAGTCGCCAGGCAAGTAGTGTTCACAAGGGAGGGGGCGCTGAGGCCCCCTCCCTCGTCCCTGCGAGCGACTGACGGACACACAGTACATCTCTAAACAGGAAGAGGTAGTAAGGGGCTATGATGAACAGGTCGGGGACAATCGGAATCATTCTAATCGTCATCGGTGTCCTGGGCTTATCATTCCTCGGCGCCGGTTTCGGCCCCTGGACGTGGGGTCCCGGCATGATGGGCCCCGGAATGATGCGAGGCCCTGGCGGATGGGGCATGATGGGAGGTCCGGGCGGTGTCCCGCTGAAGACCCGGTATGACTCGAACGGCGAACGCATCTACTACACTGGGGTCAGCGAACGGACGGGTCCCGTCCCGTTTCAAGGCGGACCGATGTGGCTCGCGATGCATGGAGGCGGGTGCGTGAGCTGCCATGGGGTGAGTGGGCGTGGCGGAGTGCCTGTGATGATGGGGACGGCCATCCCGGCCGACATCCGCTATGCGGCGCTGACTACGGAGGACGCTCACGAGAAGGGGAAAGAAGAGGAAGAGCATCCGCCGTACACCGACGAGCTGATCAAGCGAGCGATCACGCAGGGTCTGGATCCCGCCGGCAAATCCCTGGACTGGACGATGCCCCGTTGGCAGATGACGGAAGAGGACCTGAACGACCTGATAGCGTATCTGAAGACGCTCCGCTGATTCCCAGGGGCAGGAGGTGAGGATAATGCCGGGTGGAATGATGTGGGGACCAGGGTGGTGGGGACCGGGCTACGGGTTTTTCGGGTGGCTGATGATGCTCATCTTCTGGATCCTCATCATCGCCGGCGCGGCGTTGGTCATCCGGTGGCTGGTCACGGAGACGGGATCACGGGGCGCTGCGGGGGGAGACACAACGCTGGACATCCTCAAGCGACGTTACGCCAAGGGGGAGATTACCAAGGACCAGTTTGAGGCGATGAAGCAGGATCTATCTTAGCGTCGATCCGAAGGGAGCAAGACGATGCTGTACATTACCGAGACTAAGAAAGCTTTTGATACAGCCGTCAAGGATCTCGAGGAAGCCGTGAAGCGGAACAAATACGGTGTCCTCCACGTCCACGATGTGCAAAAGACCCTGAAGGAGAAGGGGATCGATTTCCCTAACCGGGTTCGCATTCTGGAGGTGTGCAATCCCCAACGGGCGAGCCGTGTCCTCACCGCCCACATGCCGGTCAATCTCGCCCTCCCCTGTCGGATCTCGGTCTTCGAGGAGGGGGGCAAGGTCAAGATCGGGATGATCAAGCCGACCTTCTTGCTCTCCATCTTCCCGCAGCGCGGGGAGCTGAAGGCGGAGGCCGAGGGCGTCGAGCAGGACACGATCCGGATCATCGAAGAGGCCCGCTAACACCATAGGAACGAGGGACGGGCGCCCGGCAAGGGCGGGGAGGATGGATCCATGAAGCCGCTCAGCTGGAAAGTCATGACGTCGAGCGTAGGGACCTTTGGTGCGGTGATGTACGTCTCCTGCGTCGTGTACGGCCTCCTGGTCCCGGAGGAATTCCACGCCGCGCAGCTCTTGGAGGCCGTGCTACCGGGCTTCCGGTGGCTGACTGTCGGCAGCTTTTTCCTCGGCCTCGCCGAGACCTTTCTTTACGGTGCGTACGCGGGGCTGGTCTTTACCCCCATCTACAACTACTTCTCGCGCCGGTGGACGCGCTGAGCCTGGGAGGGTGAGATGACCCACGGAGAAAAACCGCAAGGACGTGACTGGCTCTGGTCGTCGACTAGTCTGGCGCTGCTCGGTTTCCTGGCCATCGCAGCGTTCTTCATGTTCACGGAGCACCGGGCACATTTCTTCGGTATCCTCCCCTACCTGCTGCTGCTTGCCTGCCCGCTGCTGCACCTGTTCATGCACGGGAAGCACGGCGGGCATGGAGGAGGCGATGGAGGCCGCGCCGATCGTCCCGAGACCCATAAGCACGATCATCACGGAGACGAGAAATGAGCGGCCCCCCTGCCTACGGCCTGTGGCTGTTGGTGATCATCAACTCATTGGTCTTCATCATGTTTGCCTTCAGCTTCACGCATCCGCGGACCGGCCGTGACTGGCGTTCCTTCGGGGCCTTCTCGGCCTTCATCGTCGCGCTCTTCACCGAGATGTACGGGTTCCCCTTGACGATTTATCTGCTCTCCGGCTGGTTGGGGAGTCGCTATCCCGGACTGGACCTCCTCTCCCACGATGCCGGGCACCTCTGGAACACGTTGCTCGGCTGGAAGGGCGATCCACATTTCAACCCCCTGCATTTGTTGAGCAACGTCTTCATTTTCGGCGGGTTCATTCTGCTCTACTCCGCATGGAAGGTCCTCTACGAGGCCCAGCGCACCCGCACCCTGGCGACGACCGGTCCGTACTCGTACATCCGGCACCCCCAGTATGCCGGGTTCACGCTGATCATGCTCGGCTTCCTGTTCCAGTGGCCCACTATACTAACGCTGCTGATGTTTCCCGTACTCGTCTTCATGTACGTGAGGCTGGCGCGGCGCGAGGAGCGCGAGGTCCTGGCAGAATTCGGCGAGGCTTACGCCCGCTACGCCGCGCAAACCCCGGCGTTCCTTCCGCGCGTTGGACGGCAGGCACTACCGGAGGGATCGTAGGGGTCAGCTGGAACAGTGCCCTCTTCTTCCTCTTCGTCCTCGCGTGTCCGTTGATGCATCTCTTGGGGATGCACGGAGGGCACCACCGGCCAAAGGGCGGAGAAGAGCAAGGATTTCTGAGGAAAGAAGGATAAAGCGATGGAGCAGACGGATTTTGAAGCGGATCTGGACAACAAGCCATCTCGCAGGAAATTCATCAACTGGTTCCTCAACACCACGGCCGGGGCATTCCTCCTCTCGGTGTTCTATCCGGTGGCCCGGTATCTGATTCCGCCGAAGGTTGAGGAATCGACAGCAGCCACAGTCACGCCGCCGATCAAGCCTGCGGACGTGAAGCCGAACTCGGGGCAGATCTTCAAGTTCGGGAAGCGTCCGGCGATCCTCATCCGGACTCCCGGGGGCGATCTCCGGGCCTTCTCTGCCGTCTGCACGCACCTGGCCTGCACGGTGCAGTACCGGTCCGACCTCGGCCACATCTGGTGTGCATGCCACAACGGGCACTATGACCTCAACGGCATCAACATCGCCGGTCCGCCTCCGCGCCCGCTGGAACCCTACGTCGTGAATGTGCGTGGGGACCGGATCGTGGTGAGCAAGAGCGCCTGACGCCACTACTAGCCATAATTAACCTGGGTCCGCCTGCACGCAGCAGGATGACTTTGGCGCCGTGGGATCCCGGCTGCTGTCAGCGGGGAGGACTGCGTGAAGCTCACCATCGGTGTCATGGGATCAAGCGGTGGGAATCTGGGCGAGGAGGTGCTCAAGAAGGCGTATCGACTCGGTGAGGCGATTGCCGAGCGGGACGCGATCCTGATCACCGGAGGCTGCCCGGGGCTCCCCGGCATTCTTTCCGCATGTTGGGGTTAAGGCACGATTGGAGGAATCGTAGCATGATGATAGAGGGGAATGTGCGATGAATGCGGTGCTCGTAATTTTGGCATTGGCTCTCGTTTTCTATTTCATGCAACGGATGCACGGGCAGCTTGGTGGATGTAAGCACGGGCACGCCCACGGGCGCCACGGGCACCAGGCGGGTTCGCCCGAAGACACAGCTGGCGCTCACGGAGCGCGACCGCAGGCCAGAGCGAGCGCGGGCCCAAGTCTCGCGTCGCTCCTTGTCATCACCCTGATTCTGCTGCTTCCGCTCATGTTGCTCCACAGGGCGGCCCCTCCAGGTTCCCCGGTTCATCCCCTCCTCTTCTGGGGAGCCCTGCTCCTCCCGTTCCTGGTCATCCCGTTCCTAAGAGGGGCGGGACATCTTAAGAGCCGCGAACAGATGATGGCCGAACTAGAGACGGAACAGAAAGCCCAGGAGGCCGAGTGGCGCCAGCAGCGGCTCCAGGTCGTGGGTCCGCTCGCGGACCGGACGTCCCGAGAGATGGAGATCGAGGCGACGCGGTACGAGCGGGATTTGGTGATCTTCGAAGGCTCACTACGCACCGAGCCCGAGGGGGCATATAAAAGGCTCGAGCCGAGTTTCCGCGAGATGGACCGTTCCCTACGGATATTAGAGGGTGAAGAGGGTCGAACCCTCGTCGTGGCTGTCCCGATCCCAGCGGAGGAGGTTCAGCGTGTTCGCGAAAGCTTTGCGGTCCCCCTGTTGATGTTCGCCGCGACGCTCGTAACCACGACCTGGGCCGGGGCGCTCCATCAGGGCGTAGACATCTGGCAGGAGCCAGCTCGCTTTGCCGTTGGCCTTCCCTACTCCCTTACGCTCATGGCAATCCTACTCGTCCACGAACTCGGCCATTACATTGCAGGCCGGATTCACGGCATTAGAGTGTCGCTTCCCTACTTTATCCCGGTTCCTATGGGACTCGGGACCTTCGGCGCGTTCATCCGGATCCGGGGAGCGATCCCCGATCGCCGAAAACTCTTCGACGTTGGGGTGGCTGGACCGCTCGCGGGTCTGGTGATCGCCCTTCCCGCGCTCTACTTTGGGCTTTCCGGGACGGTGGCGGCTCCATCCGGGCCGGGAGTCAACCTCTCGGGTTCGATGCTCCTGGCATGGCTCTACGGCCTCGCCAACGGGACCTCCGTCCGCCCCGACCACGTCGTGGCGCTCAGCCCCCTGGGGTTCGCCGGCTGGCTCGGCCTCCTTGTCACCGCGTTGAATCTGATCCCTGTAGGGCAGCTCGATGGGGGCCATGTCGCCTACGCGCTCTTCGGAAGGCGCCGCGCGGAGACGCTCGGCTGGGTGGCCTTCTTCCTCCTCCTGGCGCTCGGCATCTTTTACTGGTCCGGGTGGCTCACCTGGGCGATCCTGATCTTTTTACTGGGCGGGGTCAAGCACGAGCCGGCTCTAAACGAGTTGCCCTTGCCCGGATGGCAGAGACGGGCCATCGGCGCCCTCGCTTTCGTTTTGCTCTTCCTGATCATGGCGCCGGTTCCCCACCGATTCATGACCGCCCTGGGGATCCTCTGCCCTTACCTGTAAGGAGCGAGATGTGGAATGGAGGAATCTTAACTCACGATTGAAGGAGGTCAATCATGGCAAAGGATCCGGTGTGCGGGATGAATGTGGATGAGGGAAAAGCCGCAGCAACAGCGGTTTTCGGCGGCAAGACCTACTACTTTTGCTCGGCCGCCTGCAAGGCGACGTTCGAAAAGACGCCGGCCAAGTACATCAAGAGCTGAACCGTCATGACCCTGATCCCTTTGCCAATTGCACGTCTCCCGGAGCTGGCCCGGAACCTCTGGTGGAGCTGGCACCCGGAGGCCCGAGACCTCTTTGAAGAGCTGGAACGGGCCGTCCTGGATCCACCTCACCACAACCCACTCAGCCTTCTTCAAGGGATGCGCGAAGGGGAGCTGGAACTGCGCGCAAAGGATCCGGAATTCATCAAGCGATACAACGCGGTAGTGGCCGCCTTCGATGACGATATGGCAGGGAAGACTACCAGGTTCGCCTCACGGTTCCCCCACCTCACGGCCTCGCCGGTGGCGTACTTCTCTGCCGAGTTCGGGGTTCACAGCGCGCTCCCGGTGTACGCAGGAGGCCTCGGGATCCTGGCGGGCGACATCGCCAAGGAGGCGAGCGACCTCGGGGTGCCGCTTGTCGGCGTGGGGTTCATGTACCCGCAGGGCTACTTCCGCCAGCACGTGTCGGCCGACGGCCGCCAGCAAGAGATCTACGAGCGCCTCGACCGGGCGCTGGCCCCTACGGAGCCGGCCTGCACCCAGCCCGGTCAGACCTGCGTGGTGCCCCTCCAGCTCCCGGACCGCCTCCTCCATGTGGCGGTCTGGGTCGTGCGGCTCGGTCGCGTTGCACTCTATTTGATGGACACAGATCTCGACGCCAACGCGCCGTGGGACCGGGAACTCTCAGCGCGCCTCTACGGTGGAGACCAGGAGTTGCGCCTCCGTCAGGAGATCGTCCTCGGGATCGGTGGCGTCCGCCTGCTCCGGGCCCTCGGGATTGCCCCGGCAATCTGGCACGCGAACGAGGGGCACTCGGCCCTCATGATGCTCGAGCGGGTGCGGGAGCTCATGGAGGCTGGCCGTACCTTTGACCAGGCGGTGGAAGAAGTCCGCGCCACGACGGTATTCACCAGCCACACGCCGGTGCCCGCCGGTCACGACGCCTTCCGCTTCTCCCTCGTCGAGAAGTATCTCAAGCACCTGGGGGCCTACTGGCCAGATCTGGGGAGGACCCGGGATCGGCTCCTGTCACTCGCCACCCATCAGGAGCCCTCGGGGCCCGGTTTTAACATGACTGCCCTGGCTCTTCGGCTGAGCGGGCATCGGAACGCCGTGAGCCGTCGGCACGGGGAGGTCTCGCGTCGCATGTGGCGCGCGCTCTGGCCGTCACTCCCGGGGAACGAAGTCCCCATCGTCTCCGTGACCAATGGGGTGCACGTCCCCTCGTGGGTGGCTCCAGAGTTCGACCGCCTCTACCGGGTCCATCTGAGCGAGGACTGGATCGCCCGGCATGACGATCCCGTCCTCTGGGAGGGTGTCGAGGCGATCCCCGATCGGGAACTCTGGGAGGCGCACCGCGCACTCAAGCTCCGGCTGCTGCGGTTCCTCCGCGACCGCGCCCGTCGCCGCTGGAGCGAGGAGCGGTCTGCCCTTTCCCAGGTCGTGGCGACCGGGACGCTGCTTGACCCCGAGGCGCTGACCCTGGGCTTCGCGCGACGGTTCGCCGCCTACAAGCGGGCAACGCTGATCCTGCGGGATCCGGCGCGCCTCAGGGCGCTGCTCACGTACTCCCGCCACCCGGTGCAGATCATCTTCGCCGGAAAGGCCCATCCGGCCGACGAGCCCGCAAAGCAGCTCTTGCAGCAAGTCTATCGCGCGGCTCTTGACCCTGCCTACGGCGGTCGCATCGCCTTTGTCGAGGACTATGACATGCACGTGGCCTATCACCTCGTCCAGGGGGTAGACGTGTGGCTCAATACGCCCCGCCCGCCGCTGGAGGCCAGCGGGACGAGCGGCCAGAAGGCCGCCCTCAACGGGGTCCCGAACCTGAGCGTGCTCGACGGCTGGTGGGCCGAGGGATACGACGGCACGAATGGCTGGGCGATCGGTGCTCCCGAGGTCGGCCCCGAGGACAGCGAGGCCCGGGACGCGGCGGACGCCGGGGCCCTCTACCAGCTGCTCGAGACCGAGGTGGTCCCGCTCTACTACGAGCGGGATCCGACCGGCCTGCCGAAGCCGTGGCTGAGGCTGATGCGGCGAGCGATCCGGAGCGTCGCACCTCGTTTCAGCGCGCGGCGGATGGTGAAAGAATATGTCGAGCAGCTGTACCTCCCGGCCTGGACCGCCGCGTCCACTTCAACAGGAACGTCCCGCGCCCGAAGTGATCGGCAATGATGGTTCTGGCTTTTGAACTGCGGGAGCTCATGCGTCAAAATCCGCGTGCTGGACGCGGACCCGAGTGTCACGGGAGGAGGACTAGATGAAGCTCACGATCGGCGTGATGGGATCAAGCGGCGGCACCCTGGGCGAGGAGGTGCTCCGGAAAGCATACCGGCTCGGCGAGGCGATTGCCGAGCGGGACGCGATCCTGATTACGGGGGGCTGTCCCGGGCTCCCGTACGAAGCGGTCCGTGGGGCAAAGGCCACGGGAGGGCTCGTCGTCGGGATCTCGCCCGGCCTCTCCATTGACGAGCATCGTGGCAAATATGCTTCGCCGGTCGAAGGCTTCGACGTCTTGATCTACACGGGCAGTGGTCTCATGGGGCGGGAAATCACGAATATCCGGTCGTGTGACATCGTCGTGATCGCAGGCGGCCGGACCGGAACGCTAGGAGAGCTGGCGATCGCCTATGACGAGGGAAGACTGATCGGGGTGCTCACGGGGACCGGAGGGATCACCGAGATCGTGGAGGAGATCCTCCGGGTAAGCGGCAAAGAGACAGGTGCGTGCGTCTTGTACGATGACGACCCCGTCAAGCTCGTGGATCGACTAGTCCATTACTATCAGACCGAGCACTTCCGAAGGCCCTCCTGCTTCTGCGGCGCGAGGGCTGAGGGATAGCGATGGCCACCATTGAATTCCTCGGAGGCGTCGGAACAGTCACAGGGTCGAAGTTTCTCGTGGAAGCCGGGGGCGCGCGGCTCCTGGTGGACTGCGGATTGTTCCAGGGGCTCAAGGAGTTCCGGCTCCGAAACTGGGACCGCCTTCCTGTGGATCCGGCGTCCATTGACTGGGTGGTGCTCACCCACGGGCACATCGACCACACCGGGTATCTGCCGCGGCTCGTGAAGGATGGCTTCGCTGGGCGGGTCTATGCGACCCGGGCGACGGCCGATCTTCTCAAGATCCTGCTCCCGGACTCCGGGCATCTGCAGGAGGAGGAAGCCGCCTACCACAACAAGCGCGGCACCTCGAAACACAAGCCAGCACTTCCGCTGTATACGGCTGAGGAGGGACTCAAGGCGGCCAAACGGGTGGCTGGCATCGCGTACCGCGAGCCGCTGGAACTGGCGGGTGGGGTTCAGATATCGTTCAAGCGGGCCGGTCATATCCTCGGGTCGGCCATCGTCACGGTGGAGATCGCGGACGGCGCAAGCCGCTGGCGACTGGTCTTCTCGGGAGATCTGGGACGGTATGGCGCGCCGATCCTCCCGGATCCGGCACCGCTCGGAGATGCCGACTATGTCATCGTCGAGTCCACCTACGGCGACCGGCATCATGATCCCGAGCCGATCCCGGCACAGCTTGAGCGGGTCATCAAGGAGGCGGTTGCGCGCGGCGGGGCGATCATCATCCCGGCCTTTGCCGTTGGCCGCACGCAGGAGCTGATGTACCATCTGAGCCACCTAGAGAAGGCAGGACGCATCCCCCGGTTGCCCACGTATGTAGATAGCCCGATGGCCATCGAGGCGACCGAGATCTACTGCGCGCACCCGGAGGACTTCGACGGAGACATGCGGGACATGGTCATGACCCGGAATTGCCCACTCCACTGCGGCGATTTTCGACTGGCACGAAGCCCCGACGAATCGCGCGCCATCAACAAGCTCAAAGGGCCTGTCCTCATCATCTCAGCCAGCGGGATGGCCACGGGGGGGCGCGTGCTCCACCACCTCAAGCTTCGCCTCCCCGACCCGCGTACCACGGTGTTGCTGGCCGGGTACCAGGCCATCGGCACCCGCGGGCGAAGCCTCCAGGAGGGGGCGAAGTCCGTGCGGATCTTCGGGGAGGACATCCCCGTAGGAGCCCACGTCGAGACCGTTCACGGTCTCTCGGCCCACGCCGACGCGGACGGGCTCATGCGCTGGCTGCGCACCGCCGGCCGGCCGCCGAAACGGCTCTTCGTCGTGCACGGTGATCCTGGGCCAGCGAAGACCCTCGCAGAGCGAATCCAGAGCGAGCTGGGCTGGCAGGCAGCGGTTCCCGCATACCGTGATCGCTTCGCGGCCGGGTAGGAGCAGGATGTGCCGGTAATGCCCACAGGTGACTCCAACCGGATGCTCGATAAGGAGCGTTGGCATGGTCAAAGATCCGGTCTGTGGTATGGAGATTGAGGAGGGGAAGGCCTACGCTAGGCGCGAGCACGGAGGGCAGACCTTCTACTTCTGTTCGCCAAAGTGTGAAGCCACCTTCGCTGCGGACCCGCCGAAATACGCCGGCGAGCGGCCGCGAGGACATGGACAGCACATCCCCTCGGCGACGACGGGCGTGCGCGAGGGTGTGGCCGGCCCCAGGCGAGTGGAGATGCCGGTTTTCGGCCTTACCTGTGACAAGTGTGTCCAGGCAGTGGAGAAGGCGTTGCGGGGAGTCCCGGGGGTGAAGAAGGCGACGGTGAACCTCGCGAACGCAAGGGCATTCATCGACTATGACCCCGCCACGGTCGGTGTCCCGGCGCTCGAGCGGGCCATTCGAGACGCCGGCTACCGGACCGAGGGGGCGAAGGCCCGGTTCGGCATCGAGGGGATCACCTGCGCCTCGTGCGTGACCACGATCGAGTCCGCTTTGCGCGACACGCCCGGTGTCCTGAACGCCAGCGTCAATGTGGGCACCGAAGAGGCGGTGGTCGAGTACCTGCCGAGCGTTGCTGACTTTCCCGCCATCAAGGCGGCCGTTGGCTCGGCCGGCTACAAAGTTGTGGAAGCCCCGGCGCCCGCCAGCCCTGATGCAGCCGACAAGGAGGCGCGCGCGCGGGAGCGGGAGTATCGGTCCCTCATGCGGAAATGGTGGTTCGGGGCAGCGGTGGGCGTCTTCACAATGATCATGAGCTACCCGTGGCTATTCCCGGTTCTTCGAGATTGGTTCCCGCGCGAGAGCCCCCAGCTCTGGTACATCTGGGCGGGGATGGGCGTGGCCGCTCTGGCCGTCCTGGCCTACAGCGGCAACCAATTCTTTATCGGCGCCTGCCAGGCGCTGAAGCACCGCTCGGCCAACATGCACACCCTGATCGCATTGGGCACCGGGGTGGCGTGGATCTACTCGACGATCGCGCTTCTCTTCCCGCAGATCTTCCCGGCCTCAGAGTTCACCGAGGTGTATTACGACGTCACCGTGGTGGTCACCGCGCTCGTGGTTCTTGGCCTGGCCATGGAGCTCAGGGCGAAGGGGCGAACCTCGGAGGCCATCAAGAAGCTCATCGGCCTGCAAGCCAAGACGGCGCGGATCATCCGGGAGGAAAAGGAACTCGACATCCCCGTCGAGGAGGTCTTGGTCGGCGACGTCGTGGTCGTGCGACCGGGGGAGAAGATCCCGGTGGACGGCGAGCTGATCGAGGGTTCCTCGGCCGTAGATGAATCTATGGTCACCGGGGAATCTCTCCCGGTCGAGAAGAAGGTCGGGGACGAGGTCATTGGAGCCACGATCAACAAGACGGGGGCCTTCAAGTTTCGGGCGACGAAGGTCGGCAAGGATACGGCGCTCGCCAATATCATCCGCATGGTCCAGGACGCGCAGGGGTCGAAGGTCCCCGTCCAGCGCATTGTGGATGTTGTGTCGGGCTACTTCACACCCGGAGTGGCCATCCTGGCAATCCTGGGCTTCATGATCTGGTATACCTTCGGCCCCGAGCCCCGGATCGCCTTCGCCCTGATTGTGGCCGTGACGACGCTCATCATCGCCTGCCCCTGCGCTCTTGGGATGGCCACGCCCATGTCCCTGACGACGGGTGTTGGGCTCGGGGCGCTGAACGGGATCCTAATCCGGGGCGGGGACGCGCTGCAAACGGCTCAGCAGCTTCAGACGATCATCCTGGACAAGACGGGCACCATCACCCACGGCAAGCCAGTGCTCACTGATGCGGTCGTGACGGGGGGCTTTCGAGAGGAGGAGGTGCTACGCCTCGCGGGCGGGGTCGAGAAGTCTTCGGAGCACCCGTTGGCTGCCGCCATCGTCGAGGGCGCCAAGGCTCGCGGTCATTCGCTCCCAGATGCCGAGACGTTCGACGCCATCCCTGGGCATGGGATCGAGGCTCGGATTGAGGGCCGCACGTTGCTCCTCGGCAATCTCAAACTGATGCGCGACCGGAAGATCCCGCTCGACGGCCTCGAGGCGAAGGCCACGGCCCTCGCCGACAATGGGAAGACCCCGATGTATGTCGTCATCGATGGAAGACCCGCCGGCATAGTCGCCGTCGCCGACACCCTGAAGGAGGATTCCAAGGAGGCCATCCGATCCTTGAAGGACATGGGGGTAGAGGTCGTCATGATCACCGGCGACAACGAACGGACGGCAAAGGCCATCGCCCGGCAGGTCGGGATCGAGCGAGTACTTGCGGAGGTCCTGCCTCAGGATAAGGCCTTTAACGTCCAGAAGCTTCAGCTGGAAGGGAAGAGCGTGGCAATGGTCGGCGACGGGATCAATGACGCCCCTGCCCTCGCCCAGGCAGACGTTGGATTTGCCATCGGCACCGGGACCGACGTGGCCATCGCGGCCTCCGACATCACCCTGATCAAGGGAAGCCTGCGAGGGGTCGTCCTGGCGATCCACATCAGCCGGGCAACCATGCGGAATGTCTACCAGAACCTTTTCGGCGCCTTCATCTACAATATCTTCGGCCTGCCGATCGCATTGGGGGTCTTGTATCCCTTCTTCGGGATCCTGCTCTCACCGTTGCTGGCCGCCCTCGCCATGTCGTTCAGCTCAGTTACCGTGATCACCAACGCCAACCGGCTCAAGCGGTGGAAACCGCCCGCCATCTAAGGAGGCAGTTTCATGACAGTAGATCGTATCGTGGTTGACGTGGTCGGGCTGGCCCTGATCGGGTTCATCGTCTGGTTCTTCTGGCTGAAGAAGACCAAGGGGGTCAGGGCTCCCCTGACCAGCGCCGGCTACCAGGAACAGATGGTCCTTGTGAAGGGGGGGTACACTCCCGACGTGATCGTGGTGGAGGCCGGTAAGCCGGTCCGCCTAAACTTCGTCCGGCAGGAATCGGCTTCTTGCTCTGAAATGGTCCTCCTGCCGGACTTCAACAAGAGCGCAAAGCTGCCAGAGGGTGAGACCGTCCCCGTGGAGTTCCTCCCGAAGCAGCCGGGTGAGTACGAGTTCGCCTGCCAGATGGGCATGCTCCGGGGAAAGCTGATCGTCGAGTAGTGCTTTGGTATGCCCTGAGGTCGTCAATGTGGTAGGCTAGGTTGGATTCTCCCGTGTGATCCATGGAGTACGGAAGTCTGGATGCCTTTTGCGTATTACAGTCGTCTGACGCGCAGCCAACAGCGCATCTACCGGCAAAGCGACGAGATTGACAGCATCCTTCTGCCCCATGCGGCAGCGCTCGCCCCGCTGGTCGAGCAGCTCGCCGAGGCATTGAAACACGAGGACCGCCGCAGGATCGAGGCAGTTTCCCAGGATCTCACCTCTGCCCTCACCGCCAGGCTCAAGGTCCCCCCTGTCCAGGTCGAGGTGCTGACCGCGCGCCCGTCCAAGGACTGGGGCGAACTGCACGGCCTCTACACACCTGCCGAGGGACGGCGACCCGCCCGCGTGACCGTGTGGATGCGGACGGCGAAACACCGTCGCGTCGTCGCCTTCCGTACTTACCTCAGGACCCTTCTCCACGAACTCTGCCACCATCTCGATTACAAGCTGCTCCGGCTTGAAGAGTCTTTCCACACCGAGGGCTTCTACCGGCGCGAATCCAGCCTGTTCCACCAGCTGCTGAGTAATCACCCCTAGTATCTCTCGCCCCGCTACTGAACGGACCAGAAAATCGCCTTGACAGCAGTTCGGGGCGGGGCAAGGATGAAAGCGGACCCTGGGGAGGGGGTGACCGGTCTTATGTCGGCCAGGAGCCCCATGCGGGATATTATGCGGAAACCACATACTCATAGTTAGGCACTTGGAGGAGCTGTGTCTGATCTGAATGACCCTAGAGTATTTTTCGCGGCTGAACGAACTCTACTCGCTTGGACCCGTACCAGTCTTGCGTTGATGGCTTTTGGCTTTGTCATCGAGCGTTTTGGTTTGTTTGTTCGTATGTTCATGTCAGAAGAGGGACAGGTATTGCAGAAAGACGCCTCGTTTTGGGTTGGTGTTGCCTTCATTCTATTCGGGGCAATCTTGGCACTTCTTGCCGCAGTCCAGTACCGACGCGTCCTGAGGACGCTCAAGCCGGTGGAAATTCCGGAGGGCTATTGGGTTAACGTTGGTGTGTTCACCAATCTGGTTTTAGCGGCTTTTGGAGTGGCGATAAGTGTTTACTTCTTTTTCGGGCTGCATTGAGGGTTCCCGGACGAGTCACTGGTAGTGCACTGATAGAAGGCTTGGGTGATGTGTGACGCGATTGCCCTCCACGAGGCGTATAAGAGAGGCGATCTTGAAGCATTGAAGGCTGCGCTCGGCAATCCGCCGGACTTTCCAAACTCTCGTGGTCCACGGGGTGTCGGAGAAAATATCCTGGGTGGACGTCATCAGCAAAGGCACCCACGAACGATTTGTCATCAATCGGGCACGCTTTTCCGAAAAGCTCAAACAGAAGACACAAACACCAAAGAAATAACGAGTCAATCGATCCGACGCTCTAAAGATCAGGCGGGTGCGGGAGTTTCGCGAATCCAGGGCTTCAGCCAGGGCAAGAGGGCAAGGGAGGGCAGCGACAAGAAGAAGGTCAACGCGAAGTAGGCTCCATATCCCAGCTGCTCGGCGCCGAGCCCGCTCACGGCGCCTGCCAATCGCCCGGTGAGGGCGAAGAGGGACGAGAGGAAGGCGTACTGGACCGTGGCGTGCTCCTTCTCGCAGACATTCATGAGGAATGCGAGAAAGGCCGCTGTTCCGAGACCGCCGGTGAAGGACTCAAAGACCGACGCCCCGTACAGGCCAAGCCGGCCCAGATTTCCCCACGCCACCAGCGCATAGCCAAGATTGGACGCGGCCTGGAGGAGCCCCAGGACCCAGACGCCGTGAAAGACCCCGAAGCGGGCGATGA
>Ga0209320_10000038_pt1 | contig 59841 bp, 62 predicted proteins | sample Rifsed13ft4_FD_184008 | JGI IMG/M metagenome (GOLD analysis project Ga0209320, IMG submission 184008) | Soil microbial communities from Rifle, Colorado, USA - sediment 13ft 4 (version 2) | ecosystem: Environmental > Terrestrial > Deep subsurface > Rock core/Sediment | place: Rifle, Colorado... | reverse complement strand
GAAGGCGAAAAAAATTGGCGGGGCACGAGGCCCGGTCACTTTCACAGCAAGGGGAACGACATGCAGAACATCCGTTTGAGGACCGCCACCGACGTCTTGTCCGCAATCCCGGCATTGCTTGGATTCGTCCCCGCCAATTCCGTCGTGATGATCGCTCTCACCGGATCACCGGCCATGCTCGCGTTCGTTGCGCGCACTGATGTCGTCGGTGCCGATGCGGCAGCCGACTACAGCACCGCACTTGAGCAAGCCGCAGTCACGTCCGTTATCTGGGTTGTCGTCGGCACCGGTCCGGTAGCCGCCGCCGGACTCGATCAGATCGAGGCAGCGCAGCGCGAGCTCGACAGCAGGGGAATCCGTAGTGTACGCACCCTTGTCGCCGAGTCTCTCGAAATCGGAGCGGAGTGGTTCGACACCAACGGTGAGGAGAGCGGACGCACCACCGATCCGATCCTCTCGGAGGTCAGCATGAACCGAATCATGAGCGGACGTCAGACGTCGAGCAGCCGCGCCGAGATCGAAGCCCGTTACCGCGAGGACACGGCCGCCGACATGGACGCAGCCCGCGCCGCCGCAGCCGAGCAGGGCGAGGACTTCGCACGAAACACGACCACGGAAATCGCCGCAATCGTGCGCAATTTCGAGGTTCCCAGTCTCGACCTCGCCGCCCGCGCCGGATTGTGCGCGGCAGCGGACCCGCACCACCGCGATGCCATGATCGGAATCGTCACGATCAGCCCGCAAGCCGCAGCGGACGCCTTCGGAACCATCGCCACGCACCTACGCGGAAACTACCGAGTCCAGATCCTCACCCTTGCCGGGTTGGCCGCATACGTCGACGGCGACGGAGTCGCCGCCGGAATTGCGCTCGACGCTGCTGGCGCTATCGGCGTCGACCCCAGCCTCACGACGTTGCTCACGCTGCTCGACGCGTCCCGCACGGCCGGAATCAAGCCGGAGGCGATCGCCGAACTTGCCACCATCGGCGTCGAGGTAGCGCGGTCGATGGGAATCGACCTCGACACCGAATAGCCGAACGGACAATAACGCGGCCCCGACTCAACTCGAGAGAGTCGGGGCCGCCCCCGTAGGTGGTGGTGGTTGCTCGGGCATCGAGCCCTTACAACCACTGCGCCGCACTGCGCGAACCGGCGAACCGAGCCGCGTCGTGCGTCGGTCAGTGGAAGAGCTCGTCCGGATCGCCCGCCGCCGGAAACGCGATGTCGATACGCGGAGTCTGCGCCACCGACGTTCCGGTCAAACCTTCGACGACCGCAACGAGATCCGCGTCGGTGATCTTTTGCGTGTGCTTCGTTGCCTGGTATGCCGCCGCTTCCACTGCGGACCGCTCCCGCGGAGTGAAGTTCTCGCTCATTTTCTCGTGCCTTTCGCTCGTCAAAAGAGTGTCGGAGTGTCCGTGCGAAGCAACGCGGATTCCACCGCGTCTGCGTCCCATCCATTGCGCAACGCATCCCGCAGAGCCTTCGATCGCGCCGCACGGGCGGCGCGATCCGGGCCGTACCAATGCCAGCTCTGCCCGCGGCCGCCGCCGCGCCCCTTCGCGCTCATCCCTGCAAGATTCTGCGATTGCGTACCCGCAACCACATGTGGACGGCCGGCGATGCTCGTCGTGGCCCGGACACAGATCGGGTTGTCGCACACTTCGTGGATCGCGAACTCGGAATCGGTCAACGGCCGACCGAGTTCGAGCATCAATGCGTACCGATGCGGGCGCACGACTCGCTGCCGGCCATCGCGCATCAGCCAAAATCTTCCGTACCCGTCATCGGAAATACTGCCGGTCCAAAAATGGCAATCTCGCTCGCCAGGGCCGCGCACGATGAACCGCTCGAATCGTTCCCGTTCCGGGTCTCCGAGCGCCGGAAGCGTTAGGAGGTCCGCCATCAGAACGAACTCCTAACGCTTGTGAGAGTTGCCGACGAGTCGGCCTTCGCGGTTTCCCCCAACCGGGGACAGCGATATCCCTCATGTGGATGCCCGAGATTTCTGTTCCCGCTCCGCTCGATCTCAGGCAACACACAATCGGTCGCTGACACCCAACCGGGGAAAACCGCGAAGGCCGACATTGATTCGCTGGTCGCTTCTACGACGCCAGCGCGGCAGGATCAGTCGACGAAGTCGAGGCCGGGGCCGGTGACGAATCTTCCTTCGACGCAGTCTTATCAGCGGGAGCCTTTTCCGATTTCTGTTTCGGTTTGGTCGACCGCAGCAATTTGTTGACCTCAGTTGTCGTCAGGCCGGTCAGCTGCGCGATGCTCGCCACCGTTTCGCCGCGAGATTTGAGATCCGCAATCGCAGCCGCACCGGAACGATCCGCGTCGGCGATCTTGGTGTCGGCTTCTTCGCGGATGCGCTCGATACGCACTCGCGCATCTTCCGCGATCTTCTCTCGCGACTCCTGCGCCTTGAAGAATCGGACGAGATCGTCCTCGACCTTCTTCAATCGCTCTTGCTCTTCCGCGAGACGGGCGGCATTCGCTGCGCGTGCCCGATCCCTCGCGCTGATCGTGGATGTGTTTGAGGACGCCATGCCGCAAACCTTACCGCCGGCAGCGGCGATCGGCCATCAATTGTTCCCCGTCCACCTAACGGTTCCCGGCTCAAAAACTCGGGCCAACCATCACAACTCCACTGAACCTTTTCACACATCACCATGTCAAACCATCTATCCATCCAGCTCATCCATATTTTCAAACACTTCGCTTCCCTCAGCACCAGCAGTTCGTTCCTCACCAAATGCACTTCGTTTCACTCAGCCAAACCCCCAAAATCAGACACACCTCTTGCTGAATTTCAGACTTTGGGGGTGTCTACCCTCCACCAGGCCGCCTGCGGCGACTATGGTGGCCTTGTGATGACGCTCCACGTACTGCACGCGGGCGATGGCTACGAGTACCTGACAAAGCAGGTCGCCACCGCAGACCGCGAGCTGGAGCACGGGCAAGAACTCACCGACTACTACACCGCCCACGGCACCCCGCCCGGTACGTGGTTCGGCGGCGGACTCGAAGATCTCGCACGAATGGATGCCGACACCGAGATCGCCGACCAGCATCGGATCACCGACGGCGCCACAGTGTCCGAACCTCAGATGAAGGCACTCTTCGGGGAGGGCATGCACCCCAACGCAGACCCCATGGTTGAGGAATCGATCAAGGGTGGGATGGACCCGAAGAAGGCCGTCAAAGAGGCTCGACTGGGCCGCAAGTTCCCGGACTTCGCCAACGACATCCCCCTCCTGAAGGCCCACCGCGCCGCCCTGGAGCAGTTCGCCGTCGACAACGCCCGCCGGCCCTCCAAAGCGGAGTCCGGGGCGTTGATGGAGAAGGTCGGAACCGCACTGTTCGAGGAGACACACCAGCGTTCCGCACAGGACCCGCAAGAGCTGTGGTCCTGGATTTCGGCGCAGAAGAACCGTGTCCGGCAACCCGTCGCAGGACAAGATCTGGTGTTCACACCGCCCAAGAGCGTGTCGACGATGTGGGCGCTCGCCGACGATGATCTGCGCCGCCAGATCGAACGAATCCACCACGAGACCGTCAAGGGCACGCTTGGCTGGATCGAGAAGGAAGCATGCTTCACCCGCACCGGCGCGACGAGCCAAGAGCACCAGGACACCACCGGCATGGTCGCCACCCTCTACGACCACTACGACTCCCGCGCGGGGGATCCGAACCTGCACACCCACGCCGTTGTGTCCATCAAGGTATGCACCGAAAAGGACGGTAAGTGGCGAGCTCTCGACGGTGCCACCCTGCACCGCTACGCCGTCGCGGCTTCGCAGCGCTACAACGCAGCGATCATGTCGAAAATGCACACCGAGCTTGGGTTCGGACTGACAGAGCGCAGCACCGGACGTGGTCGGCAGAACGTCGTCGAGATCGCCGAAGTGCCGCAGCAGCTGTGCGAAATGTTCTCCTCGCGGCGCACTCAGATCGAGACCCGGCGCGATCAGCTGGTCGCCGAATACCGCCAAAAGCACGACCGGATGCCCAGCGCAAAGGCGATGTACGCGCTCTACCAGCAAGCGAACCTCGACACCCGCGCCGGGAAACAGGAACCGCAAACCCTGCGCGAAATGCAGAACAACTGGATCACCCGATCTGCGCAGATCCTCGGCGACGACACAGCTGTGGGAGCCCTCGCCGAACAATGGCGCGGCGTGCAGCGCGAACACGCCGCTGGAGTGCGTGAGCACCAGGCGATGCGCAAGGCCGGAACACCGGCCGAGGAAGCCAAACGAGTCGTCGAACACCTCGAGAACGGCCGCGCAACGTGGGCGATCACCCACATTCACAGCGCCGTCGAAGCGAACTTTGCAGCCGTCTCCTTCCCCGACGAAGCCGCACGCACGGCCGCAGTGAAAGCCGTCACCGAACACGTACTGGGCGCGTCCGTGCACCTGCCGGCGGCCGAACTTCCTCCCGCACCGGAGGTTCTCAGACGCCGTGATGGTGAGTTCATCCTCACCAACCATGGCACCGCACTGCATACCTCCGCGAGCATCATCACCGCCGAACAGTTCATGCTCGACGCCACTCGGACACCGACCGCCTACATCGCGGCACAAGCCGGACTCGACAAGGTCGTTGAAAAAATCGCCCGTACCAGCGATCACCCGCTCAACGCCGGACAGCGCGAACTTGCCGAGCATTTCGTCGGCGCCGGAACGCTCCTCGCCGTCGGTGTCGGGCCCGCCGGCACCGGCAAAACGACGTCGATGAAAGCGGTCACCGACACCTGGCGCGCGACCGGACACGAAGTCATCGCGCTCGCACCATCCGCAGTTGCGGCCGAAACCCTGGGCGAAGAAATCGACGTCACCGCCCACACCCTCGCAACCCTGACGTACCCGTGGCGCGGCCTCGAAGGCCACGAACCACGCAGCCTCCCCGATCACATCGAGATCCCCGCCGGGGCGATGCTCCTCGTCGACGAAGCGTCCCTGGCATCGACCAAAGACCTCGCCGCCATCACCGAAATCGCCGCAGCCAAGGGCGCAGTGGTCCGGCTACTCGGTGACCCGAACCAGCTCGACGCCGTCGAAACCGGCGGAGCGCTGCGACTGCTCGCCGAAGAAACCAACGCACCCGAACTCACAGTCGTCGTGCGCTTCGGCAAAGACACCGAACAAGCCGAGAACTCCCTCGCACTGCGGCACGGTGACGAGAGCAGCTTGGAGCTGTTCTACTCCCGCGGATGGGTCCACGAGGGCACCGCCGCCGAGATGAAAGACGCCGCCGCAACCGCCTACCTCGCCGACATCGGCGCCGGGAAAACCTCGATCGTCATGCTCTCGACCCGAGACGACGTCCGCGAAGTGAACCTCGCGATCCAAGCGCACTACCGCGCCACCGGCACCGCCAAAGTCGGACACACCGTGACCCTGTCCGACGAACTCGACGCCGGAGTCGGTGACATCGTCCTGACCCGCAAGAACAAGCGCCGTCTGCGCACCAAGGGCGGCAAACGGCGCAACATGTTCGTCCGCAACGGCGACCTGTGGACCGTCACCGCCGTCAACGACAACGGCTCACTGAACCTGCGCAGCAAAACCCACGAGGGCATGATCACCCTGCCCGCCCGGTACGTGAAACGGAACACCGAACTCGGCTACGCCGCCACCGTGCACCGCAGCCAAGGCATCACCGTCGACACCTCCCACACCACCGTCGGACACACCACCAACCGGCCCGGCCTCTACGTCGCCACCACCCGCGGCCGCACCGAAAACCACCTGTACGTCCCCATCGAACCCGGCGTCACCCAAGACACCGAGGGCATGCACCTGGGGTCCATCAACAACCCGGCCTCACGTGAAGTCCTCGAAAAGATCCTCGCCAACGACAACGGCCACAAAGCCGCCATCACCGAGATCCGCGACGCACTCGAGCACGCACGCAGCCCCGAACGACTCCGCGAGGCGTACCACGCCGCACACAACAGGTTGCGCGATCGCTGGCTCGACGACGTCCTCGACCGGGCGCTGCCCGCAGCACTGCTCGCGACGATCGCCGCCGAAAACCCCGGCAGCCTCGCCGCGCTCCGCACCACTCTCGGACAGGCACACGACCGCGGTGACAGTGCCCGGCGCATCCTCAACGACGCACTCGCGTCCGGTGAACTCCACACCGCCCGCGACGTTGCGCGTGTCCTGAACTCCCGCATCGTCGAAGCCACTCAGACCGCAGCAGAAGCGGCAGCCGAGCGCTCCGACACGGCGCTCCCCCCGCTGCCCCCGCGCACCACCAACACCGACAAAGAACTCGACGACTACGCCCGCATCGTCGCCGATCGCTACGCCACCGCCCGGCCGGAACACGAGCGCACCGACGGCATCGGCGCGACCATCCGCCGGTACGACGAGACGCGGGCGCAGCTCGACACCACCCGCATCCACCGACCCGTGCGGGAAGCATTCGAACCCGAGATCGCCGAACGCATCCTCGCCGAAGCCGGGGTGCAGCGACTGGGCCGCCACCTACGTAAAGCAGCACTCGCTGGGATCGCGCCCGAGGCAGTTCTGTCTTGGCACGCGCAGCAACTCGCAGCACGGGGTGAAGACGTCACCGCCGCGAACCTGATCAAAGACATGGCACCAGCCATCACGACTGCGACCGAGAAGACGAACACCCGCTGGGCAGCCGAACACGACGACATCCTGCGCGAGCACTTCCCTCTCGCGGTGGCCGCCGCCGAACGCACCGAAGACCCGCGGTGGAACGCAGCAGTAGGCCGTATCCGCGAACTCGTCACCCACGCAGGTTTCGACGTCGACGAACTGTGCCGCACGATCGAGACCGCTGCGCACTCCACCGCACACGTCACCGGGATCACCGACGCACTCGACACCATCGCGCCGGCCGCATCAGAGCCCGTCGACCCCGCAGCGCCGCACTGGGTGCCCTCCCCCGACCTCGACGCCCACCTCGTCGACCCCACCCTCGCTGGGCAGCTGGAGACCACCTACACCGACATCGCCGCCGGACACACCGCGAACACCCGACGCATCAGCACCGACGATGCTCGCGGCAAAGACCCCGAACTGCGCTTCACCGAGCACCTCGAAGCGCGGCCCGACGACCCCGAGCTGGCAGCGCAATGGGATCGCACCGCCGCCGAGATCCAGGCATACCGCGACCGCCACAACATCACCGACACCACCTCAGTGGCCGGCGACCGGCCCGAGTACAAAGCCGACATCGCACCCTTCAACACTGTCCACCGCGACATCGACACCCTGCACGACCGCATGCAAGAGCACCGCGAAGAACAGCGGCGCGCCGAGCGGCAGCAGGCGACACTCGAGCATCACCACACCATCGCCCAACACGTGGAACACGAACAAAAACGCCGCGGACCGCGTCTGTGACAGCCGGCAGGCTGGCGTTTCGTCAGACGACAGAGGGGGCGGGTGGTCTCAGCGTGATCGCCACCATGCCGCGATCCGATCGCGCAATCTAGGTGCAGTGATCGCAGGGGTAGGACAGAGCGGGGGAACCACCGGTTGTGGTTGCCGGATTTGTGTCGCGGTGGGCCGGCCGCTTGCGATGATCCGGCGGTCGGCGGGCGCCGGAGGTCGACGAACCTGAACCCCGACGTCGGTGAGGATGCTCAGATCGAGAGCCCATTCCCCAATGGAGCGGGCTCGCCACTCATCGAACGCGGCAGCAACATGGCTCCGCGCCTGCGGACGGGTCATTCCGGTCACCGCAATCAGATGCTGCAAAGCTTGCTCTTCATTGCCTTTGATCTGCGCGAATCCGAAGTGCGTCACCTGGTGACAGGGCGTACAGAGACAGATGAGCCGGCCCAGACGTTGCACTTTGGTCGGCCAGTCGTAAGTCCATCTCTCGTGCACTTCGAGCCACCGCTGCGACGCTCGGTCTTCCGGGAAACCGCAGATCTCGCACTGCATCCCGGCGCGCCGCGTGACCATGCGGCGCAGTCTTTCCCAATCCTTCGGTTCGACGCAGTACCGGACATTGGTGAACCAACACGTATCAGGGACGAGGTCGACGAACAGACCATGACCGAGAGACCGGTCTTCACCCGGCAGGATCTCCGGAATGTCAGGGAGCGCGACCCATCGCGACAGACCTGCCATCTCGACTCGGGGCGCATACCATCGCTTGGCTGATGGATCCCACTTCGCGCCTCCGGCCTTCGCCAGATCCTTCTCTACATACGGAACATCCAGCCATATTCGACCCACCACCGTCGCTGCTCCCCTCAGCCTGCTCGACGAGCTAGACCCTACCGATCGCACATTGCCTGTCGCCTCGACGAGGCGTGCACGTGAGTGTGAAACGCCGAGCTCAGTCCGTGACCTTGAAGTCGCGGACTTCCCGGAGCGCTTCGCGTACTCCTTCGCTCCAGTAGTAAAGATCGACCAGTGTCGAGTCCTCAGTGTTGACGCGATCGATGCCGACTTCATTCACGAGGCCGAAGCCGTACTCCACGAATTCCGATTCATCCCGCTTCTGGGCAAACAGTTTCATTCGGCGAGTATCGCCAATCCCGCCGACAGGATCTGCGGCGTGTCCGAAAACTCATTGCCGTGATCCACAAAGTGAGTCATACTGTGAAACATGGATGTGAAACGGCTACCTGTAACACTAGACAGCGACGACCAAGCGGAAATCGCCGTGTTCGCCGACCCCGACCGCCTCGAAGCAGGAATCCTGCGGGAATGGGCGCAGCAGCAGCACATCACCATCCGCGACAACTCCGAGTCCGGGATCGCCCGCGCACTTCTCCGTGTGGGTGCAGAAGCACTCCGCGAGAAGGCTCTCGAAGCCGGCTATGCCGAACTCGCCAAGGATCAAGAAGAAGGCCTAACGGAACAACGAGCGCGCCGGCGCAGCTACGCCGAGCGCGTCGACCAGGCTTACGGCGAATGACGGCCGCGCTCCGCGGGCAGATCTACTGGTTCGACATGGGACACGGCGAGAAGCCGTGGGTGGTGGTCTCCAACAACGTCCGTAACCGCAACCTGAACACGGTCCTCGCCGCACGCGTGACCACCACACCGAAGCCCGGCGTTCCGACGGCCGTCCCCCTCGGAGCCGCAGATCCACTTGTCGGTTCGATCCTGGCGGACGACCTCATCCAGCTCTTCGACGACGAGATCGCCGCGAGCAGGCCGGCAGGAGCGCTCTCCCCCGCAACGGTGGTCAAACTGAACAAAGCACTCGCGATCGCACTCGGACTGCCCTAACGAACTCGCTGTACGACTGTGGCCCTCGACCTTTCCGGTCGAGGGCCACAGTCATGCAAGCGGAGGGAACTGTCACAGGTCGGTAAATCGCGATACCGAGAGCCACCGGAGCGTGAGGCCGAAACCCAGCCAGAGCACGACGAACGCGCCGACCGCCCACTGGCCTGGTGTCTCCTGCGCAATCAGCGATGCTGCGACGAACAGGGCGAGAAAAATCAATCCTGACCGGATGAACATTCCACTCATGCGTGCGAGTGACCGGATCAAAGGAAAATCCATCCGTCCGAGGGGGTCGTGCTCCTGCATGGCAGTCCACCAATCCGAATCGAGTTGTGATGCAAAGCATCCTATGAAAAAGAGGGTGTGTCCGCCACAGCACGGCGCGCAGGCCCCAGGCGGGACAACCCACGATCGCCGCAACCGTGGCGGACACGAGAAACATCAACTACCCCGAGGCCCGGACTCTCGAACGGTGGGCGAGACCGCCCGAAGGGCTTGGGGCTGTTGATGCTTCGGCTTGAGAGGGTTATTCGACGGGCCGATATGTTTCGGTGTCATCGTCGAATTCCCACCGGTCGCGGTCGATCTCGACCGCCGTGAAATCGTCGGAAGGATCTTCGGCGACCGCGCGGCCGCCGTCGATCATCTCGAGAACCTGATCCATCGTCAGCGCAGTCACCTTCCCGGCTGCGCTATCGACCAAGCCGAGGACCTGATCGATCAGCGGTGCGGGCGCGGTCTCGGGTCGAGGGTCGGTGTCGGCGGCGACGAATTCCGCGAAATCCGTGCCGATCTTCGGGTCGTTCGGCTGGTAGCCGCACTCTCCGCCACGGCATTCCTCGTTGAAGCCCATCTTGGGCAGCCGAGAGATCATCGGCCACAGCACGTGGTTGTGCCAGGCTGCCATACCGCCGTGATACGGGTTCTTCTCCAGCTGCTGGTACACCTCTCGGTGCGCCCACATCGCCGCCGTCAGCTCTTCGACCATCGGATCATGTTTGTACCAACACGATCGGATCTGCTGCCCACCGACGTTGTAGCGCCGGCGCAGCCACTCGACCCACTGTCCGAGCTCGAGCCACAGCTCCGCAGCAGCCTCGCGATCCAGGTGGCGCCAATCAGCCGGACCGGGATGGTAGTCCGGAATGCTCATCACACACCACCTCCTTGATGAAGCAGGCGCACCGAAGCTGCGCACGGTTCGCACGAATCACGGTGCCGCACATCCCGTAATCCGTCGGACAGAGTGAAGAGACCGTCGTTGTACGTTACTTCCGGATCGCGAACGAGGGCGCCGGCCGGGGAGACGACGATGATCGGGCGCTCGTACACCCCGCTGGAGCCGACGCCAATCCACAACGCGGAATCCCCGGGCGCCCAGTGGTCCGCGCACTCCCACGGCGAGGTCGCAGATTCTGAGCTCATAGTTCGGCTTTCGCGCAGAACGCGTCGAACGCCGACTGATTCGCCCGCACCCGCTTCGAAAGATCCGGAACATCCCACACCGATGGCAGCCGCACCTTCATCGGCCTGGCGTTGCGGTAGATCATCAGCGCTTGATCTTCCGGCATTTCACGAATTTCGTTGAGTGCCATCACCGGAACGCTGCGCGGTGCCGAACGCGGGTCCAGGCTGATGTATTCGTCGCGGCTACCCATCAACCGTGAGAGCGCCGACAATTCACCCTCGTCACCTAGGCCTGGCAAGTAGATCCGTGCCGGGGAATCGCTCGACAACCGTTGCCCGTCGATGCGGCCCCAACGCTTCTCGTTCTGCAAGGCGCTGTGCACGAACGCCCAGATCTGGATTCCGCGGCCGCCCGAGTCCGTGATCAGATCCGGCATGTGCGGAATCGCCGCGACATTGTTCATTTCGTCGAGGACCATCCGCAACGGCGGATCGATCTTGTCGTCCTCGTTGCCCAGCCCGTGTGTCTTCGCGATGTGATAGAGCTCTGCCGAGAGCACGGTGGTGAACGCGGCCGCCGAAGCGCTGTGTCCTTCCGAGACCAGATACACGGTGTTCTTGCCCTCGGTCATCAGCGCATGCAGATCCGCGGACTCGCTGCGGGGGACGTTGATCGCGCTCATCAACTTCGGGGACGCCAACGGTTCGAGCAATCGCGCGCACGCGCTGACCACGTCATCGGAGGAGTCGGACTGTGAGTCCAAGGCTTGCTCGAGTTCGGCGTGCCAGTCCGGAAGGTCCTGCTCGAGAACATCGCGGACCAGTTGGACGTTGCGGGAGGACGCCCAGATCCGCAGGTCGATCATGTTCTTGTTCTTGACGGCGGCGGAGTAGAGGTAGCCGCGCATGAGCATCGCGGCCTTGCCGTTCCAATAGCCGGAATTGCTGGTGTCGTCCATCGGCATGGCTTGGACCAGTGCTTCTGCACGCCGCTTGGCGACTTCCGGATCCTCGCACCCGTCGAGGATCGACCACCGCATCGGATTGGGGATCGCGGTGAGCCCCTCCGGGTCGAAGACCTCGACGTGCCCGACTTCCCGGCGCTGCGCCCACGTGGAGCGCAACAGATCGCCGCGGGTCGAGGTAGCGACGACCGGGCCGACGGCGTCGGTGACACCTTTCCAGCAGACACGCCACGTCTTACCAGCACCAGTCGGTCCGGTGCAGGTCAGTCCGTCGCGGTACTGGAGGAATACGCCCTCGCCTTTGTGGTCGTACAGCTCCGCGACTCGGGTGGTCTCGACAGCGGCATCGATGCGCCGCACCGGAACGTCTTTGAGTGAGAGGCGGGTCGCTTTCGCCTTCCGGACGGCCGCCTTTTCGCTGATACCGGTTCGGGCGAGTTCGGTGCGGTCAGCGAATCCGGACTCTCGCACCCGCCGAGCGGCGGCGCGTTTCATCTGCTGCCCGGAAAAGAACAGCCCCATCCACAGGCACAACGCCGCAACGATCGCGATGGAAACCCACGTCAGTACCGGTCCGCCCGGCCGAGAACCTTCCGGCCACGCGAGAGCGGGGTCGCCCGGATTCCGGAACAGCCCTTCGAACACGTCGAGAACTCCGTACACACCGGTGGGGAGAGCGCCGCCATGACCGGACACGACACCTGAGATGTATCCGCCGGCAACGACGCTGACGACGGCCGAAGCAACGAGACTCACAAGGGGAAGCACGCCAGGCGGCACCATCGGTTGCGTAGGACGCTGAGTTGTACTCACGACTTGTCTCCTTCGATCGGGTCGGACATCACAAGCTCGGACCGCGAGAGTGTGGTGCGGGTGGATGCCGTATCGGATGTCCGGCCCCGCGGTGACAGGGGCGGCCTACGGCCGCTGGACCTGCGCCGCGCTACCAGAACCCACATCATGAGCGCGCAAGCAGCTACCGACCCGCCGACCAGAATGGTGAAGGCAACGAGCGGCGGAACAGGAAGCGTCGTCAGGCGATCCGGAGCGTCTGTGGCGATCATGCTGCCTCTCCCTTGATCACTTCGTCGGTGTTGGTGAGTTCGATTTCAAGATCGGAACGGACGTGCTGCATGAGAATCGGGTCGGCGCTGCCGTACTTGACCAGGCAATGTCCTTTCGCCAGGGACATGATGATTTCCGTCGACCCGGCCGGCAGGTGGTACATGCGAGCTGTTTCCTCTGCATCCTCGACACGGTCCTGCCCGTACAAGAAGACGATTCCGGCCTCTTTCATCAGCGCACGCGCGGGAGAGTCGACCGGGAGGTCCGAGATGTGATGGAACGCCGAAACCGTCGAAAGACCGAGGCCGCGAGAGAGTTTCATGTTCTCGCGGAACACCTTTCCGGTCGAGCCGTCGGCGACGTGCCAGCCTTCCTCGATCAGCAGCAGCGTTTGCATGTGCTTGGCGGAGCGGGTTGCGAGAACGTTCGCGAGCCAGGTGTTGATCACGGTCATAATGACCCGCAACGCCGGCCCCTTGTTCGGGAGGGCCGAGACGTCGAAGTGCACGAACGAATGATCGAGTGCCTCGCGGACCTCCGGGGAAGTAGCGCCGTCGACGAGGCCTTTGAGGTCTCCTTCGCACAGTTCTTGCAGCGCGAGACCAGGATTGAGGCCCCAGCGGCGCGAATCCTCGGCGTGCAGTGAGCCGAAGATGTTGCCGCTGCCGGGGCTCGCTTCGAGCAGTTCCGCTGCGAGTTCGCGCAACGTCGGCTCGCGGTTTTCCGCATCGGCGCGTTCGTTGACGGACTTGAGTGCTTGGCGCACAGCTGCTTTTTCCGTCTCGACGAGGGAACGACCCATCGTGTCTTCGATGACGGCACCGACCAGCGCTTCCTGACCGGCCGGGGAAACACCGTCCGTACGTTGGGTTCCGCTGGCGATAGCCGGATCGAGCAGATTGATCCGGACACCGTCACCGCCGGCGAGGAATCGGATCGATCGGGCGCCCATCGCCTCTGCGATACCCGAATACTCGCCGCCCTTGTTGCCCTGCCGCTTTTTGTCGATGACGACGCACTGCCGGTTGTTCGCCAAGGCGAGTTGCCGGATGCAGAACGCGGTTTTGATCAGCGACGACTTCGCCTTGCCGATGTCGCCGACGATGGCGACGTTGATGTTCTCGATTTCCGAGCCGTAGAGCGCGAACGGGTCGGTGATCACCATCGACTGGTTGATCTTGTTCAGCCCGGTCATGAGTCCTTCGTGACGCACCGAGCGGCGCATCGTGGCCAGGTTCAGCGCTTCACCTTGCCGGGTGGTGGTCCACGCGCCTTCCGCCCGCACCTCGTACCAGCCCCACCGGTCCAACCATCGGTTGCGTTTGGGGGCAGGCCGACGGGTGGTGATCCTGTCGGAGGCGTGGACCGCTTGCGCGACTGCGATTTCCTCCGCGCTCTCGACCTGGACTTTCTTCTTCCCGAGGCTTGGTGTGAGGGTCCATCGGTTGGACTTCTTGTGGCCGCGACGGTGCGCGGTGCTCTGTTCTGTCTTCGTCATCGCCGGTTCAGCCCCTTGTCTTGATTCGAGTCCATTTGGTGGCCGCCAGTCCGCGGCCGAGAGGCAACGTCAAGAACGCGGCCACGTCGTGGCGGTTGTCCTGCCACACGATTTCTCCGATACCGCAGTTGTCGGCGGCCTGCTCCACACGTGTACCGGCGCGTAATGCGTCGTCTTCGTTTCGGCCGGTGACCGAGACGGCCATCGAATAGATCAAGCCGTGGTGGCCGCTACCAGGAAGAAGATCCTGTCGGCGGCGAGCTGATTCGGTGATCGCCACGTCGGAGGCGCCGTCGGTTGTCTTTCCCTTGCGGCTCTCCTCGATGCGCTTGGCCTCGTCGCGGGTGACGTCCTTCTTCGCGGCTTCGCGGGATTGGGAGGCTTCCACGAAATCCATGCGCACCATCACCGTCCGGATGGTCGGGGCGGCGGCGATCTCGTCGTCTCCGACGTCGGGCTCGACTCCGGTCAGGAACGGACCGAGCCACAACGGACCGAGTTCACGCGGTTCGATCGCCCGCGGGGGGATCACCCCGGCCCGTGTGTGCCACGCCCCCGCGATCTCGACCGACTCGTCGCGGCCGATGTAAGAGGGCCAGCAGTTGTTCCACCGCACACCTTTGTGCGCGTCGAGCGGGAAGGTGGGGTCTTGGAATGCGCGAATCACCGCGCAGGCTCGCTGTTCGCCGTAAACCTCCACCCGGCCCATACCGGCGCGTTCGAGGGAATGCTGCGCCTTCTCCGTTTCGTCGCGAATGACTTGAGCGATACCGCCCACCAGGGCGGCATCCTTGCGGCGCGCGATGCGGGCAGCTTCGGCGAGGAACGTCGGTGACTTCGGAATGATCAGTACGCAGTACGAGCGGTGCTCCTCGACATACGGGGCGTTGCGGTCGAGGAGCTGACCGTAGGAACGGATCGCTTCGTCGATGCGCCGCACGGATTCACCGGCGGCCGAGATCATGCGCATCATCCAGTTCTCGTGAGGCGCCATGTCGGCCGGGACGCTGCGGTGCAGCAGCGCCACACCCCGAACGAACGAGGACCGCTTCGCGAACCCGGCGAGGATACGACCGAACGCAGCTGAGGTCACCGCCCACTCCGCATCACCGCGTAGACCTTCGGCCAAACCTTGCATCGCCACGATCACCGAGTAGTAGTTGTTGTCGCCCGGTGTGGTGTGTTCGAGGATGAACATGTCGTCGAGGCCGGTACCGGCCAGATCCACCGGCTTCGTCTGGTAGAGCGGGACGGGGAACTCCCACCCCGGATCGTGGTCGGGGTCGCCGAAGTTTTCGTCCCTGGCGCTGACGTAGACATGCTCACCGCGCTTGCGGCGCTGACGGTTTCGAATCTGCTTGGCTTTGCTTGCCGCATAGGACTCACGCTGCCCGAATTCGAACGTCGCACCGATGACGGCCAGGATCAACGCCAAGTCGAACCCGAGCACCCAGATGTTCTGCCCGATGACGAAGATCAGGGCCAGCGCTAGGACGAGTGTCGCGCTCCAGGCGATCAAGACCGGTTCGGCGAAAGGCAAGTTTCCTTTGCGGGCGATCTGACGCCCCAGGATCGACGTGCGTTGTTCACTCATCACTGTTCTCCGGTCACTGGTTCGGTGGCGTCTCGGCGGCGGGCGGCGCGTGCGCGGACCAGCCGTTCAACGTAGGTGTCCGGTCGAGAAAACTCGGTGCTCGCGACGAACCCGGCCAACATCACCAGGCACGCGGCCGCGAGAGTCCCTACGGACAGCCCGATCATCACCGTCAGGTACAGCGGGATCGCAACTGTTCCGATCCTGGTGAGTACCACTGGATCTCGGAACTGAGCGAGACCGTGCAGTGCGGCGTCCCGGCCGAGGTAGGTGGTGCGGTGCTTTCTCATCAGTTCTCTCCATCCGCGTGTTCGGGAGCGCTTTGCGCCGAGGCACCGGCCTTGTTCATCGCCGCGCCGGCAGCGGCCACCGCGAAGGGCGCCGCCACTGTCGCTGCACCTGCCGCTGCGCCGGCGGTTGTCTTCGCCGCGCTCATCAATTTCGATTCAGCGCTTCCCGCTTTGGCTCCGCCCTTGCCGGAGTCTTTGCCACCGATCCCGACGGAACCGGACGAGGTTTGCGCTCCGTGGCCCGATCGACTGGACGCGTGATCGGACGATGCTGACGATGCGTCGGGGGAGGAATTGTGGCCGCCGAGGTGATCGGAGGGTCCGGTGCCGCGTCCGGGTGAGGTCGCGACGTCGGCATTGCGGGACGCAGCTCCCCCGTCGCCGCCGCCGCCCGATCCGCCTCCGGCTTGCTGCTGGTACATGCTCGCCGACGAGCCGATCATCTCGCCCGAGGCTGAGCCCGAGCTACCGAAGTCGGCGGAATCCGCAGCGGTCGGCAGGATCGGTGACCACTTGAGCAACGCGAACGGTGCCAGACCGATCATCACGAAGCACACGGCGATCAGGGCGAGTTGGCCCAGGGATTCCAATTTGCCGTCGTCGGCGACTGATCCTTGCGCTGAGACGTTGATGACGACGAATACCGCGGCCAGCAGTACGAACAGCATGGGCTTGGACAGCACGACACCGAGAAACATCATCACCGGCCGAAGCGCTTTCTTTCGCCAGGTGGGGTGCACCCACATGCCGAATGCGATACCGCTGACCACTGCGAGGACGGGAAGCGCGGCCGCGTGCATCAAGAAGCCGAAGAAGACCGAGAGCACACCGATGACCATCAACCCGAATCCGATGATGCCGGCGACGGCTCCACCGACCAGGGTTTCGTCGTTGAGAGCGCCCAGGGAGGTCGATACGTTGTTGATCACTTCGTCGGTGGTGGTGCCGATCGCGCCTACCAACGCGACCGAGATCTCGTGGGCGAGACTGATGACGAATTGGGCGATAGAGGGAGCGAAGAGCATCAGCATGATTCCGGCGGGCAAGTATCCGAAGAAGTCCTTGGCGAGTTCTTCGCCTGGGCGGCTTCCGTCGGCTGACTTGTACAGCGCGAAGATCGTGGCGATAGCCAGCACCAGGAGACCCAACCCCGTCGACATGGCGTACACAGTCAAGAACTGCGGCTCCAACGGATCGAATTCGCCGATGCCTGCCAAACCGGGCAGGACCGAATCGGTCATCGACATCGCCGAACTCTTGAATTTGTTCGCCCAGGAATCGATCACGTCCGACGGGTCTTTGACGAATGCGACCAGATCACCGAGCGGGCCGGCAACGGTATCCCACGCGAAGGTGAAACTGTCGACGAAGATCTTGCCGCCCATATAGGCCGGCGTTGCCCTCATCATCCCGCCGAGGGTCTCGCCGAGGCGGTCACTGAAACTGGTGTTCTGATCGATCCAGTTCATGGTGCCGCCGAACAGTTTCCCGACCCTGGTGTTCCATTCCGTGCACGCGAACATGTCTTCCCCAGGTGTTGCGCGCTCGCAGTTGACGAACATCGCGTGCATGCAGAGGACGCCGGGAACACCATTGCCGGCGCAGGGAGCAGTCCAGGCAGCGTCAGGCACCTTGTCGGCGTTCGGCTGCTTCTTCATCGCCGCGAGTGAGGCCGCGTCCGGTGTCGGGCTCCACTCGAAACCCCATGTGCTGGTCGTCTTCGTTGTCCACCGCGCCAGATCCTGCGCACAGGTCGGAGACGGCGGGTACATGTCCGCAGCCTCATCGAGGGGGAACGTGTTCGGATAGACGCCCTTGAGGATCGACTCGTCCGTGATGCTCAAGGCGGCCTTCTGGTTCGCCTCCACACCCATGTCGATGCCGGACATCTGTGTACCGGCGCCGCCGGCGGCGACCAGGGCGTCGATCAGAGCCGGGTTCTTCGACATCATCACCTGCGGTGCCCACATGGCGATCCGCTCGGATTCTTTTGCCGTCCAGTACATCAACCGGTTTTCGTTGTGCATGACCTGTGTCGAGTACTGGCCCATGTCGCCGCCTTTGTCCTTGCAGACTCCGGTGAACCACGAGGCGGATTTGAATTCGTCTGTGCCGGCGACGAACTTCTTCAGATCATCGGGAAATCCTTTGGGGAGTTCCTTGCCCGACTGAGTGGCATTCTGCACGCCAGGAGCCGGGTCGGTGTTGGGGACAGCAACTGGTTCCGCTGCCGCCGGCAACGCCAGTCCGAGCATCGCGAACAATGCCACGACCGCGGTCAGAATGATTTTGCGCCACATCAGTCAGGCCCCCTTTCTAGTTGACGTAGAACGTGTAGAAGCCGTTCGCGCCCGGCTTCGAAAGCGCCGAATCAGCGGCCGGGAACTGGGCATCATCTGCGGACGGGCCGCTGACGAACTTCCAGTCCTGGGCTTTCCAGTCCCCGTTCTCCCACTTCACCGTGACGGTGCTCGTCGAGTAGACGGTGAGGATGCCGACCTTGTCGCTTCCTTCACTGATCGGGCTTTGACCGACGCCCATGCCCCACACGGACACGGTGGCTGAGTCCTGGGTGAAGTCGGGGACGGTGACGATCAGTGGCACGTTGTTGACGGTTTTCCCCAGATCGGTGCGGCCGCTGGAGATGTCGATGACGGTATTGAGCGCATCGGTCGCATTCGCCGAGACAGCAACTTCTCGCAGCTTTTCGGCGTCGATCCGGCCCTGGTACGTCTGACCGTTGGCCTGGATGAAGTTCACGGCCGCGGTCTGTGCGCCGGCCTGATCGCGGGTGTATCCGGCCGGAACTCCGTCGATGGTCGTCGTCGGACCGTGGGCTGCACGAATTGCATCGGCTCCGCTCCCCTTGTTGTCATCACCACCACCGGAGGTGAGGAGCGCGATCACCAACGCGAGGAACACCACTGCGACAACACCAGTGGCGATAACGCGCTTGCGGTCAGAGAAGAACCCTGATCCGCCACCTGTGGATCCAGTCGCCGCGACCGGACGGTTGCCCGTACCTACCTGAGAAAAATCTTTGACCATGAGTTCTCTTCTTTCTCGTGAACAATGCTGAGCTGGAGCGGAATTCGTCTCAGCCTTGAGTGACGAACATGATGGCGCCGATGATGACGGTCAGAAGTGTCAGGCCGCCGAAGGCGGTGGCTGCGGTCTTGACCTCAGCGGCGTTGTCGGTCATCTCCGAGGCGTAGCCGCCGTTCTTCGCTGCTCGCATCTTGTACAGCGCGAAGATCAGTTTCACGCCGACACCGCCCATTGCGAGTGCCCAGATGGTGCCGAGCACGCGGACCCAGACGTTCTGGAACGCAGGTCCGAGGAACTCGAGGGTGGGTGTGACCCCTTCGAACGGGTTCTTCGACTTCGGCGCGTCCTGAGCTGCGGCAGGAGCGGCGGTCATGATTGCCAGGGCGATGGTGCCGGAGGTGATGGCCGCCGCCCGACGCAGCCGGCCGCCGCGGGTGGACGGGCTCACCGGTGTGTTCTGTTCGTTCATCGTGTTCCCTTTCGATGTGGTGTTTGGCTGTGGTGCAGTGGTTTTCAATCCAGGCGACCGCGACTTCGCGGGTGGGGTGGAGCTACCGGGCGAGGACGGAGGGGGCGGGGGTTCGGCCGAGGTTCCGGCTCGTACTCCGCGTATCGGTCCTCGTACTGCGCGACCGGTTCGGGTCGGGCTGTACGTCGAATAACTTCCGGAGGACGTTGGATCTGCTCGGGGGTGTACGGGTCGGCGTACTCGGCAGCGCGGCCGTACACGCTGGCAGCGAGAGCATCCGCGATTTCGGCGGCGACATTGGTGTAAGCCTCGATCGTGGACGGAAGGAGACGGTCGTAGACGATGCGCTCCCCAGTCGCGAACGACGGCTCGTAGGGAACCCGGATGACGTTCTCTTCCGGAAGGCCCAGTCGAGCCAGTCCCTCGACGAGTTCAGGCTCGAGGGTGGGATCGGAGCCGGGTGTCACGACAGTCAGCACGATCGCGGAGGACACCAGATGGCCGAAGCCGCGGGCGATGATCCCTTTGAACATCCGCAACGCCATCTTTGTCATGTCGAGGCGCAGCGGCAGGGGAACGACCAACAGGTTCGAGTGCTGCACGGCCCATTGCCAATTCGCGGCCACAGGTTCGTTGCCGGTGTCGATGAAGATCAGGTCCCGATGACGGCGGAGTACAGCCATGATCGCCGCGCACTCGTCCCAGCCGATGCCATGATCGCGTGAGGTCGAAGTGTCGGCTCCGAGGACTTCGTCGTGCGTGGGTTGAAGCCGCAGGAACCTGCCGAGCGCACCCGACACGGCTCCCGCAGAGGTGAGATCGCGGGCGTTCTCGAGAACATCCCAGGGGCCGACGTCGGGATCGGTGGGATTGGCCGCGCGGTCTCCGAGAGTCCCGGTGGACTGGTTGGCATCCCACGCGACAACGCCGTGGCGGTGCGAACCGAAGGTGTTGGCCAAGGTCAGGGTCGTCGAAGTCTTTCCGGCATCACCTTTGAGGCTGATCACCGAGACGACCATGCAACCGGGTAGCGGCTGCTGAACGCGGGTGACGGATTGGCGGAACCGCACCTCCGCCGAGTCAGGCTTCGGCGCCATCTTCATGCCGACCGCCGCGTTGACACGTCCGCGCCAGCCCCATGTTGCGGGGCTGTCGTCGACTTCGCTTGTCTCCCGCTCGAACCGGTAGTCGAATTCGGGTTCGTCGTTCTCTGCCAGCGCGTCCTGCCCGACCGCATACGGGTCGTCGTATCCTGCCGACTCGTCGACCAACTCGGTATCGCCGGATTCGGCGGCTGACTCGATCTGCGGGGCTGGTTCAGGAGTCTCGATCGGGGCGGTCTCGGCCTCGGGCCGAGATTGCCGACGTAGACGCTGGCCGCGCAGGTCAACGGCCTTTTCGGTGGTGTAGGTGTCCTGGTGCTCGTCGTAGGGGTCAGGAGCGCTCACGGGAGTTCCTTTCGGGGAGGGGGTGGTTCCGGGGACGTTCTTCTCGCTGGTCATAGCTTTTTAAGGTCGTCGACTGCCCACAGACCGCCGCGACTGACGACCAGGACGGCGACGATGGCGGTGTCGACGCCGACGATGGAGCCATCGGACGCAATCGCGGTCTGTTCGACCTGATACATCCGGTGCACCGCAGTCGCGGTGTCCACGGCGCCCTGGTTCGGTACCGAGCTGACCGTCGGCCAGACCTGCGCGTCCTTCGCGGCCCATTCGAGCCACTGACCGCCGGGGCTTCCGGTCGGGGTGGTTCCGGTGACATCGCCGAGGAAGCGTTCGGTGAGCAGGTCGCCGGTGCGGGCGGCCGCGTCATTGGGTCCGCGATCGTCAGCGGTATTCCAGGTGAACCAGGTGGTGACCACGGCGTCGGCAACGGCAGCCGGATCGCTGCGGTCCACGATGGCGACCTGTTCGGGCGCGTGTTCCGGAACGGTGGCCGCAGGCCGTGTGGGCTCGGCCGCCGAGGTTTCGTTCGGGGACCATTGCTGCGCCCGTGCGCCCGTCGTGGTGGACGGGCCGGTTGCGGTGCCTTCCGTGCCCGAGGAGCACCCGGCCAGGGCAATAGCGACGGCAGATGCAGCGGCGGCGGCCGCGAGGTGGCGTTTCACGACTCGTCCTCGATGAACAGATCCGACAACCGAATCGCCTGCCACGCCTGGTAACCAGGCTCTTCGCACCAGTCCACGGCCCGGTTGTTGTCGGTGATGTCGAGGTCGAGTGCAACACCGTGCTTGGCTGCCATACCGGCGAGGGAGTTCCCGTCGATCTCCGGATTGGAGATGTGCAGGAGCAACCGCACCGCGGGAACGTTCGCGTCCTCACGCGCTTTGCCGGCGAGGAATACCGCCTTACCGGCTGCGGAGTTGTCTGCCGAGCGCTGGTTGCCTTCCTTGAAGACCGTGTCGTTCTTGTGGAACGTCCCGTACCAGGCCGCGTCGTCGACCGGTCCGAGTACAGCGAAGCTGCCCCGCTCGTCACCGGCGGCGAACAGTTCCACCAACGGTGCGGTGGCGGCGGCTTCGGCGATCTCCTTCTTGCGTTTGGTCGCTTCCGCGTCGCGGAGTACGTCGTAGTCGAGATCGAGTTGTTTGACCAACTCGCGCTTGACCTTCGGCCACATGCTGCGCGAGAGCAGTTTGTTCTTCTTCGCCCACGCGCGGATCTCTGAGGAATCGCTGGTGCGCAACTCGTCAGCGGCGGCGCGTACTGCGTCGGCGGCCTGTTCCCATTCGGTGGCTGCGGATACCGTCATTTCTGGGATCTACCTTTCTTCGGGTGAAACTTCATTCCGGGGTGGTCATCGGGTTGCGATGTTCTGGTCTGGGTTGTTCTGTCAGGCAAAGCGTTTCGCTGCCAACCCGGAGGATGGTGGGGTCCAGTCGGAGATTTTGACGACATCGCCCGATTGCGGAGCTTCGACGACCTTGCCGCCGCCCATCCAGATGAAGATGTGGCCGCTGTGGGGTTGGATGATGTCGCCGGGTCGCAGGTCGGCGGGGTTGGTGATCGAGGTTCCGCGGGAGTCGTCGATCTGCATCTGATCCTGGTGAGGGAGGACCGTTCGGCCGCCCGTGGCTTGCGCCACTGCGTATTTCACCAGTCCGGAGCAGTCGAACCCGATCTTGTTGAAGTCTCCGAAACTGTCTGCCACTCCCCCGTCGCGGACGCCGCGCGTCGGTCCGTTCTCGTCGCCGCCGCCCCAGGCATACGGGGTGCCGAGCCACCGCAGTGCGGTATCGACGACGGCCGAGCCGGTGGACGGGCCGCCTGGAATCGGGCCCGCCGGGGCGGACGTATCGGTGAATTCCTCGATCGCGAACTTCTGAATGTTGGTGACGTAGCCGCGTGTTTCCTCGTTCTGGCAGACCTGGCCCTGCGACAAGGTGTTTCCGGGGCCGCAGTTGTACATGGACAACGTCAGCGGAATCAGCTCGCCTTGCAGGCGGCCGTCAGCCATCGCCTTTTTCGTCAGCTCGAGCATCTTGCAGTCGTAGGACGCCATCGACATCGCAGCGTCGGCCGGTGAGCGCATGTCGAGCTTTCCGTCCCCGTCCCCGTCCACGCCCTCCTGTGCAGCAGTTGAGGGAAGGAACTGTGCCGGGCCGTCCGCGCCGGAGTCGTTGTTGTGCGCGTTGACGTTGAAGCCGCTTTCCTGCTTGAACTGCCCTGCCAGCAGCGGAGCGGTGATCTCGGGGCAGGTCCCGGCGGCTTTGAGGATCCACGGTTCGAACTCCGCAGGTACGCTGCCCGGCTTGAGTCCCCCGCCGCCCAGACTCGGTCCACCGCACCCGGCACCTGCCGGAAGTGGAGTGATAGCGGCAGCGTTGACGATCGCGGGAGACGGAACACCCGTGCCGGGCGCGGGAGCCGGTGCCGGTGCGGGTCCGGACGGCTCGGCAGCACCGGCGAGCCACGGTGCGGGATCGGTTGGCGTTCCGGCGCCGTCGGGAAGTCGGCCACCCTCCCAGACCTCGAAATGCAGGTGCGGGCCTGAGGAATCGGCTTCGTTTCCGACAGCGGCGATTTCCTGACCGGCGGTTACCTGATCACCGGTCTTGACCTTGATCGTCGAAGCGGCCATGTGGCCGTAGACGGTGGAAATCCGCTTCCCGTCGACGTCGGTGTCGATGATGACCCAGTTCCCGAACCCCGACGCGGGGCCGGCCTCTGCGACGACACCGGAGGTAGCGGCATAGATCGGAGTACCGAGCGGGCCGGCGAAGTCGGTACCGCGGTGCATGGAACCACCGCGAGGACCGAAACCCGACGTCAGTTGGTAGGTACCGGCCTTGAGCGGCTGCGTTTTGGTTCCCGGAGCTGGTGCCACGGATCCGGTAGTTGCGGTTGTGGGCAGGCAATCGTTGGAAGGTTTGGGATTGTTGTCCGTACCGAACATGACGAAACCGAGCATCAGGACCACTGCGACGATGACGCCGCCAGTGGCCTTGAGGCCGGTCTTCGTCGAGCTGGGTGAATCACCCATCGTCATGTCCTTGTCGTCGTGCCGTGCCGTGCCCGCCTGGGCAACGTGTGGGACCTATCGCGGCCCGAGAGGGCCGTGAGTATGAGGAGTGGGGAGGTGAACGTCAAAAGCTCTCGCCCAAGAGCGTTTTCGGTTCACCCGCCGCCGCGCGCTAGCCGCCGATCGCTTGTCGGTAGATGTCGACCATCGCGTCCAGAGCGGTTCGCTTTCCGTCGATCAACCACTGCCCGTAGGACTCGTGAACGCGGGAACCGAGGAAACTCGCTGCGGTGAATCCGGCGTCGACGACCGAGGTCAGTGCTTGCGCATCCTGGGAGGTCACCGTCGCCAGGACCGAGTTACCGAGACCGACGAAGTCGGAGTTCTGCGCCTGCGCACCCATCAACGTGGTCATCGAATCGGCCGGTTCGTGGAGCTGCTCGGCGGTCATCTTCTGCCCCGGTGTCAGGACACCGAGCGCAACGTTCGCAAGATCCACACCGATCGGGAGGAGCTGCCCGAGGGCCAGGACGTTCCCGGTTTCGGCGACCTGCCACGCGACTTCCTGGAGCTGCCCGACGTCGCGGGCGAGGCGGATGATGTCGACGTTGCCCAGCAGGTTCGCCACCAGCGCCGCCGAGGCGGCTGTGCCGGACGGATCGGGGATCAGTGCCAAGATCCGTGACACCGATTTCAGGTCGACCCCGGCCGCCATCTTCACCAAAGGCGAGAGTTGGTTGTTCAGCTCCCCCGCGACCCGGTGCGCTTCTTTGACGTTGCCGGCCAACAGATGGCCGGGAAGTATTTGCAGGTTGGCCGCAACCGCGTTGTAGTCCACCGAGGTCACACCCGAGACGACGCCGAGGATCTGGTTGATGATCGTCACCGGTTGGATCGCGGAGAGGATCGACGTGGCGGTGGTGAGTTGATCGGTCGGTGTATCCGCCAGCGGAGCCACACCGTTCGACAAGCTCTGTGCGGGACCAGTCAGACCCGCGTACGTGCCGCCGGTACCGGTGCCACCACCCGAGAGGATGCTGTTCGCCAACGTCACCACCTGGTCAGCAGCACCCAGAACCTGCGGAACGTCGACCTTGTCGAGCGCATCGACGACCGCGTTCGTGGCGGCCTCAGGAGAATCAGCCGGAGCGCTGCGCAACCCGTCGCGCGCGGCCGGGTTCGCTGCCATCCATGCCTGTGTCTGTTGGACCGGCTTGAAGGTTCCGGCCAACAGTTGCGCTTGCTGACGAACCGCAGCGACATCGACCGCCGCCGACGTCGAGGTGGGAGCGCCTGCGCTTTGCAGCTTCTCCACCGAGGTCGCCAACGCGGACGCTGCCCCTGGAGCAGCCGCGAGATCCGCGTAACCGTAGTTCGAGGTCACCGCGCCCAAGAACTCCGACGCGTTCGCGGTTCCGGCGCCTGCCGAGGTATTCGCAGTTTCGGCGGCCGCCGGAGTCGACGCCGGCTTCGCAGCCGTGTCGGTCGAGGTCTGACCTGCGACGGACGGAGTCGTTGTCGCCGAGACAGCAGTCGCGGTGGTCGGTGCCACTGTTCCGGGTGGGTTGGCAAGCACTCGTCCCAACGACGCCAAGAATGAATCCTTGCCGGTGTTGGTGTTGCAGTACTTGTCTTCCGGGTGGCAGATGTCGAAGACCCGACCCGACAGAGCGCCGTAGCCCTCGGCGGCCGGACCGGCGATGCCCTGTCCGTCGAGCTTGGGGCCGACGACCTGCGAACCGGCGGTGCCGAGCTTCGGATTGGCGAGCATGACCGCAGCGAGAACAGACGCGGCGGGAACGGGGCCGCTGCCTGCCCCGATGTTGACGGCGACGTCGTTGGCGACCTGTGCGCCTTGTGAATAGCCGCCGATGACGAACTTCGAGTTTGGGCACTGCTCCATCGCGGTCGCCATTGCCTGATCACCGGCGGTCTTCGAGGCCGAGTAGGTCATGCCGGACTGCAAAAACGCTTCGGCCGGGTACGACGGATAGATGGCACGGAAGGTGTTGGGCCCGTACATCGTTTCGAGCTTCCCCCCCACCTGGCCCAACATTCCGGCAGGCTTCGACGGATCGGCGTCGGCGCGGGTCTCGGTCGTTCCGGGAGCGAAGACACCGATGTACTTGGTGCAGCCCGCCGCAGTGGACGGTGCGGCGTTGGCCAGGAGCGGTGCGGCCGCGAATCCTGCGACCAGCGTCGAAATGATGGCGAACGCCGACGCGAAGCGGGCGGTGGAAGAGATATTCATCGGATTCCTTCTGCATCAGTGATGGAGGTGATGAAATGCCGACCGTCGATCACGGCGGTGGTGATGCGCTGATACAGCGACGCGCCTTTGCCGGAGGGGCGGGTCTCGTCCAGCTCCATTGCGTATGTTCCGGCCGAAACGCCGGTCACCGTCATGCAGTAGGTCGTTCCTTCCGGCGTCGCATTGATCGCCGACTGCATGTCCGCTGCGAAGGGAGCTGCACCAGGGGTGAGTAGCGCGATCGCTGCATCGGCAGAGCGCAGCGTGTAATACGCGTGTTCGAACGCTGCGATCACACCCTCGCCGCTGTTCTGATCACCAGCAGACACCGGGCATCCGGCAGGTTCCGGAGACGGTGTAGTCGACGGTGTCGCAGCGGAATTGACGATCTCGCTGATGTTCGACGGCTCGTCGTCGGTGACCCGGCCGATGACCGACGCAGCGCCCACGACGACCCCGACCAACAACACCAGCACCGCGATCGCCAGTGCCGTCACGGCCGCGACCTGACGGCGAGGTGTCCGCGCATGCGGCATACGAGGACGCCTTGGGAGGCGGACTGGGCGGGTACCAGTTCCGCCGGTCGCGCTACGTACCGCCGGTTTAGGGGTAGATCCCTTCGAGCCAAACATCGTTTCAAACTCCTTCTTCGACCAGGCAATCCATGTCAGATGGCCGGGACGGGCGTGCCCGTCCCGGCCAATCCGGCTATGCCTGTGTGCCTGCTCCGATTGCATCGCTGATCAGCTGCGATGCCAGGCCAGGGCTGGCGTTGGTGAAGAAGTCCGTGAGGGCTGTGTCGACCTGTTCGATGATCTGCTCGCCTCCGGGCTGGGCTGCGACGAAGTCTCGGGCCTGCTGGTCGATCGCGGGTGCGACGGCGACGGTGTCGCGGACGGTGGTGGCCACTGCCTGTCCGACGGGGCCGGAGTTCTCCCAGTCGGTAAGAACGTTCTGCGTCTGAGTGGTCACGGCAGGCTGGTCGATGTCGGGGATCTGGTCGCTGACATCGACAGGTTCTCCCAATTCGCCTGCGCCGTAGGCGGTTGCGGCCGCAACGCCTGCGATGCCACCGCCGACTGCGCCGATCGCCGCTGCGGGAACGCCCAGAGCCGCTGCACCGATACCTGCTCCGGTGGCTGTGCCCACCACACCAGCAGGCACGGCACCGATCGGCGTGAGAACGGGGCTGAACAAGCCGAGGGCCGACGTTCCGCCGATGGTTCCGCCGATCAACGCGCCCACTGTTGCTGCGGGTACACCAACGGCGGCGGCTCCGGCCAAAGCGCCACCGGCACCACCGGCCAGTTGTGCGGCGGCGATGCGGCTCGCGCGGTCGACGGGGACACCGATCGAGGCATAGAAGGTTGAGACCTGGCTTTCGATGACGGCCGAGGTGTTGTTGGTGCGGGCGAGATCGTCGTCACTCATCCAGGTCTTCTGCTCGAAGACCCAATCACCAATGCGACCCTTCTCTTTCGGTGCGATGATCGGTGCGACGATCTCGACGGGTCCGGGCAAGTGAATGTTGCCGTAGTCGATCGGTGCGACGCTGTAGTCGGCCGGGGCCGTGTAGGTGCCGGAATCATAGTCCCAGTTCGGCAGCGGCTGCGACGGAACGTTCGCGTACTCTGCGGGCGGCGGCACCCAGTAGACCGGCTCGGGTACAGGCTCGGTCGAGGGTGCAGGTGCAGGTGCAGGTGCAGGTGAAGGTGAAGGTGACGGGGCAGTCACTCCGGGCTGTCCCGGTGCAGGCCCTGTTACCCCTGGCTGCGGGGCTGCCACCGCTATCCCTGCCGTTGCGAAAGTGGCCACAACCAGAGCGGTGAGGGTGCCGGCGGCGATGACAGGCGCGGACGGTGCGCGGTGGCGACCGGTAGGTCGAGACTTGTGGTGCTTCATTGTGTGGAACCTTCCAATTGGGTTGTAAATACGGGGAATTGATGCGGACTGAGGTGGCGCTTACGCGGCCACTGTTTCCGATGCGTTGGCATCAGAAAGCGGGGAGGGGTCCTGCGCCGAAGGCAGCGAGGACCGATGGTGAGGAACAAGTGAATGGCCAACGGGGCAGACTCGCGTGCCGGGAATGCTCACCGAAATGCATGTGTGGCCCAGGCTCCTGCCGGCACACAGCGAGCCCGCCCGGCCTCGAACTTGGAGTTCACCCCACTCTTTCGTTCTCACAGCTCCCCCGATTCGTTGGATGTGTCCGGCCCAGGTGACGGCCCGAGCCGGACACAAGATCAATCTATGAGGGTCAGTCTATAACAGTCAGTTTAAAACGGCTAGACAGTAGGGGTAATCCCACGATGGCTAATCTTCACGCCTAGGTGAATCGCACCGAACACGAGTGGACGGGGGATGAGTGGGCAGGAGATCCGTTCGCGGCTTTCAACCCAACGTGCTCCGTGATCGACGGTTGGAGCGAGGATTCACTCAAGCCGAACTTGCGCGCATTCTTGGTTTGACGCCCGGCGCAGTCAAAGCATGGGAAGCGGGTAGAGGCACGCCCAAGATCGAGACACTCGTTAAATTGGTCGACCCTAGCGTGCTCGATATCGATATTTCCGCTTTGGTTTCCGTACCCAAAGGAGAGACCTTCCTTGGCGACCTTCGCACCCTGCGGCTGATCACACAGTCTCAACTTGCCGAGCGGATCGGTCTTTCCCAAACCATGATGGGTGCCCTCGAGCGCGGTGAGATCAACCTCAGCGAGGATGTCGCGGAGATGCTCGCCGCTGAGCTCGACTACTCCTTGAGCGATATTCGTTCCGCATTCAACCGCGCGAGAAGCAGACCTCCGCACACCCCTGTGTGAAGAGTGCGCGGATCGCATTCTCGATGCACCGCACGAATCGCACGCCGCGATAGGCGCGTCTTCTACCGTCATGCGGCGAACTTTTCCCGATTTTCCACACCACGGTTCGATTCCGCACCAAGCAACACGCTAAGTTTGCAGGTCCGGGCACTTCGGACAAATATTCCGCACGCGGAACTTTGTTGGGTGCGGAATTGGGGAAACGGCAGGAAAACAGTGGCGCGAGGATTCAAGTGACGGACCGGAACCAGTTCGCAGGAAGACTGAGTGCACTCTGGGCGGCCGCGAATAATCCGACGCTCAAGGCAGTAGCAGCGAGGGCTAAAGAACGTAGCTCCGAGGGTCCTAGCTACCAGCGCATCAGCGATTGGCGGCGCGGAGCCCGCGTCCCTGAAAAGTTCGAATCGCTCGAGCCTGTCCTCTGGGTACTTATATCGGCGGCGAGGGCGAAATCGATACAGCCTTCCGAGCATGGTCTGTATGACATGGCGGTGTGGAGGGAATGGTGGGCAGAGGCGCAGACCGGTAGCAGGCAAGGCCCGGACGCGTCGAAAACAGCGCCAATTGCCTGCCCATATCTCGGCCTAGCCTCGTACACAGTCACAGATCGTGACCGATTCTTCGGACGCGAACGCAGCATCGACGAAGCTGTCTCCACCCTCCAAGGCGCCACTACCCCCGGGTTGTTCGTCCTATATGCAGCCTCCGGGACTGGTAAATCTTCGCTTCTTCACGCCGGTATCGCGGGGCGTGCAGCTACTCACGGGTTGACGTGGGGATCTACGGAACCGTGGAGCATTGAGACCGTAGACCCCGGCCCGGACCCCTTCGGCGCGCTTACCCGCATTTTCCCGCGCATACGAGAAGCCGAGTCGAGCGACGACTACCGGGAGTTGCTCGATGACTACTTCGCTGATTCCGAGAACGATGCCCTACTACTCATCGTCGATCAGTTTGAACAGGTACTCACAGCGGGTGCGAATGGCGCGACCCGCGACGAGTTCATAGATCGACTCGACCGTCTCTCTCGCGTGGTCAGCTCAACGAGCACCATACGAGTTGTAATCGGCGTACGAGCGGACTTCGTGCCCGAATGCTTGCAACACGCTCCCCTTGCCGACGCTCTACAGCACAGGCAGATCGTGCTCGCGCCTATGAGCTCCGAAGAGCTGGCCGAAGCCATCAAACTGCCGGCAGCCGCCGCGAACGCTGACCTCGAACAAGGCTTGTCCGAACGAATCATCAGTGATCTCGACGCCACACGAGTAGGGCACAATCAGAGCGTTCTCCCCCTGATGTCCCACGTGCTTGAAAGCATGTGGATGCACCGTGACCCAGCCGGAAACCTCACACTTCGAGCGTATGAAGCTGCCGGAGGAATCGAAGGTTCCGTCAACCGCGCCGCCGAAAACGCCTGGAAGGTGCTCGACGCCGACGATCGTGCAGTGGCGCCGGCCCTGCTGTTGAGGTTGGTTCAGATCGGAGACGGTGCCCGCGACACCAGGAGGGCTGTACCCCGCGCCGAGCTGCTACGCGTGGGCGGCGCGGATGCCCGGAACGGCCGGGTCATCGAAGCACTCACCACCGCTCGACTACTGACCGTCGACGACGACGGACTCGTGGCCTTTGCCCATGAAGTGGTCATCGACAGCTGGAACCGGTTGCACAACATGATCAGCGCCAACAGGGCGAGCAACATGCTTCGGCAGACGTTTGAACGCGACGCGGCCGAATGGGACCGGCGAGGTCGACAGTCCGCCGACCTGTGGGCAGGCGACAGGTTGCACGATGTCATCGCGCAACTCGACGATCACCCACTGACACCGACGGCGTACAGCTTTCGCCGGGATGCAATAAGGAAGCAAGAGCGACGGAAGCTCCAAAAACGGGGCGCCGTGTCCGCGATCGCAGCCTTTATCGCGGTCTTGATGGTCGTGTCCGTCTTTGCGTTCCGAGCGAGTGCGCGCTCAGAGGTCCTTGCATCGAGTGCACAATTCCGAGAAGTGTTATCGACAGCGGACCGACTACAACAGTCCAATCCGTCTCTGTCGGCGCAGCTAGTTCTTGCAGCCCGCGACATGCAGCCTGCCGAGACCGCCACCGCGTCCCGAGTTCTCGCTACTCAAGATGCACCGATGGCGACGCCGGCCACCGGGCATGAAAATGCGATCTACACCGCGGCATACCGACCTGACGGCAAAGTTCTCGCGACGGCGAGTGGAGACCACACAACGCGACTATGGGATGTCAGCGATCCACAAGTCCCGACACCGATCGGATCGCCGCTGGAAGGTCACACGAGCTTCGTCACTGCGGCCGCCTGGTCCCCTGACGGTGCGATGCTTGCCACTGCGAGCGGTGATGGCACAGTGCGACTCTGGGACGTACGCGATCCGCTCTCGCCCGAGGCAATCGGCAGCCCCCTGCAATCCGCCGGCGGAACCGTGTACGTGGTGTCGTTCAGCCCAGACGGACGCACCCTCGCAGCACCGAACGACGACGGAACCACAGGGCTGTGGGACATAAGCAAGCCGGAAGCCCCGTTTCTCCTCACTCCCCCACTTTCCGGGCCAGCAGGTCCCGTCAGAACAAGCGCGTTCAGTCCGGACGGGAAACTACTCGCGGTCGGGAGTGACGACAAAACGGTGTGGCTGTGGAATGTCAGCGATCCGTCAAACCCCGTAATCGCGACAGCACCGCTCACCGGGTTTGCCAGAGCGGCGCACTCGGTGGCGTTCAGTCCAAACGGCCAACTTCTCGCCGCCGGCAGCGACGATCGAACCGCCCGAGTCTGGAACATCGGAAACCCCGCGCAGCCGACCTTGGAAGGGCCGCCTCTCACTGGTCACACCGGTGCGCTGTGGTCCATCGCGTTCGGACCGGACAGTCAAACGCTCGCAACCGCAAGCTGGGACGGCACCGCCCGACTGTGGAACCTCCGAGACCCTTCCCGCCCGCGCTCCCTAGGACAGCCCCTTGCCGGCAGTAACGGGGGCATGATCACAGTCGCCTTCGCTCCCGACGGCGCAACTATGGCAACAGGAAGCCAGGACGGCGTCCTCAGGATGTGGAACCGCCCTACATCCGTCATCGACGCCCACACCGACCGTGTCATGACCCCCAGATTCAGCTCGGACGGATCTCACATGGCCACGGGCTCTGTCGACGGCACCCTTCAAGTGTGGGACACCTCTGATCCCGATCACCCGATCGCACGGGGACGAGTCGTAGTGCCCAACGGCCAAATCGACAACCTGCAAATGTCACCGGATGGCCGAACCGTGCTGACAACGGGCGGAAACGATCGGGCAGTACGGCTCTGGGATGCCTCAGACCCCGACACCATCCGTCCTCTCGGCCGCCTCGAACTCGATACCAGATACGCGTATCTGATGTCGATCACTCCAGACGGCCGCACCCTAGTCACCGGTAGCAGCGACAACTCGCTCCAGTTCTGGGACATCACCGACATCTCTGCGCCCGCCCCATTGGGGCAGCCGCTGCCGGTCCCCGGCGACCTGCTCACCAACGCGGCCTTCTCACCGGACGGCCGAACGCTCGCGATTGCGGCGTCAGGTACCAACGACATCACGCTCCTCGACAGCTCAGATCCGAGCCGTCCCAAGATGCTTCAACCACTGAGCGGGCACACGAAGCAGGCCGAATCCGTTGTCTTCTCGCCGGACGGGAAAACCCTGGCCAGCGCTGGTGACGATCAGACGATTCGGTTCTGGGACGTAACGAAGCCAAGCGAGGCGCAAGGGATCGGTGACCCACTCATCGGCCAATCAAGCACGATCCGGTCCGTCGCTTTCGCAACCGACGGGCGGACTCTGGCTTCGGGCAGCGACGAGGGAACCGTCCAGCTCTGGGACACCACAAACATCGCAGCTCCCATCAAACTCGGCGGTTCCATCGCATCCATCGGAGCCACCCGCTGGTACATCGCATTCAGCCCCACTTCCAATCACCTCGCGGCAGGTGGAGAGGGCGGCGCTGTGCGGCTATGGAATCTCACCCAGCGCGCGGCGGAAACCCGAGTGTGCAAGAACACGAACAATGTTCTTACCGACGCGACGTGGGACCAACTATTCCCTGAACTCCCCTACCGAACCACCTGCTAACTCATCCTTGGAAAGGGCACCGTGCGCTCACCGACTGCACTCCAGACCGCAAAGCCAATGCAGTTCGTCGCAGACGATCACGCACTCGACGTCGATGGTTCCAGCCTCCGCACCACCACAGACCCTGACATCGCGGCGAAGGCAATAGCCGCCGAAACCCTCGATCGAATACGAGTGGTGCTCGACAGCTACCCCGCAGATCCGATCGTGTTGCTTTCCGGTGGCGTTGATTCGATCCTCGTCGCAGCGACCGCAGTCGCCCTCGGCACCACACCGCGAGCGATCACGATCGTCGTCGACGGGGAAACCGTCGATCGAGCACCCGCGATAGCCGCTGCCGAAGCACTCGGACTGCGGCATGAAGTTGTTGTCCTGAGCTCATCAGACGTCGTCAGCCTCGCTAAATCGGCAGTCGTCGCTCTGGGAGTCAACGAACTGTGGGAGGTCGCAGCCGCTATCCCGATCCTCGCTGCCTCAGAATTGATCCGCCGATTCAGCGCAGCGTCCCCGGCGCCGGCAGCTGTTCTCACCGGCAGCGGTGCAGATGCAATTTTTGCAGGAGGCCGGGTGATCGAGCACCCGATCGAATCCGCCGCAGCGAACCAGGCTTTAGACGAAGTAGTTCGCACCGAGACGGGAACGAACTTCGTTCGCGATCGATTGGTCCCGGATTTCTACGAACGACTGCTAGGCGACGACGCCCAAGCACTCATCCATGTATTCCAGACAGAACGGTTCTGGCAACTCGCTGAACAACTAGCGCCACCCGCTCTCTTCGGCTACGTCACTGGCGCAGCGCACGACAAACTCGCAGTCCGGCTGGCATGTGAGCGCCTGCTTCCGGAAACTGCGCAGCACCTGGCCTGGACACGTAAATCCCCTATTCAACGGTCCAGTGGCCTTTTCGATGCGCTCGCTGATGCAGCGCGTGCCCGTGCCGCGCAGCTTCCAGGAGCAACGACCTACAGCAATCCGCTCACGGAACCGATGGAGTCCGTCGCAGTCAGGCTTTTTCTAGCCGATTTACACTGACCCATATAGAGCGAACGAATTGAACCGGCGTGTCGGCTGCGTATCTCGACATTTCTGCGGGAGTATTTGCAGGCAACACAATGCCCGCGCCACCGCGCGGACGAACTGGAAGGGGCTTGTCATGGCGAGAGGTCGTCCGAGTAAAGGCGAGCGGCGTCGTGTCGAGACGCGAGTGCCCGTGGATGTCAAAGACCGCCTCACCCTGATGCGCGAAGCTCGGGGACTGACTGAGAGCGAACTCGTCGCCGACATCCTCAGCGCTGCGGTAACCCGATTCGACCCGGCCGCAGTCCACACAGAGAGGCTGACGATGACCGCCTAATGGTGACCACAACGCCGAAGATGCGGAAACCCCGCTTCGGTCTCATATGCGCAGTTGATCGCCCTTAAAACGACGATATCCCCCGGTTGACGGGCCGGGGGATTCGGATGTCGTAAGAAACGAGTTGACGCTCGGATCTTAGGGTCTTGCTGCTTTCCCCGAAGGGACTGTCTTGCGCGACAGGTCTCAGGGTACATCGCGTCCTGATGCAAAATCCATAACCGATTTTTCGCGTGTCTCAGCGATGGAGCACACGCCCGCACCCATACAGCGCCCGTACTGCGGTAGCAGCCCTACGCGGCGCCGCTACGGAACCGCTCGTACACCCCGCAGGATGCAGGGGCACCTGTACGGGCACCAGTGCCATGCCCTGACCCCGATGCTGCTCAAAACGCTCGGCAAGGAAGCCGCGTGCCGGCGCTATTGCAAGGTCGCACTCGCCCTCGAAGACGGCGCATACGGCGGCATCGCTCGATGGCGAGGCGCCCAGCACTGGGTCGAGATCGTCGTTCGGTGTGCGTTCACCGCCGAATACACACGGATTCGACCGGCGCTGGTTCGGTCGTCTGGCGGCGGCATCAGCCTCAAGTCCTTGCTGGCAGTCGCTACCGTCATGGCCGAAGCCGCGGACTTCGACACCGGCCGCAACTCACGCTTGACCGTGGAAACCATCGTCGAACGCACCGGCAAGAAAGAGCGGACTGTTCAGCGAGCACGACAAGCCCTCAAGCTCCTGCGCGTGGCCACCGAGGTTCTCCGCGGGCGACTCCGCACCAAGGACGAGCGGTATGCCTCATGGAGGTTCAACGACAAGGCCCGCGGCTGGGCGTCTGTCTGGGCACTGCACCCGAGCAAGCCTGTGGATAAAACCCGCATCGTCGTCGCCGGTTCCATACAGATGGCACCCCACCCGCATAGCGGTCACTTTAAGAGCTTTACCTCTCGTAGAGAGGTACTTAATACAAAACGATCTGTGGATAAACGAGCCGCTTCGCGGCGCAAGGAGTCAAAGGCCGATGTCGAGAAGGCCGGAGTCGTCCGGAAAGGCTTGTTGCTCGCATCCAAATGGCTCAGCAATCCACGAACTCCCGTTTGGGCGCGGCGGCACACCCCCCGAGGGTGGGCACCCGCACTGACCGACCCAGCCGCACACGGTTGGACGGCCGCCGATCTGAACGACGCGATCGACGCCTGGAGCAAGGCCACGCGGATGGCACCGACCCCGAAGCACCCCATCGCGTTCATCCGTTGGCTCATGAAGCAGCAGGACTTGGCCTTCGCACCACACGTTCTCGCTCAGATAGCCGCAGACCAGGAAAAAGCCGAGCGCGAACGACAGGCAGCAGCATTCGAGGCCGAACGCAACCGCTACGCATCGGCCGCATCCGAGGACTCCCCCGGCCGCCAAGCTGCCCGTTTCGTCGCCCGCCGAGCCGCCGACAGCGCCCGCATCCGAAAGACCCAGGCATCCGCGCGCGAGAATGAAACCTCGCCCGTGTGGATCACCCATCTCTCAGATCGGGGTAAGCGATGAACGGAAAACGCCAGTCCCCGAAGCGGCCGCCCGTCAAGCGCCGGCCGCTCTCCCCATGCCAGACCGTCACCCAGATCCACGAACGGTTGCGCACCGGCGCAAAGACGATTGTCATCGACCACCGGAACGACGAACCTCTAGAACTCACCGACGCCGAGCTGCCCGACGGCATCACGATCCGCATCGTCGGCGTCTCACGGGTCATCATCACCCGACTGACACCCGAAACTAAGCGCAGTGCCCAGATCGTGGCCACAGACGCCGCACGATCCCAAATCTTCGGGCACACAACTCTCTTCGCCTACGGGAACGCCCATACCGACGCATTCGACACCACACGCGTCCGCGCCACCAACCGAGCCACAAGCAACCTCGTCGACGACTCCTTCGGCGACGTCGGAGAAGACACCACCACCTATGCCTACGACAACGCGACCGTGCACTCCTACGACCAAGCCGCAGTGCACGCAACAGACCGGGTTTCTCTCGTTCACCACAGCTCCACGCCGGCCGACGTCGAACGCGGAGTGACAGTCTTCGGCCCAGCACGGCGAAATATTCGCCCCCGGATATAAGACCTTTGCGACAGTGGGAAGAGTCAGGCAACGCCAGGAACGCTCCACATTTTGCGCATTTTGCGTCTTTGCCTCGAATTGACAGTGGTGTGGGAGCGGAAGTGCAGCGGACCGCAAAACTTCCTCACCAGCGGTGATGCCGTGACTAAAAGCAATCGACAAGGCGGCGTTAATTAATGCATGCATGAACTCATTAACTACAGACAGAGTTAACGCATGAGTGCTAGCATTCATGCATGACGACAATCATGGTGTACAGCGAGGCTGGTGGAGTCACCAAGACGACGACCGCAGTTTCCCTTGCAATGGTGGCTGCCCTGTCGGGGTTCAAGACCACCCTCATCGACCTAGATCCCCGAGGTGCAGCCACCAAATGGATCGGCAGCTACCCGGAGGAATCGTGGCAGCACGTGGGTGCGATCTTGGCCGACGAAAACCCGGAAGGGTGGGCCGAAGATCTCGCCATTGACAGCGGGTGGGACGACAATCTGCGCATCATTCCGTCCTCGAGGTCGCTCTCGAACCGTGAGAGGGACTACGAGGATCACGCCGAACTGAGGCTCGCAACGGCGCTGGAAGGGCACACTGCGGAAATTCGCATCATCGACTGCCCTAACCGCCAAGGTGGAACGCTCACGCAAAATGCGCTCGCCGCCAGCGACAAGGTCATCTACGCCGCAACCGCGAATCAAGACGGGATCGACGGCGTCGAAGGTGCGCAAGAGTCCGTCGCAAAGTTCCGCAAAAGTCGCGAAGCGATCGGTGCCCCCTGCCGTCTCAGTGAGGCAGGCATCGTCGTCGGCGCCGTCAAGGAGACAGTGATGACGAAAGTTTCAGTGAAAGCGCTGGAGCGACTAAGGGAAACGGGCCTCGTTCTGACGCCAATCATTCCGAATCGCACCATCGTCGACCAGTCGCGCATGACCGGCGAGTGGTACGGAGAATTCGACAAGGGTGAGCCCGTTTTTGCCGCTTACCAGCAAATATTTTCCGCATTCATTAACGCATGAGTGCGTGAGTCGACTTAATTAATTCATGCACGCGTGCAATAATGAGTGAATGCACTAACTCATGCGTGAGTTACGTAACGAATGCAGCAATGCATGAACTCATGAGTTACCGAACGAAGGAATGGACTAATGAGCAAAGAACCTGACCTCAGCGCCCCACGGAGAGGGCCGCGTCCGGCCGTCGACGAGGCTGTCGATTCGGCAGAGGTTCCAGCCGCACGCAGGCCGGTAGGGCGGCCGAAGAAGGAAAAAGCCGAACCCGTCATCCAGTTCTCAACCCGACTCGGCTTGAGCTTCCGGGAAACTATCGACGCCGTCGAAGACGAGACCGGACACAGCATCCGTTCGATCATCGAGCAGGCAATTCAGTCGACCTACCCCGAGCACTACAAAAAGCACGGCCGCAGTACCCGATAGCGAGCGCGCTGATTGATCTGAAAACGCAAAAGGAGCCCCGCCGGATGCACCCGGCGAGGCTCCAGACCGGGAAACCACTTGAAGGAAAGAACCCAGTCATGACCGACTTTAGCCTCAGAGCTGCCCGTATTCAGCTAGGCGCATTGCTCGCCGCACTCGCACTCGCGATCGTGATTGCCCTCGGTATCACCACCGGAGCATTCGTACTTTCCTTCGCCGTACAACGCGACCTCGCACGGCAAGCACTGATCCCCGAACACCTGACCTGGATCTTCCCCGCAATCGTCGACAGCGCCATCCTCGGCGCCACCATCGCCATCGTCATCATCAGCAAGCTCAACATGAACAAACGCGACAGAGGCTTCTACATCGCACTCGCCGTCAGCGTCGTCGTGATCAGCATCCTCGGAAACGCCTACCACGCCTATCACGCAGCAATCGCCGCGCAGGAGTCGATCGACGGTGGGGGAGACCTCGGGTTCACTCCACTCGCGCCCGCCATTGCAGCCGCCATAGCGATCATTCCACCGGCCCTGGTCCTGGCATTCACCCACGGAATCACAATCCTGGTGAAGGCAGTCGGAATGGCCTACGCCGCCTACCGTGCGATCGTCGAAAATGCCACCGCCAGTGAGGTTGCAACGAGTATTGCGTCTGATCTCGCCGCCGGTCACGAACCGACCCGCGACCCTAGCTCCGGCGAAAAGATCTCCGACAATATTGCGGAGCCGGCGGAAGCGCAACGAAACGAGGACGCCACAACGGCGGACACGCAGACCGACCAGGGCGACCTTATTGCGGACTTTGCGGAGCCGTTTTTCGTCGACGAAATGACAGATGAGGGCCTCAACGACATTGACACCCAAGACACCATTGCGGAGTTCCCTCACCGCCAAGACGCCGAAGAAGCCCATGCCGATATCGACCCCGGCATAGACGACCTCATGGCGTTCATTGCCAGCTCGGATCTGGCGAAGAACGTGAAAGACACAGCGGTCCGCAAGCTGACGAACCAGAACCTCACATGGGAAACCATCGCTTTGGAGTCGAAGCCCCCCGTCGCAATATCGACCGCATGGCGCCGGTACGTGAAGTTCGATAACGCAGCACGAGAAGCGGGATTCACGAGCCCGCCACTGCCCGACCTCCGGTCCGCCGAGAGCCCCGCCGACCACGAACTCACCACCGTCTGACCCACACCCACCAACAAAAGGGTGGCCCCGACAGTGCTACGAACACCGTCAGGGCCGATGACCACAGAAAGCACCTGTGACCATGAACAATCATACCGACCGATCCGAAGGCATCGACCACGGCAAAACCGACCGACCACCTATGCAGCCACGAGCGAAAATCACCCGAGAAGCGATCCTCGAGGTGTCCGCCACCCTGTTCAGCCAAACCGGGTACGCAGGCACCAGCATCAACGACATCCTGGCGATCTCCGAGACCACCAAAGGAGCGATGTACTTCCACTTCTCGAAGAAAGAATCCATCGCGAGCGAAATGCTCCGCCGCTGGTCCGCCGCCGTCACCGAAACAGTCGAGAAAGCCGCAGCGACAGGTCAACCCGCCGACCGGCAAGTGATCATGATCTACCGCGAACTCGCCCGCCGCACCCAAACAGAAGCGATCACCCGCGCCGGCCTCATCCTGTCCGTCGACAAATCGCTCAGTGATGCGTGCGCCACCTACGAATCGTGGACCGACGCAATCACGCCGATCGTCGTTGACGCGATCCGTTCCGGCGCCCTCGACTGCGCGGAAAGCATGTCCAGGCTCGCAGACACACTCTGCGCCGGATTCGTCGGCGCTGTACAGGTTGCAGCTAGCCTCGACGAGAACCACACCATCACCAGACGAGTCGACGATCTGCTGCTGATGTGGCGCGGAACCGACCCGGCCGCAGTCCGCATGGTCGAAGGAGCATCGCTGTGAACAGCCCCAACGAACCGGCAGCCACTCCGGAAAGCACTGCCACCACGCCAACCCGACCCCGGATCGGCCGCGCCGTCGGCAGCAAGAACTCAGCAATGCAGGACCGCGCAGTGCGAACACGAGAAGCGATCATCGCGGTTGCGGCCCGGCACTTCGACACCGACGGATATGGCCACACCAGCATCAACACCATCAGCGGTTCCGGAAAATTCGCCAAAGGCGCGATGTACTACCACTTCCCATCCAAAGAAGCGATCGCCGAACACCTCATCTCCGACTGGAAGCGCACCGTCAACGAATCCATCAGCAAAGCAATAGCCACCGGCCCGAGCACCACAGCACAGGAGAAGCTGACAGCGATCTTCACATCCCTCGCACACCAGGTCACCGAGAACACCAACCTGCGCGCCGGCATGAAACTCACCCTCGAACCCACCATCGACAACGGCTCAGCCTTCGCACACTGGGTCGACGCCATCAGCGGCATCATCGAAACAGCCATCACCACCGGCGAACTCACCGACACCCCCACAACACACCGACTCGCATGGAACCTCTGCGCCGGCACCATCGGAGCCGCCAACGCATCAGCCGCCCTGCGCGAAGACATCGACCTCGCAACCCGCATCGAAGACGCGGTCACAGCACAGTTGCGCAATGCAGGCGTGATTGTTGCTCCGGCCTCCGTCAATGCTCACCCGTCGCGACAGGGAACGCACCAGTAGCAATCAGATCCATATGCGAGGCTGTGTGAATCGCACCGGACCTGGGGGCCAAGCGCAACGCCCTGCGATATGTCACTGTCGACAGCAGCACTATTGACTATCGGGCTGAAGCTCATCCTCGCGGTCGAGCACAGTGCTCTATCGAACATCGAATTTGAAGAAATGCCGAAGGGCATGCGGCACAGAGCTTCATGGCCCGGGAGTGCATGGCCGCGCGGGGTAACGCAGTTCCGTGCAAGAGTGGATTGGTGGAGAATTTTAGAGACGAGTCAGGGACGGTCTGGTCCTACGATGAGGAAGCCAAGCTCGGATCAGGAGCCTTTGGCGAGGTTTTCGCTGGACACAGTGCTGAGGGCGCTGAGGTGGCCATCAAGATCGTCTCTCCGAAAGGAGTGCCCGAAGCCGAGCGATTGCGGGATCGGGAAATCGAAATCGGGGGCCTCGTCGCTGCAGACCCGCCTTGCCTTCATTTGGTGAGACCGCTTGGAGTCGGACATAAAGGCCAGGATGTCATGATCGTCATGCCCCGCGCGACCAGAAATCTTGCCAATCTCCTCAACAATGGTCCGATTGACCTTGGCCGTGGCATCTCGATCGTTCGTGAAATAGCAGTCGGACTACAGGAACTCGCCGCACGATCGATTCAGCATCGTGATCTCAAGCCCGAAAACGTGCTTGAGATCAACGGTCGTTGGCACCTGGCAGATTTTGGTATTGCTCGCAACATCGGCAAGGCTACGGGGGCAGCAACTTTCAAGGGATGGGGTACCGTTGAGTACATTGCGCCCGAAGTCCTCGAGTTGAAGCCTGCGACTGTTAAGAGCGACCTGTACGCACTGGGTGTGATCGCATATGAAATCTTCGCGGGCAGTCTTCCCTTTGTCGGAGACGACGACGAAATCCGCCGGCAGCAGTTGGAGTCGGCCCCTCCGCCCCTTCCTGACAGCCTTCCAGCAAGCCTGAAGCGACTCGTGATTCGCCTATTGCGGAAGAATCCTGCCGAACGACATGAAGATGCGCGCGCTGTTGTCGCCGCACTCGATTCTGCGCAACGCCGGTTGAGTCCAATACAGAGTGAGCTGTCTGCAGCCGGGGCAGAGGCGGTTCGCCGGGAAACAGAGGCGGACGAAGAATGGGCGGCGAAGGTGGCAGCCGACCGGCAACTGCAAAACTTTCGCAGGCAGGGACTATCCGACCTCCAGGAAATCCTGGAGGAGGCCGAAGAACAGGCGCTTGAGGCGCTCGAGGACATCCGCCTGGATGGGAGTGAGATTCAGTGGCATTTGCATTGGGACAAATACCAAATGATTGTGACGCCGTGGCCAGGACGAATCCCGCCGCCGACCACTAGCTTTCCCCTAGTTGGAGGAGCAATCTATTCACATGGGCCCAACTCCAAGCCGGATGACGCCCCAACTCCATTGGCAAACTTGTTCTACCAACACGACGGAGAATCTGGAGGTTGGTTCATTCGGAAGTGGGACTTCAGCGGTCAGAGTCGCCCAGCGGGCCTGAACCAGAGCGACTTCTGGAATACGTACGAAGCTGAACGAACAATGGTAGTGCGGAACTACACGACGTCCGACGAACCATTGACGTCCGAGGCGGTTGTGGAATTGTTGACTGAAATCATCAGGGAGCTGTAACTATCCAGTCTCCCTGTCCATCTCCTGAACCGGAGGATCCCCCTCGGGCCTAGCTGGGAGGGGTGGGCGGTGCACTTGCGAGCAAGCCCTTTCTCGGATGGTCTGGCTCCGGAACAGTGTTCGTTCCGGAGCGAGTCGCCGACCAAGCTTCACGTATTAGTCGAAGTTCCTGGCCTTGTTCATCCGGCACAACCCGAGCAAGTTGAAGATTCGCATACAGTGCCGAACACTTCAAATTAGTTTTCTTGCAGAGCGTTTCGATCTGAACTGTCCGGTCTCATACATTTTCAGTAGATAGGAACGCTCGCGTTGCTGGATGACAGGATAACCGCCACTCTGTAACTCCATTTGCGACTCGATCGTCGGTCCCCTGTTTACTATTGCCGTGGTTGTACCGAACTGGCGGCGCAGTCGGCGGGACATGAGGGATGAATGCTGATCACGTTTGAGGAGTTGCCCGAGCCTAACGAGGTGACGTGGGCGAATGGGCGGCTCACGACACGGACCTATGCGAGCAAGAGCTTCGACTTGGTATTCGGTCAGGATGCCGGTGAGAAGGCCCGCTATGTCCACAAGGTGTTCGATGAGGTGCCTACCGACGATGACGATGATTGGGAATGGACGAAGCACGTGGTCTACACAACCCCTGGTGGCCGTAAGCAGCTTGAACTCAACGTCGCGCGATCGGCCGGCAAAGTGCGCAAGATTCGAATCCAGAAGGTGCCTACCTCCGGGGACTTGACCAAGCTGGAACAGGTACTCGAACTCGATCGTGACCAATCCACCAGGTTGATCGACCTTATTAAGGCTCTGGACTCGATTCCAGCCGACGGCGACAGCACTGTATATGTCGATGACCAGGTGCTGCGCGATTTCTTCTCTGACCCTGGTGCGGTGGGCCGAGCCTACGCTGAGGATCCAGAGCGGTTTCGTGCGCTCATCCAGAGTGATGCTGACGCACGTGACGTGATCGCGTTGCAGCACCGTCGTGAGGTCGTAAAGACGATGCGGGCGTGGTTGGAGCACGACGCTACGTTTGACAAAGAGAAGGAACTGTCAGGAGGGCCAGAACGTGCGTGGCAGCGACTGTTGGAAGCGAACCCGTGGGTGCTCGGCATAGGCCTCGGGGGACAGCTGTTGACCTCCTGGGACCGAGACAAGCTGGAGAAGGTCGTCGTCGGTAGCGATATTCAGACCGTCGGTAAGCGAGTTGACGCGTTGCTGCGCACGAACGGGATCGTGCGGTCGCTTGCTTTCGCCGAGATCAAGCACCACCGGACGGATCTTCTTGCCGAGGAGTACAGGTCTGGCGCATGGCGTCCTTCAAACGAGCTGGCTGGGGCGGTGGTACAGGTCCAGCAGACCGTCCGTATGGCCGTCCGGGACCTGGGGGACTACATCGAGGATCGGGCGGGCGACGGCTCGCGGGCAGGCACAGGGACCTTCATCGTGCGTCCCCGTTCCTTCCTGATCGTAGGATCGTTGGAGCAGTTGCTAGGCCAGAGCGGTGGCCCGATCGACGACAAGGTACACAGTTTCGAGTTGTTCCGACGCAACCTCCACGAGCCGGAGGTCATAACCTTCGATGAACTCCTCGCCCGCGCCGAGTGGCACGTCAAGCTCGCCGAGAACCAAGCAGAGGGTGGGGTCGATGTGGTGGAGGACGACGGCGCCGTATGAACGTGGACCTGTTGCTGTAGGCGTGTGGGGATCTGTCGGTGGCGTTAGCCAACCACGAAAGCCAAGGGTGAATCATATTCGAAAACTATTCGCCACAACTCTGTTCACTGTTGACGCACTCCCGGTGCTCGTAGAGGAAGTGAACGTTCTCCTCTTCAAAGTCCGGCCCAATACGGGCTCTTTCCACGACACCGTCGTATGTCGGAGATGTCTTGCAATGACAGCTGCTTAGAATCGCAGCCCTACCATCGGGCTAGCGTTTGTGGTGGCGTCCTTTCGACGAGGTTCGTCACTGCAGCCGGGATCGGAGGTATTCGATGATGTCTGCCTGGATATGATCTGTGGTGTCCGTGTCACGGCGTGGCTTCAGTTTGTCGACCCAGGCGCGACCGGGATGAAGAACGTCCCATCTGCTCACTTCGCCGGCATGTCGCCCTGCGCCAGGATCGTGGTTGCCAAATCCGTCGACGATTCGATTCCATACTGGGGCTGTACGGCCGATTAGGACATTTTCGCCTAGTGGAATCCAGATCGGTTCTACGACGAGCCACCGACACCAAAAGTCGGTGATGTCGAGGTTTGTCGCCTTTTCGACGCTTCGGGCGTGCTCGTTGAGGCGAGAACTGAGCGCTGTCCCTCGGGCAGGTTTCTCCGGGTCGGCAACGATTATCGAGCCTTTGCGACCACCTTTGGGGATCGCTTTGCCGACGTAGATGGGTTGTTCGAATTTATTTTCGGTGTTGCACTCGGCGATCATCCGGTATGCCGGAAATTGACCCGTGTAGTAGATCGCATACAGACCAGCGCCTTGGAACTTCGGTACCGCTCCTAGCGGTGTCGGATCGGTGCCGAGCATCGCTGTGGTGATACTCAGTCCGAGATTGTGCATGTCGAGGGGATTGAAGGGCTGCTGTGAGGTCATGCTGTGGCGCGCTTCGTTGCTCCATTGCCGCGTTCCTTGGCTGCTAGCCGGAAATCCGCGATCGAGATATGTTCAGCGACACTCCCTGCGACCTTCTGCGCGAGCAACACCGGGACGGCGTTGCCGAGTTGCCGCATCGCCTCTCCCCAAGCACCGTGAAGTTCATACCTGTCAGGAAAGGTTTGTAGGCGGGCGGATTCACGAATACTGAAGTAGCGCACCGACCCGTCAGGGCGCCGTAACATGTTCTCTCCACCGGGAACGCCGTGACCTCCCGCCTTGAGCGCTTTCGCGGGCAAATCGATAGGGCTTCCAGTATGGCCGGGATAAGCCCGCGCCCCTGGCTGCAGTATGTGATTGAGATGCTTACGATGGCCGCCGACCTTTGGTTCTGGGAGGTCTCCGATAGCGTCCCGAACTGTTCGCCACGGCTTTTCGGACGGCTTGCCCGTTTCCGCGAGTTTCCTCACTCGATTGGCAGCGCGGGTAGGCATCTCTTCGCGCTTGGACTTGGGAACCTTGTGACGGTCCCAGTACTCGCCAGATACCCACTGCGAGTACAACAGCGCATCGTGCGAGTGCGTGGCCGACGGGAATGACCACTCGGCATCGAGGTCAGATCGAAATCCGACGATGAATACCCGCCAACGTTGCTGTGGCACACCGTAATCAGCGGCATTTACCAGTGTCGCAGCAACATTGTAAGTCAGTTCGCCGCTCCGGACGGAGGTGTGATCGCTCTGCAGGCGATGGAGGTGTTCCACCCATGTCTCACCTGTGCGGCTGACCAGGTCGGGGTGCGCTAGACGCAGCTGGATGTACTGGAAGTAGTTCGCGAAGGCGCTGCGGGTCAAGCCACGCACATTTTCGACAATGAATGCCTTCGGGCGGAGCTGGCGAATAACCTCGGCCGTCGCGGGAAACATGTCACGTGAGTCGTCTGCGGCCCGCGCTTTTCCGCCGGTGGAGAATGGCTGGCATGGTGGCCCGCCCGCAACCAGGTCGACGGTGTCACCCAGGCTGGCCCAGTCGACCGATCGGACGTCACCTTCAACGACGTCCCAGTCCGCCACTAGTGGATAGTTGCGATCCCGGTTCTGGCGGACGGTGTCGCAAGCCCACCTGTCCCACTCGACAACCTTTGCCGGCGAGAATCCGGCTAGTTCACAACCCAGGGCGAGGCCCCCGGCCCCAGCGAACAGTTCAACGGATTTCACATCTGTAATTTAGCGTGTTCCGGAACCGAATATAAACAGTCAAGCAGACACGCCGCGACACGCCGCTAGTGTCGGCGTCCCTCGACGATGAACCTCCAGATGAGGTCATCGTCGACCATCTGCAGTTCGATCGACTCCGAAGCGCAGTATCGTGCGACGCGTCCAGAGATGCGGGTGAGATCGAACATGTCAGCATCCATTCCATGGAAGCGCAAGGTGTTCGTGACACATTGTTGCGCGTGGGATTCCAGTTCCTGGTCGTGGTCAAGCATGGTTCTCCTCCGTGCCCTCGGTGGCATACGCACCGCGAAATAGCGTGAGACGGCTGATCCGTGTAAACGAACGTAACGTAGGAACCGTGACTCAGTCATGGGCATCGACGCCGGCGGTGCGTCGGGTGATGCAGGCGAACAAAGGGCGGAACACCAAGCCGGAGCTGTCACTGCGACGCGAACTTCATGCCGCTGGACTACGTTACCGCGTCTGTGTTCGACCTGAGCCCGAGGTCCGACGCAATGTAGACATCGTGTTCAGACCCGCCCGCGTCGCCGTCGAAGTTCGTGGATGCTTCTGGCACGGATGCCCCGACCACTACCGGCCGTCCTCGAAAAATCAAGAATTCTGGGCCAACAAAATCGCTGACAACATTGCGCGAGACAACAAGGGCGACGCACTTCTCTCAGAGGCGGGATGGCTCGTGATCGTGGTCTGGGAACACGACGATATGCCGACGGCAGCTCAGGGAATCGCCCAGATAGTGCGTGAGCGCCGCCTTCTCAAGAGGTAAAGCCCTCTGTTGCAGCGAGGTGTTGTATCCGTCGATGCCGTCCAACTCTGGGTCGTGAATGGGCTCGCCGCCGGTCCTGTCGTAGAGAATCCCGGCGCTGACCCCTACCGGCGATAGGGGCCGTGGGTGCTCCACCCAGGCATATGGGGTTGCAGTTCGTCATGACTGCAGGATGTGCTGCGGAGGAGTCGTAGAGGTCCGTTTGTGGGGTCGATGCGCTCGGCATGTTCCTGAATCCAGGCGGCCCACTTTCGTGCCTCCTCGCCGTTCTCGTCGTCGAGTTGTTCGGCTCGTTCCGCCACTTCTTCTGCGTAGGCCCGCATCGCTGTGGCGGATTGCCGGCGGTCCAGTTCGTCACGGAGGCGGTCGGCGTTGCGTTCGTAGCTGAGTTTCGTGAACGCCTCCTGCTTGACTTCCTCCCATCGCGTTCCGCGAATCTCTGAGCGTCGTACTTCCTCCTGACGTGACCAGGCGGCTTCGGCTTCAGCGATCTCGAGTTTGCGGACAAGGGCCGGCAATTGTTCTTCGACCGTGGCGGTGTCGGTATCTCGGAGCGAAGCGATGACCTGGTCTTCCCAGGTTTTGGTGAGCGTCACTTCCAGCTTTCCGGATGCTTGGAAATACTTGTTCGCCGTCGTTCTCTCAGCTCGGGTGTAGTAGTCAGTCTCGGTTGTGTATGCCTGCACGTGGCGTCGTCCTCCGCGTTGGTCGAGTTCGCGGATCGTGACGACAAGTTCCCTCGACGGGAGCCGCAGTGTCAGATCGGGGCTGGATTCGCCCCGCCCCCGGTGTGGCACCTTCGCCGGGACCGTCCAACCGAGTTCAGTTGCCGCTGTCACGAGGGCTTGCAGGAAGCGCGCAGCGCGAGCGATATGCGCCTTGGAGACCAACGCCTTCTTGTTCTGAAATGCGGCAACGGTGGGGTGGGGGTTTCGAAGTTGACGGGGCACGGAGAAAGCGCGCACGGCAGTCAGCACTTCGAAATCTGGCTCCAGGTAGACGGTCACGCCCAGGACAGGGTCCATGCGCGTTGGTTCCTGGGCCACGCGCTGCCCGTTGGGCAGCAGACCCGATTGCGACGCGAGACAGTTCTGTAGGCGCTGGACATCCTGGGAGTCGACATCGGGCCCCAGATCGAGACGTCCCCCGGCTGCGACGACATCGCGCAGCAACGCCACAGCCTTCTCACGGAGTTGCTGTTGCTCGTGTTCTCGCTTCAGCCGATCCTGTTTCTCCCGAAGGGTGCGTCTGCGTTCTGCTTCGACGCGCTGGGCTTCCTCCTCGAGACGTCGGGTGCCGTCCGGAGTGATCCGCGCGGTCCAAGTCTTCCCGCTACCGGAGACACGAAGGAAGCCGCGGTTGTGGAGCGAACGAGCTGACACACGATGCGATGGACCTTCGTAGACGCCTTCTTGGCATCCGTCGGCGACCCATTTCAACAGGTCGAACTGGGTCACGGTCAGATGATTCGTCGCTCGCCCCACTACCGCTCCTGTCCTCGGAACCATATTTGAACCATTCTCGCTGTTTGGGCCATGGATTGGTCATGACTGCGGAGCGGGTAGTCGATACCCCTCGCTGCCCTCGCGGAATCATCACCGGACAGCTCACATTCGACGAGGTCGTGATCGACTGACCCGATGTTGCGACGATCCCCAGCCCGAAAGGGTTGGGGATCGTCCGCCCTTCCGCCCCGCACCTTCCGACCCCCGGCTGACGGTAAGAGCCACCGGCGGACCGGAAGGGCGGAATGCGGACACCACCACGGAGCCACAAGAAAGCACCCGGCCGCCGGCCGCGAACCACGATAAAAGCGCAAGGAGAAGAACCGACCCGCCCCCGGTGTAAACATTCTTCTATCCCGACACTCGCGCATCAAGGCCGCTCCGGAAATAATATCCACACGCGCCACTCGCATGCTCGAACAACGGCGCAACGATATTTTTTCTACGCTCACCTTGACCCACTCCTGTCGAGACCAGAAATATTGGCACATGCCGATGGAGGGGGAGAAAGTGCAGTTAGACCGCGCAAAACTAGCTGCATATGTCATGGCCGAGTGTTAGTGAATGAATCCCGAAATAATTGAAGATGGCATTAGCGAAAGTGGAAAACTAATCGAAGAAATGCCCGTTAAAGTATTGGCTTATATCGCATTGTTCGATAGAATGAAATCAATAAGAATCACCGACGAGAGGGAATGGCGATTACCGTATACATCAAGCCTGCATGTGTGCAATGCAATGCAATGCCACGTACCGCGCACTCGACAAAGCAGGAATCGAATACGCCGTCATCGACATCACCGAAAACGCGCAAGCCCGCGATTACGTCATGAGTCTCGGATACCTGCAAGCCCCCGTCGTCGTCGCAGGAGAAAACCACTGGAGCGGATTCCGTCCCGACGAAATCAAAAAGCTCACCACGGCCGCCTGACCACACACTTTCACCAGCGAAGCGAGGACACCATGACCACAGCAGCATTCACCTTCACCCCCGATGCAGACTTCGTCGACCGCGCACTCGACGCCGAGCTCCGCCGCGACAGCGAATCCGTCGACCGCAAACTCCGCACCATGCTCGCCGCACTCGACGACTCCCTCGCTGGAATCAGTGATGCACGCGAAGAGCTACACACCCTCTACACCGCCCCAGGCACGGACACCGCCGAAGATGTTTCCGCCCATGACCAGGACATCGCCACTCATCTCGCCGAGGCTGCCCGCAACCTCCGCGCGGCCGCCGAGATCCTGCGCAGCCACCGGCAACTCACCTCACCGCGACCCTGACCTCTCATGCCCACCGGCGACAGCAAGGACCCCGACGTGACACTCTCACTGGCCACCGTCCCCGGCTTCGACGACCTCACCGACAACGAAGCGGAGATCGACGAGTACAGCACCGCCCTCGACGTCGAGGCTCAACTCCTGTGCTCGCTGCTCTGGGCGCCGGCCGAGAGCGCGAAACGCGCCGTCGCAGCTCTGACCAGCGCCGACTTCTACCGACCCGTGAACGCGGCACTGTTCACCGCCATCGAGGAGCTAGTCACTGCCGGCAAACCTCACAACAGTGCCCACGTCTTCACCACCTTGCAGCAGGAAGGCCGCACCAGCGGACACCTCGGGAAACAGCTCACCAAAGCACTCACCGACATCACCACCATCGGCGTCCCGTCCGCCGAACTCGAGCACAACATCGCAGCAGTCCTCACCCAGGCCTACCGGCGCGGATTCCGCGAAGCAGCACGATCCCTCGCCCAAGCCGCCGAAGAACTCCCCGAAGACCAACTATTCGAGCACCTGCTCAGCATCGGCCGCGAACGCCGCGCCGCCTCCCAACGCCTCGCAGCCATCCGCGAAGGCCGCCCATGACCAACAAGCCAAGGGTGGTGAAACACAGCATCTTTGGAGTCCTTGCGCTCGCGGTCGCAGCCCTGGACTTCACCATCGGCACCAAACACATGATCACCGCCGGAATCATCGCCCTCACCGCCTCCGTCTACAGCTTCACCAAAGCCGCCAGACTCCGAAAAGCTCCAAGCGACAGAGAGAATCGACCATGACGACCGAAAAAGACACCAGCAGACCGGGTTGGAAAGCGCACACCGTTGTCGCGCTGATCAGCCTGGCCGTAGGCATCATCTTCCTCAGCGTAGGAACAACCGTTTCCCTCATCGCCGGAACAAGCCTCCTCGGACTCGCGGTCTACCACTACGTCCTAGCCCTACGCCTCCGCCGAGAACTCAACACACCTGCCGAAGAGGAGGGTTGAGCGTGAGCGACGACGAACACGATGCCTGGCAACTGCACCACCACGGAGCCAGCTGGGAAGACATCGGCACCGAAATGGGATGCAGCCCCGCCGCCGCGCAAACCCTCGCAGCCGCCTACGAGAAACGCACCGACACAGCAGCCCACGACGCGCAAAACGCGCTGTTCTGACCCGTCGACACTGCGATCCCTGTCAGACCCGCACGGCACACTCGCCGACAATGTGCAGTCACGAATCATCCACGAGAAGGAGGACCACCGCATGGCTATCGCCGCGATCATCGCCGTAGCAGCACTCTTGATCTGGGGATTCGGATCGATCATCGCCCGCCTCGCGGGCGCGATCGCAGTCTTCGAGGGACTGCTCCGCATCGGCTTCACCGGAAGCACCCCCGCCGCCTATGCCATCCTCGTCGCCGGCCTCGCAATCTGGATGACCGGACACTGGATCTGGGCGTTCAAACATAAAGCCTGGCGCACCCGACTCGCCCTGACCGCCTACAGTCTCCCCGGACTCCACCACCTCGCACCCATCCCCACCAACCACACCACTAGACCGGCCCCGACCACTGCCGTGTGGCCGAGCAATCACAAGGAGTTGAACCGATGAGCGAGCCGCAGCGGCCCGCGAAAAGTACACCCGTCGCAATCGTGATCGCTGAGAGGTTCGCCGGACTTTGCTCGGAGTTCCTTTCTTCAACGTAAGTTGTAGCGATGACGGCAGTGAAATGGGACGACGTCCAGCATCTTTTCGAGGATATGGTCTCTGTGCTCTTGAGCACCTTAAACCCTGATGCTCGGCGTATCGACGGCTCGGGCGGAGACGGGGGACGCGATGTACAAATCAAGACGGAAACGGAACTACATATCTATGAATGCAAGTCCTTTACAGGGCGTCTCACGAAGAGTCGGCGTGCTCAGATAAAGAACAGTCTAGAGACGGCTCTGGCTCATCAGCCGGATCGGTGGACACTGGTTGTTCCCATCGACCACACACCCGGTGAACTTCAATGGTTTGAGTCCCTTGAAAGGGAATATGAGGCATGTCCACTCGATTGGCTCGGTAAAGACTGGCTTGATCGTCAAATGATGACGCACCCGGCCATTAAAAGATACTTCGTTGACGGTGTCAACGATGAAGTGATCAAGCTAATTAAAGAGCTAAATTTCGAGCAAACTGGCCTCGATGGGAACCTGGAGGATGGTATAAAACGAATCAAAGATCTTTCGACGCGTTTGAACGAGATAGACCCATACTATCGGATAGATTTCTCGATCGTGGACGGCGAAGTATCCGTATCGCATCATCCGAAGTGGAAGGGTGCAGAAGAAGAGCGCCCAATCACGTTCGGTCTAAGATTTGAATTTCCCGACACGGATATCGGGAATCGGGCAAAGGATGATTTTAGGCACAAGATCGAGCGTGGCGATGAAATCGTGATGCCCGGAACTTATGTCACCGTAAACTCGGTCTCAGGTCCAGTGGGCATGGTGGCTGATTTGGAAGGGTCCTCGGCTGAAATTAAGATTGGTTCCTCCAGGGCGCGTATCGAGAAAAAGATTCGGGCGCGATTTATAGTTTCAGATGCGGAAGGCAAGAGAAAATCGACCATACCTGTCACTTTTGAAGAACGACAGTTGGGGAGAAGATATGGAACCCTCTATGGTCACGACAATACGAATTCAATTCTGCTGTCGACGGAAATCGATAGCGCCGTCGATGAAGAAGGGAGAGTGTCGGGGAAGATAAGCTTCACGTTCCAGCCGCAAGAAGGTCTGTCTCCTCATGATCTGTTGGCCCTACTCAAATTTGGGCAGAATCTATGTTCCCCAAACTTTATGACACTCGAATTTGATGGAGTCCGTCCCCTTAGCGACCCTATTGCCTTGAATGGGACATCGCCTGTTCCTGACATACTCGTTGAGACCGTTGAGAATCTTGCCCGAATTCAATCAAAAAGCAACACTCACTTCGCTACGCCGGTGGTGTTCTCTCGGCAGCAACTGGAGGAGATACGCACAGCCATCCATCTTTTAGATGGAGGCGAATTTGAATTATCGGATTCTCCTCGATTTACAGCCAAATGCGACAGGGTTGATAGCGTTGACGAGTCGGCACCTGAAATTCGAGAGGGAGCCCAATTTAGCATTCAGTTGTCGGCATATCACCCACGGATGATTTGCGGCGAAGAGGTCTATTTAGGGACTGGAATTTACTTCTGTAAGCGAGTTGAGGTGGATAATTCACCAGAAATTCTGGCGATTGCCGCCGGCGAGAGTGAAGCTGACCAATTTTCCGTAGTTTTTGTTCCAGTCGAAGGGGAATCGACTTATTATCGTCTGCTGAGAAATGATGATCCGGAAGAGTTGCGTAGTGTAGATGCTATTGTATTGGATGACCCTATTGTAAAGCCTTAGCGTCTAGAGTTTCTAGGGTAAGTCAGTTCGACCAGCTAAATTGGTTGGATTCGATACAGCTACGGCGTTCAAGTTCCTAACTGGGGTTCGTGCGGCGCTGGCCGTAAGGCAGAAGACGCGGCGAACAACTCAGGGGTGGGATTGGTTTCGCTTGGTCACGAATCGCCAACCGCTGTGCAGGATCAGTGCGGCAGCCCGCCGCGGGCGAAAGAATCTCGGGTTCGCCTGCGTGAGTCACGCACCAGCGTTGGGGAACCTGCGGTTGCGTTGGGAGGCGGACCGCAAACGATCGTATTCGGCCCACGAATCGACCTGAATCGGCGTGATCGAGCGACCACGCGAAACCGTCGACCGAAACTCATGACCGAAACTGGTTCGACCGAAATTAGCGAGTAGACCGTTTTCGGTCGGTTCGATAGCATCACTCTCCACGCAGAACGACGAACACGCCGCCGGCGACCACCGACAGAGGGTCGGCAGCATCGAAACCGCAGAAACGCGTACAGCCGCAAAACGAGAACCGGGGGAGCAGACCATGAAGAATCCAGACGAGATTCCGCGTAAACCCACCCGCATCCTGACCGCAGGTGAGATCGAACGGGAAATAGCAGGCATCCGCGCCGGCCTCGAAATGGGTGGCGTCCCCTTCACCGCCGAAGCCGAAACAGCTGCTCGATCGGTACTCGCCGGGGACCTGACGGGAGACGAGGCCATCGAGCTCGCGCATGCAGCGATCCGCCGGCGGCACGGACTGTGACCGATTCCTACCACTACCCGGGTACACAGGTACTCCGAAACAAGTTCGGCTACAAAGACCCTCAGATCCTCGCCGAGGTCGAAGGCGCGATCGCCGCTGCCCGAATGGCGGAGCTGGCAGCGAACCCGATCGACGGACACTTCGACTTCGCGCACCTGCAAGCAATCCACCGACACCTACTCGGTGACCTCTACGACTGGGCCGGTGAAATCCGCACCATCGACACCGCGCCAGGCGATCTAGGCATCCTCCACGACCCACCCGCCGCCATCCCCGGCGAACTCGACCGAGTGTTCACCGACATCAACAGCGGCGTCTACGTCAACCACCACAGCCACGAAGCGTTCGTCCAGGATCTCGCCGGACACTGGGGAGATCTCACCAGCGTCCATCCGTTCGTCGACGGAAACTCCCGCACCCAAAGGGTTTTCTTCGACCAACTCGCACGCGATGTCGGATGGGCAATCGAGTGGCGCGAACTCAGCGTCGACGCCGTCCAAGCAGCCCGAAACTTCGCTTACATCGACGGCGGAACCATCCTCGCCGACGTCCTACGGCCCGCGATCAAACCTGTCACCGAAGTGCCCACGGACTCCATCGCCACCGCACCCCGCGAGAACGTCATGACCTTCCCCGATCACTGGCAGGCCATGATCGAGCATTACGACACCATGCCCGAACAGACCTACACCTGGGCGAGCCAGATCAAAACAGAAGCACCACAACATGAACCACGGTCGACCGAGATTCGGCCAACGCCGAAGCCGGCCACTCCGGAGCGAGAACTAGCCGACCTCGACACCACCAAGTTCCACACCCACTGGAGTCCCGAGGTCGACCACCATCTCATGAACAGCCGCACCATCCCACAACACAGCAGCAGACCAGAAGGGCCGAGACTGTGAGCATCATCGGATACGCCCGCGTCTCCACCCTCGAACAAAACCCCGAGCTGCAAGAACATGCACTCCGCCAAGCTGGCGCTATCCGCATCTTCACCGACTACGAATCCGGTTCCAAGACGCAGCGCCCTCAACTCACCGAATGCCTGAACTACCTACGCGACCATGACGGCGACGTCCTCGTCGTCTGGAAACTCGATCGCCTCGGACGATCCGTCCGCCACGTCATCGACACCGTCCACAACCTCGGCGAACGCGGCATCGCATTCCGTTCCCTCACAGAAGGATTCGACACCACCACCGCAGGCGGCGAATTCCTCTTCCACATCATGGCAGCCCTCGCCCAAATGGAACGCCGCATGATCGTCGAACGCACCCACGCCGGCCTCGAAGCTGCCCGCCGACAAGGCCGACACGGCGGACGGCCCACCGTCATGACCCCCGAACGCACCGAACTCGCCCGCACGATGCGTGAACAGGGCAAAAGCCTCGACGCCATAGCCTCGACACTCCGTGTCGGCAGATCATCCGTCAGTCGCGCCCTCGCACCCGAGAGGGCCGGCGAGACGCAGTAATCCTCACACGAACCAAACACAAGCCGAACCGTCAAAACCGACGCGGTACCGCCCCTGTTTCCGCGACCTTGCGCTCCATTCGAGCTAACCGATCAGCAGGTTTCCGATGAACCGCAGTCCCTTCGGCCGTGGGATCGACGACAGAAGCCCTCAAGAACGACAGAATCGGCTCAGAACCCCCGTGGGCCAACGCATAATCGTCAGCCATGTCCTCTTCCTTCCGTAGAGCCGACGCGTTCCACGACAACCACACATAACCCAACAGCCCAGTCACGGAGAGAAGCGCGACAGCCCACCCTGAATGGGAGAGCAGGAACCACATACCGGCCACGGCCGCGACGATCCACAACCCCTGAGAGATCCGTTTCCGCAGCATAGGGCCTGGGTCGGCCCGGTGGCCCAACTCATGCAACACGATTGCGTCCGCAATCTGAGTGTTGATGATCCCGGTCGCCACCTCTCGCGGATGAAACACCAACTCGTCTGTCTCGTAGTAATACATCGCAGGAGTAGACGCACCCGACCCGGCCACATTCGCCGTCCGCAGCGCACTGAACGAAACCCGCGGCGAACCCTGCTGTCCCGCCACCCCAGCCAGATACGCCACACGGTCAATCAACCAGGCCCGCGCATCCTCCGTGGTGGCAAACGAAACCACAAAATCGTCACTCGGCATGGCCTCAGTCATTCACCCAACATAGACGGGCTGCGCGCTACCACCACACCACCAACACACCCACCGCAAAGGCCGCGGCAGCGATAACAGCCGTGCCGCCCACACCCATCGACGCGCGTAATTTGAATCGCCCCTGCACCTTCGCATGACCCCACAGAGCCACTGCGAGAGCGATCACCAACAACCACAAGGCATGATCCCGAATCACATCCCACAGAGGTTCCAGTGAGAACAACTCCACGCCATCACGATCCGAAGCCGACATGTACGCCTGAGCAAATATGGTCGTCATGCGTGCGACAGTAAGCCAGAAAAGTCAAGAAGCAGTGCACTTTTCACGCGACAATGAGGTTGCGCACCCCCTACGGGGGTGCGCACATTCTAACAAGAACCGATCCGCTCGGGCGTGTCGCACACTCCCAACACCAGCACAAATCAGATAGTTGCTTCCGAACGCTCAACCGCAATCCTTGGTGTGCGTACCAAAAACGGCTTCAACCGCTTACCCGTCAGCATCCTGCACAGGTCCTCAGGCGCTCCAACGAACCCGAACTTCCGAATGTAACTACGCCGCAGTGAATCCGAAGCGGCCAACGCCACCAAAGTCACACCGAACTCATCAGCAAGACCACCCACCACACCCGCAACCTCGTCCGCAGAGCTGGCAGTCGCCTCCGTCATCGGCCACCGCGAAAAACTCCGAACCTCGAACACCCCGGGCACCTCATCTCGCGGCACCACCCGCAGCGACGCGGAACTATCCGAGCTTTCCAGGCAGAAACCCGGCGAAAACACCGAGGCCAACGGCCAAATCACCAGCAACACCGCCGCGAAAGACAGCGCCGCAACCCCGCCGAGCTGCACCGCAGCCTGCCACGTCAAGCCCAGAGCAACGAGACCCGGAACCCACCCCACGAGGACCAGTAAGAACAGCAGCGAACGGACACGCTTCTGCCGCTCGAACGGACTCCGCCCAAAACCCCACATCGCAGCCACGAACTCGCGCCAGCACATCACCAGACGCCGGGCCCGGCCGACACTCCGACCAGCAATGACTGAGGCAAACGCCGCACTGTCAGCACCATCGGCGTACCGCGCCGCCGTCACGATTCGATCCATCCAGAACCGGTGATAATCCCCAACACCACCGCGCACCCGACATAGACGACGAAAACGGCCGTTCCAATCCCATTGAGCAGCGACAAAGGCAGCGGCCCCGACGCCGCCAGCTGCGCCGCACTCGCTTTCGCGCTCGCAAACGCGGCGTCGGCAAAAGCCCACGCACTCAAGCATGCAACACCGACCACCGCAAACGGCCAGGGCGACCGCTCCGACGCCGCCACAATCGCACCGACCACAACGACACCGACCGACACCGCTGACACCATCATCAAAACCGGCCACCAATCACCAGAACCCACCGACGGCGCTGACGACAAAGCACTGACAGACTCAATCATTTGAACTCCCGGTTGTAGACAGACTAAAGCCCTGCACAAGGAAAATTTGAATTCACTCAAGTCCTGATGAAAGTCATTATGCACAGCTTTGCGGCCGGCCGCGACCCCACTTTGCAGTGGATTGAATCGCCAGTTCAACGCATGAAACTGGTTCAGAAACACCGATTCACATACCGCGACGCCACCGCGCTCGCTCAAGCGTGTCTGGTTTTTATAACAACGAATCCGGCAAAAATATGTCTAAAAAATAACTGTGATCTGTGTCTAGAAAATAACTGAAGATAGATCTCGTAACTATCTCTGTCACGCACTGATTACCGCACGCAGAAAGACAGCGGCGAACACATCAAAGCCGCGCAGTAGCTCCCGAAGACCTCACCGCGCGGCCGTGCCAGCGACACGCGACCACGACCGGGGACGCATCAGACAAGTTCCATCCGCGATCAGGCCGGACACCAGGAGTAATGCGGCCCGGCCGTCAGCGCTACTGAAACTTTTCGGCGTGATCGCTCAGCAACCGAGCAAGAGCCCGAACCGTTTTCGGGTCACTCATATCGCCGCCACGCGCACAACCAATCTGGGAGCCCGATGCCGCCTCCGCAGCCCGCAGCTCCCGATACGCCTCAACAAGCTCAGCACTCGGATTCGCCATCAGCTCCGCACGACGCTTCTGCTCAGCCTCGCGAGCAACACGCATCTCGGCCGAAAACTGCTCCTCACGCCAGATGCCGAACCGGCGACGCTTCCACCGCCCACGAACATCCGCGCCGGCCATCCACGCCGCGAACTGTTCCTTGTCTCGCTCCCACCTCCGCGGCCGAAAATCCGGACTCCAACTATCCGACAACTGCTTCCCCCATTTCAGGTCGCCCAGCGGATAACCCTAAGACCAGCAGGAAGCGGCCACAACCAGCGGTACGGCCGATCACTCGGAATCACGCAGAGCATTCTCACAAGCAACAAACGCTTTGGCCATATTCAACATCACCACCGCCTCCGCACGAGTAAATGTTGGCTCCCCCAAACCTCCGTGACCTGCGGTTGGCTCTGTATTTCGACGTGAAAAGATCGCGTGCATGTAGTCCACCACCGGATCCGGCAAATTCGACGCAGCCTTGTACTCAGTCTTGAATTGCCCCATGGACTTATTCGCCACTGCACTTGTGCCGACGGTTTCCTTCGCGAGTGTTTCCAACGCACTCGCTACCGCTACCAGCACACCCGTGTAATCGCCGGCGTCAAGGTTGGAACTCGCCCGAGCAAAAAGCGCTCGAATGTTCTGATGAGCTGACTCCTCAACCGTCTGATCGAGATCGGTGGCCTCAAGAATCTCGACCTCAATCTTTCCCCGCTCTGGCCGACGAATTCGGGCACCGAAGTTGAACGCTTCGAACACTTCATTGATCGACTCCAAGCTCAAATAACGATGAGCCACCATCTCTGCCGAGAACTCAGCAATTTCCGCCGAACTCATTGCTCTAATTGACGCACTAATCTCACCGTCATGCCAGGCCACCACGGCCGGCTCGTACATGCCATAACCATCATCCTCAAGAACGTAACCCGGTCTCTGTGTAATATCGCTCGCTGAGTTTATAACGGTGTTGTAGAACATCACTCGATGGATCTCGTCCGACGAGCCCGCCCTCTCATCTGCATTCTTTTTAACTATTCGGGCTATGAAAGATTTCATTTCCGCAGGCGCAATCTCCTCATTGAGGGCGTTAATTGCTTTTGAGTCGAGATAAATACCCAGTTCCATACGGTGATTATGCACCATGAATTCCAACAGGATTGGCTAAGACCACCACCCGGCGTCTGAAGTCGAGATTACCTACCAAAGCACAGAGCTACCGCGACACCAAGCGGGGCCGGCCTCCGTCGCTCCCGCACAATCACCCCGCCAGCCACCCGAGCGGGAGGTGCGAACGCCCGGCCCGTTGCCGGCGGTGTGTTGGCGCCTGCCCGGCGGCCGGCCACCTACCGGTGTCCCCCGAGATGAGCTCCGCTGCGCTCCGCACCAGCGAAAAGCGTTGATGTGTTTGTCCTTCTGGCCTTCCGATTCTCGTCGGCGGTGACCTGCGCGCAACCCCTGGCGGCGATGCCGGCCCGAGGGCTCCGAGAAATTTTCTCAACCCGCACTCGCACGCTCGCAGAGAAATTTTCCCGGCCCAGGGGTGGCACTCCGGCCCCCTCATGCCGACGCGATTCTCCTTTGCCAGCAGGGCAAAAAAATTGGCGGCC
>Ga0209320_10000037_pt1 | contig 60166 bp, 56 predicted proteins | sample Rifsed13ft4_FD_184008 | JGI IMG/M metagenome (GOLD analysis project Ga0209320, IMG submission 184008) | Soil microbial communities from Rifle, Colorado, USA - sediment 13ft 4 (version 2) | ecosystem: Environmental > Terrestrial > Deep subsurface > Rock core/Sediment | place: Rifle, Colorado... | reverse complement strand
GGTTCGTAAGCCGTTCGTGGCTGTCGCCGTCGTACCTTTCGTATTTCATTCCCCAGTGACAAAGTTGCGCGGCCGGAAAGGCCTCGACGAGCAATCTGGTTTGGTCGGCTCGATGCCAGGGCCAGATTGGGCACTGCGCCTGATGAAGTAGGGTCAGGCAAGCTGCTGTCATCGCAGCCCCGCCTCTTGGGCCTGCCCACAGAGTGGATCGAACATTTACTTTCTTCTTGCTCCAAGCAAGTTCGGTCCTTCGTAACGGCTTCTTGCTCAGCAAGTCTCGCCCCGAGAGAATTCGGCACACAAAGTCCTGGGCTGCAGGAAAGGGCCAATTCTTTGGTCGCTCAATTCCTGCAACCAGGTCAAGCAGTGCCTTATGACCTCCACAGGGGAGGTATTCGCAAGGCACGGAAAAAGGAGCATCAATCGCTGCCGCGTTGAAGTGCTTACTCTTCAAAAGGTTTGCCAATCTTTGGAAGGGTTCTTCCTGGCCCGGAAGCTCCTGAACAGTTTGAAGCTTCCTCAAGAAGGGTCGCTCTTGTTGGATTTCGACTTCTGCGATATAGACATTGCTCCTGCGATTCGCGTGCCACATGTCGTGGTCTCCGCTAAAGTCAATCCCCAGCCAAGCCTGTTTGATTTCTCCGATGGTCATGGCACCCCCGCTGCGGCGAACCCCACTATAATCCCGAAAACGCTAACGCTGGAACCGGAATAGACGTCTGCGCGAGGGTTCTGAAATCGTCCCCTAGGGCGCGCCATTCCGCCGAAAACACTTCCGAATACCGCATCGAGTCCACGCGGGGGCTGGCATCCCTTGCGTCTGGCGGGCTAGCTCGGCATTTCTTCCGGTGAAACGGCATAAACCCAGCCGTGGCCCATCGGCGCAACCGTGAAGTGGGCAGGAGCGCCGACTCGACGCCTCCCTGCCGCGGGCAGCATAGGGATGTACCTTTCCTATTCCATTTCTCGGTTGGGATTGACTTGGTGCAGCTTCGTTCCTATAGTTGTTCTATTCCAGTGCGTTTCGTTCCAGCAGGTCCGACGAGCGGGTGGCGGCGGAGGTTTTTACCGTTTCCTCTCCCCAAGGCCTTGCCGAAGGAGAACGGTGGTAGGCGAGACCACGCCACCTGCCTCGCCGGACATAACACTCTCCTCGCTGTTCTCTTCTGATGGTCAGATGATGGCCGGGCCCAGGATGAAACTCTCAAGAAAAGTACGGCTACGGCCGTTGGGCGAAGGCGCCGGTTGAGAGACCGCCGCCAAAACAGCCGAGCGCCTGTCTAAGTGCTCGACCCAGCGCGGTGCCAGTCCCGATGCCGGAGTTTCGGGAGGCCACATGGAACCGGCCTCGCCAGGCAGTGGAAACCAAATCCGGCCAGTTCATGCTGTGGCGGCAAGGCAAGCGGTGTCATCGCTCAGGCCGGCATAGGAGTAGATTTGTTCGATGGCGCAAGCCAGGCCGACCATGGGCGTGGGGAGAGCAGGTTGCCCTGCCGGGTCGGTGCGCACCACCCGCGCTCGGCATCGGACACGAACGCAATCTCCCTCCTCCCGCGCTATCGGAAGCTCCAATTCCAGATCGATCGGCGTGCCCTCAGGGACGATCCGGTCCGTCACCAGATAGACGCCGAGGCGACTCACGTCGAAGGTCTCGCCGCGCAGCTCAACTAATTGATGGCGGGATTCCCTATACTGGCCGACCGCTCGAAGGCACAGCATAAAGCGCTTCGCTCGACGACGTTCCAACATTTCTATACCTCGGGCTTTTGCTAATGCACCTTGCTGGCCACGCGGCGAGGAGGGAATTGCCTGCATTTTCAGCGCATTGTCATAACGTACCAGGAACCAAACGAGGGACCAGTTCCATTGTGAAATCCCAAAGCTGGCTGGCCCGTTCTATCAGCGAGAATCACCTTCCACCGCTCTCCGCCCATAAATCGTCCTGACTCTGCGTTTCGGCGGAGCGCCGAAGCATGCCCTTGGCCGCGATCCTTCCTTTCTCTTCCCCGCAAGGCGCAGGGTCTGGGCCGGGGGCCAACAATTTCTGCCTGAGGGGTTGACGCGCCACCGTCGCCTGAGGGAGGATAGGGGTTGCGCTGAAGCGTCAGATTGCCTGCCCGACGCTGCTTGGCTTTCCGGCTCGTGCCATTCTGCCTCTTCAGTGATTTGGTGCAGGCCCCAACCTGAGAAAGGACGGACCTTGAAGAAGCTTTACGTCGGGAATATCCCCTACGCGACAACTGAAGAGGAATTGCGAGCGTTTTTCGAACAGTCTGGTTTGCAAGTCGCCAGCGTTACTTTGATTCGTGACCGCATGACTGGAAATCCGAAAGGATTCGGTTTTGTTGAGACGAATTCTGACGACGAGGCACGGGCTGCGATTGAGAAGCTGAACGGCCAGAATTTTATGGGCCGCAACCTGATCGTGAACGAAGCGCGACCACCACGCGATTTTGGCGGCGGGGGTGGACGCGGCGGACGCGATTCAGGCGGTTCCTCCCGGCGAAGATATTAAGCGCCCTTTTCGTTTCCCGCTTGCTCCTGGCGGGCGAAGGTCGGATGCACCTGTAGGGGATCGAGTTCTATCCGCAGAGACACCCCGCCGGCTGTTTCTACGGCATTCCCCTCCTGAACGCGCAGCAAGCTTGCACGAGCCAACATCCACGCCAGATGGCGATGGGGCGCGCCATCGAAACCAGGAGAATTTCCGGAGGGATGCCGGCGCGCTTTCCGATGGTTGCGCGCCTCTCTTGCCTTCGCGCCTGAGGGCCCCCGGGCAGGCTTTCGCGATCTTCCTTCCCTTCGATGGGAGGGTGGTTGGTCTGCGAATGTTAGCCGTACAGGGCTAGACCCGCATCCAGAAAATAAAGATCAGGCTGACAATTCTCCGGGTGGCCCGACCGAAGCTCACCACAACTTGCGCTGAAGCCGGTTCGGGAAACGGCCGCGCATAAAAGAATCGAACGTGCCCGTCCGCGCCAGCCTCCACTCGATAAGGCCTTCCCCATTCCCTCGGCAAGTCGGTCAAGGCCACGCCCTTGCCTTCCAGTTCGTAACAGATGCCGATCTGTTCCATGCCAAAGCGGTGCAAGAGATAGTCGCTCACGCGGACCCGAACCTTCAAGGCGCCGGGGAAAAGGAATACCGCCTGATGTCGCGTGATCTGCGCGGTTTCACGCGAGCCGCCCAGCTTTTCGACGATTCGAGCGAGGGGCGCTCCCGCCCGGGAAAGTTCCACTCTTTCCAGGGCGGCGCTCCTGGCGATGGCTTCCATTTCAGCCAGGTCATTGGCGGCAAAGACCACCTCTGCGGCCAGAAGAACGAGCGTTACAAGACCGGTAAATTTCCTCATCGCAGGCTTCACTGGGGCGGCTGGGCCGGAAGGGGAGAAGAGGCTTAGGGGGAGCTCATTCGTTCGCTCTACTCTCGACTGTCGCCCTAATGCCGGCAATAGTACTGCGGTACCGAATGTCCCCCTCCCAAATCGGGAACGGCATAGAATGTGTCCGCGCTATGGCTTAAAAGAGGTGGGGCCCCGTTCCCGGCGGGGCCCCTTGGGAGGTCAATTGAGCGAGCACTCGTGGAGTTAAGTCAACTCGATTCTAAGATTCATGCTTGCCCCGGCAATGGTACGAACGATTCATTTGTTTTGTTACTTTCGTTTACCGGCAGCCGGATGAACGCATGCGCGCGGGCGGGCAGGCGACAGCCGCCCTGGAATTTCTCTCGCCGCGCGGCGCTTTTTCGATTCTGGTTCGGCGGAGCAACCCCTATGGCAGCGAAAAGAGTGATAGCGGCATTCGTCGTCATGGCTTTTCTGGCTGCGATCACAATCGCTGCCTTGGCGGCCGAAAAGGCCTATCTGGGAAACAAGAACAGCAAGAAATATCACGTCGCGGCGTGTACCTGGGCGCAGAAAATCGCCCCGCGCAATCGCATCGAATTTTCTACCGCAGAGGAAGCCAAGAAGGCCGGGTTCATCCCTTGCAAGATCTGCCGGCCTGACCGCAGCCATCCGATACCGTAGGGGCAAGCTTCAGCTTGCCCGATTTGGGGGCTTGCCCGATTTGGGGCGGCCTGAAGGCCAGCCCCTACATGTGCTGAGACGAAGCGATTCCACATCTCGTGGCTCTCCGGCTCGCCTTCAAAGCGGCGCGCTCGCCAGACGAAGACCGCCGCGAGCACAAGGACGAGGCAAGTAACCACGCTTCCTTCCGGGCCATCGCTTCCGCCCGTCAGCCATTGCGGCCCATGGATTCCCACCTTCAACAAATGGCCGGGAAACATGTAGCTGCTGTCCGGCACCGACCAGAGCCAGCTCTCGCAGAAATTCCAACCCGCGTGAGCCCCGATCGGAATCCAGAGGGATCGGGCGCGATAGACCATGAGACAAAAAAGCGCGCCCACCAGCCCGGCATTCACCCCCCCAGGAGATTCTGCCGCGGTCCAAAACAATGTCCGAGGCCAAACAGCAAAGAGCTGATCGCCACCGCCGCCGCGAAACCCACTCCGCCCGAAAGCACCTGAAGAAAATACCCTCGAAACAAAAACTCTTCCGTTACGCCCACCATCAAGAAGAAGACAAGGTTCACCAGCAGCGCCACCACCAGCGCCCCGCCACCCATAACGACCGCCTCGATGGAAAATCCCCGTCCAAGATAGATCGCTCCAAACACCACCGAGATCAGGACACTGCCCAACCAGAATCCGAACCAGAGCTGCCTTCCCCAGGTGCGATGCAAATGCAGTCCGGCAGAACGGAAAGGCCTGCCGTCAATCCAGCGCGTCATAAAATACGTGGCAAGGAACAACGCCGGCAGAGCGAGGAATTGCCTCAACAAAAGGATGCGATACGTTTGGGTTTCCATCTCCGCGGCCGTGCGAGCAAAGCGGAGTCCGGTGAGCCGAACCCCTCGGCTGATGGCAAAAGAAATGCCAATCAAAACCACCAAAAAGATCAGCAACCGCCATCCGGCGCGCACCCGGCCATCGCGAAAGAAAATAAAGGAAAGGGTCATACGAGCATCCTCGGCCGAGGAGCGAGAAGAGAGTTGCCGCGAGTTTGCCTTTGGCGCCCGGGCCGGTCAGGCAAAAATCGTTTGGGAATGCGACTACACCGTCTAAAGGCGGGCCGTCCGCTACATCGTTATCTTCTCCGCGATTGTCTTCGCCTGCAAGAAAAGCAGCAGATAATCCTTGCCGCCGGTCTTCGAGTCGGTGCCCGACATGTTGAAGCCGCCAAAGGGATGAGCGCCGACAAGCGCGCCGGTGCACTTCCGATTGAAATAGAGATTTCCGACGTGGAAAAGCTCGCGGGCCTTTTCCATCTCTTGCGGCGAGCGCGTGTACACGGCGCCCGTCAGGCCATACTCGCTATCGTTGGCGATGGCGAGCGCCTCCTCAAAATCCTTTGCCTTGAGCACCCCGAGCACAGGACCGAAGATTTCTTCCCGGGCGACGCGCGACTTGGGTGACAGGTCGGCTATGACAGTGGGCTGAACGAAGTAACCCTCGCCCGGGACAACCCCGCCGCCCGCCACCATCCGGCCCTCCTTCTTTCCCCATTCGATGTAGTCCAAAATACTCTTCATCGCCGTCTCGTTAATCACCGGCCCCATGTAGTTCGACGGATCCTCAGCCGGCCCGACCTTCAGTTGCCCGACTCGCTTTTTCAATTTGTCGAGGAAAGTGTCGTAAACATCGGCCACCACAATCGCTCGCGAGCAGGCCGAGCACTTCTGACCCTGGTAGCCGTAGGCCGAGGCAACCACCCCTTCCACCGCCTGGTCGAGGTCAGCATCCTTGTCCACAATGATGGCGTCCTTTCCTCCCATCTCGGCCACCACCCGCTTGATCCAGATCTGCCCGGGCTGCGCCTTTGCCGCCAGCTCGTTGATATGCAACCCCACTTCTTTGGATCCCGTAAACGCGACAAAGCGAATCTTCGGATGCGCTACCAGCGGGTCGCCGACCGCGCCCCCGCTTCCGGTCAAAAAATTGATCACCCCGGGCGGCAAGCCGACGCTCTCCATGACTTCCAAGAACCGGGCGGCCACCGTCGGAGAATCGCTCGATGGCTTCAGCACCACCGTATTGCCGGTGACAATGGACGCAAGCGTCATGCCGGCCATGATCGCTGCCGGAAAATTCCATGGCGGAATGATCGCTCCCGCGCCCAGCGGGATGTAGCGCAACTCATTTCGCTCGCCCGCTATCGGCGTCAGCGGCAGCGGCGGCGCCAGGCGCAGCATCTCCCGGCCGTAGAATTCGCAGAAGTCAATCGTCTCCGCCACGTCGGCTTCCGCCTCCATCCAGGTTTTCCCGACCTCGTACACGATCCAGGCATCCATTTCCAGACGCCGCTTTCGCAATTCTTCGGCGGCGCGGAACAGATATTCGGCTCGCTCGTCGGCAGGAACCCGGCTCCAACTCCGGAAGCTCTCGTTGGCCGCCTGCACGGCTTTGTCCACCAGTTCCTTCGTACCCTTCTGGAAGATTCCGACAACCTGGTTCCTGTGAGAGGGGTTGAAGGACTTGCTCTTCTCGGGCGTGCGGATCCGCTCCTCGCCAATGACGATGTCATACTCCCTGCCGAGCTCCTTGGCCACCTTCGCCAAGGCCGCTTCCATTTCCCGCTTCTTCTCCGGCTTGGAGAAGTCAGTGAAGGGTTCGTTGCGGAATTCAGTCCTGAGCTTCTCGGTCACAATCGCGCTTGCCATGAATGAGCCTCCTACAGGAGCGCATTATCCTACCATGCCCAGTATCCCACGGCGCAGGACTGCGGGCATGGGCCACGATTGAACCGGGGCGGCCGCGCCAGGTCAAGTTGCGTCGAGGGATGCGGAGCGTCCCGTTTCAGGGTAAACTGCACGCGGAATCTCTCCCTGGGCTACCCGTGAGGCGCTGGCCGGCGGCAAGAAGCGATCAGCGGCCGGGCTTTCACATTGTCGCCCAAACCCCGAAGTCCACAAGGAGCTGAAATGAAGCTGAAGCGGGTCCTTGTCGGGTTGAAGGAACCCTCGCATGCGGACCACCTGATCTGGCTGGCCTGCCGGATGGCGGAAGGCACCCAGGCCACGATTACCGCCGTTCACATCACAGAAATTCCTGAGGCTACTCCCCTTGATAGTGACGCGCCTTCCATTGTCGGTGAAGAGCAGGATGTCCGCCAGGCCGCTCAAAAAGCCATCCGGCGGCACAGCCGCCGGCGCAAAATCGAGCTCAAGTTCTATCGCGCCCGCACGGCCGGCAAGACGTTGATCGAGGAGATTGAAGATATCGGGGCGGACCTGGCCGTGGTCGGCTACCATCACAAACGCAGCCTGCGCGAAATCTTGCTGGGATCCACGGCGCAATATGTTTCCCGGCATGCTGCCTGTTCGGTCTTGGTCTCGATACCACCCAGAGGCTAGGGTTTTTCTCGAACGCTTGCTTCCCCGCGCCCCGGAGGAATGCCTTGCTCATCCGCAAATTCATCTTCTGGCTTTCTACCAAGAAAAGGGTTACCGGCGCTCTTGCTCGCCGCGGCATGAAGTACGGTTTTGCCCAGCGCTTCGTCACCGGCGAGAGGATAGACGACGCGCTCGCCGCCGTGGCCCAGCTCAACCGCGCGGGGATTCGCGCCAGCCTGAATCATCTCGGCGAAAACGTCGCCACGCCCGCTGAAGCCGGGCGGGCCCGCGATAGTTACCTCGAGATGATCGAGCGCATCAGGGCGGCGCGCCTCGATTGCGACATCTCCGTCAAGCTCACCCAGCTTGGGCTGGACTTTGATCGGGAACTTTGCGGCCGCCTCTTGCAAGAAATCATTGCCGCCGTCGAGCAGGCCGGCAGCACGCTCGAGATTGACATGGAGGGATCGGCCTACACGGAGTCCACCCTCATGCTCTTTGAGCAGATGGCTCGCCGCCGGGTCCCGGTCACCCTGGCGATCCAGGCCTATCTGCGGCGGAGCGAGGCGGACGTGCGCCGGTTGTCCCGCTCTGCGGGACGCCCGCGCCTCCGGCTGGTGAAGGGGGCATATCTCGAGCCGGCAGCGGTGGCCTTTCGGAGGAAATCGGAAGTGGATTCAAATTATCGGCGGCTGCTGGATTTGATTTTGACCGATTCGTTTTTCCCCATCGTCGCCACGCATGACGAGCGAATGGTGCGTTACGCCGAAGAGCTTCTGAGCAAGCGCGGGTTCACCCCTGAGGAGTACGAATTCCAGATGGTCTATGGGATCCGCCGCGACCTTCAGCGATACCTGGTCGAGCGCCGGCATCCCCTGCGGATCTATGTTCCTTTCGGCACCGAGTGGTGCCCCTACTTCATGCGGCGCCTGGCTGAGCGCCCGGCCAATGCTCTCTTCGTGGTGCGAAGTCTCCTCCGCGAAGGCCTGCGGCCACGCGGCTAAATCGAATCGGCAAGGCACATCCAGCGCAGCGCTTGGCCCGTCACCGGGCATGTATTCTGATCACCCGTTGAGCGACCCGGCCATCTTGCGCCGAGCGCTACTGGAAGGGGTTCTCGCAGGAATTAACCGGCGCCGCTCGCAGCCGCCTTTTGAACCGTGCATACGGCGGCTTCTTCTAGGACTTTGACCACGGCGGAATAGTCTTCCCTCCCGAAGCCGCTCGAGACCGCAGCGCGAAAAAGTTCGCGCACGGCCGCCGTCGCCGGCAGGGAGACATGCAGCTTCTCCGCCGCCGAAAGGATCAAGTCCATGTCCTTCAGCATGTGACTTGCGTAGAAGTTCGGGACAAAGTTCCGCTGGCTGATGGAGCGGCCCTTGTTTTGAAAATTAGGCGCGGCCAGGGCGGAGAGAGAAATGACTTCCATCAGATCGGAGGGAGCGATTCCCGCCTTGGCGGCAAAGACCAGCGCTTCGGCGTAAACGGCCATAAGACCGCCCAGGAGAAGGTTGCACGCCAGCTTCATCCTTGTTGCCCGCGCCACCTCCTCCCAATGCCAGCTGTTCTTGCCCAGCGCGGAAAAAACATGGCTGCATCTTTCATAGGCCTGGCGCGGCCCACCAGCAAAAATCAGAAGGCTCCCCTCGGCGGCCGCCCGCTTGCTGCCGAGGACAGGCGCATGGAGGAAGAATTTATCTTGTTCGCGGTATGTTCCCGCGAGCGCGGCAGTCGTTTCCGGGTCCACCGTGCTCATGTCCACGTGGATGTTCCCCGTCGCCAGGCCGGAAAGAATTCCTCTTTCTCCGAGGGCAACTTCCCGGAGCGCCGCCGAATCGCTCACCATCGTAATGACGATGTCTGCTACGGCCGCGGCCTCGGCGGGGTCAGCCGCCCGGCGCGCTCCGCGCGCCGCCATGGCATCTGCTTTGGCGGCAGTGCGGTTGTAAACCACCATGGGAAAGCCCTGGCCCAATAGGCGCTCGGCCATGGGCAAGCCAATCGTCCCCAAGCCGACAAACCCGATCGTTGCTTGCATCGGTATTACCTTCCTCAGAGAGAGTGTATGGGAGCAAATGTTTCTAACAGGATAGTGAAAAAGGGACGCGTGTCATTCCCAGTCCCGAAGCTTCGGGACGGGGAATCTGCTTGTGGTTCCAGGACGCTCAACGAAAAGCAGATTCCTCGGGTCGGCCAAGACCACCGACCCTCGGAATGACAACCCTAGACGTTTTTCAGCATCCTGCTAAGACGTGAAAGACGGAATCAGCGGGCGGCTCGAAACGACTCCAGCGTCCAATCCCCTACCCTTTCATCGTGCCGCAAGATGTAGAGATTGCCGTCGTCGGCCCGCACGCGGAAGAAAATGGCTTCCGGGTCGTACCACCGGTCAAGCACTTCCAGCACTTCAAACGGCCGCCCGCGCATCGTGAACTTCTGCGGCCGTTCGTCGGCCTTGTAACCGGCATAGCACTCAACCGCCACCCGCATGCTGATATTGTACTCCTCTATTTCACCGGCTGGCTTCCTTTCTCATATGCCGGCCCAAAGAGCCCGTCTGAAGACTCGGGTTTCTCGCCACCCCAAGCGCCGAGCCCCCAGGCACCTGCCTGGGGACGAAGAACAAACCCGGTGGCGGGTGCCACCGGGCTCGGCGTCGAGGTTTGAAAGCGCGTAGCGGCAGCCCCACGGGTTCACGAAATTTTCGTCAAAAAAACAGTGTTGTTCCTTCTGCCGGGTGATCCGCTCGTGGAAACACCAGGTAACCTGGGCCATCGTATCCCATTTGACCTCCTCCCCGTGGACGAAGGCGCGCTTGTGGCGCAATTCCCAGGCCGCGTCCTTGAATGCTCTCAGCTCCGGGAGTTCCGTCCACTGGTAGTGGCCGCGCACGCGAAGGTTTTTCCCTTCGCCGAACTCCCGGCAGCTCGGATGCCTGCGGGCAACCGCGAGCGCTTGCTCAAACGCCGGATGGGCGGCCCGTCAAGAAGATTCAATCGGGCGTACCCGGCTCGCGCTTAAGATGCGGTTGGCGTTCGGCATTGAAGGCAACGCCGATCAGCACCACCATCGCCATCAAGTACATCCAGAACAGCAGGCCGACCACCGCGGCGAAGCCCCCGTAAACTACGTTGACGGCCGGCACGCGACGCACGTAGTACCCAAAGCCAGAATTGACCAGCCACCAGAGCACTGTTGCCAGCGCCGCTCCCGGCAGCACGTCCCGCCAGCGCTGGGGGGCAGCCACGCCCCAGCGGTACAGCAAGACCAGAACCAGAATGGCGGTGAGCAAGGCCAGGCCGGCATAACCGGCCACCCAGATCAATCGCACCAGTCGCACCAATCCAAGCTCTTGCGTCAAACGCTCGCGGAATGGTTTTGCGAAAACCGTGAGGAGAGTGGTCATGACCCATGGGCCGATAACGACAAACATCAGGCCCAGCGCTCGAAGCTGCCCCTTCCAGAAACCCAGCACGCGCGCACCGGGACAGAGCCCCTGCATCGCCCGCGTCAGCGTATAGACAATCTGCGAGCCGACCAGCATCGTTCCGATTAACCCAAACAGCAACGGAGGCACCGGCTCAGCCGCCAGGCGATCGAAATATTCGAAGACCAGGCGGCGGCTCCCCGGGGGAAGAACCGACTGGAGGGTCTCCACAATTTCAAACGCGATTGCCGACAGGGTCGGCGATAAAGAGAGCAGGCTGGCGAGCAGCAGAAGAAGCGGGAAAAAACCGAGCAACATCAAAAAAGCAGCCGCCTGGGCTTGAGAAACAGAACCGCCGTGGAACACACGAAAGAGCGCCCGGCCAAACTGGCCGGTGATCCGCCGCGCCCGGCCGGGACGGGCGGGCATTTCTGGGCCAAGCATAGGCCACTATTCTAACCGATTCCTCCATTCGGCGGCGTCTGTTTGCAGCGGGTCGCTGCTTCCGGTATGATTTCCGGCGCGTTCTCTTCCTTTCCGGAGGTCACTTGGATCAAGCGGAAGTCCTTCGCAAACACAGCGAATATCTCTGGCCTTGTGTCGCGAACTACTACAAGCAGCCGCTGGTAGCCGACCACGCTGCCGGCCATCATGTCTGGGACATTGAAGGGAAAAAGTATCTCGACTTTTTCGGCGGTATCCTGACGATCTCGGTCGGCCATTGCCACCCGAAAGTCACGAGCAAGGTCAGCCAGCAAATGGCCAAGCTCGGACACACCTCGACCCTTTATCCCAATGAAGCCATTGTCAGCCTGGCGGAAAAGTTGGCCCAGATCACGCCCGGGAAGCTGCAGAAAAGCTTTTTTACGAATAGCGGCACGGAGGCGAACGAGGCCGCCATTCTGCTCGCGCGCATGGCCACCGGCAGCTATGAGGTGGTGGCGCTGCGCCACGCTTACAGCGGCAGCTCGCAGCTCGCCAAATCGCTCACCGCCCAGGCACCCTGGCGCCGCGGGGGCGTGATCACCTTCGGAATCGTTCATGCCCTCAGCCCCTATTGCTATCGCTGCCCGCTCGGCATGACCTACCCGGATTGCGGCGTCGCCTGTGCCCAAGACGTCGAGGAGGTCATCCAGACCACCACTTCGGGCAAGATCGCCGCCTTTCTCGCCGAACCGATCCAGGGCGTCGGAGGCTTCATTACGCCGCCCAAGGAGTATTTCAAGATCGTCTTCAACATCGTGAAAAAGTATGGCGGGCTTTTCATCTCCGACGAGGTGCAAACCGGCTTCGGCCGCACCGGGAAGAAATGGTTTGGGATCGAACACTGGGAAGTCGAGCCGGACATCATCACCTGCGCCAAAGGCATTGCCAATGGCGCGCCGGTCGGGGCCACCGTTGCCAGACCGGAGATTGCCGACGCCTTCCAAGGCCTGACCATCTCCACCTTCGGCGGCAACCCGGTCACCGCCGTGCAGGCCCGCGCCACGATCGAGGTCATTGAAGAAGAGCGGCTCATGGACAACGCCCACGAGGTAGGCAGCTACTTTCGAGCCAAGCTCGAAGAGCTCCAGCAGAAACATGCCCTCATCGGCGACGTGCGCGGCATGGGATTGATGCAAGGGCTGGAATTGGTCAAAGACCGCAAAACGAAAGAGCCCGCGCCGGAAGCTCTGGCACAGTTGATGGAAGAAACCAGAAGCCGCGGGCTGCTCATCGGCAAGGGTGGACTCTACGGCAACGTCGTGCGGCTCTCGCCGCCGCTCAACATCAGCAAGGCCGAGGTGGACGAAGCCATTCGCCTGCTTGACCAATCCTTTGCCGAAGTCCACGCCCGGATTTGATGCGAAAGGTGCTGCCGAACAGGCTTGGCCGCTATTCCCGCGCGGGCACCTTGGCGATTTCTGCGCGCAGCTTTGCTGAGGGCCAGAAGACTGGCGCCGCCATCAATTCAGGTCGCGTTGCCTTCAGGGACTGGAGCGCTGCCGAAGGAACCCGAGCGGTAAGCTCCTGATTCACCTGCAACTGCTTTTCGAGTGAGCGGTAGAGTTTTGCCGCCTCGCGAACCGCCTGGGTCTTTTCCTGTACCGCCTCGGTTACTTGGTGTGTTTTCGCTTTTACCTCTTTGTCTTTTGCGGCCACTTCTTTCTGGCTGGAGGCCCAGCCAAACCCGGACAGCATAAGAACGGCCCCGACGAACAGAAACAGAGTGGGGGCGCCACTGCCGGAAAGCTCGACGCCGGCAAACTTGAAGGTGCCTTTCCCCTCCCTGTGCCTTGTAAAAAGGGCGACCACAGCGACGATGCCGAAAGCTACCCCGAGAAAGAAGGTTACGGCGATGATGACCATCTGCATTTTGCACCTCCTACTTACTGAAACAGCTTGACCAGACGCGGCTGGTTGGCCGGGTCGTCCCACTTTAGGAGTTTAAGCTTCAGGCCGTTTGCCTGACGCATCGCCTGCACGAAAACTAATTCGCTCTCGTCGCTGATGAGGCGTTCCTCCTCCGGCCGGAAGACTTTTGTCCAGGTGCCGGTGTTGAAGTACTCCTGTCCGTTTGGGCCGAGGGACTGGAGATCAGTATCGTGCGTGTGGCCCATTATGACGTAGCGAACGTTGAGTCGCTCGCGGATCGGACCGGCGCGCCGGGCAAGCTCGCTCAGTTTTTTCTTCGGTTTAAGTCGAACTTTGCCTAAGGAGCGCAGGCGAGGCAAAAGAATCGCTACGGCAGCCGAAATTGCCGCCAACCATCGAAAAACGGAAACTGCCTTGCGGACAAAAGGGCCGGCAGTGGTTGTCAACCAGTAATGAACGGCGGGAAATCGATCGAGCCAGTCGAACAGGGGAGCAAGAAAGCTTAACTGGGGCAGCAGAAGAAGTACAACCACCACAGGGACCACGAAACGCCATTGGCGAGTCAGCCAGCCATAGAGTCTCCACCAACCGCGCGGCTCCTTTAGGACGCTTGCGGCGCGCAGGCTCGGGCTGTCGAGGTATTGGAGATGGGCCTCGGGAATCTGCCACTCGCCGGCCAACTCACCCAGGCGTTTGCGGTGCTGGGCCTCGCGATTGGCGTAATCCGCAGGCGGCACCCGCCTCCAAGCGCGGGCCATCTTCGCGAGCATGTAAGTCCCGTGGCGGAGGAGGAAGTGGACGGCGAGGAGTGGCTGGTAGGAGATAAACCAGGCGATGAATTTCGACTGCGGCTTGATGTTGTCGGCGTATGGAACAGCAGTCTCGACGCGGTTGAACAGGTAGCGGACAAAGAGCGAGCCCCAGGGCAGGTCAACGTCGCCGGCGCGGGACCGGGCGAGACCCGGAACTTTCGTCGGCAGGAGGGGCGCGAGCCAATACTTGAAGCAGTTGAGCTTGTCGTACTGATTGCCGTGCTCCACCCAAAGAAGTCCTTTTTCGTAGTAGAACCAGTCCAGGAACCGGATCGCCTCATCGGTCAGCTTTGCGAGCTTGTGGGCTTTGCCGGAGTCATTCTCGCGGTCGAGCTTCTTCGCGTAGAGCTGGCGGAGTTCGCTGCGGAATGCCTCGCGCACCTCCGGGTAGTGGAATTCCACGTCGTGGTTGCCCTTGCCGATGGTGACAATGTTGCCGGCGGCAATAAATTCAGCGAGCGCCTCGAAGAACAGCCAATGGCCGTCCAGAATGATCTTGAGTTTGAAGACGGTTTCCGCGGCGCCGCAGCCCAGGCCGTAGTCAGGACGGTCGGGGTCGCGGCTCAGTTCAGGGGGAGCGCCCTCGATGGACGTGACCTGGAGGAAATCGAGGAAGTCGCCATTGATGATAAGGTGCCACTTTTTCCCGGGCGGGCGTTCCGGCACGCGGTGCACGTGGAAGTCGAGGAAGCGAGCGAACTCCTCGTCAAAAAAGAAGTCCTCGTTGAGCGAGAGCTTCTTGGTCGCCGGGTGGCGACCTTCGCTCAAATGCAGGTCGCTCACAATGAGGAGGTCGTACTCTTCGAGCGCTGGTGACATGGCCTACTCTCCTACCTTGCGCAGGATGGCAGCGAGGACTCTGCCGTTCCGGATAGGTCGCTTGGCTACGGCGCCAAGGGGTTGTACTCCTCGAAGATGAATTTTGTTGTCATGGCGTTGAATTTGGCGATGGCGGCAGCCTGGATCGGTGGATCGTCGGTGCCGGTCACAGTAAAGGACAACCCGAACTGCGCCATGCCCGCCACGGCGGCAAGAGATTCAAAGGCACGGAATTTCATCAGGGCGACACCCTGCACAGCGCCTGAGTCCTCCGCCGTGATTTGCACGAACAAGGTGGTGTAGTCGTCCAAGATTTCCGCGAAGTCGCCCTTGCCATCCTTCTGCATGAACTTGGTGCCGTCGAGCACAAACATCGCTCCCCGGTGTTTGAACCGGATGTAGTAGCGCATCTCGTGCTCGCGGGTGGCCGGGTTGAGGATGAGGTAGTTGAAGAAACTGTCTTTCTCCACAGGGAGGATGAGATGGGTATCGCCGTGAAATTCCTCAAGTTGGACGTTCCCGGTGAGTTCGGCGCGATGCTCGGCGCTTGCCACAAATGCGTCCAAGTCGGCGATGGTCATGATCACATCGAACTGACATTTCTTGCCGTTGGCCGGGTTCAAGCTGCGGAGGTGAGCCGGGCTCCGATCCGCGTCTCCCGCGTAGAAGGAGCCGTCCATCTGTTCCTGAAAGGTCAGACCCACGCCAAGGCGCCGGCTCAGGATTTTGTCCAGGAGAGCGGCGGTGGGAGGCCGCACGGGCTCGGCACGCCGCAAGGTGTAATAGAAGCCGAAGCGACTCCGTCCAGGCCCTGCCGGCTCCACCTGAAGCAGCCCGACGGAAAAGGGGCCGAAGGGCAGGCGCTGGTCGGTGATCCACTTGCCGAGCATGTAGTTTGCGTCGAGGGCACGGATTTCGTCGTGTAGCGGCGTGAAATCGGTCAGGCGGAGTTGGTCCGGACCCATCTCCGTCCGGGATTGGCCTTGGATCGTGCGCAGGAAGAGGTAGCGAGCTTCGACCTTGCCGTCGGGCTTTACGTCGAAAGAGAGCTGGGCCGCGTCCGCGCGATGATTGCTGTTGGCGAGGGCACGGAGGTTCCAGGTGCCTTTGAGCGATGCCGGGTCGGGAGCAACGCCCACGCCATCGTAAAGCTCACGGTGGTCCTCGACGGTCATCTCGTCAAACGCGTATTCGCGAACCATCGAGAAGGTGAAGAGTTCAAGGCCGCCGGGATAGGGTAGCCCTATAAAAACTTTGCCGATCAGCAGCTTGTCGTTGATCACCTTGATCACGTCGTAAAACCCTCGCCACTGCCAATCGGTGTACTTCAGCAAAATGTACCGACCCGGACGGAGGTTTCCCCTTGGGGCGGTGAGCACTACTTCTTCGACGGTGTTGCGGGCCTGGAGAAAGAAATCGCTGTCGCTGGTGATTCCGTGGATGGCTCCGTCCTGCTTGAAGAAGCGTTTCCGGAAACCGGCCTGAATATTGGCGGCAATGGCATTCAAGATTTGACCGACCGGGAAATACCCCTTCCACACAGTGTCGTTGAAAATGGTCCGGCTGCGGACGTCGTATCGCCGCACCCCAGAGTTGAACAGCAAAGCGATCGGTCCGGTTTCCACGGCATCAAAGATTTTGTTCAACTGGTCCTGCCGATAGCCCACCACTTCCAGATGATTAACGTTCATACCCACACCACCGCGCCTACTGGCGCAATTGCTGAATAAGATGATCGGCTATACGCTCGCAAAGCGCTGAGATCGTGAGGAACGGGTTGACCCCGAGAGCAGTTGGAATGATGGATCCATCGGCAATGTATAGGCCGTTGTGCTTTGCGCCGTTGGGGTCAAACACCCGGCCGAGGTCATCCACCAAACCCGTGGCGTGGGAATCGCCCATGGGACACCCGCCCAGGGGGTGAGCGGTAATCAGGTGATGCAACTGGAGAAAACTCCAGACCGGATTTCCGATGAACTTTGCGCCCAGAGCCTTGGCGTGCGCGAGCACCTCTTTGTCGATCTGCTTGAAGATGGGCTGATCGCCAGCCTTGGACCAGTCAATCCACAGCCGGTCGTCCTTGAGCGACATAGTTCCTTTGGCACCGTCATCGGACATGATCAGGTAGGCCATGGTGTGATTCAGGGCCCCGCGCGCGTCAAATTGGAGATCCCGGGCCACCCGGCGCATTTCCTCCAGATTGTCCGGCCAATCGAGAATGGGACGATTGTCGGTATCGGTTCCGGGCAACAAGGCCAACACGCGCCGGGCCGCTTCGACCCCCGCTCGTGGCACGGAGAGATCTTCGAATGTCATTTGCTGATCGAGCGGCTTGGTCAGGTTATACCGGATAACGCCCACGATCGTCGGCCCAGCCTTCACCGCCGAGCGCACAGGGTCATCGAGATGGTTGCCGAAGCCCATGATGTCAGTCCGCTGGTCACTGTTATAGGCGATGCCGAAGAAGTCGCCATTTCCGGAGAATCGGATACCAAGGGTATTGGGCAACTGCAATCCGTGCTCGCGAGAGCGCAACATGATCTCCGTGGAACCCAACGACCCCGCTGAGAGCACAACTATTTGGCGGGCGCGCAGCACCCCTGCTTCCGGGATGGGATTGCGCGGGGCATAGCGTTCGTAATGGATGCGGTAACCACCGGGAGCGAGCTTCTCGAGGTAGAGCACGCGCACCTGAGTGAAGATTTCGACCCCGTGGTTCTTGGCGATGGGCAGATAGTTCATGTAGAGCGTGTTCTTGGCCCGTACATTGCAACCGGTCACGCAGTCGCCGCAGTCAATGCAGGGATGGCGCTCGACGCCATTCTCATCCACTCCGTCGCGGGTGAAATTCACGGCGAGCTTGAGGAGCTCGAATTTGCGAACCGGATCCTGATCGCCTCGCTTTTTCAGTGCCTTAATCTTCAGCAGGTCTGCTCCGCGAGGGTGCTCGGAGATCTCGAGCGTATTCGCGGCCTTCTGATAAAACTCGCGCAGGGCATTCATCTTGATGGCGGCCGGCCATGGGGCGCGGTTAAAGACCGCATCCTCGGGAATGATGGCCACGTTGGCATTCACCAAGGAAGTTCCGCCCAGGCCGGAGCCTTTGATCACGCTGATTTCGTTGTACCGCGCGAACTCATACAGGCCGAGCGGATTCAGCGGGCTCAGGAAATGCTGCAGGACATCGAGTGGCTCGTCAGGAAACGTTCCGGGGATCCATTCCATTCCGCGTTCCAGAATGCAAATGCGGCGCTTGGGCGTGATGTTCGCGGTCGCGAGCCGCGCAGCGGTAATGGCCCCGCCGTATCCCGACCCGATAATCACCACGTCGTACTCCTCGGCATGGCTGTCCCAGTGATTGGCTAAAGGTTCTGTCATTCTCATCTCCCCATTCGCTTGCTACTTCGAGGAAATCCTGCCGTTGATTAGCACTTTTCGGCAGTTTGGTTGCCCTTTACGGTGGCCTCTAATGCGCTTCGGATAATGGCATCGAAGTTGTTGGACATGGGAAGTAACTTTTTTGTAGGAACTCCCCCTCGAAGCAGCCCCGCCCGAGGATCGAAGAGCGCCGGCCGGCGGAGAAACTCTCCGAGTTTCGTTGCCGAAGACAACCTCCCATCAAACCAGTTGGTACCCCGGATCGAGCCCTTGGAAATAGGTCAGGATCTGGTGGATGTCGTAGGGATGGGTATCCTTGCCCGTGATCTTGTGCTTCAAAACGTCCGCTGCATGCTCGATCCCTTGATGGTCGTCGATATCGATATCCGCCTTCCATTCGCCTGCGGCGTTCTGCGCAAAAGTCAGTTGGAGATTCCCGGCCGGGTCGTGCGTCTTGAAACTATCGACGAGGCGCCATCCCTCACCAAAATCATGGAGCGCTCCGGGCACCGGGTGAAAGCCTGTTACGTAGCCACGGACGAGGTCGTGCAAGGCGTTTTGCACCATCGCGAAGACCCGTGCTGGTCGAAACTCCGTAATCCGCTCAACGAAGCTCAAGACTGGCCGGTCGCCATCGACAACCTCTCGCTGCATCTTAGCGTAGAGGTTGAAAAGACCGGCTTTTTGCCGATCGCTGAGGCCGTTCCAAGCTGCTACATTCGCGATCCCCGAGTTTTGCAGGAGTCGCCAAAGTTCGATCCATCGTTGATTCGTCTGGATTTCCGTAAAGTCGCGGAAAGTAGGCCTTACTTGGTCGGGGTCGACAAAAAAGGCTTCGTCGATTAGGCCGGGCTGGCCAGCCGGCACATTGATGAAGATACTCTTGTAGCGATACTTGTGCGGGTTAATGAAGACCTCGGCCAGACCGAAGGGGAAGGCGGGGATACCTTCCAAAGTCACGCTCCCCCAGGTTCGCATCGTCGGGGGGATGCGCTGGTTGAGGCTTCCCGCCCGTTGATTATAAAACTTCAGCTCGACCTGATCCTCTATGGCCCTCGCTTGGACGTCTCTCAAATTGACAATCACCGGGCTACGGTTAACGTCGTTCATGTCCAACCCCTCGTCGAGCCCGCAAACTGAGGCAGCGTGCCGTACCTCCCGACAATGGCGTCTTCGACTCGCACCCGATTTTTCTTACGATGGTCGCCGCGCACGACCTGGTGTGTCTCTCCGCTGCCTTTGCATCAACTAACTGTCACTTCTACATCCAACTGACTATCTGCTATTTGCCGACTGCCGTGGAGACTATCTTTTCCCAACCCATCCCGGCAGTGAAGATCAGCCCGATCTGCAGGAAGAAAGGTTGATCTTTGCTAAGCAGAGCTTTGTCGTAAACAACAGGAAATGCCAGCAACGAGCAGATTGCGATGAATGACAAATACGCCCAGTCCAGTTGGAAAGCGAAAGGCACGCCGGCCCGATAGAGATCGAGAAAACGGCTGGCAACGATCGCCCCTAGAAGGATAAAGTAAATCGCAATCTGCCACGCCAGAGTCAATTGCCGGGATGGGATTGAAGTTGGAGCCGGTGTTTGCGCTCCCGAGGCAGTTGACGCAGGGCGCCGCGCACCAAACGTGGCCGGCTGGCTAAGGTCAAAGTAACCGCGAATGCTCATAATGCCCCCTTCCCAAGGTCGCCCCAAAGTCTGAGCAAGATTGGCCTCGTGTGTGCCACTCCGTCTAGGCTCGTCCTCTGGCCGCCTATTCTTTGCATTCTGATCCACAGCCCTGACCAAAAGCAGGTCGGAAGCCCTCGCGAACGGCTTCGCATTCATTCAAATACTTTCCGTCCTTTGTCTTCCCATACCAGCGTGATCCAGGGCAGTGATAGACCCTGGTTGGCATGATGGCCCAAACCACAACCTGCTTCTTTTCCGGAGAATCCTTGCTGTCCGAATGGTATGGCGAGAAGGCAGCCGTGGCCACGACCAAAAGAATCAAGCCCAAAAGAGCTACCACGGGCAATATCAGTGCGGCCCACCCGACCGGTCGGCGAGGCATTCCCCCTCCCTCTGCCTTGCAAAGCGATGCCTGTCTGCAGCGATGCTCTATTGCCTTCTAATGATTGAGCTCTCATTTACCCCCTTCCGGTGGGTGGGATCAAGGAAAAGTGAAATTGTTCAGTTGACTGAACAGAATGATTGAAACGGCCAGGATCCCGAGAGTGGGGAGGATGAAGACGAGCACGCACACGAGCGATCACCAGGGCGATTCCTGTTTGTTTTGTATGGATTGCCAGCATGCATCCAGACAATTGGAGGCGACGCTCGCCGGACGCGGCCGCCATTGGGCTGGGGCGGGGTGACGGACAAGTGGATTTTCTCAACGGAGTTGTTCAGTTGACTGAACAGAGCAGTGGAAGTGGCTCGTAACACGCGACCCGTTTTGCCCCGCGGGCACCTCAGGGCAGTGGCCGGCCCACTTGACCTTTCTCCGTTCTCCCTGCACCATTTCCAGGTCACCCTCATCGTTTGGCCAAAGCCTGGCCCTGCCCTGGCAGGCGATCAGGAGAGAGGACGGCAAGATGGCCACCGCCACAACCACGGCTCAGATTTGTCGCAACTTTATCAACGGCCGCTGGGTCGATTCAGCCTCGACGCGCACCGTCGAGCGGCGCAACCCGGCCAATCTGGACGAGCTGATTGGCCTGGTGCCGCTTTCGACGCGGGAGGAAGTTGGCCAGGCGGTGGCGTCAGCCAAGCGGGCCTTTGCCTCCTGGCGCGACACCCCGGCCCCGCAGCGCGGCAAAATCCTCTTTCGCGCCATGACCTTGATGACCGAGCAGAAAGAAGAGTTATCCCGGCTGCTCACGCGGGAAGAGGGCAAGACGCTGGGCGAATCACGCGGCGAGGTGCAGCGCTCGATCAACGTGCTCGAGTTTTTTGCCGGCGAGGCCCGGCGCATCGCCGGGGAAACGCTTCCCTCGGAGCTACCCAAGAACTTTTGTTACACCATCAAACAACCCATCGGGGTGGTGGCCATCGTCACGCCGTGGAACTTTCCGGTGGCGATTCCGGTGTGGAAGATTGCTCCCGCGCTCGTCACCGGCAACACCGTAGTCTTCAAGCCAGCCACCCACACCGCCTTTGCCGGCAAGAAAGTGGTCGAGATCTTTGAGCAGGCAGGCGTGCCGGCCGGCGCCCTGAACATGGTCGTGGGCGCGGGCAGCGAGGTCGGCGAGGCGTTGATCGAGCACGCCGACGTCCGGGCGGTGACGTTCACCGGCTCCAACGAAATCGGCTCGCAGCTCTACGCGCAAGGCGCGAAGCGAATGATCAAGGTGCAGTGCGAGATGGGCGGCAAAAACCCGCTGGTGGTGCTCGAAGACGCCGATCTCCCGCTTGCCGTGGAGGCTACCGTGCAAGGGGCCTTTGCGTCCACCGGCCAGCGCTGCACCGCTACCAGCCGGGCCATTGTCGTGGACGCGGTTGCCGAACGCTTTGTGGAATTGCTGCTCGCTCGCGCGAAAGAGATCAAGGTGGGCGATGGCTTGCACCCGGAGACCTACGTCGGCCCCTCGGTCGATCCGGGACAACTCCGCACCGTGCTGGACTACATTGAGATCGGGAAAAAGGAAGGCGCCAAGCTTCTTCTCGGCGGCGCAAGGCTCGCCGGCGGAATCTACGACAAGGGCTATTTTGTCGCGCCTACCATCTTTGACCACGTCCGCGCCGAGAGCCGGCTCGCCCAGGAAGAAATCTTTGGCCCGGTGCTCTCCGTCATCCGGGTGAAAAACTTCGAAGAAGCCTTACAGGCAGCGAACTCGGTGAAGTACGGCCTCTCCTCGTCCATCTACACCAACGATGCGTCGCGCATGTTTGAATTTGTGGACAGGATTGAAACGGGCATCACCCATGTGAACTCGCCCACCGTTGGCGGCGAGGCGCACCTCCCCTTCGGCGGCATGAAGGCCACCGGCGTCGGGTTGCGTGAAATGGGCCGGGTGGCGATCGATTTTTATACCGAGCTGAAAACGGTCTATATCGACTATACCGGCACCAAGCGAACTTCGAATATCTATTGAAGTCAAGTGCCTGTGCTACGCGCTCGGCAGGTGAAAGGATGTCCCGCTGAACCCCGGCCTGCCGGGATGAAGCATCTCCGTACAGCGATCCCCTCGACAAGCTCAGGGCAAGCTCTTACGCTGCGCTCAGGTTGATAAAAGTCAACGGGTGGCGCTCCCGGGGTCTCGGCGTCCATCTATTGCAGGTAGATTGAATTGGAACGGGGCTAGCGGATCTGTTTGAGTACGGGCGGAGGGGGAGAGAGAGGCAGAGTCTCCACCTTTTCGACCCCCGCCACCCACGCGATGCCGGCGAGCCCCGGCTTGATCAGGACTTGCACGGTGTCGCCGGTACGGACGGCGGCGATTAACTTTGCGCTGACTGCCACCCGTTCCCAACGACGACGGCTGCGCCAGGAAGGCAACACCAGCCGGTGCGTCATGGCCATGCCACCGGAACGAAATGTTCCGGCAACCTGTGCTTGGTGTCGTTGCGGCGGATCCCGGTCGAAGCGACCATTGGCCAAGAGCAGCCCGGTCAGAATCCAAGGCACGACCACCAGCGAGCGAAAAATCCTCGAACCAGTCTCCGCCGGGCGATTCCGCCGAAGCTGATATTCCACCCGCACAGCAAGGCCAAGGGCAACGACAAACAAAACACCGAAGAAAATGAACATGCGGTCAATCTCGAGCGGAGGATAGATGCGGGTTGCCGGCACAAGCGCCAAAATTCCCAGGAGGAAGATGCCGAGCTTCGAGATCAGCCGATGGAGCGCTGCCCGGCGGAGCCTTGGCAGATCCATCCCGCAGGCGTCACACCACTCCTCTTCGAGCGTCTCGTTGCAGTTGGGACAGCGCACGGCAGGATTGTAAAGCAGGAAGTGAAGGAAACAAAGGAAGCAACGGGAAAATGACCTGCGGCTGGAGCGACCGAGGGGACTCGAACCCCCGCCTACAGCTTGGCAAGCTGTCGTTCTACCCCTAAACTACGGTCGCTTGCCTCATTCGTCTTATAGCATGCCCTTGCCGGATGTTCAATAAGAGCCCGTTGTCCGCGAGCTTGCCGAAGGGTCTGCCGAACGCAGCAAGACCCCGGCAGCAGAAAGAGGTTTTGCTTTTCACCTTGACCGAATGCTTCGGGTGTCGTAGAAGAGGCTCGAGGGCGGGTTCGATCTGTCACGGAGACACCGCTTGCAAACCTCGGTCGTTGCCATCTTCGGATTTGGGTTCCTGCTTGGTCTCAAACATGCCACCGACGCCGACCACGTGGTGGCTGTCTCGACGATTGTCAGCGAGCGGAAGAGTGTGGGCAGCGCTTCCTGGGTAGGAGCGCTTTGGGGGTTAGGCCACACGACATCCTTGCTCGTCGCCGGGCTGGCGCTCGTGCTGCTGAAGTTGAGAATCCCCGCGCCGGTCAGCGAATGGCTGGAACTGGCGGTAGCGGCCATGCTGGTGCTGCTGGGGGCGAACGTCCTTTGGAAAAGTTCGCCCGTGAAGCTCCACCGGCACGTTCACCGGCATGAGGGAGAAGAGCACGCCCCGATAGAATCGGGGCACGCGCACTGGCACACGCACGTCGGCACAGAACATCCGACTCTCCACGACCACCCCGGAGTCCATCGCATCGGCGTCGGCCTGCGTCCTTTCCTGGTGGGGATCGTGCATGGGCTGGCCGGCAGCGCATCGGTCATGCTGCTGGTCTTGGCGACGATTTCTTCGCCCTGGGTGGCGCTGGGCTACATCGGGGTGTTCGGCGCCGGCTCGATTGGCGGAATGCTCAGCCTGAGCTGGCTGATTGGTCTGCCCTTTGCGCTGACCGCCTCGCGCTTTGAACGGTGGAACCTGCGCGTGCGGGTGCTCACCGGCGCGGTTTCCTGTCTTTTTGGCCTCTATCTCGCCTGGCAACTGGCAGTGAGCGGACGGCTCCTGGTATAGGGCGCTGCTTCGGCGCTACCGCACGACGGGGCCGAGGACCTGCCGCCGCATCTCGCCGATCAATCCGTGCAGACGTTCGTGTTCGCCCGCCCCAATCTTTTCGATTTCGATGCGCTCAAAATCCTCTGCCAGGCGCGTTTGCTCATCGGGCGAGAGTATGCGTTCCGCCATCACAAAGAGAACGTTGTTTTCCTTGTCGATGTGCGACCGGAGGTGAGCCGAGTATTGCCGGGCAACTTGCGCGAATCGCTTGCCGGCCAGCTCTTCCCCTCCCTTGATTCGCTCGATGGCCTCGCCCAGCTCGCGAGCAAGAGCTCGTCCTTGTTCGTGGTCGGTGAGCATCACGCCGATCGGTCCCTGGCGCGGGATGCCGCGGCTTTCGAGCAGGGGGAAAAGGGCTGTCTCTTCCTTGCCGTGGTGGCAACGATCCACAAAGACCCGCATGAATTCGACCAAACCGTCGAGGACGGAGCCGGGGACATTTTCCCCGCGTTCGAGCCGGTCGGCGCTCGCCTCGAGCACCTCCAGGACCTGGGTGATGCCTTCGTGTTCGCGGCGAAGCATCTCTGTGGCTTTAGTCATGGACTGCTCCCTTCGCAAGATTTTTTGATTGAGCCGGTTGCTCCCAAAAGCCCGGAGGCGGTGTCGTTCCGCCTGGCACTCGGCATCTCGGACTTTTTTGAACACACTGCCAGTCTAGCGACCGCGAGAAGTCGCCACTATGACCGAAGTCACACGATCGCAAGAATGGATCAAACCCACTTGGCCTGGCGGATGTTTTTGTTGACGACGAAGATGCGAACATTGTTGCTCTTGACGTCGGCGGGAAAGATGAAAAAGCCCACTCGCTGGAGATTGTATCCCTCCGTGGTCCCCAGCATCTGTTCGCCATCGCTGAAGGTCACTTCGATCCTGCGACCATGCGTGGACGGTTCGGCAAGTTGTGATTCGTGGTACCCCGGCTGGCCGGCGAAGTCTTTCACAAAGAAAACGGCTTTGAGGTCCTTCATCTCGACCTCCGTTCCCCCCCGGCCGAGCGCGTCGTCCGCCGGAAAAAGGCGGAAGCGGTCTTTCAGCGCGGAAAAATCGTAAACGTAGCCCTTCAGCCGTCGCCCATCGAGGTAGGCGACGACAGCCCTGTTCGCCCTGTCCAGTGATCCCGGAGGCGCTGCCATCGCGCGTCCCTCCTTCCACTGCTCTCATCCGGGGCGCGGCGTCGAACCGTAATGGCGTTGACCGGGCGGCTATGGCCTGTCAGCCCTACACGCCATGTTCGCGAACAAACTAACACCGCCCAGAAGCAACGGTCAAGACAAAGATAACTAAAGACGAAAATAGAGGCTTACCGGTATTTTCGGGCCTGCTTTGTGCCCTAATTGAGAGAGGCGCGGATGTCGATTCGGCCCCGGCCCAGTTGCCCCTGAAAATTCGGATTGAGGCCATCGATGTTGACCGAGGTATCTTGGATTTTCCTGATCGCAGCGTCAAAGCGAAGCGTGGGTTCGAGGGACAAGAGCAAAGCCGCCTGGCCGGCGACAAGGGGAGCAGCAAAGGATGTGCCGCTCCAGGCGGCAAACCTGTCGCCGGGAAAGGCGCTATACAAGTCCACCCCAGGCGCCGAGACAGACACATAAGAGCCATGGTTGGAGAAATTGGCTTTCACATCAAAATCATCCACGGCAGCAATGGCAGCCACGCTGCTTTCATTGGCGGGAAACTGCGGCTGGCGACGATTCCGGTTGCCGGCGGAAACGACTACGACAACATTGTTTTGAACGGCGTAGTCAATGGCATCGTCGATGGCGTCCGATTTGTCTTCCATGCCCAGACTGAGGTTGATCACCCTGGCGCCGCTGTTCACGGCAAAGCGGATCGCCGCAGTAATGGCAAAGGCGTTGCCGCGTCCGGTGGCGTCCATGGCGCGCAGCGGCAACAGGGTGGAGTCGGGGGCAAGCAAAGCGATAATGCCTGCGATGAAAGTCCCGTGTCCGAAGGACGGGCCGCCGGTGGTCGGTTCGGTGGGATCCGGGTCATTGTCCACGAAGTCGAACCCCAGGGGACTGATCCGACCGGAAAGAGCCGGATGGGACGGCGAGATGCCCGTATCCACGATGGCAACGATCACGTTCCTGCCTGTTGAGATGGATTGGGCTTGATGGGCGTTGGTGCGGACGTAGGCGGCCTGAGTGTAGTAGCGGGAAGGCGAGCTGCCCCGCAGAAAGACGGGCCCCGAAGGATCGAGAAACGCCACGCTTCCCTGATCGGTTTCCGGAGTCGTCAAGAGAAAGTTCGGATCGCTATAGCTGACCTCGAGGTCACCCTCTAATTCGGCCGCCTCTTCGTCCTCGGTCTGGCCCGGTGAAACCGCCAAAAGGTAAATACTGGTAGCCGGAATTTGAGCAATCACGGATGTGCCGTGGCGCCGGTTTATATCCTCAATCTTTGCAGTAGCGCTGATCTTGGCAATGACCTGACCGCCCAGGATCGGAGTCCGCCGGTCGAGGGGAGGGCGAGGCGGCAACGTCGAAGAGCCGCCGGCAGCGCTCATCCATGCTTTGGAGCGCTTGCCGAACCAAGTGTTGCTCTTCCCAGAGCTGGCGCTCCTCAACCGCTCGCGCTTGCTCGGAAGGCTCTTCCCCTTCCGGCCAAGCCTCCGCGTCGGAAATCAGTCGAGCACGCTCACGCTTCCGTTTCCAACATTCGCGGAGGGTGGTGGTGATGAGCCAGCTTGCCAGCTTGGAGCGATCGCGCAGGTGAGACAACTGTTCGAGCAAGCGAAGAGAGACGGTTTGGAAAATGTCGGCGCGGGCATCTTGATCAAAGCTGTAGCGAACCGGGATGGAGTAGATGAGCCGTTCGTACCGCAGAATCAGGACCTCCCACGCTCGCTGGTCGCCCTTCAAGCACCTGCGAATCAATTGCTGGTCGCTCTGTTCTTCGAGGCCGGCCATCTTGGAAGTATGCACGCGAGGTTCAACAGGCGGCCAGAGCACCGCCCCCCGGTGGCCACCGCGCAAGGGCTCGAAGCGCTCCGAACCTCATCCTGCCCAGCTTAGCCTTACTTTCCCCGCATGAAAAGAGAATGCTGGGCAATGCGCACGTCTCACGCCGCCGCTCCAGACGGCTCAGTCATTTAGAGCGGCTCTAGTACAAGCGTACCGTTCCGACTTAGTCATGGGTTCCATTGACCCACCCGCCCGCTTATCGCTCTACTTGATCTCGCATAGGTATTACTCATGCCACGAGCGATTATAGATGCCGCTCGCGCCAACCGCGCTGCCACTCCAACGGAGCGGGCCGGCTGTACCGAAGACCGCAGCACCTCAGATGCCAGCCTTCTCGAGAAGTGCCTCGCCGGGGACGAGCTTGCCTGGCGCCAACTCGTCTTCCGCTACCGAAGACTCATCTACTCCATCCCCATTCGATTTCGCCTTTCGCCGGAGAGCGCCGCCGATGTCTTCCAGGAAGTCTGTCTCAAACTCCTAAGGAATCTAGCGTCGATCCGGCCCGACCATCTTGGTGGCTGGTTATGCGCGGTGACACGCCACGAATGTATTCGCCGGAAGAAGTCGGAAGCGAGAGAGGTCAATGGCGAAGACCCGGAGTCCTCGCTGAACCCGGATGGCGACGGCGACTTTGCCCGGCAGATCGAGCTGGAACAGGCGGTCCGCGACGCGGTGGCGCAGCTTCCCCCACGATGCCAATCCCTCATCGAGATGCTTTTCTATGATCAGAGCGCGCCCAGCTACCGCGGTGTGGCCGAGCGGCTGGGCGTAGCCAAGAATTCGATTGGCTTCCTTCGCAGCCGTTGTTTGGAAAAGCTGGCGCGGGAACTCAAGAAGATCGGGTTCGGCAGATGAGCACCAAGCAAAGCGAACTCCTGGAGGCCGTCGGGCGCGTTCGCTTGAATGAATTCGGCAGCTTTGCCGAACGCTTTGAGCGCAACGACCTGCTGGCGGCTAGCGAAGCCCTGGCATCGGGAGCGCTCGTCGAGGTGCGCTCGGACACCGCGAAGGCATCCGCTTTGGCGCAAACCGCCTTGTTCCTGGCCGAGCTTGCCCAGGATGAACGAACTCTTGCACTGGCGTTGCGAGCCAACGGAAACGTACGGCACGCCAGCGGACAACAGCGGGAAGCCGCCGATTTCCACCATCAAGCCCTGGCCATCTTTGAAAAACTGGGCGACCCGTTGGAGACGGGGCGCACCCTGAGTACCTCGCTTCAGCCGCTCATCCTGCTGGGTCGTTATCAAGAGGCGCTCGAGCGCGCGGCGCGGGCAAAGCAGTTGTTCGAGCAGGCGGGGGACGGACTGCGGCTGGCCCGGCTGGAGGTCAATGTCGGCAACATCTATCACCGCATGGACCGATTCCAAGAAGCCATCGAACACTACGACCGCGCCTATCCGGTGCTCCTCGGCGCCGATGACCAAGAAGGGATTGCCGGTGTTTTGATCAATCGCGCCGTCGTCCTCATGGTGCTCAACCGGTCGGGCGAAGCCATGGCGAGTTATGAACGAGCCCGCTACCTCTGCTCGAAGCTGAAGATGCCCCGCCTGGTTGCTCAGGCGGACTATAACATCGCCTATCTCTACTACCTGCGCGGCCAGTATTCGCGGGCGCTCCAATGGCTTCAATCCTCTCGATTGCTCTACCGCGAGCTGGGTGACCGCTATCACCAGGCACTCTGCGACCTGGATGAGGCAGAGATGTATCTCCAGTTGAACCTCTACGCCGATGCCGCTTGCCTGGGCGAAGCGGCCTACGGTGCGTTCGTCGAGATCTCTCACCGCTATGAAGCAGCCCGAGCGCTGGCGATTACCGCCATCGCCAATCGCCTCCTGGGCAAGGCTGTCCGCGCCTTGGATCTGTTTGACCGGGCACGGGAGATCTTCCTTGCCGAACAGAACGATCCCTGGCTCGCCACGCTCGATTTGCACAAGGCCGTCCTCTTTTTCGAGGAAGGCCGCCATTGCGAGGCGCGGGCCCTCTGTGAAGGGGCAAGAAAATTCTTTTCCTCGAGCGAACACCCCTTGCGGCTGGCCTACGCCGAACTCTTGCTGGCACAGATTGCCGCCGCGCTGGGTGATCAGGCGGCCGCGCTCGCCGCCGCCGACCGGGCACGGCAACTCCTGCAAAACAGCGAGTCGCCCTGGCTCGAGTATCAGTGTGACCTCATTCTCGGGCTGCTGGCTGAGGAGGCGGGCGACTCGGCCGCCGCCAAAACGCATTACCTTGAGTCGGTCGAGAAGATCGAGAAACTGCGCGCCTATGTGCCCAGCGACGACTTCAAAGTTCATTTCTTCCAGGACAAGACGGTGCCCTACGAGAGTCTGGTCGCCCTGGCTCTCAACGATCCCCGGCCCGACCCCGGTCAGATTTTCCGATACGTGGAAATGGCGAAATCGAGAAGTCTTGTCGATTTGCTCTTGAACTACTCACCACGCCGGACGAACGAACCGCAACCGGGTGGGACCGTATCGGAAATCAGCCGGCTGCGCGAGGAATTGAATTGGTACCAGCGCAAGGTCTCCCTGGAGGAGATGCGTACCGGCGGAGCGGGGCGCACCGGCGAGTTTCTGGACAAGATCCGCGAGCTGGAGAACCAACTGGTAGCCGCTTTCCGTCACATATCAAGTGATGCGGCCACGGCAGGTTCGAACCGGTGGAACTTTGACATGGCTGAAGTGCAGGCGACGCTCGATGAGCGCACCACGCTGGTGGAATACTTCGTCGTCCGCGAAGCTATTCTGGCGCTTGTCATCACCCGCCGGAGCGTACATGTGCTCCCACGGATTGCGAACTACCGCCGCGTGGCCAAGGTGACGCAGCTGCTCCGCTTCCAGCTTGCCAAATTCGGTCTCTCGCCCGGTTATCTGGAGCGCTTCGGCCAGGTGCTGTTTCACAACACCGACGAACACCTGGGCGAACTCTACAGGTTGCTCCTGGAACCATTGAGCCCCTATCTGACAACCCCCCGTCTGGTGATCGTGCCGCACGGATGCATGCATTTGATTCCCTTTCATGCCCTACGTGGCCGAGACGGCTACCTCGTGGACAGGCATGAAGTCATCCACTCGCCGAGCGGAACCGTGTATGCCCTTGCCCAGCGACAGGCCGCCGTAAACGAAAAGAAAGCTGTCATTTTTGGCCTGGCCGACGAAGCGGCGCCGCAGATCGAGCAAGAAGTCAAGGCAGTTGTGGCGGCCCTTCCGGAGTCGCGGCTTTTCCTCGCCGAAAAGGCAAGCCAGGCTCGGCTGCAAGACGAGGGTCAAAGCGCCGACATCATCCACATTGCCACCCATGGCGTGTTCCGGCAGGACAACCCATTGTTCTCAGCGATTCGTTTGGCGGACAGTTGGCTCAGCGTGTTTGATATTTACGGTCTGCGGCTGAACGCTAACCTGGTGACGCTGAGCGGCTGCGGAACGGGCCTGGCGCAGGTGAGCAGCGGCGACGAATTGATCGGATTGATCCGCGGCTTCCTGGCCGCCGGATGTCGCGCTTTCATGGGAAGCCTCTGGGCGATTGACGACGAAACAACCAGGGAGTTCATGGAGATTTTCTACTCGTACTTGCGAGATGGCACAGGCAAGGGGGCAGCGCTCCGGCTGGCGATGCTGGCCATCCGCGAGCGCCGCCCGCACCCCTTCTTTTGGGCGCCCTTTTTCGTCATGGGAAAGGCCTGAAATTTTGGCCTCCCTATACTTTTGGAGCCCGCTGGAGGCTCTTATTAGTTAGGAACACGAAAGTAGGGAAACGGCGGTGTACGAGAACCACATGAGCCCATACGACCTTGTGATGAACGTTTGCGGCCTGGCGCAGGCCGAGGCAGCAGCGGCTGTGGCGGATCATCTCGCCTCAGGCTGCCCGGAATGCACCCGGAACCATCACCTATGGAAGGCTTTTCGAGCCTTTGCCCAAAACGACCTATCTTTCGAACCGCCGGCAGAAACACTCGATGGCGCCTTTGGGCTTTTCGCATCCGCCAGCGAATGCCCTGCCCCCATTCAAACCGTCTTGGCCACGCTCGTCTTTGACAGTTTTGCTCTCCCCGCCAGCGCCGGTCTCCGCAGCCCACGCCAGGCGGCGTACCGGCAGCGTCTCTATGCTGCCAGTGGGTATTACATCGATCTCAACGTCGAAAGGTTGCCTGACGACAAGCTGAACATTACCGGACAAATCCTCCGCGAGGATCCACCCACGCCTCCAGGCACACTTTTCATGGTCAAGCTTTTTCACCAGAGTGAGCTGATTGCCACCACGCTGACCAACCCGCTGGGCGAGTTCTCCTTTGAAAACGCTCCCGAATATGCATCGACGATCACCTTATGCTTGGACGATAAGGAAGCCATGGTCTGGGTCGGCGCTCCGCCAACCGGGAAGGAGGATGCCACATGAAGGAACTAGCCAAAGCTCTCTTGATCGTGGCGCTTCTCCAGGTGTTCTCAGCAACCGGGGTGGCTGATGACGCGGACGATGTGCTTGTGCGCGCCGACACCAAAACGGTCCAAGCCATCTGTCGGAATTGGCACGTAAAAATCCTGGAAGGGGACCTGGACCTGAACCTCTTTCGGCTATCGGTGCCGCGAGGGATGAGCGCGGATGAATTCGCTACCCGTTTGGGTCCTGTGGCATCGCCAAACGATTCAGTGGAATTGCCCGATGCCAGTCCTCATCCCTTGCTCCAGCAATCCACTGTGGCCCTCCTTGACAGTGCGGCCACCACCCAACTAGCGCAAGTTGGCCAGTCCCCCCTCGTTTTCTATTACGGATCGAACGTCAGGCAGGGCTACCTGGAACAAACGGCTGCGGAGCTGACGCGCGTGCTGAAGGCTCATGGCGCTTCGACCGGTGCCACCGTCACCGTGGCCGTCATCGATACTGGGGTAGATATCTTTCACCCCGCCCTGATGGGCGCATTGACGCCAGGTTACAACTTTATTCAGGATTCAAGCGACGTTACGGAAGCTCCGCTGCTGCAACAATCGACGGTGGCCTTGCTGGACGGTGGTGCGAATGGTTTGGTGCCGGTACAGGTGAACCAATCCACCGTCGCACTGTTGGACCAATCCACGGTGGCGCTCCTGGATGGCATCGCCGTGCCTCCCGCCTACGGCCATGGTACGGCAGTGGCCGGTATCATCCGGCTTGTGGCGCCAAACAGCCGCATTATGCCGCTCAAAGCTTTTGGCCCGGATGGTCGAGGCGAAATCTATGACATTGCGCGCGCGATTCGCTACGCGGTCGAGCGGGGAGCACGCGTCATCAACATGAGCTTCAGTCTCCCGGAGGATAATAAGGAACTGAACGCGGCGATCGAGTTCGCCAAATCGCGTGGCGTGTTCTGCGCCAGCTCGACCGGGAATGAAGGAGCTGATTTGACAGTCTATCCGGCGAAGTACGCTCCGGTGACTGGAGTTACGGCGACGGACATGAAAGATGTGGCCGCGCCGTTCACGAACTTCGGCCAAAGCGCTGACGTTGCCGCCCCAGGTTTGGGAGTGATCACCACTTTCCCGGGCGGCACCTACGCCCTGGTCTCCGGGACATCCTTTAGCACGCCGTTTCTTTCGAGCGGGGGCGCTCTGGTCATTTCTGCGAAACCGAGCTTGGATCAAAGCGCAGTGGCGAATATGCTGGAAACCACCGGGGCGGCGATCGACAAGCTCAATCCTGACCGTCATCTTGGCAAGACGCGGGTGGACTTCGTCAATGCACTGCAATTGACCGCTAGACAATAGACGCTGCCATGCCGGATGCCGCTGCTCGACAACAAGTGCTGGGGCTGGAGGACGACGTTGCTCGGTTTCGCGATGCTGTCATCTGCGCCCTTACCCAGCTTCTTGATTTGAGGGACTTGGCCACCGGCGTCCACAGCACCGACCTGGTGGAGATGGCGCTGGAGGTCGGCGAACGCATGGGGATGCATTCGGCTGAACTGTCCGATTTGGAAATGGCGGCGACCCTGCACGACATCGGCAAAATCGGGATACGCGACCATATCCTCACCAAATCCGGCCCGCTCACCGAGGAAGAGCGCCTGGCTATGAACAAACACCCGGAGTTCAGTTGGGCGATCCTTCGCCTCTTTCCAGGCTTTGCCAATGCCAGCCTGATCGTGCTGCATCACCACGAGCGTTACGACGGCGAGGGTTATCCCGGGCGACTCCGGGGCGAACAAATTCCATTGGGATCGCGCATATTGGCGGTAGTGGACGCGTTTGCCGCGATGACTACTTCACGCCCTTATCGCGCTGGCTTGCCGGCGGAGGAAGCGTTTCGGCGGCTGAGGGAGGACGCCGGAAAGCAGTTTGACCCCGCCGTCGTGGAACACTTTATAAGCGCGCGCATGTCGCGGTGAATGCCGCTGGACAGGAGAACTTCCATCTCCCTCCTTGCTTCCGCGCTCGCGCGGCAGTGAACCCCTACTCTTCTGAGTGAACCATCCGAACGCCAGTATTCTTCTGCTAACCGGAATCAGATGAGATGAGCGTAGGCGGTACGCGCTCAGGAACGAGTCTTAGTCCTCCACCCAGCCCTGGTCGAGCACGCGTCCGGCGGAATCGATCGTGACGCGAAAGGTGAAGGCCGAGGTTCGCCGGCTGCGCCAGGCGACAAAACGCCGGTCAGTGAGCTCTACGACGTTCCGGTCACCCCGTTGGGAATAACGGACGACCGGGAAGCGCGCAAACCAGAGGTAGGTTCTCACTTCGGGGAGTTGCTTCACGGCTTCCGTGTAGCCGTTCGGCGGAGAGTCGCCGAAGAAACGGAACGCAGGCGGCTGCCGCTCGAGCAGGCTGAACCAGGACTGCCAAACGCCGTCGGGGGTGCGGATCAGCCCGCTCCAGTAAGCCGGTGAGGGCGGCATCGGCAGTGCGCCCATGCGTTCAACGGTGAGCTCCTGCGTGGCGGCAAACTTTTCGACCCGGTGAAGTGCCACCTGGTGCGCTGTGGCCGAGAGGCCCAAGTACGCCGCCAGCGCATATACGCCCGCACGGCACCAACTTGCTCGCCGCACGCCAAAGCCCCAACCACCCCACGCCGGTAAAAAGAACAGCGCCGCCATCACCAGGCTCGCCACCAGAACGACCCAGGGTGAAAACGGGACGCCCGTCGCCCGTGCCAGCCTCTCGATCCCCACGGCGCACAGGCTAAAAAAGACCCACACCAGCAGCCCGCGCCGGCGGTGCCGCTCTCGCCGGCGATACACCCACGCGGTCGCCTGCGGCAGCAGAACAATGCCGGTGAAGAGGAAATCAATAATGAAGGTGAGGTCCCAGGCTGCGCGGGCATTCGAGAGCGGGCTCCAGATCATCGTGCCGAACGAGGTGAGCAAGTCGAGCACGATGTGAACGGCAAGGCCGGTGGCATAGATGAGCGCGAGCCGCGTCCAGTCCGGACATCGGATCTCCCGGCGCCTCGCAAACCAGCACGTCAGCCCGGCCAGCGCCAATGCAAACAGCGGCAGACACACAAACGAATGTGTAAAGCCGCGGTGGAGTTCGAGCGTGGCCAGGTTGTTCTTGCTGAAGAGTTCGGCGATTACGTCGCTGTCGGGGAAGATGGCACCCAGCGTGGCGGCAAACGTGGCCACGCGCCCGTCCCCTGCACCGTCTGGTGCCGGGCCCTGCCACTCGGCGAAAAACGCCTTGCCAATCAGCGCTCCGGTGATGCCGTGGGTAATGGTGTCCATTACTTACACTCTACTCGGAAAGACCGATTCGCGATAGAAACTGGAATAGAAGCCGATATTCTCCGTGTCAACATTGACGCGGCGCACGACAATCCGGATTATCGTGCGAACTCCGCAGCCACGAGCTTGTCCCGGTTGGGCTACCCCGCCATCGAGCTGGGCGGGCTAGAGCGGCTCGGAGTGCGGATCAAAGAAATCGCGCAGCGCATTACCAACCCAGTTCCATGCCACCACCGTCAGGAACAAGAAAAGTCCCGGGGAAAGCATCCACCAAAAACGCTGGAGCACCACCGGGTTGTGCGCTTCGGTGAGCATGTTTCCCCAAGAGGGTAGCGGCTCGCTCACGCCCAGCCCGAGGTAGGACAAGGTAACTTCGGCCAAAACGTAGAACGGGGCAGTCAGCGCCGCCTGAGTGAACGTAAAACTGGCGAGATGAGGCGCGATGTGCCGGATAAGGATTCCGGCGCTGCTTCCGCCCGAAGCTCGAGACGCCAGCACAAACTCCCGTTCTTTCAAGGAAAGCGTGCTTGCCCGAACCACGCGGGCGACCGGCGCCCAACCCAGCAGCCCCAGGATCAAGATTAGCAACGCCAGGGCAGGCAGGGTCGGGGTATCGAGCGGCAAGGCACCCCGGACAGCGAGGATGAAGTACAGGCCGGGGATGGCCAGCACGAGATCCGCGAGCCACATTAACAACGTATCTGTCTTGCCGCCGTAATATCCCGCCACGCATCCCACTGGCAGGCCAATCCCAAACGAAAGCAAGACCGCCGCCAGCGCCAGGGCAAGAGATACCTGCGAGGCATAGGCAGAGCGGGAAAAGACATCACGGCCGAGTTGATCCGAGCCCAGAAGAAAGATTCGACCGGGCGCATCCACGCCAAAAAGATGGTGCCGCATGGGGAAGAGCCCGAGCAGGCGATAGGAGCTGCCGGCTACGAAGAACTTGACGGGATAGGCGACGCTCGGATCCTCCTGGTAGCGAACCTCGAGCGGGTCGCTCAAGACCATGCGATAGACAAACGGCCGGAGATGCCAGCGGCCGGCGGTGTCCTGGAAATGAAGTTTCGTGGGCGGGGCATAGAAATGGTTGCGGTCTTGCTCCTGGTAACGGTAAGGGGAAAGAAAACCCGCCAGCCCGCTCAACAAGTAGAGCGCCGCCAGGACGATGTAGGGTGCCCTGGCCCGTATCGTCATCGGACCTCCGCCTGGATGCGCGGGTCAACCACCCGCAGGAACGCCTCGGCCAGCGCATTGCCCGCGAGCAGCGCGAGCGTTGCCGCCACCACGCCGCCCACCGCCAGCGGCATATCCCGGCTCAATACGGCCTCAGCCGTCAGCCGTCCAAGCCCCGGCCACGACATCACCACCTCGACCGCCAGCGCCCCGCTCATCACCGTGGCGAAGGACATCCCCACCAGGGTAATCAGGGCGTGGGAGGCATTCGGAAAAGCATGGCGGAAATAGATTCGCATGCGCGGCAGCCCCTTGGCGAGAGCAGTGCGGAGATAGTCTTCGCGCAGGACATCGAGCATGCTTGCCCGCACCTGCCGGAGGTAGATGGCGGTCAACCTGGCGGTGAGCACCAGCGTCGGCAGAAACAAGTGGCGCAAATAGTCGCCGAGGCCGCTGCCGCCAGCGCCGCTTCCTGCTCCCCCCAAAGGGAACCAGCCTGTCCTCGCCGCAACCATCAGCGCCACCAGCGCCAGAAATAAAGTCGGCACCGAGAGTTGAACAAAGACGGCTGCGGCAAGCAGACGATCGGAATAGCTTCCGCGCTTGACGGCGGAAAGAATCCCCAGGGGGATGGATAGCGCCAGGGCGCCAAGGATTGCGGCCAGCGCCAACGCCAGGCTGTGCGGGATGGCGGCAGCGAGAAGTTCCGTGACCGGGCGGCGGTAGGTCAAAGAGTCGCCCAGGTCTCCTCGCGCCGCCAGGCCGACCCAGCGCGCCGACTGCGCGTACCAGGGAAGTTCTTCCCTCCCCAGTGTCGCGCCGCCTGTCCAGCCCGGCCTCTCCCACGTATCCCCGAAACGCCCGCCGGCCAGGGAAACCATCCCGTGACAGAGAAAAACAATGGCGACGACAATCAGGAGGGAGCTTGCCAAACGAAGGAGCGCGGGACGGAGCAATCGCCGGGCTACTTCCAATGAAGTTCCTCGAGATTCCAAATGGCAAAAGGCGGGAGCAACGCCGGCCGGAGAGGGACGAGGCGGGCGTCGGCGGCCACGATGAGGTCGCGCGCCACCAGGTAGATAAAAGGAACCTCCTCGGACAGGATCATCTGCACGCGGTTGTAAAGCTGGCGCCGGCGGCTTGCTTTGCGCACTGTGGCCAGCTCATCCACCAGCCGATCGATCTCAGCCTCCCAGCTCGTTGCCGGCCGCTCCTGCCGCGGGAACCACCAGTGGTTGGTGCCGCTCGACCGCAGCACGGCGCTCTCCGCCACCGGATCGGTGTCGCCGCTCGCGGTGGCCAGCAGGCAGGCGTCGTAATCGAACGTGCGATTGATCTTCTCGAGGAGCGTCTTCCCCTCGAGCGGCACAAGACTTGCCTTGATGCCGAGCGCGGCCAGGTCTTCCTGCAGCACCGTGGCCAGGTTCTGGCGAAATTTCACCCCGGTATTGAAGATGATCGTGAACTCGACCGCATTGCCCGCTCGATCTCGCAGTTCCTGCCCTTCCCACCGAAAGCCGGCTTCAGAAAGCAGCGTTCGCGCCCGGGAAAGATCGCGGCTGTACTTCCGCAGACCGGAATAGAACCACTCCCGGTTTGCCTCCGAGGTAGGGCCAAACACCGGGTGGGCCATTCCCAGAAAAACGTTCCGGATGATTGCCTCGCGGTCAACCGCATAGGCCACTGCCTGGCGGAAGCGCCGATCCTCAAACCATGCCCGTTTCTTCTCGTCTGCCTTGCCGGGCTGCAGGTTGAACCAAAACACCTCGTGGATGAGGCTTGGGCCGGCGTTGAAAAGGACAAATCGCCCCTGCTTCTGCTCCTCGCGCAAAGCAAGGGCATCCTCGGCGCTGACCGGGCTGAGGATGTCAATTTCGCCTTTTTGAAACTTGAGCAGTTGGGTCGCCCGGCTGGGAACAATTTCGACGATCACCGTGTCGAGATAGGGCAGGCGATGCCCGGTGCCGTCTCTCTTCCAATAATGCGGGTTCCGCGCCAGCACCGTGCGCTGGCCGGGGACGTACGCCTGAAGGCGATAGGGTCCGGTCCCCACAATCTCTTCCACCGGTGTGCCGAGCGACCATGTCCGCTCGAACTCGCCTCGCCGATACGCCGCTTCCAGCTTGTGGCGGGGCAAAATATAGAGTCCGTCAAAGATCCGCTCGATGGCGGCGAGCGGGGCAGGCAGGCGAAAGCGAACGGTGCGATCATCCAGGCGCTCGGCAGTGATCTTCCGGCCCGCGATCAAAAAGGCGTCCTGGAGCGGCGGATGTAACTTTTCGTCGTAAAGAACTTCCAGGGTAAAGAGCACATCGGCAGCGGTAAAAGGCGCTCCGTCGGAAAACTTCGCGTTTTGGCGGAGGCTCATGGTCAACGTCTTGCCGTCGCGCGACAACCGCCATCTCTCAGCCAGCCCCGGTTCGAGCTGTTGGGTCTGCCGGTTGACATTGATCAAGTTGCCCATCACCAGCGCTGCGATCGAGTTGGTTTGCTCGTCGTTGGCGAGAAGGAAGTTGAAGGTGCGCGGGCCGGCAAGCTGGGCCACCGTGAGGGGGCGGGGTTGCGCCCCCGCGTCAGATTGGATCAGAAGTCCAAACGCCAGAAAAACGGGAAAGAGTCGAACCCACGGGCGCTTCGATCGAGGTAGGCTCATGCGCTGGCTCCTACTGCTGTTCCCACCTAAAGAGCCTATGCATTATACCTGCGTCCGGCAAGCATCCGGGATGCCTGTGGCTCACGAGAAATAGCCCCAAGTAGTTGGGAACGGCACCAGCGCAAGCCATTCGTGGGCGCAAGCGTGGTCTTCACGGGCGATTTAGGGGCGGGGCAATCTACGCGGACTTTCCGGCTTGGCGACGGTCATGATCGGGATGGGGACCTTGTGACGGACAGGGTCAATCGTCTTGCCGAAGATCAGGTCGGCGAGACCCCGGTGGCGGTGGCCGCCCAGCACCATGAGGTCGAGTTGCTTGCCCGAAACGGCAGCGATCAATTCGGCCGGCGGGCTGCCAAATCGCAGGTCCACTTCTGCCTTGATGCCCATGGCGGCAAGCTCGCTGGCGACGCGCTCTAAATAGGCATGATCCTCCCGCGCCTCCAGGTCAGCGGCCTGAGCGCCAAACACCTGGCCCGAAACGCCCTCCACCACGTGGATCAGTATGAGCGTGCCTTGATGGGCGCGCGCCACGGGGATGGCGTGCTGGAGAATGAGCTTGTCGGCCGGTTGATTCTCCAGGGCGACCCCGATGCGCTGATACCGGGGCTCAGGCAGTCTGCCCAAGCCAGCAACTTCTGCCACCGGCACCAGGCCGCGCCAACGGCGCACCCAGGGGCGAAAGATAAGCCAGAGGAGGAGCAGACCGAGACCTCCCGCCACTGTCCCCAGCAGCAACCCCACCAGCCAGCCCCACTGCCCCGCTGCTGCCGCCCATTCCGTCATTTGCTGCGCCACCAGCCGCACGTTCAACGCAATGATAATCCCGGCGGCCAACCAGGCCAAGACCTGAACCCAGACGCGATTCGAAAATGATCCCATGCGCTCCCGGTCGCTGGTGAAGTGGACCAGCGGCACGATGGCAAAGGGCAACTGCAGGCTCAGGATGACCTGGCTCAGGATCAGCAACTGATAGGTGCCGTGCTCGCCGGCGATCCCGATGGTGATGGCCGCCGGAATGATGGCGATGGAACGGGTCAGGAGCCGGCGAACCCAGGGCCGGAGACGAATGTGCAAGAAGCCCTCCATGACGATCTGCCCGGCAAGCGTTCCCGTCAGCGTGGAAGATTGCCCCGCGCAAAGAAGCGCCACCGCAAAAGCGGTGCCCGCCAGTGCCGTCCCCAAGAGCGGAGCCAGCAGTTGATGCGCCTGCTGCAGCTCCCTCACCATCTGCCCGTTGCGGAAGAAGACGGCGGCCGACATGACCAGGATGGCCGCGTTCACGAAGAAGGCCGCATTCAGGGCGATGGCCGAGTCAATCAGGTTGAAGCGACAGGCCTCGGCTTTGCCGTTGCCGCCGTTCGCAATCTGCCGCGACTGCACCAGCGCTGAATGAAGATAGAGGTTGTGGGGCATCACCGTTGCCCCGATGATGCCAATGGCAATGTAGAGGCTCTCCGAATTCAGACGCGGCAGGAACCCGCCCAGGACTCCGTGCCAATCCGGCTTGGCCAGAAAAATCTCGAGAATAAAGCAAACGCCAATCATCGTGATCAAACTGAGGATGAAGGCCTCCATCTTGCGGATGCCAAAGCGTTGGATGGCAAGCAGCAGGAAAGTATCGAGCGCGGTGAGGAGCACGCCCCATTGCATCGGAATGCCAAAAAGCAGATTGAGGCCAATCGTGGTGCCCAGCACCTCAGCCAGGTCACAGGCGGCAATGGCAATTTCGCAGACGAACCAAAGGGTGAGATAGACGGGCCGGGGGTAGGCGTCCCGGCAGGCTTGAGCAAGGTCCCGGCCGTGGACGATCCCCAGCCGCGCCGAAAGGGTCTGCAAAAGCACCGCCATCAAGTTGGACATCAGGAGGACCCAGATCAACTGGTAAGCGAATCGCGCCCCTCCCTCGATGTCCGTCGCCCAGTTGCCGGGGTCCATGTAGCCGACGCTGACCATATAAGCTGGCCCGGCAAAGGCAAACAACCGCCGCCAAAACCGCCCGTTGAGCGGCACACCGACCGTGGCGTGCACTTCCGGAAGGGAGACGCTTTTTTGCTCAGTAACCATCCGGTTCCCGTTCCCAAAAACCTTGCTCAAGCCCGCCATCCGGAAGCCCGGCTTGCCGTCAGCCGGCGGAACAATCCTGCCCGGCGGGCACCGGCGCGCTTGAACCCGTCCAATCGCTGCCGGAATCTTTCCTCCTGCCCGGTCAAATAAATCAGAAACTCGTGGAGGCGCTGAGCCGAAAGCGAACTGAGGCTGTGTTCCATCCTGCCGGCGTCACGCCGCGCCACCTGGCGCGGCACTCCCAGCACCTCCACCAAAAAATGGATGAGGTCCCGGTGAAGATGGCGAAGGGCAGCGGCGACCGCCTGCCCTCGGTGGCTGATGCGGACCGGCCCGCGTTCCTCCTGCCGGAGATAGCCAAGCCTTCGCAGGTGTTGCACCGCGCGGGTGACGGTCGGCAGCCGCACCTTTAACGTCCGGGCAATGTCGGTCACCCGCACTACGCGGTTCTTCTCACTTAAGGTAAGCACCGCTTCCAGGTAATCCTGCTGGCTCGGTGTCAACATTTCAGCCGATATTAGCCTGCACTAATTAGCCAATGCTAATTTACTTTCGCCCCGGGGGCTATGTCAATAGTATTTCCAAGGCTTGCCCGGCCGTGGCCGCCCAAGCCAGCAACTCGTGCCGGTGTATTTCTGTGTGGTACACTCGCAGGCCTTGGTGAAAGCGCTCGACCGTATGAAAGGGGAGTGGAACGCCCGCGCTCGCGAGGCCAGCCGCTTCTATATCTGTTCGGCTCGCGATTTTACAGAGGAGGATTTCCGCCGCTCGGGCGAGGAGCATGCCGCTCTCATCATGGAGTCAGTGGCGCGTTGGCTGCCCGGCCGAGACGGCGCTCTCGAAATCGGTTGCGGCACCGGCCGCTTGCTGGGACCCATGGCGCGTCATTTTCCCGAAGTGATTGGCGTGGATGTATCCGGCGAAATGGTACGCCAGGGCCGCGAGCAACTGCGGCATCTCCTCCGGATTCGCCTAGAAGAGGTGGATGGTCACGGCTCCCTTCCCTTCCCCGACCAATACTTCGACCTTTGTTACTCGATGCTGGTGTTCATTCATCTTCCCCAAAAAGAGGTGGCCCGGAAGTACATCCGGGAGACTTTTCGCGTACTGAAGCCCGGGGGCATTTTTCGTTTTCAAGTTTTCGCAGTTCCGGATACGCTGTGGCACTCCGTGCGCGAGTTCTTCACCAAGAAGAGCACCTGGCGGGGTTGCAAGTACAAGCCATCCGAAATGGACGCTTACCTGAAAGCGGCTGGATTTGAGAAACTCGATTCGTCGTTGGTTCCCGATCCAGGACCAATCAAGAAGAATTGGGTTCTTTGGCTGACGGCGCGCAGACCGGCTTGAGGAGGACACGTCGCGCGCTGCGGGATGTCCGCCTCTGGCACCCTCCTGCCTTGTAAGCCGTTAGGGCCGTTTGTCGGTGCGATTGGTTTTTCCCCGCTTCATGGCCTGAAGGTCGCCCGCGACGATGTCAGGAATTTGCGCGAGAATGGACTCATAGCCGGCAAGCACGACAAACGCCGTCGCGTCCACGCCGGTCGTGACGAGCATTTCCCCGCTCGGCAACAGCCAGGCAAAACTGCTCCTGGTTGTCATGCCCGTTTCGAAGAAGCGGGTGGCGCGGACTTCTCTCCCGTCAACTTGAAAGATATCTTCGCCGCGACGGTTGACGCGGGCTTTGCCCTGCGGCAAAAGCGGCACGACAAAGCGCTGCCCGGCGCTTTTCATCATGCCTTCGAAGAGCAAGGCGTTCATCGAGGCGAGCGTATCATCCGAGGCGACAAAGCTCGTGGGCACAGATGCTTTGCTCATCTTGTCACCGTCAAAATCAATCATCGCCTGGCCGTTTTCCACTCGCACATGGCGGGAGATTTTCCGCGCCCCCATGTCGCCAACCAGCGAAAACGAGACCAATTCACCGCGCCGGTCAAACTGCATCTCCTCGGTAAGGCGATAGACCGTGTCCAAGAGGGTGACGTGGCTGCTGGCCTTGGCCGAGCGCACGCCCGGCAGCGTTTCGGTAGGCGCCTCGCCTCGCTCCAGCCTTTCGTTCCCCACCTCTTTTCCGCCAAAGATGATTTTGTATTCCGAGACTTGAGGCGGGCCTGAACCGCTTGCGCCTCGCTGGCCAACCCCGTTGACAAAGGCTCCTGGCTGCCAAAAGAAGGGAAAGAAAGTCAACAAAAGCGCCCAACCAGACTTATAGAGGACGTGTCGCCGCTGCCGCTGCCCGTTGCGCACGGTTACCTTCTCAACGCGGAAGAGAGCGATCCTGTGGCGATTCTAATACCAGAACGCTTTTCGAGCGACCCGGGCGCACGCACAAAGTCTGAGCCAACTCCTCGGCCATCCTCCTCTGGTTGGAACGGCGCTAGCGTATGGCCCGATCGCGCTCGGGAGTCGATTCGGAGAGGACCACCAAGGTTTCCGTCTTCTTGATGCCCTCCATTTTGCGAATCTCAATAATGGTCTCTTCGAGGGCGCCCTCCTCCTCACACTCGACTCTCACCACAAAGTCATGGCTCCCGGTGGTCGTGGCAATCGTGCGCACGTGCTTGATGTGGAGAATCTGGCTGGCCGAGTGAAGCAGATCGGCGTCCGTCGAGGTGTCAACAAGGATATAGGCTCGCAGCATGGCGCTTCCTCCTAATTCTGGAGGCTAGAAGCTCGAGGCTAGAAGCTGGACCCTCAAGCGTCAAGCCTCCAGCTTCCAAGACATTACCTCCAGAAAAACCTTCCGTTCGCCAAAATTTCCGCTCCCGCCACCTGCGCGAGCATCCCATCTTCCCGCCACCGCACCTGCAAAACTCCGCCGAGAGTATGGACATCCACCTCTCTTTCCGTCCCGCGGGCAAGATGCGACGCCACCGCCGCCGCGCATGAGCCGGTGCCGGAAGACAGAGTCTTTCCCACGCCTCGCTCATAAAATCGCACTTCGATTTCAGTCGGCGACTTCACCTTCACAAATTCGACATTCGTTCGTTGGGGAAAGAAAGGATGGCTTTCCAGTTCCTGGCCGAGCGCCATCCAGTCGATCATCTCGAAATCATCCACAAAAAGGACGCAGTGGGGGTTGCCAGTTGAAAGAACCGTGGCATGCACCACTTCATCTCCCACCGGAATGGCAAAATCCAGAATCGGCCCGGCGGCCTGGCCCGCTCGCCGCAGCGAGCGCGAGGGGGCAAACGGGATCCGCTCCGGAGCGAAGATTGGTTTCCCCATCTCAGTGCGGAAGAGAAAACGACGCCCGCCACGCTCCAGCAGTTCGACTTTACGCGCCCCGGCCTTGGTGAGGACGAAAAGAGTCTCGGCGACTCTTTGGTGACGATCCAGAAACCACGCTGCCGCACACCGCACTCCGTTGCCGGAGATTTCAGCCTCGGATCCGTCGGCATTGATGATGCGAATCGCCACTCGCGCCGCCCGCGCGGAAGGCCTCGGCCTGAAGCCCCGGTCTCGCGGCTCACGATGAACCACGCTCGCCCGCCCGGCACGCTCGCCGCGGCGAGCCAGGATGAGGCCGTCTGCGCCTACGCCAAAATGGCGATCGCAGATGGCCCTTGCCAGGGCGCCGGCGTGGCGCGCTGGAATGAGCCGGGCCTCCACCAGCAAGAAATCGTTGCCATGAGCCTGTGCTTTACTAAACGGGATCGAGCGTGGCAAGGCTTAATCCTTCGCTGAACCTCGGGGTGAGCCCGGCTCGGACGTGGCTTCCATTCTCTCAATTTGCTTCATCAGTTCCCGATGCTGCGAGTCCGTGACATCAGCTTCAAACTCGACAACGTATTCCTTCCCCACTCGCTGCACCCGCAGGTTTTGCAAGGCGAGCTTGCGCCTTTCGAGCGTGGCGTTGATTCCGCTCATCCCTTCCTCGATGTTCTGACAGGTCACGTTGTAGCTCATGGTCTGGGTCTTCAGGTCGAAACGCCGCTCAAACCGCCCCAAAGCCCAGAGGGCAAACAAGAGAAAGAAGGTGGTGAAGATTCCGGTCAGGTACATGCCGCCGCCCACCGCCATCCCGATGCTGGCAATCACAAAGATCGTCGCCGCCGTGGTTAGGCCCACCACCGAACCCCGAGCATGAAGGATCGATCCCGCGCCGATGAAACCAATGCCCGGGATGAGTTGGGCGGCGATGCGAACCGGTTCGCCGCCAAATATCTTTGCCAGTTCGGCGGACAGGATCGTGAAAAGCGCTGAGCCCACGCAGATGAACATGTTCGTGCGCAGCCCGGCCGGCTTGCGGCGAATCTCGCGTTCCAGACCGATGATGCCTCCCAGGAAAGCCGCCAGCAAGATCCGCCCGGCGATCGAGAGCGTAAGATCAATCCGCATATTCGCCTCCCTGGAGGATAGCCCTCCGGCTACTTCAGATATTTCCCGAGGATCGGCTTGAGATTCCTTTTCGTCGCTGCCGGGATGAGCTTCCGGTCGGTAATGATGGCATGGGCGAGCGCCGAGCCGCACTTGCAATGCCGCTCCCTGCTGATGCTGCCCACGGCCTCGCGGATGACTTTCTTCACATTCTCGATGTTCCGGGAAAGGTATTCCATGACCTGCTCGCCCGTCACCGCATCGTGCCCCGGATGCCAACAATCGTAATCGGTGACCATGGCGCAGGTGGCGTAGCAAATTTCAGCTTCGCGCGCCAGCTTCGCTTCCTGGAGATTGGTCATGCCAATCACGTCAAAACCCAACTTTCGGTTCACCTCGGCTTCCGCCTTGGTGGAAAACATGGGACCTTCCATGCAGACATAAGTGCCGCCGCGGTGCACCTTGACCCCCGCCCTCGAGCACGCCCTGGCCAGCCATGCCGCGAGTTCCGGACAGATGGGATCGGAAAAACTGGTATGCGCGACGACGCCCTTCCCGAAAAAAGTGGAAATACGGCCCCGCGTGCGGTCAAAAAACTGATCCGGCACGCAGAAATCGGTCGGCGCAAGTTCTTCTTTGAGCGATCCCACCGCGCTGACCGACAGGAGGCGCTCTACCCCAAGCAACTTGAAGGCATAGATATTCGCACGGAAATTCAATTCCGAAGGCAGAATGCGATGCCCCCGGCCATGACGAGCCAAAAAGGCCACCCGCTTCCCTTCCAGCGTTCCGATCAAGAATGCGTCGGAAGGTTTTCCAAAGGGCGTGCTCACTCGCTTCTCCCGAACGTGGGTCAGCCCCTCCATGGCATAGAGTCCGCTCCCGCCGATGATCCCCACATGGATTTTTTGAGCCACCGCTGCCTCCCGCATGGCACCTTGTCTATTTCATCGCCCAAGCTTCCGGGACCGCCACCGCTTCTACGCGACCTTCCCTCTCGCGCAAGTAGGCCGCCGGGGTATTCGGGTCATGCACAAAAAAACAGAGCCAATCGCCCTTCACCGCCTCCGGTATCCATTTTTGTTTCTGTTGGAGTGTCTTCAAGGGATAGAGGTCAAAGCTCATGATCCATGGATAGGACAAGTGGGCGGTGGAAGGAACATTGTCGGAGAAGAAGAAGGCGGTCTTCCCGCCGGAGGTGATCCTCAGGGCCATCAAGTCGGCGGTGTGGCCGGGGGTGCGAATGAGCTCAACCCCCGGCGCGATTTCCCGGTCGCCCTCGAGGAGTTGGAACTGACCGGCTGCCATGACCGCCTCAAAGGTATCGCTCAGGTAGCTCCCGCGATCCCTCTCCGTCGGCAGGCGCGCGTGGGAGAGCTCATCGCGGTGCGTAAAGTAGCGCGCGTGGGGAAACATCGGCGCCAATTTCCCGGCGCTGTCCGTTCTTACGTTCCAGCCGGAGTGGTCAAAATGAAGGTGGGTGTTGACGACGATGTGGATATCCTCTGGCTGAAGACCCATCCGGGCAAGCTTTTCCGGCAGCCGGCCGCTCCGGGCGAAGCCGTAAATCTCACGCTGCCTGTCCGTCCAGCGATCCCCGGCGCCCGTTTCCACCAGAATCCAGGTATCGCCCGTATGAATCAGCAGGCAATTCACAGCCAGACGAACCCGATTCAAAGCATCGGGTGGAAATTTCTTCTCCCAGAGGACACGCGGCACAATGCCGAAAAACTGGCCGCCATCCAAACACCAGGTGCCGTCGGAGATGACAAACAACTCGAGGTTGCCAAATTTCATTTTGGTTTTGCTTCAACCAGCTCCACCAGAACGCCGCCGGTGCTCGAGGGATGAACAAAGACATAGCGATGGCCGCCTGCTCCCTCCTGTACCCGGGGCGTCACCAGGCGCACGCCGGCCGCCAGGAGTTCCCCGGCGCGCTTTTCGAGATGCTCTATCTCGACAGCAATGTGGTGGAGGCCTTCGCCGTGCTCTTCCAAGAACCGGGCAATCACCGAATCTCCGGAAGTGCCCTCCAGCAACTCAACACGGGTGTCGCCGAGCGGCAACATGGCCACGCGCACCTTCTCCTGCGGAATATTCTCAAAACCCTCGAGGGGAATCCCCAGGGTCTCTTGATAAAACTTCAAAGCCGCGTTGAGCGACCGCACGGCAATCCCGACATGGTCGAGCTTCATGGTCCTCCAGTGTCCTTCAGGATGAATCCTTATCGTTGTTGGCTCAGGCCAACCTGGCGCAGGATTTCCTCAATGATGCTGTAAGGGTCGCGCTCCCGGCGGGCCACCGCGTCGGCGTAAGCCAGCAGCCGCTTTTCGCCAATCTGCTCTTCCAGCACCCGCTCCACCAGGCGCTCTCGGGCCATCTCCATCAGCCGCTGCCGCCAACGCTCTCTTTGCCGTCTATCGCGCCGGGCTGGTGAGGCGAAGTGAGCCCGATAGCCCTCGATCGAAGCGGCCAGCTCCTCCACCCCCTTGTTTTCCGTCGCCACCGTCGGCACCACCGGCGGTGTCCAACCCTCGCGCGTTCCGGCAAACGACAGCATTGCCCTGATCTGTTGCTCCAGCCGGGCGGCGTTTGGCAAGTCGGCTTTGTTGATGACAAAGATGTCGCTGATCTCCATCAACCCAGCCTTGAGTGTCTGAACATCGTCGCCCATTCCCGGCACCATCAAGACGAGCGTGCAGTCGGCCAGCCGGACGATCTCTACTTCATCCTGACCTACCCCGACCGTCTCAATCAGGATTACGTCCTTGCCGGCCGCTTCCAGGATCAAAGCGACATCCGCCGATGTCCGCGCCAGGCCGCCCAGGTAGCCGCGCGTCGCCATGGAGCGGATATAGATACCGGCGTCGGTCGAGTGTCTCTGCATGCGGATGCGATCGCCCAGGATGGCGCCGCCCGTGAAGGGGCTGCTCGCGTCCACCGCAATGATGCCAACGCGCCTGCCTTGTTTGCGGTACGCCGCCGCCAGGCGGTCCACCAGCGAACTCTTCCCTGTCCCCGGCGAACCGGTAACCCCGATCAGATAGCCCTTTCCGGTGTGAGGAAACAACTGCCGGAGAATCTCTAGCGCTTCCGGTTCGCCGTTTTCGACGGCGCTGATGGCGCGAGAAATGGCGCGCATTTCGCCGGAACGGATTTGCTCCACCCAATCCTGGATTTGTAGGGTAGGCGCCTCGGATGAGTCCATAGGATCCGTCCGGCCTCAGACTTTGCCGAGCAATTGCCGGGCGATGACCAGCCGCTGAATCTCGCTCGTTCCCTCGCCGATGGTCGTCAACTTGACGTCGCGGTAGAACTTTTCGGCAGGGTAATCCTTCACGAAACCATAGCCGCCATGCACCTGAACCGCTTCGCTCGTCACCCGGCAGGCCATTTCGCCGGCAAAGAGCTTGGCCGTGCAAGATTCGAGCGTATGTTTGGCGCCCCGGTCGGCAAGGCAGGCCGCCTGGAACGTCAGCGCTCGCCCGGCTTGAATCTCCGATTCCATGTCGGCAAGCTTCCACTGAATAGCCTGATACTCGGCGATCGGCTTGCCAAACTGCTTGCGCTGCTTGGCGTATTTGACGGAAGCTTCAAATGCTCCCTGGGCCAATCCCACCGCCAGCGCGGCAATCGAGATGCGGCCGCCGTCGAGGATGGCCAGGCTGTTCAAAAAACCTTCGCCTTCCGCGCCCAGCAAATTTTCTCCGGGTATCCGGCAATCGGTGAAAATCACCTCGGAGGTTGCCGAGGCGCGCATCCCCAGTTTGTTTTCTTTTTTTCCCAGCTTGAAGCCCGCCGCATTCGTCTCGATGATAAACGCAGAAATGCCGTGATGGCCCTTCGCTTTGTCCGTCATTGCCATCGCCACGCAAATGTCGGCGTGGTGACCATTGGTCGTGAACGTTTTCGACCCGTTCAGCACCCAGGCACCTTCGTCCTTGACCGCCGTGGTGCGCGTGCCACCGGCATCGGAGCCCGCTTCCGGCTCGGTGAGGCTCCAGCAGCCCAGCTTTTTGCCTTGCGCCAGCGGAACCACATACTTCCGTTTTTGTTCCTCGGTGCCGAATTGGAAGATGTGATAGGTGCAGAGCGAGTTGTGCGCCGCAACGCTCAATGCGATCGAGGGATCAACCCGCGCCAGCTCTTCGATGACGATCGCGTATTCGACATGGCCCATCCCGGCGCCGCCATACTCTTCCGGGAAGATAACGCCCATCAGCCCCATCTCGGCCAACTTGGGGATCAGCCCCATGGGAAAGTGGGAAGCTTCGTCCCACTCCATCACGTGCGGCCGGATTTCAGCTTCCGCGAACCCGCGAACGCTTTTTTGAAGCTGCTTCTGTTCGTCGGAAAGTTCAAAATCCATTTTCTTTTCCTCAGCGGGCAATACTCGCGGCGCACCCAAACTTTTTATATCACGCGCGGCAGGCATGAGCAACCGATAGTGGCGGAGCCGGCGCCAATCAACCTGCCGGTCGGCACCAAGGTCGCCTCCAGCCTCTTCCCAAACGCAATGTTTTCGGCGAGAATGCCTATCCGGACTTTTCGGAAGGGGGGAATGCATGGTTCCAAGATGGCCGACAGTCATCCTGCTTGTGCTCTTGACGGGCGCCACCTTGCCGGGGTTTGCCCGGAGCGGTCGGGCCACTCAAGCCGAGCATCCTTCCGAGTTCAGCCGGGCCAGCGAGGCAGCGGAGCAATTCATTCGCGTTCTGTTTGACGTTCCGGCTGTCATGCGGGTGGAGATCAAAAATTTGAAGTCCGGCGGCCCGCCCGGGTTCCTGCGCGGCAAGCTGGAAATTGGTTCGGCCGGTCGGGTCCAGTCATTCACGGTGCATCTTTCCACCGACGGCCGGTGGCTTATTCTTGACCGCCTCTATGACATGACCAAAGACCCGTTTGCCGAAACGCGCGAGCGCATCGACTTGAAAGACGTTCCCTCACGCGGCAACCCGGCGTCGCCCGTCACGGTTGTGGAATACTCCGATTTTCAGTGTCCCTTTTGCAGCGTGGCGTATCGCTCGATTTACCAGCGGCTGATGGCTGACTATGGTGACCGCATCCGCTTCGTCTATAAGAATTATCCCTTGACCGAAATCCATCCCTGGGCGCAGCCTGCGGCCATTGCCGCCGCATGCGCCTACCGGCAGGGCAACCAACCCTTCTGGACACTTCACGACTACCTTTTTGAGCGGCAGAAGGAAATTTCGCCAGCGAACCTGAGCGAGATGGTCCTTAACTTCGCGCGCGAGCAAAAATGGGATGTGGAAAAATTCCGCGGCTGTACGGAAAAACGGGAGACCGAGGCAGCCGTCAATGCCGAACGAGCCGAGGGCGACGGGGTGGGCGTTAACGGGACCCCGGCGTTTCTTATCAACGGTCGGCTCATCAGCGGCGTCGGCGACTACGCCCGCTTCAAACGCCTGATTGATTCCCAACTTCACGCTGCCAGCAATCCTAAGAGCCCGTAACGGCGCTTTGCCAGAGACATCTCTTCCGCACGCCGGCGGACCCAGGAGCTATTCCGGCCAGTGCGCGTATGCGTAGAGGATATCCACCATAGACTGCTCGCACTTCACCAGTCCGGCCACTTTCTCGTTGCCCTCGACGACGAAATATTCGTCAATCGAGTGGGCACGGCCGCCGTGGCCCAGCCCGCCCGATGCCGCCGGGAGATTGAGCGGCGGGCGGGTGTACTGCGCCTGAGGGCTCGAGCCCGCTGCGCGCGGCCAGATGGCCGGTTCGATGCCATAGCGCTTATAGACGCTGAGCACCGCCTGCACCGCCGGCGCCTTTACCGAGGTGCGCGACCATTCGTCGCCCCCGCCCATCTTCCGCAGCTCGATCTCCCCGAAGCCTTTCTGGTCGAAGTGCTGCCGAACGAGCGCGATCTGCTTGTCGATCTCCTGGTTGGGCACCAGGCGCGAGTCAATCTTCACCGTCGCCTTCTCGGGCAGGATAGTGGCCACGCCAGGGCCCGTATAACCAGCCCAAACGCCGTCAATATTCAACGTGGTGTCGAACGTCAGGTGACGGATCGCCTCCAGGTCATTCCAGTCGTTCATCCATGCCTTGGCGTTTTCCTTGTCCGAGGCAAGCGCGCGCCCGCCGATTTTCTGAATCAGCGTAGCGATGAGCATTTCCTCTTCCGCGGTGGGCGGGGCGATGGCGTCGTAGTAACCGGGCACGAGGATGCGGTTGGCGGCCGGGTCGTAGAGTGTCCGCAAAGCGTCCACCAGCCGCCACACCGGTGAATCGAGGATGGCCTTCCGCGAGGAGTGAATCGGGATCTTCTGCGGCCCGCGGCCCCAGCGCCCGCCGTGGCACTCGAGCTCGAAATAGGCGATGCCCTTGTTGCCGAGTGCCATCGAGACCTGGCCCTGGCTGTTCTGCGACGGCCCCGCACCCAGGTGGGCGTGGCACTTTTTCAGCCGGTCCAGGTAGGGGTGGAGCACTTGATGGAAGTGCGGTGAGCCCTGCTCTTCTTCGCCGTCGCAGGTGAAAAGAATGTTCACGGGCAGCTTGCCTTCGACAGCGATGATGGATTCGCACGCGTTCAGAAAGGCCACCAGCGGCCCCTTCGAGTTGATGGCGCCGCGGGCGATGATCGTCTTGCCAAATGGCGGCCGGTCAACGACGTTGGCGGCGAGCGGCGGCGAAGACCACTCCTTTTCGTCGAAGGGTTGCGTGTCATACATGAAATAATGCGAAATCGTCTTCTTCGCGCCGCTGTCATAGCCCGCCGCGACGCCGGCCAAGCCGTCAGTCTTCACCAGTTCGGCGAACTGGCAACCCATCTTCTTGAACATCCCGATCAGCGAGTCGGCGCATTCCCGCATGTTCTCCCGACCGGCGACCTTTGTGCCCCAGCCCCAGCTTGAAACGCTCGGCAGCCGCAAGAATTCCTGGATGCGGGCGACGTGTTCGGCCTCGTGCTGCTCGATGTATTTGTGGATCTTCGCCGCCGCCGGGGAATCCAACACATCTTGTGCGAAGCCGGCCGGTTCATCCAGGAAGGAGAAAAAGCCAGCCCCTGCGCCCAGCGCCGCTGCTTTGCTGGCAATCTTCGAGAATTCCCGCCGCGTCATTTCCATGGGGTACCTCCGAGAGAAATAGGCCTTTTGCCGCGCATCCTACGCCGGCCACACGGGCGAGTCAACGCAAAGCGATTTTGAAGCCATGCCGCAGAAACGCCGGACAAAAACGTCGTGGGTACACTCCGAACGCAGAAATGCGCAGAGAAAACGAACATGCGGGGCCCGCTCGACTTCGCTTCAGGCAGGTTCACCCCGGCGCTGCGTTCGTCAACTGCGAGTAATTTCGCGCATGGCGGCCAGGGCGCGCTCAATGCCGGATTCGTCCACATCCAGATGAGTCACCATGCGCAGCGTGAAAGCCGAGGTGGGATTGGCAAGGATCTTTCGTTCCTTCATTGCTGAGGAAACCTGCGCGGCGGTTTTGCTCGTATCCTTGACGTCGAGGATGACGATGTTGGTCACTACCTTGGCGGCGTCGATGCGAATCCCGCGGATGGAAGCAAGGCCTTCGGCAAGCCTTCTGGCGTTCTGGTGGTCCTTCACCAATCGCTGCGGCATCTTTTCGAGCGCAATCAAACCCGCCGCTGCCAGCACGCCTGCCTGGCGCATCCCGCCGCCGAACATTTTTCGATAGACGCGAGCCTTCTCGATAAATTCGCGCGAACCCACCAGCATTGAGCCCACCGGCGCGCCCAGGCCCTTGGACAGGCAAAACATCACCGAATCGAACTTGGACGAGAGTTCTCGAACCGACTTCCCCTGCGCCACGGCCGCGTTGAAGATGCGCGCGCCGTCGAGATGCACCGGCAGCCCGCGCTCGTGTGCCTTCCCGCATATCTCGTCGGCGATTTCCTGCGGATAGACCGTCCCGCCGGCCATGTTGTGCGTATTCTCAAGCGAGATGAGTCCCGTCTGGGCGCGGTAGTAGATCTTGGGCCGAATTTGCGGCTCGATCATGGCCCAGGTCAGGACGCCATCTTGCCCTCGAATCACCCGCGCGATGCAACCGCTCAGGGCGGACATGGCAGCCATCTCATAGTTGTAAATATGGCCCGCCTCTTCGCAAATGACCTCGTTGCCGTGATGGGTGAAACACTTGATCGCAATCTGGTTTCCCATCGTGCCGGAAGGGACAAAGAGGGCTGCCTCGCGGCAAAAGACTTCGGCCGCCCGGGCTTCCAGCCTGTTCACGGTCGGGTCTTCGCCGTAAACGTCGTCGCCCACCTCCGCTTCCGCCATCGCCCGGCGCATCTCCGGAGTGGGTTTGGTCACTGTATCACTGCGCAGGTCCACAATGGTTTCAAGCTCCGACGCCTCCGGCGTGTCCGACATTTCCCGCGGCATAAAACATCCTCTCACGGTCGCTACTCCACAAACTCGCGAAAGACTTCATTCGAGACCAGCAGCGCTTCCGGGGCCAGGCACACCACCGACCCGCGCCGGCAGAGCAGCCCGGCGTTCTCAAGCGCTCGAATCTTAGGCTCGATCTTTTGGATGATTTCTTCGCCGTACCGCCCGCTCACCAGGGCAAGATCGATGCCGGATCGCTTTCTCAAGCCCAGAAACATGGTCTCCTCGAGGGCCCGCGCCGGCGTCACCACTTCCACGGAAGCAAGTGGTGGCTGTCCCTCTTGGATGGAGACAACGTAGTCGGTCGCTTCGGCGGTATTAGCCCAGCGTGCCGTCCCATTGAACGAATGAGCGGAAGCGCCAAGACCCAGATACGGTTCGCGATTCCAGTATTTCAGGTTGTGCTGCGAGGCGCAACCCGGCCGGGCGAAGTTCGAAATCTCATAGTGCTCATATCCCAACCCGGGGAGTCCCGTTCGCGCCGTTTCATAGAAATCGGCAATCTGGTCTTCGTCGGGGACTTCCTGCGCGTGGTAGCGCCGGCCGCCGGAGAGCATTTCTCGTCCGAGCCGGCTTCCTTCATCCACTTCCAGCGCATAGACGGAAACATGCGCGGGCCCGAGCCTTTCCACCCAGGCCAGATTTTCATTCCAACTGGAGCGCGTCTGGTGCGGCAACCCGGCGATCAGGTCGAAAGAAATATTCTCAAAGCCGGCAGCGCGCAGTCCAGCCACCGCCGAAACAATGTCATGCCGGCGATGCCGCCGCCCCACCGCTTTGAGTTCGTCGTCCTCGAACGATTGCACTCCCAGGCTGATACGATTGAACCCGGCTGTGCGCCATCGCCCGGCGCGTTCCCGGGTGACCGTTTCCGGGTCGGCTTCGAGCGTCACCTCTCTTTCGGGCATGAACCGGAAGTTCCGTCCGAGCCGGGCCATCAGGCAGGCCAGCTCGTCCTCAAAAAGGCTCGGCGTCCCGCCGCCGAGGTAAATCGTGTCCACCGGCAAATCGAACAGGGCCGTGTCCACGCCCGCTTGGTTGAGCCAGCGCCGCGCCGAGGTGATCTCCTTGCCAAGGCAGGTAAAGTAGGAAGCCTGCACTGTTTTCGAATAAACGCCCGAATCGAAGTTGCAATAGGCGCACTTGGACCGGCAGAAGGGCACCTGCAGGTAGATGCCGAGGGTTCGTGGGAATCCACTCTGGATTTCCATCGGTCAGGCGCGGATGATCTTGACGTTCACTTGCCGGTCGCGCGGTCCGTCAAATTCACAAAAAAAGATGGCTTGCCATTTCCCCAGAACGAGCCTGCCGCCCTCGATGGGAACGGATTGGGTGCAACCGACGATGGTGGATTTGATGTGCGAGTCGGCATTTCCCTCCCAGTGCTTGTAGGGGCCGTCCTTGGGCACCAGGCGATCGAGGGCAGCCTCGATATCGCGGGGCACGTCGGGGTCGTCGTTTTCGTTGATGGTGATGCCGGCGGTGGTGTGCGGCACGTGGAGGTGGCAGACGCCGCTCTGGCAGCCTGATTCGACGACCAGCTTTTCGACCTCGCGGGTGATTTCGACGAGCTCGGTGCGCCGCGCGGTCTTGACCTCGAGCACGCGGGTCAGGCCGCGCGCCGGCTGCTTCGCATGCTGGCCTGCTGGCTTCATCATTCCTGATTGCGGGCGAGCGACTGAGGGCGAAGCGGGTACGCTCCCCCTTTGCCCTTTTCGATGCAACGGATTCAGCTTAGCGCGGCGGCGGAGGTGACGCCGTAAAAGCTGAACCACGGTTTGGCAGCGCTCAGCCGGTCGTTCACGTTCCTGATGTTCTTCACTCCCTGATTGGCGAGCCAGTCTTCGAGCGCCTTGACCCCTTGTTTGCCGTAGATGGGAATGGAGTCTTTCCACGTGGCGCGACCGCAGAGCACGCCGGAAAAATTTACGCCCGATTCTCCGGCCAGCTCCAGGCTTTCGCTGAACGTCTCGTTGCTGACGCCGGCTGAGAGGTAGATAAAGGGCCTTCCCGCGGCCGCGGCGGCTTTGCGGAACAAGTCCTTGGCCTGTTCCTTGCTGTAAGCCGATTCGCCCTTGCAGGAACGCGTGCCGGCGACGAAAGCCATATTGACCGGGACTTCCACCTTCATGATGTCCACGCCGTAGCGGGGCTTGGAGAACTCCTCCATGCTCTTGGCGACCACTTCGGGCTTCTTGCGGGCAAACTCGATGCCCTTCTCGTCGAGTCCTTCCTCGTAACCGACAAATTCGAGGAAGAAGGGGACGTCGAGGGCGGCGCATTCGGCGCCGATGCGCTCGACCCAGGCGTGCTTGGTCTCGTTGATGGCGGGCGGGTCAAACGGCGTGTAGTAGAGCAGAATCTTGATGCAATCGGCGCCGGCCTCGACCAGACGCCGCACCGAGTAGTGGTCGAGCAGGTCGGGCAGGCGGCCGGGCTGCGTGTTGTCGTAGCCGCTCTTCTCGTAGGCCAGCAGCAGGCCGGCATTCTTCGCGCGCATCCTGGCAGCGGTAAGGCCGTACTCCGGGTCGAGCAGGATGGCGCTCGAGTGCGGCGTCAATACGCGGGCGACGGCTTCCTTGAACTCGGCCATCATCTCCGGGGTGACGGCCTTCTTATCCACGCCCTTTTCCTTGGCGATGGCGCTGCGGAGCGAGCCCCGCTGATCCATGGCAGCGGCGGCGATGACGCTGCGGGAATCGGAAACCGCCTGCAAACCTTTCTGCTTTCCCGGGGTGACCTTCATGAGCCTTCCTCCAAAACATGGCTGAGAATGAACGCAAATCAAAGCGCGATTGTACCACGGCGAGAAGGCTCCTGAAATCGGCCGGGTGCGCCGGCGGGCCACTCGTGGTGAACCCTCGCGGGGAAACACGGTGGGATGTCTGCGACTCGGAAGAAACAAAAGTGCGAACGGCGCTAGAGCCGGATGACCTGGTGGTCGCCCCCGCGAAGAGTGACCTGCTCGATGAGCTGCTCGAGCAGCGTTTTTCCGTACCTCCCGAGGAAAGGCAAGAAATTGATCACCCGCTCCTGCAGCGCATGGTGCGGGTACAAGGCGCATTGCAGCATCCGGGCGTGCCGCCGGGCGATCTCGGCGCGGCTAGCTTCGGCTCTCGCCGCCTTATGGCGTAGCTTTTCGAGCTGGTAGAGAACTTTCTTTCGTCCGGTCGAAACCGCTCCCACCAGGGTCGGGTCCAGCTTCTCCAATCCGCCGCCGAGCGTATCGAGCGCTTCGCCGATTTTCTTCTCTGCTCGCGCCAGGCTGGACTTCAATCCTCGCGGCAGTCGAGCGGAAGCGATCGCTCGTTCGAGGCGCTGTGGCCCGCGGAACGCATCCTCCACGGACAGACCATACTTTGCGAGGAGCCGCTCGGTTCGCGGTTCGACCAGTGTGAAGCTGGCCCGCGGAAAAAAGACCGGCATGCGCTTCAGGAGCCGCTCGTACAAGGTGTTGGCCTGAGCAAAGTAGGCCGCCTCAGCCGGCCCGCCGATGTAGGCGACGGTGGGCAGCAGGGTGTCTTGCAGAATCGGTCGGAGCAAAACATTCGGCGAAAAGTCGCCCGTGGCCCGCTCCATCCAGTCCAGGACCTCCCGAGGGGAAAGGCGCAGGCCGTCCTCCAAGACAAAATTCCCATTCTTCCTCCGCAGAGGCACGCGCCGCCCATTCACCATCGCAAACAGCAGCGAAGTCTGCTCGCGGACCTTGACTTGAGCGTGGTAGCCGGCCTTTTCGAGTTCCTGGCCGCGCGCGAGAAGAGCCCGGTTGAGTTCGGAAGATTCCTCGACAGTGCGCCGGAAGACAGCCAGCCCGAGCCGGTGCAGCCGAGCATCCATGGCGTCGAGCAAGACCACGCCAAAATCGGAAAAGAGGCGCGCCATCAATTTGCCGAAGGCGCTCCCGAAGGTCTCACCCTCGCGGTAACACTCCTTGAGCCATCGGGCGACCTCGCCGCCCGCGATCTTCGCTGCCTGCTCCGTCAGTTTGCCGATGCCCGAATCGAAAGCGATGTCCCCCACTCTGAGGTGGCGCGCCGGGGACCCGTGTTCCAGGCGAATCAACTCGAAGACTTCGTCCAAGAAATAGGTGTGGTTCACTTCGGCGACATCGTGATCCTCGTCGGCGATCCAGAAAACGGGAACCGTTTCCATGCCGCGGGCGGTAAGCTCTCGCGCCAGGCGGATGGCGGTCACTGCCTTGTAAATCGTGTAGGCCGGGCCGCTAAAGAGCCCTACTTGCTGGCCCGTCACAACGGCCATCACGCTGCCGTCGGCCAGCCGGTTGACGGCCTCGATGACAGCCGGCCCGCCGCCAAAGCGCTCGTTGTGCTCGCGCAGGATCGCAGCCACTTCGCTTCGCATGGCGACATGGCGCGGGATCGTTTTGGCTGCTGCCTGGAGCGAACTTTCCTCAAACGGCGGATAGGCGTAGAACTTCTGCACCCGGGGAAAGTCGTAGAGATAGTCGGCATAGAGCCGCGTGGTGCGAGGAACGACGGTAAACGGCAAACAGCGGCACTCCATCAGCGCGCTCATGATAGCCAGACCACGCCCCCGCGACAAGACAGCTTTCTCGATTGGATGAAGAAGCTCGGTCGAAGACGCTAACCCTTTGCCTGCGCCGCGAAGCCGGGGCTAGCGGGTGGCTTCGAAGCGTGTTTCGAGGCGGGCAAATACGTTGTCGAGATATTTGCGTTCCTCGGCCGTAAGCGGCTGCAGCGGCGAACGCACCGCGCCCCCATAGTAGCCAAATCGTTCCATGGCATATTTGAGCCCGGCTATGCCGCAGGCCGATGTCACCGCTCGGGCCGGCTCGAGCAAGAGTTGCTGGAGATTCCGGGCTTTGTCTGCCTCTCCGCGGAAAAACGCCTCATGAATGTCCACGCACAGCTCGGGCAGGCAGCAGGCTGCCGCCAGGATTCCCCCTACCGCACCCACCGCCAACGAGGGATAGAGCGTCGGCGCTGACCCCACCAACACCTGAAAGCCGGGCCGAGACTGCGCCGCAATTTCTGCCACACGCTGGACATTGCCCGAGCTTTCTTTGATGCCGATGATGTTCGGATGCTCGCTCAAACGCGCGACCTCGCCCGCCTCGAGCGCGATTCCGGTAAACTGTGGAACCACGTAAACAAGAATCGGGATTTTGACAGCGTCGGCAACCGCCCGGAAGTGCGCGGCCATGGCCACAGGGTTCATTTGCGGTTTGAAGTAGTGGGGCGTTTTGACCAGCGCCGCCCGGTAGCCGGCGGCGGCTGCGCGGTTGGTGCGGGCGATGGTCTCGCGGGTGGACTCGACGCCGGTGCCGGCAATCAAGGTCTTGCCCGGCGCCGCTGCCTCCCGAGCCGTGTCCCACACTGCCAGAACCTCCGACTCGGTCAGATAAACCGACTCGCCGGTCGAGCCCACCACGACGTAGCCCTTTAGTCCGGTTGGGTTATAACGAATGAGATTCGCCCGCAGCCGATCGAGCGCCAATTCGCCGCGGCTGTCGAACGGCGTGGTGATCGGCGGAAAGATTCCCTTCAGGTCAATGCCGTCCATGAGGTCAATCATTAGTCTTTCATCCCTGTTCCGGGCGCTCGCCATGCCTGCCCCTTCGCGGGCAACATCGGCTTCCAAGAGCAGATTGCACAAACAAACGGTTCGGGTTCGATGCCGTCTGCCTGCCCTTCGACCCGACGCGCCATCCAGTTTACCCCCATCCCAGCCGGGTCGCCGAGAAACTTTCCAACCGGACGGCTCTACCCGGCGCATGCCGCAGCGCAGAGTAGAAATGGCCAGCCGGGCCGATGGCGATCGAACATCGAATGTATGATCAGCGGGAATGAGCGACGTGAATGACCGGCTGGGGAAAACGCTACCGGCTCTAAGAATCGGGGGACGCCCCCGTGGCCCGGCTGGCCAGCCCGGCTCGAGCGTGCAGTTCCTGTAAGCTCGATACCTCCAACTCCGCCTTTTCCATAGCAGCGATGCCCGCCACGGCTGCCCGGGCGGCTGAGATGGTGGTGATGCAGGGTACCGTGTGTCGCACGGCGGCGCGGCGAATCGCTTTCTCGTCGAAAAATGACTCCGATCCCAATGGGGTGTTGATGATCAGACAGATTTGCCCGCTCCGGATCCAATCCACCACATTCGGCCGGCCTTCGTTCACCTTGAAAACCACCTCAACCGGAAGGCCGGCTCTCTCCAACTCCGCCGCTGTGCCCCGGGTGGCCACCACGCGAAAGCCCATTTGGGCAAGGTTGCGGGCAATTTCCACCGCCGCCGGCTTGGCCGCATCGTTCACGCTGAGGAAGACAGCGCCGCCATTTCCGGCCGGAAGCGGCAGCTTTTGTCCGGCGCTCAATTGGGCCTTGGCAAAGGCGGCGCCAAAACGGGTGGCGATGCCCATCACTTCCCCGGTCGAGCGCATCTCCGGCCCCAGAATGGTGTCCACACCGCGAAATTTTGCGAAGGGAAAGACCGGTGATTTCACCGCGTAATACTCTTTGGTGGGCAGCTCCCCCCCGGGCAGGCCAAGGTCCTTCAATTTCCGGCCGGTCATCAAGCGCGCCGCAATTTTCGCCAGGGGATAGCCCGTCGCTTTGCTCACGAACGGCACCGTCCGCGACGCCCGCGGGTTCACTTCCAGCACAAAGACTTTCCCGTTCTGGATGGCATACTGGACGTTCATCAGGCCCACCACCTCG